>JAEEGJ010006409.1_pt1 | contig 35327 bp, 25 predicted proteins | sample 8958761 | NCBI WGS metagenome assembly JAEEGJ01 (sample SAMN16246546, study PRJNA631951) | gut metagenome | biome: gut microbiome; feature: rumen; material: RS-attached | host: Bos | place: Iran: Karaj | collected 2018-10
AAACTACAAAGAAAGCTTCTGAAAAGAAAGAAGAAGCTCCTGCTAACTAAGCTAAATAGGAGTTTAATATGTCAAAGAACCATCGTGGATCTGGAATTAGATCATTACCTGCACACGGAAGAGGAACTTGTGCTATCTGTGGAAAAGAAGATATTAAAGTTCTTTGGGAAAAGGAAATTAATGGTCAGACTGTAAAAGTTTGTAAGTTCTGTAACGCTAAGCTTAAGAATGAAGCTCGCGTTGAAGCAAGAAAGGCTAAGCCGGCTGCTGAAGAAGCTCCTGCTGAGGCTGCTGCTACAGAGGCTCCTGCAGAAGAAGCTCCAGCAACTGAAGCTGCTGCAGAATAAGTTCTGGTTTTTTACAGACTTTGTAAACCGTCATCAATAGGGTGACGGTTTTTTTAATTTATGTGCCTTGAAAGAAAAGGCAAGTTGAAATATAATAATTAGTTAATGAGTGTTGCAACTAGTCATCATATTTCCAGATATTACGATTACTATCGCGATAAGGAAATTGTATTTACAAAAGCAAATCTTAAATCTCTTAGAATAGATCCTCGTCAGATATATCTTAAAAGCAATGGTGGACAGTGGCCTTGTATTATTAATTCTTCTTCATTGCAGCAGGCTAAGGTTATTGTTGGAACCGCCAGCGGAATTTATACTACAATTCAGAAAAGCCGTACTGCACCTATAAGTATACGCTATTGCTTCTTTGACCAGAATAACGAACCAATTCAATTTTCTGTAAACTGTACTGTTCTTGATATCAAGCCATTCCAGAATTCTAACGAGCTGGCAATGGTAACTCTTACTTTTACACAGAGACCACCTGATGACTTGATTTTGCGTATAGGTGAGTTTATTGAAGTAAATGAGAACTTCCAGAACCGAAAGGAAGAGAGAATTGCTATAAATGAAAACTCTCTGAGACTTTTGAATATTCCAAAAGAAGAATCTTATATTTTTATTGCGGGTGTTCCTCGTAAGTGTATTTTAAAGGATCTGTCTTTTGGCGGCGCAAAGGCTATGCTGGTTGGTATTCCTAAATTCCTTGAAAATAAAGCTGTAGATTTACGTCTTTTCTTTATTGATACTAACGAGAAAATCTCTTTACAGGGAGTTATTAAGCAGTCGGACTTTTTACCTGGAAGAAAGGATATTTCAATTGTACATATTGAATTTATTCCAGATGAAATTCCTATGACCTATAAGTTTCACATCAATAGTTATATAACATCTTATCAGAAGCAGTTGATTCAGAATCAGATTAACAACAAAGAGGCTGAAGAAAAGGCAGAGGCAGAGGCTGCTGCTAAGAAGGCTGCTGCTGAACAAAAGGCCGCAGAAACAGTTGCTGCTCAGAAAGCCGCTATGGAACAGAAACTGCAGGCTCAGGCAGGAACTATAGGCGGAAGACCTATACCTGGACAGGCAGCTGCCACCCCATCAAACTAAAATTTATTTATAAGTGGTGTTTTTATGAATCCTTCAAACCCATTGGAATCAATTTATTTTATAAATATTCCAAAGCTTGAAATGACTTCAAGCAGTTCATTTGAAATTGATCCGACAATTCCTCTGCCTGTTCAGAAGAAAACTGACCAGCAGGATGCAGATTTTAATCCAAAAGAGATTAATGCAGAACAGATTCTTGCGGGAATGCTTACAATTCTTGCCTATGATTCGAAGAATGAACATCTTGATTATTACCGTTCAATCTTAAAGAAGGTAAAGCCTAATCTTAAAAAGGAATTATGCGAGGCTGCAATTCTTAAGACAAAGAACGAAGACTTTGATTTAGCGGAAGAGATTTTCCGAGCTCTAATCGGTTATGATCCTGAAGATGTTGCAATTATTCTGAATATGGCTTTGTTTCTTGACCAGCGGGCTGATTCTTACCGCAATGCCGGTCTTTTTGATGATGCAGATGCTTATGATGCAGATGCCTGTTCTTATTATGAGCAGGCTATGAATGCGGAGCCTCCGCTTCCGGATGTTTACTTCAATGTTGGTTTTTATTACATGAAGCAGCATAAATACCGTGAAGCGAAGGATGCTTTTGAAACCTATCTTGCACTTACCTGTGAAACCAGTGATGAAGATATGGGCGAAAATGGAGTTTATAAAAAGGAACGTGCCCAGGAAATCATCAATAACATAAACAATCAGAATATGGATGATGAAGCCTTCAGGGCTGCTTATGACTTAATTAACAGCGGTCAGGAAGAAAAGGGACTTGAGCAGATCAGGGACTTTTTGCAGAGTAATCCTAAGGTCTGGAACGGCTGGTTTATGCTGGGCTGGGGCCTGAGACGTCTTGAACGCTATGCTGATGCAAAGCAGGCTTTTCTGGAAGCTCTGAAATACGGCGGCGATACTAATGCAGATACGTATAATGAGCTTTCGCTCTGCTATGTTCAGGAAAAGGATTTTGCAGAAGCTAAAAAGTGTCTTATGAAGGCTCTGGCTCTTGAGCCGGAAAGTACAAAAATAATCTCTAATCTTGGGTATCTGGCGCTGGCAATGGGAAATAAACAGGAGGCACGTAATTATTTTACGGCTGTTCTGGAGTTTGATCCTAAGGATAAGATTGCGGCTGGTGAGCTGGCGAAATTAGAGCTTTAAGGAAGTAGAACGTTATCGCCTTCGGTGATGCCGTTTTTTTTGTACCAGCCCTGTGGAACCTCGAGAGCATATCTTACAGAAACTGTACTTACGATTGATGACAAACTGTAGGGTGTCATATCATAAATATTCCTGATTTTGCCTTTTGAATCGATATAAGCAATTGAAAGCGGGTGGGGTGTATTTTTCATCCAGAAGGAAAGAATCTGGTCGCGCTCAAACACAAAAAGCATGCCTGTGCCGTCTGGGATATTTTTGCGTTCCATAAAGCCGTGATTCCGGTCCTCTGTTTTTTCTGCAATTTCTGCTGAAACGGTAAATTCTCTTCCGTCCTGGCAGATTATTTTTATATCCTTTACAGGGAGTTTTTTTGATTTGCAGGAAAGAAGGGGAGAAAAAGCAAGTAAAGCAGCAAGTATTAATAGAGTTTTTTTATTTTTCATAAATCTTCCAGAAACATTTCTCGGGTAACTTCTGTAGGAGACTTTTGTATATTTGAATAGTTCTGGGTCTCTTCGAAAAGTTTATTATCAATATATTTTAAGGTTAGTGGTTTTTCCAGACTCATGGTTACCTGATCGTTTTTCCAGGTGGCAGACTGGGGATTAAAGCTTGTAGGTTCTCCGTATTTTTCTTTCAGCTTTGTAAAAATGCTGTAATAGTCCATTTTTTCCGGATTTATATTTATTGTAATTATGTAAAGCTCATCAAAGGTGAACTGAAACCAACAGCGGGTAAGGAAATTAGAGCCGAGTCCGTGTTCTGCATCGGTTTCGATAAGTGTTTTGCTGGAATTTGGAATAAGTGAAACGTCGCGGTCTCCGTGATAGCCAAAATCCGGGTCTTTTACAAGATTTTCTTTTGTTTCTTCCAGACTCATTCCAAGCTGAATGTTTTTATAGCCTGTTGGAAGACTTTCTGCGGTTAATATCATTAAACCGGCAGTAAAAAATATGAGAATTGCGATTTTTTTCTTTAAAGAAATCATACTATAATTATCGGAAGATAATTATTTTTTTAAATTATTTTGTTTACGATAGAAGGCTGCGGCTTTCATTACTTCCTGGGCGTCTTTAATGAAGATTTTGCCGTTTTCTATGCGAATCTGGTCGTACTGTTCAAAATCATAAATAGCTTTTGCCTGAGCCTGACTTGGAAGACCACACATATTTGCGAGATCCTTAGGTGTAAACTCTGTCTGCATAGAGATTTTTGAAAGTCCAATCTTTACGCGCTGCTTTTCGAGCTGAAGTGAAAGCATATCGAGCATTTTTGCAAGTGGTTCGGTAAGTGAAGCATTATCAAGCTGACGATACATAGACCAGAGGCGGTCTGCGAGTGTAGTTGTGAGCTTTGCTACCAGCTGAGGCTGAGTTGCTACCATCTGGTTGAAGTTGGATCGGTTGATTACCATAAGTGTACAGTCGCTGTGTGCGAGGGCATTTGCAGAACGAGGCTTGTTTTCGATAAGAGCCATTTCTCCAAACATATCACCTTTTTTGAGCACTGCGAGGGTTACTTCGTTTCCGTTTACAACCTTGGTAATTGAAACTTCACCTCTCTGGATAATAAACATATCTGAACCAGACTGTGCTTCAGAGAAAATCATTGTATCTTTAGGATACTGACGGGTTGCCTCTGCAGTAGGTTCAAAATAAACTGCGTGTGTTTTAGGTTTTAATGCAACAAAGCGCTGTTTTGCGAGGTCTGCATTAGGGCCTTCCGGCTTTGTTTTAAGATACTGATAGTATGCAAAAACTGCTACATCAGTGAAAGAGTTCTTTTCGTAAAAATTTGCAACCTTGAAAATCTGTTCATGGTTATCCTGAACTACGGAATGAAGGGTAGCTTTTGTAAGCATCTCATTCATAACGCGCATGCGGTTTGCAAAGGTTTTGATGATTTTAAGAGCGACCGGTGTATTCTGAGAAATAAGCTCAGGATACTGGTCCTTGCGTACAGAGATAGCCATTACATCTGATAAAGCAATGGCGGTTTCAATCTGGAGGTGATCAGACATACAAGGTACTACACCAACGAAGTCTCCAGGTCCATAAACTGTAGGAGCGACTCCTGAGCCGGAAGCCTTCATGCACTGAACATTACCTTTCTGGATAATATAGAAGTGATCGGTGTTTTCCTTGCCTTCTACAACGAGATATGAACCTTTTCTGAAACTAACAATCTGTAACTGCAGCAAGAGCGTACTCTCCTAAACGTATTCAATATATAAGTATAGATTTACAACTAAGCTTTGTCAATGTATGTTTATTATCGACTTATAATTAAGTTTAGTTAAAGTGAAAAAACAAACTTTTAAACAAAAATTATTTCTGTTTCCAGGTCGTAACCGAACTTGTCGTGAACTGCTTTCTGGGCTTCTTTTACGAGGGCCTTGATGTCTGCGGCGGTAGCGCCGCCGGTGTTGATAATAAAATTGCCGTGGAATGGAGCGATTTGAGCCCCCCCAATTGTGAGCCCTTTAAGGCCGCAGTCATCAATAAGCTTTCCGCTGGGTGCGCCAAAGGCATGATTGTTCTTAAAAACACTGCCTGCGCTTGGAAATTTGAAGTGACCCTTGTTTACTCTTTCTGCGATGTATTTTTTACAGTCAGCGGCGATGCGGTCGTGCTCCTGTTCGGTGGCTTTTGTCAGGCGGAAGCTTACCTGTGTTATGTAGCCCTGTGAACCGGCATTTTTTGCCTGAAAAGGTGATTTTTTATAGTCCCAGTCAGAGGCATTGAAGACTCGTTCTATGGTATGGGATATTCCGTCTTTGTATTCAAGATGTGTAGTGGAGTAAATAATATCACTTATAGAACGGTCGAAGCAGCGGGCATTCATATAAACAGCTCCGCCTACTGTGCCTGGAAGTCCTGCGAATTGTTCTGCGCCGGTAAGATTTTTGCGGGTACAGAAGTCTACAAAGGCGGCCATTGTTACCCCGCACTGGCAGGTAACAAGAGTATCTTCCGGGTCGTAAAAGATTTCCTTGATTGCCTGGGTGCTTATAATTACGCCTTCATAGCTTCCATCCGGATAAACTACATTGCTTGCTCCGCCGGTCACGAAATATTTAACTTCTGCAGAACGTACGGCGCTTATTACCGATTCCAGCTGTTCGGGTGTTTGAGGTGCAATAAAAAGCCTTGCGGTTCCGCCAACCTTGAAGGTTGATTTTGCTGCCAGGGCTTCATTTTCCGTGTAGGGAATTTTTGCGATTTTAAGCATGGAGGTAAGGAAATCAAACATGCCTTTATTATAATGGGAAAAGGGGGTGTGGGGAAGTAGAGGTATGGGAAAGCTGTCGGCTGGAGTTTTTAGAGCTTTACTGAGCCATGGCGGAGTATGCGGACTTGACCATTTTCGAGAGCCACAAGGGTAGAAGGCAGAGCTCCTTTTTTGTCACCATCATCTATAATCAGATTTGTTTCCTTCGAAAACTCCTGGACTATAGCCTCTCTTGTATCGAGGACCGGCAGACCGCTGCGGTTTACACTTGTGCTGAAAACTGGTGCCTCGCAAAGAGAAATAATCTGGCGTAGCCAGGCATCTCCGGGGCAGCGGAAGGCTACTGTGCCTGTTGCCGGAATTGAGCTGTCTGCGAGGGGAGAATCTTTTTTTATGTGGACTATGATGGTGAGGGCGCCCGGCCATTTTGCAAGAAGCTCTGGCGGAATATCATCATCTGTATAAAGCTTAAGGTCTTCCGGGCGGGCCAGCAGCTGAATGAGGGGCTTTGTTTCCTGACGGCCTTTTATAGCACGGATTTTTGCGTCGGTTTCAAAAAGGGAAGGGCCATTCTGTAAATCAACTATTCCGCTGAAGCCGTAGACGGTGTCGGTAGGGAGTATTACTATGCCGCCGGAGCGGAGAATGCGGACAGTTTCTTCAATTGATGTCGGGTCAGATTTTTTGAGTATCATTTTACGCCCCCTGCAGTATATGGATTTGTATGCACTTCGTCTTCGGCGGTTTTTGTCCATTTGCTGCCGTCATACTTATAAATCGTTTCTTCGCAGTTTCCCTTGAGGCCGCTGCCCCAGAAGTTATCTACGCCGTGGCCGTCCAGATAGCACATCATTCCGGCTAAGAGGGCACCGTGAGCTACAATCATAATGCGGGAGTCTGGCTTTGTCTGCTGGAGAGGCTCAATTACTGTCTGAGCAAAAGTCTTTGTGCGTTCACAGACAGACTCAAAAGTTTCTCCACCCTCCGGTGGAATATAGCGGCCAGGTTCTGTGAAAAAATATTTTCGAGCATGGTCGGTATTAATCCATTCGTCATAAGGAAGTCCTTCAAGCTTTCCAAAGGAGATTTCTGTAAGAAGCGGATTTTTGATAATAGGATAAATTTTGTGACCGCGAATAAGGCAGGCAGTTTCGTAGGCCCGGCTCAAAGGTGAAGAATAGATGCAGTCAAAATCAAGGTCTTCTGAGTCGAGTCTCTTGCCCAGTTCTGCGGCCAGCTTGCGGCCCTTTTCATTCAAATCAATATCCTGGGCGCCCTGAAAGCGTTTCTGAGCATTCCAGTCTGTGGTGCCGTGTCGTACTATGTAAAGTTCCATTAAAATCTAAGTCTCCTTAAATGTGTAATACGGCTTACTAAAAAGTTTTCTATTTCCTTTGTTGGTTCAACTTCAAAGCGCATAACTGCTTCTCCCGGCTGTTTTGAAATTCCAAGCGGGTGACCTACAATCGTGAAGAAGTCTCCCTTACCGTCTGCACCTGGTAACTGAAGCTCCATCATATCTTCTTCTTTTACAGCGGCTTCAATAAGGTGAACCTTGCCTGTAAAATCCATACCGTCTGCTTCAAGGATTTCTGTTCTTACGGCAGCGGATTTAAGCTGTGCTTCCGAGAGAATGAGGCGGCAGGAGATTCTGTGGTTCAGGCTTTCCTTCTGCAGTTTTTCAAGGTCCTGCTGGTCAAGGCTGCTTTTAAGTTTTTTAAGAAGCTTATCGGCCTGTACAAGTGAAGTTTTTTTGAATTCTTCTTCATCTTCATTTTTGACCTTGAGTCCGGCGGAGAAGATTGCGATAGTGTGACCGTCGCGTAAAAGAGGGAAGGAAGAAAATTCAGATTTTGTTTCAGAGGTTTTTACGCCGCCAAGAAATTCGAGGGAACTTTCTGAAATAAAGTCTGAAATATTTAAGCCAGCGGGAAGGCTTAAAAGGTAGATTCCTTCGGCCAGTTTTTCTTTTATATATTTTGTGATATTTGGATTTTTTTCTACAAGAGAAATGTTACTCTCTCGAACCTTGAGTACATAGCCGTGGTAGAGCATTGCTGAAGAGTATGAATTATACCATTCGGTTATGTTTATTTTGAGATTCTGAGGAATCTGGTAATTTGTGTATTTTGAAATACAATCAAAAATAGAATCTGGATTCCAGCCTGCATCAAAGCCGCTTGCGGCTGACTGTCTGGTGATTTCAAATTCAGTTACAATGCCGCATTTTTTAATCATCATAAAATCGGTGAGCGGAAGTAAGAGTGAAAGCGGGAGCCCTGGTAAAAGTGTTACCGTAAAGGTGGAGTCCAGATTTAAAACCTTTGGCATCTGGTCTGGGAGAGGTGTAAAGCTGATGCTTTTGTAAAGCTCTTCACCCTTTTCGGTTTTTCCGATTTTCTGCAGGAGTCCGAATTCAAGGGCACAGTCTATCATGCGGTCTAAAAGAGCGGCGTTTTGTTCTGCATCATTTCCGGCTTCCTGGCGGGCTGCTTCAAGAATCATGCTGAAGCGGCTTTTGCGGGCTACAGCACTTCCGTCCTGAGTGTAGGTTCCGGCTAAAAAGGCAAGGCGTAAAATTGCGCTGCGGGTGAAGCCGCTTTCCGGGATTGAAGAAAGACAGTCGAGTAAAAGCTGTGCTTCTTTTTTAAGTCCGTCGCGGCTGAAGCGGGAAACAGCGGCGGCGCACAAAAGGGCATACTGCTGAGCTTCGCTTAAGGAGGCAAAGGATTTTATGCGGTTAGAATCAAGGGTAAAGCCTTTTTCGCTTTCTATTGCCAGTGAAAGATTTATAAATGCGTTTGTTAAAAGCTGCAGAAGATTTTCTTTTCCAGGAAAGATTTCTGCCAGACGGTTCTTATCATTCTTTTTGATGGTGCCGTCTGATTTACAGGAAATACCACGGATCTTTATATATGAAATAAAGGCTGAAAGCAGATTTGGCGAAATGGTGAAAACATCATCTATTGAAAATGTGGCAGGCTGAAAATCAGGAAAAATAATTCTTGCATCAAGATAAGGAGTAAGGGAGTCGCGGAGAAGCGGATTGATGGCGATAAAGTTCCTGCCTGTGAGGGGATCTTTATCTGTGAAAATAAGAAGACGCTCGGTGAGGTTTATGATTTCTGCATAAAGCTCGGTAACGGGAACGGTGCCGCTGAAAAACTGGACGAGTGTTTCCTGTGTGGCTTTTGGTATAAGAGAAAGCGCTGTAAGAATTTCAACATCGAAGGAATCTATGAGGGTAAGAATGCTCTGGAGATTTTCTTCCCTTCTTATAAAGCTTGCAAGCTGCTCTGTGAGCCGCTGCTTGTTATAAGGGGTTTTTATTTCGCCTAAGTAAAGACGCATTATGTTGAAAAACTGTTTGTCTGGAAGTGAGGCAATTGCTTCCCGCCAGTGGGAAATATCGTCATTAGTCATCAAGGTTTAACTCTCCGTCGTATCTTACAATTTTGTATTCATAGCCCTGTTCGGCGAGGAATTTCTGGCGGTTTGCACCAAACTCTTCTTCTACAGTGCCTCTGGTAATCAAAGTAAAAAAGCGGGATTTTCTTTCTTTCGGGCGGAGAATGCGGCCAAGTCTCTGTGCTTCTTCCTGACGGCTGCCGAAGGTTCCGCTTACCTGAATAGCCAGGGATGCGTCCGGCAGGTCGATTGCAAAATTTGCAACCTTTGAAACAACGAGCACCCGGATTTTTCCTTCGCGGAATTCCTGGTATATGCGGTCGCGCTCTGCGGTCGGGGTTTTGCCTGTGATAATTGGACAGTTGAGAATTTGTACCAGCTCGTCCAGCTGCTGCAGGTACTGGCCGATTATAAGAATCTTATCTTGTGGGAAGCGGTCGATGATTTTGCAGACAACTGGAATCTTATCTGAATTCATGCTGGCAATTTTGTGTTTTTCACGGGTGCCTGCAACGGCGTAGTCTATTTCCTGATATTCGGGAAGATCTATGCGCACTTCTATACATTCTGCGCTAGCAATCCACTGGTCGCGCTCAAGCTCTTTCCATGGTACATCGTAGCGCTTAGGCCCTACAAGACTGAAGACATGGCCCTCGTGTCCGTCTTCGCGAACCAGGGTTGCAGTAAGGCCTACTCGACGTACTGCCTGTAAGTCTGCAACAACGCGGAAAACCGGTGCAGGCAGCATGTGAACTTCATCGTAAATTATGAGGCCCCAGGGACGTTTATGGAAAATCGAGAAATGAGGATATGGGCCTTCCCTGTCTGGTCTCCAGGTAAGTACCTGATAGGTTGCCACTGTAACCGGTTTTATTGTTTTTGATTCGCCGGAGTATTCTGCTATCTGGTCTCGTGTGAGATTTGTTTTGTCTAGAAGTTCGTCTATCCACTGGTGTACGGCAGAGATGTTTGTTGTGATAATCAGGGTAGAGGTTTTGAGCATGTCCATGATTGCCATGCCGACTATGGTTTTGCCGGCTCCACAGGGCAGTACAATTGTTCCGAAGCCTGTGCCAGGACCCTTGTCGCCAACGAGGGCGCGCGCCGCTCCGCTCTGGTATTCCCGGATTTCGAGCTTTTTGCCTGATGCTGTTGTTTTGCGCAGCGAGACCTCAAGGGGTTCGCCATCTATAAGTGATACTTCGTCCTTTACCGGCCAGCCTGCCTGAAGCAGCTGCTGTTTGATGGTGCCGCGGTCTGTGAGCTTGAGGAGGAAGGAATATTTAGGGGCTGGGGATCCCGAATCAAGTTCGGGATGACAGTTGTTTTGTTCGGGATGACAGTTGTTTTGTTCGGGATGACAGTTAGCTGGGTCTGTCAGAAATTGTTTTACAGAATTATTGGCGGCGATTTCTTTATACACCGGAAGGGAATCTGCAACAAGATAAAGGTGATGTTCGATAACCTTTTTATCGCTGCCTTCTTTTAATGGAACTTCAATATCTGGACCTTCAATCAGCTTGATTTTTCCAAAGCGGCTTGCGGTTTCTTTAAGCCAGGCGGAAACTGATTGTGGGACATCGTAGCGTGCAAATTTTTTAAGAACCGCAACAGCGTCATCTGCAGTAAAGCCTGCACTGGCTGCGTTCCAGAGCGAAAGAGGAGTAAGTCTGTAGGTGTGAAGATGTTCAGGAGATTTTTCAAGCTCGGCAAAAGGAATAAGAGCATCGCGGCATTCTTCGGCCAGCGGTGCGTGTACATCCAGAAGCAGAGAGCGGTCTCCCTGAACAATCAGCGGGTTTTCGTAATTCATCGTAAAGAATTATTATAGCAAAAAACCGCTGATTGTAGAATAGATTTATTAGTTTAAAGCCAAATCGCCTTCTTTAATCCAGCCGATTTTGCGGAAGAGGAGACCGAAGGCCCAGCAGAGAAGGGCAGGCAATACAAAGCAGATTAAAACGAGACCCAGCCAGTCTACAAAGCCTGGCTGAATTGCTGCGGCACCGTGGCCGATTGCAACTTCGCTTGGTTCGTACCAGCCTGTGATTACACCAATCTGACCTACGAGGCCACAGGTTCCCATTCCTGAGCTAACGGCAGCGCCGTTCATTTCCATTTTGAAGAGACAGGTAGCAATTGGACCTGTAATCATTGAAGTTACGATTGGAGCAATCCATACCTTTGGATTTTTGATGATGTTAGGCATCTGAAGCATAGAGGTTCCAAGTCCCTGGCTGAGGATTCCTCCCCAGCGGTTTTCGCGGAAGCTGAGAACAGCAAAACCTACCATCTGAGCACAGCAGCCCGCAACAGCAGCACCACCGGCAAGTCCTGTAAGACCAAAAGCGGCACAGATTGCTGCCGAGCTTATAGGCAGAGTCAAAGCAATTCCAACAACGGCAGAAACAAGGATACCCATCCAGAATGGATGAAGCTTAGTTGTCCATACGAGGAAGCGGCCTACAGAGCTTGCGGCTGTACCAATGTACTTGGCAGTCAAAACTGTGAGAAGGGCTCCAACCAGAATTGTAACAGCTGGGGTTACAATAATATCAACTTTTGTTTTCTTGCTTACAAGGCAGCCGAGTTCGGCAGCGATGATTGCAATCAAAAGAACAGCAAGTGGACCACCTGCGCCACCAGTTACATTAGCGGCGCTTCCAACAGCGGCCAGCGAAAAAAGAACCAGGGCCGGAACACCCATTGCAAATCCGATTCCAACTGCCATTGCGGCGCCGACTACATGAGAGTCTGTTGCAAAGTTTCCTGCGTTTACGAGAAACTGGAAAACTACATTGTTGTTAAGACGGAGCAGCTGCTGTCCAAGAGTCTTAACGATTGTACCAATCAGCAGGGAGCAGAAAAGTCCCTGAGCCATACCAGACATAGCATCGATTAAATAACGCTTTGCGTATTTATTCATAGAGGTCTCCTAAAATGTGTTTTTGTTAGTAAATTACTTGTAGATGTGATACGCGGTGCGCCGTGGCGTCGCCGGTAATGCAGGACTCTATGGACTCTGGCGGTTTGTTCATCTCAAACGTAAAATCTTTGGATAAAATAGCAGAAATGCGGGCATTTGACAAGAAGGTCTGCTCGGGTGTATACTGATTGTAAGGCAACCGGTTGCCTTAAAAAACTATTTTTTCATGTTACAGGTTCCTCCTGTATGTTATCCTGTGATGTGAGAGTGCCGACCTTGGGAATGCCGTATTTCGTTCTGGGTCGGCTTTTTTTTGGATACTACCTATGGTTACTATTTATGATATAGCTGAAGCGACAGGTTATTCGGCTCCGACAGTTTCAAAGGCTCTGAACGGGCTTGGTTCTTTGAGTGAAGAAACCAGACAGAAAATTCTGGATAAGGCTAAAGAACTTGGTTATGAACCCAACATTACAGCCCGTACACTTACCACAAAAAAATCTTATCTCATTGGTGTTATTTATGATGATACCGGCATGCACAAAGGCTTTTCGCATCCGCTTTTCTCGCCGGTGCTCGACCGCTTTCGTGAAAAAATAGAAGCGGCTGGTTATGATATCATCTTCCTTTCACGTCATTTTAATATGACTTATTCTCAACATGCAAACTTCCGCTGTATTGATGGAGTAATCATCATAAATCCGGCTACAAATACTCCAGCTGATTTTGAAGACTTTGTAAAGACCGGTTTGCCACGGGTTTCTACGAATTCGGTTTTTGAAGGAATCTGTACTGTAATTACTGCCAACGAGCAGGGTGGTTATGCGGCTGCGGAGTATTTTATAAATCATGGGCATAAAAGAATTGCCTATATTTCTGCTCCTGTGGATGGAATCTCAACAGCTCCAATGGAACGCTTTGAAGGTTTTAAGGCCGCAATGGAAACCTATGGACTTTATGATGAAGATTTATACGAGCTTAGTGCCGGCTGGGATAAGAAAAGTGCGGGTGAGGCTTTTGGCCGGCTGATTAAGAGACATAAGGACCTTTCAGCTGTTTTTGTAACCAGCGACCAGCTTGCATTTGGGATTTATGATTATGCGAAAGCTCATAATATAAGAATTCCAGAAGATATTTCTGTAGTAGGCTTTGATGATGAAATTTCTTCTGAATATTTAGGTCTTACAACCCTCCGCCAGAGTACAACTGAAATTGCCGATATAGCGGCTCAGATGATGCTGGACCAGATTGATGGAAAAGAGGTTCCGCCAATTATCCGCTGCAAGGCAGAAATTGTTGAGCGTAATTCGGTGAAGACAATCAGAGGATTCAGGTTGTTTTAATCGCCGTAATCAGGAGCCTTTTCCGCTGCCGCTAAAGCCGCACTTGCCAGGTCTGCAATATAGCCTGCCTCTGCGGCTTTTTCTTTTGTAGTGCCTGCCTGGCCCAGGGAAAGGCGCTGCAGGTCTTTTTTATCTTCCCTCAGGGCATTGAGGTCGCGGGCTTTGAGTAAGATGTCTGCGGCTTCCTCGGCGCGGACATGCAGGCACTGGGCCACGGCGCTTTCTTCTGCGGCAGCGAGATTTTCAAGAGTAAGAAACTGGCGCTGCAACTGAAGGGCACGTTTTTCGCCAACTCCCGGCAGCTCCAGAAAAATTGATTTTGTATTTTCTTTTGTGCGAAGTCGCTGGTTGCGGCTTGTTGCAAAGCGGTGGGTTTCGTCTCGTACCCGCTGGAGCAGGCGCAGGGCATCACTTCTTTTCGGCAGGCATATAGGCGTGCTGTTACCAGGGCGGTAAATTTCTTCGTCTCGTTTTGCAAGACCCGCAACAGGAATATCCAGTCCCAGAGAATTCAGAATCTCTTCTACTGCATTTACCTGACCGATGCCACCATCTATCAAAAGCAGGTCGGGCAGTTCTGCCTGTTCATTGAGCAGTCTTGTATAGCGGCGGGAAACGGCTTCCTTCATCGAGGCAAAGTCGTCTATGAGGCCGTCTGTTGTACGCAAACGGAAGTAGCGGTAATTTTTTTTATCCGGATTTCCGTTGTAAAAGCTGATGAGGGAGGCAACCGGGAACTTTCCGCCGATGTGGGCAATATCAAAGCCTTCGATTCTAACCGGCAGAGTGTCGAGTCCAAGCTTTTCCTTAAGCTCTTCCATTGCGGGTGTGTCGCCGCGGTCGCGCAGACGGCGTACAATATCTTCCTTTGCATTCTGCTTTGCCATCTGCAGGGCAGCAACATCGCGGGGCAGGTCGCGGGAAGCAACCATAATCACCTGAGACTTTGAACCTTTTTCTTCATGCAGCCAGCGGGAAATGTGTTCAAATTCACTGGTCTGGGGAATATAAACCTGAGGCGGAATTGTGTGGATATCATCATAAAAAACAGCCATAAACTCCGCAATCAGATCATCATCATCATTAAGGGATTCGGCGCGGTAATTTTCGCGGCCCAGCAGCTTGCCCCCGCGGATCTTAAGCACAGTAAAACTGACCAGCTCGCCCTCACTGTGGTAAGCAATATAGTCGCGGTCATCAGAATCAAAGCTTTCTACTATATTCTGATTCTGCAGAACCATGAGGGCCTTAAGGCCATCGCGCAGTCTGGCAGCCTTTTCAAAGTCCAGAGCCGCCGCCGCTGCCTTCATTTCGGCTTTCATTTCTTCTATAGATTCTTCACCTTTTCCCTCAAGTAGCCTTTTAATTTCACCGATGTATAAATTGTAGGAGTCTTTTGAAATTTTACCGCAGCATGGAGCACGACATTGCTTTATGTGGTAGTAAAGACAAGGGGTATCCCGCTTTCGGAGAGTCCTGCAATGGCGTATCGGATACAGCTTGAAGATTGTTTCAAGAAAGATTTCGAGGGCTGCAACATCAGGGAAGGGACCAAAATAGGTGGAACCGTCCTGTAAAATGCGGCGCGTCTTATAAATCTTGGGAAAATCCTCATTGGTGATTCTCAAGACAGGGTATGATTTTCCGTCTTTCAGACAGATGTTGTAGCGGGGATTGTACTTTTTGATAAGGTTGTTTTCCAGCAGCAGAGCTTCGTACTCGTTTGCTGTTGTGATGTATTCAATAGAATTGGCGTGGGAGATTAAAAGCCTTGTTTTTACGCTCTGTTGTCCTGAAAAATAGGAAGACAGGCGACTTTTAAGACTTTTCGCTTTTCCCACATAGATTACGATGTTTTCTGCGTTTCGCCACAGATAAACACCACTGGATTGAGGAGCTTTCAGAGCTGTTTCGTGAAGAATATCACGGGTAGTTTTGGCTGTCATGTTATGTTAGGAAATTGTATCAAAAAAAGACTTCTTATTATAGCGCTTGCCGCCAGCTGCGTTTGCGGTGCGGGTACGTCCTGTCTCTTTGCAAAGGAATATCTCTTTGGTGGAAAAAACGGCTGGCCTGTATTTATGCAGCAGGAAGGAATAACAACCGGAAAGGGCCGCTACGGATATGACTGTATTCAGCTTGCCTCAAACTCTTTTGTTTTTGATGAATATACAGATTTATTGATTGACTTTGAAAATCCTGATATGCCGATTTCGGACGGTGACTATACAATCAATAGAAATAATTTCCAGCAGACTAATCAGACTAAAAATGAAAAGGCAGCCGGACTCAGCCGCAATATGGGCGGTTTGAGTATTACAGGCAAGCCTGGTTCTTTTTTTGGTTCTGAAGGCCTGATGGGCTCTTTTTCAATTGAATTCTGGCTTTGTCCTTCGATTGCAGAAAACGGCGAAATTGTTCTTAACTGGGAATCTTCCCGCAACGAAGATGGAAAACTTGCTTTTCAGGTTATAAACGGTACCTTTGACAAGGGACATATTAAATGGGAACTGAACAATATTTTTGATTTATATGTAAATGAAGCCGGCCGCAATGAAGTTGAGCTCAAGGGCTCTTCTAAGATTATTCCTGATACCTGGAGCTATCATGTTCTTTCTTATGACTGCGAAACTGGAATTCTTGAATACATTGTAAATGGTATTACTGAGGATATAACTTATATAACTACCGATCGTAAGGAAAGCGGTGATGTCAGTTTGGTTTATCTTGGAACTCCTTCGGAGCTGGCAATCTGTCCTGAATATACCGGTAAGCTGGATGAGTTTAGAATTCTGAGAAGACCTTACAGTCCGCCTGATTATCAGACGGCAGATAAGGCCGGAAGCATCGGTCATATGCAGTATGCACCGAGCGGCGGTCGTTTTGTTACAAAACCGATTATGGTTTCTACCGGATCAGTGCTGAATAAACTGGAAGCAGAAATGAGCCTTCCTCCACAGACCGCAGTGTGCTATTATGTGCGCTCGGGCGAAAATTTTTATGGCTGGACAGAAAACGAACCAGAGTGGAAGCCGGTAGAAAGCGGCGAAGAGCTCAAGGGAATAACCGGACTTTACTTCCAGGTTGCTGCAGAGCTTATGCCGGATGGAAACGGAGAAAATACTCCGGCCATTACTTCGATTAATCTTGAATTTACAGAGCTTCCGGAGCCGCTGCCTCCTTTTGTTGTAAAGGCAGTTGCGGGCAACGGAAGTGTTACAGTTTCATGGAACTATTCTGTAGATGATACAGCGGGCGGATATTATCTCTACTACGGAACAAGACCGGGAGAATATCTTGGCCGCATGGCAATTGAGGGAGAGTCACCTATCAATGTTGGTAATACGACCTCGTATACAGTTACAGGACTGGAAAACGGAAAAATATATTATTTTGCTGTTGCGGCCTGGTCTGCTTACGATATGAGGGTTGTGGGAAATCTTTCTAAAGAAGTTTTTGCACGACCATTGGCAAGATTAAAATAGGAAGCATCTGAGGATATAAGAGGGGATAATAATATGGCAAACAGTTTGATTTTGACAAAAGCACAGAATGCAATTACAGCTCACGACTGGGCTACTGCGGCAAGGTACTATAAGGAGCTCCTGCGCGGTAACGAGTCTAATGTTGAATACCTTCAGCAGTTGGGCAGCATTTACGTGCGCGACGGACAGGATGAAAAGGCGATTCCTTATTATGAGCAGATAATCACCTTCCATCCGGAAAACACCAATGCAATGGTGAGTCTTGGAGCCATTTTCCGCCGCCTCAAGCGCTATGAAGATTCAGTAAACATTCTTCATAAGGCACAGGATATTTCCTCTGATAATCCCAGCATAAATTATAACCTCGGCTTTACCTATAAAGAGATGGGTGATTATGATGACGCTATTGATTCCTTTGAATCTGTAATTGCACGTAACCCCGACGATGTTCTCGCTCATAATCATCTTGGTTCTATTTATTTTTCAAAGAAGGAATATGATAAAGCGATTTCGGCTTACAAGCGTGGCCTTCAGGTAGACCAGAATCATCCTATCTTAAATTACAATCTTGCTCATGTTTATGAAGCAATAAAAAATTATCCTGAATCAGTGCGCTGTTTCGAAATTGCCTTGAAGACACGTCCGGGCTGGCTTGATGCTATCCGCGACTTCAGTGAGCTCTTGATCAGATGTCAGGAAACTAAGCAGGCGCAGGAGCTTGTTGAACAGTCTATTAAGCTGCATCCGGATGATGTTGAACTGCTTTGTATTCTTGGCCGTATTTACCTGAATCAGTTTGATTACGATAACGCAACAAAAACCTTTAAGAGAGCAGAAACTCTTAAACAGAACGATATTGGTATTCTTGTCGGCCTTTCAAAATCTCTGGAAAAGGGAATGAAGATTGAACAGGCTATGGATAAAATTCTGGATGCTGTAGATGTGGCTCCGGAAAATATTGATGTCTGCAAGCAGTATGCCCATGTGCTTCTTTCTGCCCAGCGTTATGACAAGGCTCTTGATTTGATTAAGACAATTGATGAAAAGAGCGACGGAAAGGATTTACAGATCCTCGACCTCTATGGTCAGTATTTTGTATGCCGTGGTGATGAAGAAGCCGCAAATACCTACTACGATAAAATCAGAAAGATTAATCATCATTATAAAGATTATATGATTAATGCTGCTGACCGTTATATTCAGACGGGAAATTATGAAAAGGCAGAAGAGATGGCAGATAAGTTCGTTGCCAGTCGTCCTGCTTTGCCGGATGGTTATAACCTGTTAGGTACAATTAACTCGGCTCGCGGTGAGTTGAATAAGGCAAAGGCAGAGTATGAAAAGGGAATCGGTTTAAAGAACCCGAATATATTTGCTGTAAAAGCGCTTGAAAAAATTAATTCTGAGCTTGAAGCAAATAAGGAGCTTTACAACGACGGTGAAAACCCGATTGAAGTTGATGCAGACAAGCTTTCGGAAGAAGAGGGCGGAAATATTGCAGATGATTCTGCCTTGAATTCTGATGAAGACCAGCTTGCTGACCAGCTCGATGCTCTTAATGCGAATGGTGATGAAGAAGAGGATGATTCTGTGCTCCATGGTCTGGAATCTACTCCTCCTATTGAACAGGCTTTGACTGGTGAGGACGGTGATTTCTGGGAAGACTTTGATGATGATCCTGATGCCGAGCCTAAGACTATTGATGAAGAAGAAGACGCTTACGATGAAAATGAAGAGAACTCGGATCTTCTTACGATGATGACTCCTGATGCTGCAGAAGGCGATGAGTCTTTGAAGGACGGCCTTGCTGAAGACAGCGGCGATTTTGATTTCTCTGATTTTGATAATGCTGCGGCTACGGCAGAGCCGGAGGAGGCTGCTCCTGGACAGGCGACACCGGCACAGGCTCCGCAGGAAGCGGATTATGAGCCGGAGGATTTTGCTGCAGAGCCAGAGCCTGCACCGGCAGCAAAGCCGGCTCCTCAGCCTGTGGAAGATCCGGAGACCTTGTCTAAAGCTCAGCAACTTATGGATGATTTGAAGCAGCAGCAGAAGGAAATGGAAGAACAGCAGAAAGAGCTGGAATTCCAGCAGCGTGAATTTGCCCTCCAGCAGAAGGAGCTGGCAGAAGAACTTAAACAGAAAAATGAAGAGATGATTCAGGAGGCTGTTGATAAAGCTGTAGATAAGGCTGTTGGTGACATGGTTGATGAAGCTGTTGAAGAAAAGCTTTCTGGTTATGATTTGCAGCCGGCTTCAGAAGCGGAGCCAGAAGTTGTTCCGGAACCTGTGATTGAAGAGCCTGCAACAGAACCTGCGGCTGAAGAAATCCCATCTGACGATTTTGACCTTCAGCTTTATGATGAAGAATTTGGAGATACTGATTTTACGGAAGATGATGATATTGCTTCCAGTGAATCAGAAGAAATACTTTCTGAAGAAGCGGCACTCGATGGCTTTGATTCTGGCATGGAGCTGGAAATGGAGACTGAGACAGAAAGTGAAATTGAAGCCGTAGCTGAACCTGAGGCAGAGCCGGAAGCTGAACCTGAAGCAGAAGAAGAGATTGAAGCTGAAGTTCCGGTAGAAGAAGAAATTGCAGAAGAAGAGATTCCTGAAGAGGAAGTTGTTGAAGAAGAAGTTATCGCTGCAGAGCCTGAGGTAGAAGCAGAGCCTGAAGCAGACTTTGTGCCTGAAGCAGAAGCCGAAATCGAAGAAGAGCTTACAAGTGAGCCTTTTGTAACTGTAGAAGAAATCTACGAGCTCAGCGATTCTGAAGCTCAGACTGAGCCGGAAGCTCCGCTTGCCGCAGAAAGTGTAAAAGTTGAAGAAGAGGAGCTTGATGACGAAAGCTTTGTAACCGCAGATGATATGGTAGACAAAATCGGTCGTATACTGAACGATAATGATACCGCAAAGAATTATGCTTCTGAGCTTGAACTCTTTAAGAAGCTGCGCACACTTTCAAGCTTCCTGCCGGAAAAAGACAAGAATTCATACGATTGCTGCAGAATGCGAATGGTTATTGAATATATCATTCAGAAGATGTCTGGAAAACCGGGACTTCTTATTACTGCAGAGTCTCTTATAAAATCAGGAGTACTTGGAGAAGAGTATAACCGCCAGCTCGAAGACTGCTGCGAAGAAGATTTGAGCAACGATTTAATCCGTCATGTTATTTCTGATATGAAAAAGCTGGCACAGGGACTGGAAGATGAATATCTTCGCAAGGCGCTGTGCGTAAGTGCAGACGCAATTCTTGAGCAGATAGCGCTCTTGGACCAGAAGGTTTCGATTTTTTAATTATGAAGAAGTCTAAAGTTTTTGCTGCGCTTTTTCTGCTGGGACTAAATGCTTTTGTATACGCGCAAGCCTACAGCAATTCCTTCAACAGCTCGCAGGTGATACCTGCGGGCCACTGGATTTATGACACTCTCAAAATTCTCGGCATGGAAGAAAAGCAGGTCTGCTTTAATGAAAATTCCATGATGACAGTTTCGGAAATCAGATTTTATTTTGAGCAGATAGACGGCGATGCACTTTCTCCTTCCGGAAAAAAACTCTATGACGAAGCGGAAGCTTTTCTTTATGAAAATCACAGTCTGGTAGACCTTAATCCATTTAAATTTGATTTTGGAGTAAAGCTGACAGGAGAGGGCTATTACAAAACTTCGGATGATATACCCTGGTCCTTCCGCTATAACTATAAAGATAATCTTGCAAACTTTCCGATAAAGGCAGGCTTTTCTGATTATGTAGCAATTCAGTCTGATTTGTTTCTTGGTAAATCTCATTACGGTTCTTCAAGAAATGATAATTACACAAACTTTCCTTACCGAAACGGAGACTTTGAGTTTTTGTTTCCACGCTTTGCTTATGGTTCCGTGGCCGGTGCCTTTAACGGCTGGGGAGCAAATATTCATATAGGCAAGCAGGGCTTTCAGATTGGCGATACAAAAATTGGAAGTGTAATTTACAATAATACCTTTGAAACAGATGCCTACGTAAACCTGAATCTTTTTTCAAAGTACTTTAAGTACTCTATGGATATAGTTCAGATAAGTAATGAAAAGTGGTTTTACCTGCATCAGTTTACAGTCCGACTGCACAAGACTTTTAAGTTTTCTGCACTCGAAGGTTCCATGCTGAATGCACCTTTTGAAATCCGTTATCTGAATCCTCTGATGATCATGCACCAGTATGCTTCCTGGACGGAATATAATACTGATGGAAAAAATGATGTTTATGGCGAAAATCATTTCTGTGCTTATCTTGCAGGACTTTTTGACTGGCAGCCTGTTGAGTATTTAAGGATCTATGGCTTGTATGCCCAGAATGAATTACAGCTGCCGATGGAAAGAACCCGCACAGGAGTTCTCACTCCAGACAGCCTTGGCGGACAGCTTGGTGTAGAGGTAAACGTGCCCTTTGAAGGCGGCTACTGGAAGGGCTTTACAGAAGCCATTTATACCTCGCCTTTTCTTTATGTAAAACAGAATCCTGAAAGCTCCCTTTACCGGGAGAGGGGAGATAATCTTGTAACAGATAAAATCTGCTCCTGGGTAGGTTCACCTTTTGGTCCTGATACTTTTGGAATTAAAACTGGAGTCAGTTACGAACAGCCCCGCCACTGGAATGCCGGCTTAAGTTATTTCTTCCTTGCCAAGGGCGAGAACGGCTTTGAGCTTTTTGATTCAAAAAATAAAAACAAGGACGGCTATTATACCTATTATCCATGGGTGAAGTATAATCTGAATAAGGGCAAGGCAGACGACGAAGAACAGTACAACGACGCTTACTCAACAGCCCGCAATATGTGGGTTTCCGGCACGCCTATGTATGTAAATCAGATAAGCCTGGAAGGCCAGTATAACGTAAATAAAAAGCTTTCGGGCGCGGTCCGTACAATCTATACCTTTATTTTTAATGCAGGACACGAAAAGGGGCGCTTTGCTCACGGTGTTGAATTTGCTATTTCTTTGTCTTATACTCTTTTATAAGACTTATGAAAAAAATATTATCCCTTGCTTTAGTTTTCTTCTGTGGTATTCTTTATGCCCAGACAAATGTAACAGTTTCTCTAGATAATGATGTATATGTTCTGCTCCAGAATATGGAGCTTCGCGGCTATTGTTCCGCACTTTCTCCGGTTAAACCCTATACTGAAAAATATATTGTAGAAAGACTGGAAGAAGCAGCAGAATATCTTGAAGAAAATACATATGAAGAAGAACTGACTGCTCAGAAAAAAATTATAGCAGAATATCTTGAACGCTTTGAACATGAAGAAGGCTTAAAGCTTGCGGCCCTTTCTTTCCGCAAGGAAGGTGATGTTTTTGGAGTTCCTGTTTCTATAGAAATAAATGATAATTTTAATGCTGAATTATCAGGCGGCCTTTACAACGAAAGTGACAATAACAGCTTTGCCTTTAACATTTATAATGTAGTTGATTTTTCGGGCGATTTAGGCGAGCACATTTCCTGGAGAAATCAGACCTTCCTTGGTGCCGCAAGAGTGCCATTGAAAAAGATAGGTGAATATAAAATCGGTTACTGGTATTCTTCTACTTATAACCAGCCTTCAGATTTTGAGAATGAACCTAAGCCAAAAGATAAAAATGATTATGCTTACAAATGTACACAGACTCCCCGCACAATCAACATCTTCAAAAATTATTCTTACCTTCCATACAGCTACAATAAATTCTGGGATGGTTCCGTTTACGATTTTGAAGAAGGAATAAATGCCGGAGGTCTTGGTCCCTGGCCGAATACCGCTTCTCTTGCCTTTGGAATGAAGGGAGAAATCAGAGGAGTTTTCCTTAATGATGTAATAGAGCTTGCCGCTGGCCGAATAAACCGTGAGTGGGCAGGAATGGATAACGGGGCCTCGCTTGTGCTTAATGCAAAGGCCCGTCCTTTCTTTGCGGGCGAAGCAATCTTCAGACCATTTAAATGGCTTTCCCTTAAGGGAATGACAGGTGTGTTAGAAATGCCTAACCGCGGAGATATGCTTTCGGAAGCCTTTTATCCTGTTGATGAGAATGGTAAAGATACCAGAAAAAAACTGGAAGAAAATGTTTACAATGATGACGAGTATAAGGACTATCATTATTTCCAGAATGCTTTTTCTATCGGTGAAGTTGATTTAGATTTTAAATATCTTCATCTTGATTTCGGAAGCTCCTGTGTATGGCCTAAACGTTTTGAACTCGGTTATTCATTTCCTCTTATAGACAGAATTGTTTACCAGAATGATGTTGGAGATTACGATAACCTTGCTTTGTTCGGAAATATGAAAATCCGCTATCCTGGAGTTGGATACGGCTGGTTCTCTTTCTATCTTGATGAGTTGAATGCCTTCCTTACAAAGTTCTGGAAAAATACCCGAGCAATGTATGCCTTCCAGCTTGGCGCAAAGCTTGCCCTGCCGGACCAGCTTCCTTATGGAACTTTTTCTTTCAGATATACAAGAGTTGAACCTTACTGTTATACCCATCAGTCAATTAATGGAACTCCATGGTATAGCGGTTACTTAAATGAAAATTATTCAAACAACGGTTATAGCCTTGGCTACTATCTTCAGCCAAACTCAGATGAGATTCTTCTCAAGGTAGACTGCAAGCCGAACGCTTCATCAAATGCGGCCTTCCAGTATCAGCTTATCCGCCATGGTGCTGATTTTGGTCCTCAGTCTATACCGGGCAGCAATTTGTATTCAGAGCTTCCTCGCCGTGGCCGCGGAGATTTGAGAAAGAACTTCCTTTTTGACGGAGCCTATGAATGGTCACATATCTGGGCCTTGTCTGGTTCATATAAGTTTAATACAAAGCTTCCATTCAGCGTATATGCAAACGCCGGAGTTATCTACGATTACTTTACTTCGATTGCCGGAAAATCGGTAAGCATTTACGAGCATGAAGACCGCTTTAGTGTAAATGAAGATAACTTCCATGTAAACGAAGGCGATTATAAAGATTCAGTTGGTGGAGTGCTTACTCTTGGAATCACCTTGTTCGGAAGATAATACAAGAAGGTAAAAAGATTGAAAAAACTGATTTTGCTGCTGGCCGCAGGCTTTTTATTATCTGCGTTTTCTTTTGCTCAGGTTTACAGTGCACGACAGCCCATTCCCGCAGGACACTGGATTTACGATGCCCTTTATTATATGAATCTGGAGCAGAAAAGAGCTTCAACACTTGATAATGCACCCTTATCAGTTGATGAACTTTATTTGAATTTCGAACAGATTGATAAAGAGTCACTTTCAGAAAGTGGTAAGGCTTTATACGAAAAAGTAGAGACCTTCTTTGAAAGAAAGAAATTTCTTTTAGATTTTAGCGGCGCAAAATTCACAACAAATCTGATTTTAAATCCGGTCGGAGTAATCCGTTCGAATCCGGAGCTGGACTGGTCTTACGCTTCATCTTTTACAGACGACGGAGATAATTATGTGACTACTTCTGCAATGGGAAGTATTTACACCCAGCCTGTTGCAGTTTTTCCTTTTATTCTTGATTTTGGTGAGACAGCTTATATTGATGTTCAGCCTTATGCAGGTGCGGGGCCCTTCTGGGCCTTGTCTTCTGACTTTTATGCCCTGAATATTCCAACCGGTAAAAACGGCGCAGAGTTTTTTATGTGGCCGATGAATGCCAATGCGTCTCTGGGAAAAACATTTAAGGGCTGGGGAGCAGAACTTAATTTTGGCCGCCAGGGACTCGAGGTTGGCCGTACAAAAACAGGAAGCATTTTTTATAATTCAACCTTCCAGACAGACTTTTACACACAACTGAATCTTTTTTCACCACGGCTGAAATATACAATGGATGTGGCCCAGGTTGATGTGTCCCGTTATTACTATATGCATACCGCAGAGCTTGTTCCTTTTTCCTGGCTTAAGCTTGGCATTATGGAAGGTACTCTTGTGGACGGAAAATTTGAACTGCGCTATCTGAATCCGCTTTTGTTCATGCACGCTTTTTCGGGCTGGAGACAGTATGCCTCTGTCGAAGAAGATAAGTATTATGGTGAAGCACATTACTGTGCTTACTTCGGCTGGTCTTTCGATATCACACCCTGCAAGTATTTAAGAATTTACGGTTTATATTCTCAGAACGAAATACAGTCATCTGTAGAGTTGAATAATGATTATGATTATTCAATCCCGGATTCTTATGCTTATCAGCTTGGGGTAGAGGTTACGGCGCCTCTTTACGAAGGCTACCTTACAAGCTCACTTGAAGGAGTTTATACAACTCCCTTCTGTTATTTAAAACAAACAAAGGCGGCCTCTCTTGCCCGCATTCGCGAAAAGGATGCAGACTCTTACGGGCTTGGAAAAATTGCCAGCTGGATAGGAAGCCCTTTTGGACCGGATGCAATAGGAGGACAGTTTACAGCGGAATATGATAATCCTATGAAATACAAGGCGGGCTTCGGTTATCTCTTCGTAGCACATGGAAGTAATTCTGTCGGCCTGTTTGACAAGAAGAATCCTAGACATAAAGAATTAGATTATTACTACCCGTCTGCAATTTATCTGCAGGATAAAGAAGATGGAATTGATTCCGCTGAAAAAACAAGAGCCATGCGTACGCTTGCACTTACACAAACCGTTCAGTACACAAACCGCATTTCTCTCAGCGGCGAATATTATTTTATGAAAAATCTGAGCGCAGGGGCAGAAGGCTCTTATACCTTTGTCTTCAATAACAAGGGGCGCGGCGGAGAATTTGCGCACGGGGTTGAATTGTCCCTGAACGCAAAATACTCGCTTTTCTAAAGCCTGATAATCCTTGAATGGGTAATAACCTCGTTGCCGTTTTCGGTGATGAGGACATCATTTTCCAGACGGGTTCCGCCGATTTCCACATCATAAAGTCCCGGCTCACAAGTTAAAATCATTCCAGGCTTAAAAAGCACCTCGGGCGCAGTTCGCGGGCTCACACGAGGCTGCTCATGAATCTCAAGACCAATAGCGTGACCAAGGGTGTGAGGCATCTTACGCTTTGCGGCCGCAAAAATACTGTCCGCCTTTTTCGCCGCATCCATAACCGGGCGGCCCGGCTTGTATATTTTTAAGCATTCATCATAAGCCTTCTGTACCAGCTCCAGCTGCTTTTCCTGAGCGGAGGTCAGAGGACCCTTTGCAATAGTAAGCGTTGTGTCGCTGGTGTAGCCCTTGTAAACAACGCCAAAGTCCAGAATGGAAAGCCCCTGAGCCGGCCAGGGAGCCGCAGTATAGCCCGGGAAGGCGTGAATTGCAAAGCTGCGGGAAGGCCCGGCGGCTAAAGTGTCGAAGCCGGTTCTCTGACAGCCGTGCTCGCGGAGTCTTTTTTCTATAAGCAGGGCTACATCGCTTTCTGTTTTTATAGTGCCCTTGCGAACCTTCTTTTCAATTTCATTGATTATAAGGTCTCCTACACGGGCTGCTTCGCGGGTACATTCAATTTCGTATTCGTCTTTTACCATGCGGCTTTCTACAACAAACTGATGAAGACCGTCTTCCTTGCAGCGGCAGTCGTAGCTGGCAAGGGCGTCTATAAACTTGAGGTAGGTCGGGTAGGTAAGATAAGGCGGAAGTTCCACCTTGCTGTTTTCGCCATGAGTATAGCAGACATTGAGTACGGCAAGAATTGCGTCTATGTCCTTGTTTTTATAGCGGGTGTAGGGAACGAGCCTGTCGTACTGGGCCTGCTGGCGGGCAAGGTTTTCATCCCAGGGAACAAGTACGGTATAGCCGTCGGAAAAAATTATGAGTACGGCATCGCTTGGGTGATTTGTGTAGTAAGGAAGAGCGGGGTCGCGGTGCTCTTCGCTGTCTATGAAAACGCAGGCACCAAGGCTGCGGGCCCTCATTTCGCGGGCCAGAGTTTTTCGGCGTGCGTGGTAAATCTCTTTTAATTCATCATTTGTATATTCTTTCATCGCTTTACCTTCTTCAAAATTACTCCCACAATTTCATCGCGGATAATAAGCAGCTCCAGCACTCCAACTGCCGCAAAAAGCAGACCGGAAATAATTACCGGCAGACCATAGGCAATAAGATTTCCATGGTCAGCAAATGTAGCGCATAAGGCTTTGTGTGCAAAGTAAGTCGGTACCGAGGCAATAACAGAAAGTATGAGCATCTTAAATGCATAAAACAGAGAACCTCGTACAAGGCGGCCAACTTCAATTGCTTCCATTTTCTTCATAAAGATAAAAAGCGCAACCGTATTTAACAGGCTTGCAAGGCTTAGGGCAAGTGCAATTCCGTTTCCACCCATTGGCTTTGAAAGGATAAACACAAGCAGAATGTTTGAGACGAAATTGATAAGGCCCGCAATTGTAGGAAGCTTTGGCTTTTTCTGGGCATAAAAGGCTGGCGCCATAATCCGGTTGAGCGCTATAAAAAGCAGGCCTAAAATATGGAAGTGAAAAATGCCCAGAGTCATGGCCACAGAATTATCATCAAATTGATTTCTTTTATAAAGCAGAGAAATGAGCTCGCGGCCGGTAATCAGTGAGTAGGCTGTAATTGGAATCGAAATCAAAGTCATGATTTTAATTGCCTGCAGCAGCATGGAATTAAACTGACTCCAGTCCTTTTTATTTGCAAAGCCCGAAAGGTCTGGCAGAATTACAGTTCCGATGGAAACTGCAAAAATTCCAAGAATCAGTTCCTGAAGACGAATGCTGTACTGAAGACTTGATGCAATTCCAGGGCCAACGCGTTTCGCAAGGGCAGTAGAAACAGTGTCGTTAAGCTGATAGGCTGCAATACCAATAATTGTGGGAGCCAGCAGAGCCATAACCTTTCTTGTTCCCGGATTCGTAAAAGCCTTTTTTATGGAAGTGATTCCAGTTTTCCAGCCGGTCTTTCGTACAAAGGGCCACTGGAAAACAGCCTGAACAGAACCTCCGATTATTGTACCAATTGCCATAGCCCGTGCCGGATTCGAAGTATGTGGAGCCAGAAGGTAGGTTGAAAGAACTACGATTCCGTTGAACATAACCGGAGTAAAGCCGGAAGGTGCAAAAATTCCGCAGGTATTTAAAACGCCCTGGAAAAAGGCGGCAACAGAAATCAAAAAGAGGTAAGGGAACATTATTCTGGTGAGTACAGTTGTTTCATCCAGCTCAAGCAGATAATATTCGAGCTTTGCCGCATAATCAGCTACATCAGCAGAAGGTGCCTTACAGAAAATCGGAATTATAAAAGGTGTAAGCACAATACCAAGTATAACTACGCAGGCTGTAAGAAAAGTTACAAGAGTTAAAGTTGCATTAAGAAATTCCTGAGTTGTCTTTTTATTTTCATCACTTTCGTCTTTTGCAAGATAATCCTTAAAGGTTGGTATAAAGGCAACTGAAATTGCGTTTTCGGCAAAGAGCTTTCGGAAGAGATTTGGAATCATAAATGCTACAGAAAAACTGTCAGCAAAAAGTCCGGTTCCCAGAAAAGAGGCCTTGGTCATTTCGCGAACGAGTCCCATAATGCGGGAAGCGAAGGTCATGAGTGTGAGTACAAGGCCGGAGCGTACTATAGATTTTTGTTTTTTGGACATAGAGTAACTATAAAAAAATTGCGTTTTTTATTCAATTGATTTATAATTTATAGTTACTACAACGTTTGCGAAGACCCTCGAATCAAAAGTCCATTGTGGAGGCTCAAAAGTGTCCGGCAAGATAAAATTCTTTTCCAGAGTCGGAAAAACACGCATTATTCCTATTGGTTTAAAGATGCTTATCATCTTTATTTGTCTGATTCTGCTTTCAAATTTTATCACCAATTTTATTTCCCTTCAGTTGAACCAGAGGCAGATTATCAATTTAAATAACACCATTATGGTGAGCCAGCTCAAGGAGCTTTATACAACTTCATCAAATCAATATCAGATTTATTCCTATTCTGGAAATAGAGAAGAAAGTATTGATGTAATGTGTAAGGTTGCCCGCACAGGCTTTGCGAACGCAAATAGTGTTGCACTTGGAGTTACTCCGGACGGTCAGATAGAATTTCTTTCTGATGCAAATGAGCTTGCAGTGTGGCCGGCTTTTCAGGATTTAAAAACCTTAAAACAGATTAATGAAGACAGACAGAATGGAATAGAAGAAGGCTCCATTTCTTTTGAAAGCCCTTATGGAGACTATTTTGGTGTTTACAAATATCAGGATGACTGGGGCTACTATATAATTCGTGCAGAAATGAGAACCGACCTTCAGAAAAATAATTACCGCGTTTACTGGATTATTTCGGCTCTTATCATTAGCCTTACCCTTATCTTTATTCTTATCGGCTACCTTATTCTTCGTCGCGAGTTTAAGCCTTTGCATTCCTTTACAGATGACCTTATTGAAATGCAGAAGAAAAAGCAGCTTGCCCTTATCGATATTTCAAAGGCTCCTAATGATGATGTTACTTACATGGCGGCTTCCTTCAACTCGCTTTCCATGCAGGTTAATAACCTTCTCGACACCTTCCAGAAATTCGTTTCAAAGGATATTGTTGCCAAGGCTTATGCTGGCCGCGATGTTGGTCTTGAAGGAAAGCAGCAGGATCTCGCAATGCTCTTCTCGGATGTAAAGAGCTTTACTTACCGAACAGAAACTCTTGGTAACGATATTATTGAAGTTTTGAACGTTCACTACAACCGCGTTATTCATAATGTTCATGAGAACTCGGGAATTGTAGGTTCCATTATTGGTGATGCAATTCTTGCTATTTACGGAACCCTCGATTCAAAACGTTCTAAGGCCTATAACGCTGTAATTTCTGCCTGGAACATCACAAAGGCTACTGCAGAACTCCGCCAGGAAATGCAGGGCCGCCGTGAGGAAATTGAAAAGACCCGCAAGCTTACAGAATCTGAAGAGCGAGTATTCCAGGCTGTAATGGTAGACGTTGGTGTTGGTATTGACGGCGGAAAGGTATTCTACGGAACAATCGGACGTAACGACTTTGAAGATCCTCGTCAGTCGCACATGACAAATACTGTAATCGGAGATACCGTAAACTCGGCTTCCCGACTCGAAGGTCTTACAAGAATCTACCATATTCCGGTAGTTGTTTCAGAATCAATTAAAGACGAAGTAAGTGCAGAAACTGCCCGCTACAGATTTATTGAAATTGATACAGTTCAGGTAAAGGGTAAAACCAAAGGAAAGAAAATCTACTTCCCTTTCGATACAAACGAAATGGAAGAAGGTCTGCTTGAGCAGTATACAAAATTTGAAGAGGGCTTAAAGGCATACTACGAAGGCGACTGGAAAACAGCCCGCAAAATATTCAAAGGTCTTGAACTGGATGTCACTCAGGTATTCCTTGAGCGAATGGGAACTAAGGGCGCACCTGCAGATTGGAGCGGAATATGGGCAATGACAACAAAATAACAGAAGAACAGAAATCAAATCAGATTCACCAGGAAGTAATGCTCTTCCTGGGAAAGGAACTGGAACGAATTCATCATACTGCAAATGAGCAGACTTATAACATTGAAAAGGAATATGCAAAGTCTAAGAAGAATCATTCTCCTTTCTCTGCACTTATGCTTATTGGTTGTTTCTTAGTTGTATTTGCAATTGCCTTTATAATGACAAAAACAATTTCGGCTCATAACGAAGAAATAACTGTTAGCGTTGCGGAGTTCGACGACCTCAATCTTATGAATCTTTTGAATACGGTTGGTGCCGCTCAGACAAATTACGACAATGCCGTAAAGCAGCGTGCTACAATTGAAGCAGATATGTCTGTTAAGCTTAAGTCCGCAGAGGATGAGCATACAAATGACCTTTTTGTAATTGATTCTATGTCCCGCCTTACAAAAAGAAGACGCTCTGAACTTGTTGCCGAAGCGGATAAAAAATACAAGGCAGCAATTGCGGCTGTGCATGAAGAATATGATGCCCAACTGGTTCTGGCAGACAAGGAAATTCAGGAATACAAGAGCCAGCTTGCAGAATTTGATGCCGCAAAAATTCAGGCCGCACAGGAAAAGGAAAAGGCTCTGGATAGTGAGCGCAAGGTAAAAGAGCTTGAACAGCAGAAGATTAAAGACCAGTACGAAAGTCGTATTGCCGAGCTGAACAAAAAGCTTTCGGAAACTCAAAAGAAAAATTCCGACGATATGCGAAATGCGGTAAGTTCGGTTTCTTCTCAGTATCAGTCAGAAATTGCAATGCTTGATCCTGTGCTTAAGGACCAGGCTGCTGCGGCAATAATTGAGAATGCGAATGCTTCAGATGCAGCAGACTTCAACGGTTCCGAGGCAATAGCCGCAAAGGGAATTTCAGGCCAGCGGGTTTCTGCAGCAATGAACGACTATCAGAAGCTTTATGATGATTACAAGTATCTCGATTCTGCGGTTGCGGCAATTCCTCAAAAGAATTCTATTCCGTCTTATGTTTCTGCTTCTCATAAGCTGGTTAATCAGATGAGTCAGACTTTTACAGATACTACAATATCTCTTTATAATGAAACTCTTGAACTGAACAGCAGAATAAACAGCCTTAACGGCCAGCTTGCAGAAAGCAGTAAACAGCTGCAGGATCAGAAGGCTTTTTATGAGCAGTCTTACGAAACCTTACTGGCTACCGCAAAAACAAATGCGGCAATTGTTTATGGAACAGACTATGACCATATCATTGTTTATGTTACCGGCAAGGCACGTTACCTCATAACAGAGCAGGGCGCAGATGCCGAATTCAAGGCTGATAAAACCGTTAAGGGAAAAATCTTCCGTGCAGAAGACGACAGCTTCTATTTTGAAGTTGGAACAGATAAAAACGGCGAGCGTTATGAAGTTGATTTCTCTTATGTTGTTCCGGGAACCTCTGTTAAGATTTTAAGCAAGTAATTGGGGATTTCTGCCGATAATATAAGATATGGAAGAGTCTAATTTTCACGCGGAGCTGCAACAGGCCCTTAGTAAAAAACAGGAATGGTATAATACAGAATGCTTACAGGAGTTACTCAGTCAGTATCGCCTTATGCATTCCTGCGTTAAGAATTTATACGAGTGTTTTGTAAAAAAATCTCTCATTGTTCCGGATCCTTATCGTCTGGATAAAAAGATTTCGTCTATTGTAGTTCCTGAATCGAACCCTTTTGCCGAAAGCGATATTCCAAATGTTTTTGGTGAGCGTTTCTCCAACTACGAAACTATGCTCGATTACATCTGTACCTATTTCCGTTTCTCTACAGAAAATTTTACTCTTCAGAATATCAAGAAATTACTGGATTTTAATAAGGTTTTTGAATGGGATGACCTTTCAATGAACAATGTTAAAATGAATACCAGGGCTCTTGCAATTACAATCAGTCATGCTAAAAACGGTGCACCAAGTGTTGTTCAGAGTATGATAAACGACAGTGTTTCAAAATGCTGTCAGGCTGTAAAAACAATTGGAAAAATGCTGAACGAGCTCGGTGTTTTCCAGAGAGAGCTTTACAAGGGCGGTATCCGCAAAGATTTGTTTGAGCATCCTGATTTTGATAAGGCTAAGGCTGCTGAATCACCAGAAAACGAGCTTGCAGAAATCAAGAGACTCTATTCAAAGGTTACCGGAAAAAAGAATCTTTACAATGACCTTGTAAACGAAATCATAGAAGAAGACCATGGTCCTAATAAAGAGGCAAAGCAGGCTGCCGTTTTTGAGCGCCTTTCAATCAAAAATCCTGTAAAAGAAGAAAACAAGAAAAAATCCGGCCCGGATACAAAGGAAATGCTCATGCAGACCGTACTTGCGATTGGAGCCTGTGCCCCGACACTTATTCAGCTGCATGCTAAACTCAACGAAAATTTTGATATTCTTTTTACCCGTAAGGCAACCTTCTGGAACAAGCTTATGGCTCTGATCATAAAGGCCTTTAATCTTAAAGAGCCGGAAAGAAGCTGCCAGCTGCCAGTAAAGGATGCAAAGACCGGTGCAGAAAGAATTCAGAAAATCAATGTAACAGAATTCCTGACAGACCTTGGAAAAAAAGAGCGTGTATATAACGGAATTGCCACAAAGGGTAATGAGTATCAGCGAATAGATTCTGCAAATGAGGATGCTGTTTTAGGCTTTGTAAATAAACAGATTTCCGAGCTGCAGTCTGAATTTGTAATCATAAATTCTTTAGATGCATTTTTTAAGAATGAGGTTGCAAGTGAAAATAAAGCCCGCGTAAAAGGTATGCAGATTGAGCTTTCTGCCTTGCGCAATTCCATAATAAATGCTAATAAGAAACGCAGTGAATATGCTTCTTACAAAGAAGAAACTGAACAAATGCGTAAATTAGGAATTACTAATGATTAAAAAAATCAAAAAATATGCCTCAGCCTTTATTTGTGCGGCATTACTTTTAACTCCGGTATTTTCACAGGAGTTTGATTCTTGGAGCCAGGAGACTGCACCCGAGCAGCCTCCCCAGGAGCTTCAGCAGAATTTTATAATTGTTGAACCGGTTCGGGTTCATGAATTAAATCCACAGATTACAAATTATTCAAGCGACTCTCAGATTTTGAATGGACTTTATGAGGGACTTTTTACCCTGAGTCCTGTTTCACTTGAACCCCAGTATGCAATTGCAAAAGAGTTTAAGATTTCCCGCGATAAAAAACGCTGGTCTATAATTCTTCGTGATGATGCTTCTTTTAGTAACGGCGAGAAAATAACCGCAGAGGCTGTGCGCGACAGCTGGCTTAGAATGCTGGCAAATCCGGCATCTCCTTATTCATCGCTTTTTGATATTGTGCGCGGTGCCGAGGCCTTTAGAAACGGGCAGGCAGATTTCAGCGAGGTTGGTATTTATGCCACCGCCGAAAATGTTCTTTCAATATATCTTAACAGTCCGGCAAACTATCTGCCAAAGATTTTGTGCCATACAGCCTTTTCAATTACTCACAGTAACCCGGAGGTTTACAGCGGTCCCTACGAGCTGGAAATCTATACTGAGCGAAAATATATTCTTAAGAAAAATCCTTACTACTGGGACAAAGGCAATGTTACTCTGGAACGCATAACATTTGTTCAGTCAGAAAATGCAGACGATAATACTTATTATTATAATACCGGTGCAGTTGACTGGATTACTTCAAATGTAAATCAACAGAAGCTGCTGGACTTAAGTTCCTTCCAGCTGAATGCAACCTTTGGTACCGGCTTTTTGTATTTTAAAATGTCTGGTCGTAAACCGGCTGCCAGCAAATGTTCTCCTGTCTGGGATTATCCTGAATTCAGAAATGCTGTTCTCGAGGCCTTTCCTTGGGAAGAGATTCATAAAAAATATCTAATCCCGGCAACAACCCTCGTATATCCACTTTCGGGATATCCGCAGATAGATGGCTTTGATTATACTGATGAAATTGAAGCTTCCCTAAGAATGAAGGATGCCCGGGAAAAATACGGGGTACCTGAAGAAGAAATAATTCCTCTTTACATGCATGTTTTTGAAAATGAATTTACCGAAGAGGATGAAAAGTTACTTCGCGAGGCTCTCGACCCGCTGGGAATTGCCCTCTATATAACAAAGGTTCCGTCTTATCTTTATTATTCAACTATAGCTGAGGCCGATGCTGATATTCTGGTTACTTCCTGGATAGGCGATTTTGCAGACCCGCTTGCCTTCCTGGAACTTTTCCGCGGCGGTTCTACCATGAACGAATCCGGCTGGAAAAATGCTCAGTTTGACGGTTTGCTGGAGCAGGCCGCTGTGGCAGGCGAAACAGAACGCCTTGAGCTTCTCGGCGCGGCTGAAAATATTCTTCTTGATGAAGGCATGGTGCTTCCGCTTTATCGTTCAGTTTCTTCCAGCGTTGTTGATCTGGATGAGGTTGGCGGCTGGTACGTAAATGCTTTTGATGTACATCCGCTGAAATATTTGTATAAAAAACAACCGAAGTACAACTCAAGCAATATTGTAAAATTATAAAAAATATAGCCACACGGATTTGGATTTTGCTAACGCAAAATCTATATTAATTATTTAAAGAAACGACGTTAGTCGTTTCAAAATCCGTGTGGTAAAAATATTGAATATCCTCTTTAATTTTTTTATAATAAAACATCTTGTCATTGTCCGGCTTGACCGGACAATCTTTTTTTAGGAGATAATTTTTTATGGTAATCTTAACATTGAACTGCGGATCTTCATCTGCAAAGTATCAGGTTTATGACTGGGACAACAAAGAAGTAATGGCTAACGGTGTTGTAGAGCGCATCGGAATTGAAGGAAGTTGCATTACTCACAAAGCAAAGGGAAAGAAAACAGAAATCGAAAGCCCTTGTCCAACACACAAAGAAGCAATCGAACTTATCATTAAAGAAATCACTGACCCTG
>JAEEGJ010006411.1_pt1 | contig 35319 bp, 25 predicted proteins | sample 8958761 | NCBI WGS metagenome assembly JAEEGJ01 (sample SAMN16246546, study PRJNA631951) | gut metagenome | biome: gut microbiome; feature: rumen; material: RS-attached | host: Bos | place: Iran: Karaj | collected 2018-10
GCCTCGCGACCGCCCGGGAAATCGAAGCGGCCTGGACCCGGATCGCCACAGAAGCACACGCCCGCGGCATCAAGGTCTTCGGGGCCACGGTCACGCCCGCCCTGGGGAGTTTCTACACCCGTGCGGGTGAGCACGAGAAGGGCCGCCAGGCCCTGAACGCCTGGATACGCGGGAGCGAGCTCTTCGACGGGGTAATCGACTTCGACCGGATGGTCGCCGATCCGGCGGTACCGGATAAGCTGGATCCGGCCTATCTGTTTGAGAATGACTGGCTTCACCTCAATGCCAAGGGCTACGAGGTGATGGGGCAGGGAATAGACAGAAGCCTGTTCTACCGCTAGCCCTTACATATCGATGCTGAAGACCAGCGAGAAGCGGTGTCTCTCAGCCAAACCCTGCGCGGCGAAGCTTTCGAAAGAAGCTCCGCCGTTGTAGTTGTAGCTGACGCCGATGCGGGTGGTGTAGGGGACCCAGAGCAGGTTGCCCAGTACGGCCACGAAGTCGGCTCCGGCGCTCCACAGGCTGCCGCCCTGGCCCTTGGAGGCCCAGGCGCTCCGGTCGGCGTGCAGGGTCAATTCGAAGTTGCGCAGATAGGCCGCCGGCCCGAGCACGGCGCGGTCCACATACAGCAGGGGCAGTTTGTAGTCGGCGGAAAGCCGCCACTGCGCATCGAAGGCCGCCAGCTGGCGGGTGACGTCGGCGGAGTAGCCGCGCGGCGCCATGTCGGCGAAGCGTTCGCTGAAGAGGCCTTTGTCGAAACGCCGCTCATAGAGGACATCCCAGCGGAGCCCGTGCGTCTCCAGCAGGCCCGGGAGATAGCCGTAGAGCTTGCCGTAGGCCGAGGGTGCGATCAGCCCGTCGGTCCAGCGGAAACTATAGCCCCCTTCGGCCCCGACCCCGAAGCGGGGATAGGGCCGGGCGGCCGGGGTGCGCTGCATCACATAGCCCCGCAGGCTGAAGGTGGTGCGGTTCAGCGAGCTTTGGTCCTCGAAAGTATCGTTGGAGAAGAGCAGGGTGGCCGAAGGCACGAGGCCGCGCTGCCAACCTCCGGAGCTGAAGCTCCAGGGGATGTAGGCGCGCAGGCTCCCGGAGAGGGAGGGGATGGGCGCCGAGCCGGCGGAATTCCTGCGTCGGGTATGTTTGAGGGCGACCGAACGGGCCTGTTCGTCCCGCTCCAGGTAGTAGCGCCAGGCGTCCCGGTCGCCCAGGTCCACCCGGGCCTCGATCACCGGATAGAGACCGGTATAAGTCAGGTCGGCGTGGACGGAATGCCGCCAGCTGCCGCGGTCATAGGCGGCGTGGTAGCCCAGCATTCCGTAACCCGAGCCCAGGTCGTTCTGCCAGAAGGCCGTGGCCCCCAGCCCGGCATCCTGCTGGAGCGTTTCCAGCGAGAGGTCGTCCACGGAGTCGTAGGCGAAATAGAGCGGCAGCCAGGAGTGGAAGCGGAACAGGTGGGCGAGTTTGCTGTAAGGTTGCGGGTCGCTCATTTCGACTGCTGCGGGAGCTTCCTGCGGGGGTTCGCCCTCCGTCAGTTCCTCGGCGAAGGGGTAGCGGGGGAGCGTGTCGAAATCCGCCGGCCGCCCTTGCAGCTCCGTCAGGGCCATCTTGCGGATGAGCCGGCCTTCGGGCTGGAGCGCGGCGAAGAAGAGAGTATCGCGCAGGATCTCGAAGTCCGAGGCGCCGAAGCGGGTGTTGGTCAGCCGGAGCGGCGCGCCGCCGGCGAGCGGATCCAGGCTGTAGAGTTCGTTGACCCCCGTCAGGTCGCAGGTAAAATACAACAGCCCTTCCCGGCTCCATAACTGCTTGATTTTCACCGGACGGGGCCGGAGTACAGGCTGGAAGTCCCGCACTCGCCAGATCCCGTAGCCTTCTTCGGTGACGGCGCAGGCCCAGAGTTCGCCGCCCGCCCAGGCGGTCTCCACCACCTGCATCCCGTCGGGGGCGCGGAAGACCTGCTGCACGCTGCCGTCCGCGGCGTCGAGCAGCACCACCCGGGTACTCCCGTCCACCGGATACTCCGTCACGGCGAGCCGGGGTGCGTCGGGGTCGGGCGCGGGGTGGTAGTAGCGCGTCTTGCGGGTGAGCGTGCGCACGGACTTGCCGTCGGCGGAGGAACGGATGATGGAATAAGAACGCAGCGGCCAGCGCACGTCGCGCACCGTTTCAGACCAGAACAGCCGGTCCGCGGGGGCGCTGTACTGCGGCCGCGAAAGGCCCGTGCCCAGCAGGGCGAGCTTCCACTGCGTCCCGTCGGGGGCGATGCGCACCAGGCGGTCGGGCTGCGTGAGGCCGCCGCGCACGGCGAGCAGATTGTCGCCCAAATGTGTCAGGCGGGTGTATTCGAGGAAGCGCCGCGGCACGGGGCTCACCGGCGTCGAGGCCAGGAAGGGGCCGCGCGCCGCCTCGTCGGCCGCCCACTGTGCCTGCAGGGCGGCCGACACCTCGGCGAAGGCCTCCCGGAAGGGCTTGCCCGTGGCTTCGCGCACGGTTTTGTCCCAGTTGAAGAAGGCGATGCCGCCGTGATCGGCGATGCGGCGGTAGAAGCGCGCCGACAGGTCGGGAACGTCATAGTGGGCCCGGATTCCGCCGACGGCGAGGTAGCCGGCGCGGTAGTAATCCGGGGTGTAGTAGCGCGTGGAGCCATAGCGCCAGCGCCAGAAGTCGCGCCAGTCGCCGGCGGCGAAACTCACGCGGTAGTATTCCAGGAAATCCGCCGTCCGGCCGCGGCCGGAGCGGCTCAGCGCCGTCTCGGCTGTCACGGCGTCGCCTTCGAAGAAAGCCGGACCGCCATAGACCGCGGCGAGACCGCCCATACCCAGTTCTCCGGTCAGCACACGCAGGGCGCGCCACGGCGGGAGGGCGCCGTACTGCATCTGGGCGATGTGGCGGGACTCGTGGACGGCGAGTTCGGTCACCCAGGAGAGGGGCTCCGGGGCGAAGGCGTCCGGGACGGTCAGCAATTCGAGGCGGCGCGGGGTCCAGGTGACCTGCCCGTTGGCATTGGCCGTCCAGGCGTGCAGTACCACCGGCATCTTGCTGCGGTAGGCGGCGTTGGGCCGCACGCCGATGCTCGCTCCGACGGGGCCGGCGGCCTGCTCCAGGGCCACCGCAAAGACGCGGCCCAGCGAATCCAGCCCGCGGGGATAGATCACGCGGTAGGTCGGTGTCTCCACGCTGCTCCAGCGCAGTCCGCCCGGGTCGGAGCCCATCGTGTAGAACTGGGCGGCGGCGGGCAGGGCGGCGCACAGGGCCGCGAGCAGCAAATAGAGCCTCCTTCGGTGCATCAATACAAAAATAAAGAATCGCCCCCAAGAAAGCAAATTGCTTTTCCGCGCATTTTTGGTTACCTTTAGGGTTTGGATGAAAACGCGCACGCTCATAATCCTTTTGCTGCTCGTCCCCCTGGTGCTGCCCTCGTGCCGCCAGGGCGGGAAACCCGTGGACGAGCCGCGGACGCTGCACAGTTTTTCGCTTCCAGAAGTCCCGTCGGTCTATTCCGGGACGGAGGAGCGCCGGCAGTATCTGCTGGATCATTACTGGGACCGCTTCTTCGCGGGGGAAGGCCCCTGCGACACCGGTGCCGTGCTGGGGGTCAAATACCGCGAAGTGGAGCTGGCGTTCGCGTCCTATGTGGACCTGATCCGCGAGCTGCCCTTGCCGGAGGCGCAGAAGCAGATGGGCCGGTTCTTCGGCCGGATCGAGCAGAAACAAGCGGCGGATACCTCTGTGCACGTCTATCCGTTGATGACGGAAATCGTCTCCCGCTACCTCTACGACCCCAATTCCCCCTGGCGCGACGAAGACCTGTACCTGCCCTTCGCCGAGGGCCTTGCGGCCTCCCCCTTCACCCTCGAGGACGCCCGTCCGGGCTATGTCTACGAGGCGCGTATGTGCGCGCTTAACCCCGTCGGCTCCGTGGCCCCGGACTTCCGTTTCACCGACCTGCAGGGCCGCACCCACAGCCTGCACCAGGTCCGCGCCCGCACCACCGTGCTCTTCTTCAGCAACCCCGGCTGCTATGCCTGCCAGGAGATCATCGGAACCCTGCAGGCCATCCCGGGCATCGATGCGCGCATCGACAGCGGCTCCGTGGCGGTCGTCTGCGTGTATATCGACGAGGAACTCGACAAGTGGCGGGAGTACGCGCCCGCCTATCCCGCCCGCTGGTTGTGCGGATACGAGGGAGAGGGCCGCATCCGGGAGACGGAACTCTACAACGTCCGGGCGATCCCCTCGCTCTACCTGCTGGACGCCGACAAGCGCATCATCCTCAAGGACGCCCCCACCGAGCGGGTCGTCTCTTATTTGCAAAATCATCAAAATCAATAATTCAGCACTATGGCAATCAACAGAAAACTTTGGGGCAAGACCCCTGATGGCAAGCCCATTTACAAGTACACGATGACCAACGCAAGCGGAGCCTCCGTCGTGCTCTGCTCGATCGGTGCGGCGATCGTGTCCATCAACGTCCCCGACCGCGCCGGCAAACTCGGCGACGTGGTGCTCGGCTACGGCAAGCCCGAGAGCTACTTCGGCGACGGCCCCTGCTCGGGCAAGGTCCCGGGACGCTACGCCAACCGCATCGCCTTCGGCAAATTCACCCTCGGCGGCAAGGAATACGAACTCCCGATCAACAACGGTCCCAACCACCTACACGGCGGTCCTGACGGCTTCCAGAACCAGGTCTGGGATTCCCGCAAGCACAAAGGCGGCGTGGAGTTCAAATATGTCTCCGCCGACGGCGAGATGGGTTATCCCGGCAACCTCGTGGTGGTGGCGCGCTATGAGTGGAGCGAGCAGAACGAGCTCCGCCTCACCTTCAGCGCCAAGTCAGATGCCCCCACGATCATCAACCTGACCAACCACGTCTATTTCAACCTCAATTGCCGCGGCAACATCATGCGCCACTTCCTGCGGCTCAACGCCTCGGAGTACCTTCCGACCGACGAGACCCTCATCCCGCTGGGCGACAGCGAACCCGTTGCCGGCACCCCGATGGATTTCCGCAAACCCAAGACCATCGGCCGCGACAGCAAGAAGGACTTCCCGGCCCTGAACTACGGCAAGGGCTATGACGCTTGCTGGGTCATCGACGGCTACATCCCCGGCCAGCTCCAGGAGGCCGCTGAGCTTTGGTCCAACCGCAGCGGCCGCACGGTCAAGGTGTTCACCACCCAGCCGGGCGTGCAGGTCTATACCGGCAACTGGCTGGAAGGCTGCCCTGTGGGCAAGCGCGGCCGCATCTGGCACGACTATGATGCCGTGGCCCTCGAGTGCCAGCACTTCCCCGACAGCCCCAACCATCCGGACTACCCGGGCACGGTCCTGAAGCCCGGCAAGACCTTCCACGAGGCCATCATTTTCGCCTTCGGCGTCAAGAACTGAGGATGAAGCAATACCTAGACCTCCTGCAGGAGATAATGGACCACGGGGTGGTCAAGCACGACCGCACCGGAGTAGGGACGAAGAGCATCTTCGGACATCAGATGCGCTTCGACCTATCCGAAGGTTTCCCCCTGCTGACCACCAAGAAGGTCCATCTCAAGTCCATCATCTACGAGCTCCTCTGGTTCATCAGCGGGGACACCAACGTCAAGTATCTCCAGGACCACAAAGTGACCATCTGGGACGAGTGGGCTGACGAGAACGGCGACCTGGGCCCCGTCTACGGGCACCAGTGGCGGAGTTGGCCCGCGCCCGACGGGCGCAGCATCGACCAGCTCTCGCAGGTGGTGGACCAGATCCGCCGCAACCCGGATTCCAGACGGATGATCGTCTCCGCCTGGAATCCCGGGGAGGTGGACCGGATGGCCCTGCCCCCGTGCCACTGCCTCTTCCAGTTCTATGTGGCGGAGGGACGGCTTTCCTGCCAGCTCTACCAGCGCAGCGCGGACACCTTCCTGGGCGTCCCGTTCAACATCGCCTCCTATGCCTTGCTGACGATGATGATCGCCCAGGTGTGCGGCCTGCAGCCGGGCGAATTCATCCACACCACGGGCGACACGCACATCTACCTCAATCACTTCGACCAGGTCCGCGAGCAACTGTCCCGCACCCCCCGGCCGCTGCCGACAATGCGCTTGAACCCCGATGTGAAAAGTATCTTTAATTTTGATTACGAGGACTTTACGCTGGAAGGCTATGACCCCTGGCCGGCGATCAAGGCCCCGGTAGCCGTATAAGTATGGAGAAATGTCTGATCGTCGCCGTGGCCGACAACGGGGCCATCGGCGTGAAGGGGGATCTGCCCTGGCACCTCCCCGAGGATTTGAAATATTTCAAGGAGAAAACCAGGGGCTTCCCCGTCATCATGGGCCGCACCACGTATTACTCCCTGCCGTTCCGTCCGCTCAAGGGCCGCAAGAACATCGTCCTCAACCTCGGCTGGGACCCCATCCCGGACGACGTCGTGAGCGTGTACTCTTTCGACGAGGCTTTCGCGGCCGCAGAGCCGGCGCAGCGCTGCTTCGTGATCGGGGGTGCGTCGGTGTACAAAATGGCCATCGATATGATGGATCGGCTGTATATTACGCACGTTCATACAATTATTTCCGATGCAGATGCTTTTTTTCCGGAAATAAATTCCGATATTTGGGCTCTTGAATCCCGTTCGGAGCGCCGTCGGGACGAGAAATCCGGTCTCGAATACGAATTCGCGACCTATATCCGGCGGTAGGAATACTCCTGTCCGCCGGAGTGCGTGACGGTTTGTTAGTAGTGTTATGGCAGCAGAACAACGAGAAAAATTCGGCGGCCGCCTGGCCGTAATCCTGGCGATGGCGGGGTCCGCCATCGGGCTGGGCAATATCTGGCGTTTCCCCTATATGGTCGGCGAGCACGGCGGTGCCGCCTTCGTGATCGTGTACATCATCGCCACGCTGCTCATCTCCCTGCCGGTCTTCCTCTCCGAGGTGATGATCGGCCGCCGCAGCCACACCAACGCCCGTGACGCCTTTGCGCGCCTGTCGCGCCACCACCCCTTCTGGAAGGCGGCCGGCTACCTGACGATTATCATTCCGACCCTGATCGCTTCTTACTACAGCGTGATCGGCGGCTGGTCCCTCGAATACCTCTTCCAGAGCTGTGCGTTCCGGCTGTCCGCGATGGATCCCGCCGAGACCAGCGGCATCTTCGGCGCGTTCGTGACGAAGTCCTGGGCTCCGGTGGCGATGCACCTGCTCTTCCTGCTGCTGACGGTGGGCGTGGTGGCCGGCGGCGTCAAGGCCGGCATCGAGAAGTTCAGCAAGATCACCCTCCCGGTGCTCTTCGTGCTGATCGTGGTGATACTCGTCTATTCGGTCAGCCTGCCCGGCTCCGCGGCGGGCGTCAGCTACCTGCTGAAGCCCGACTGGAGCGAGCTTACGCCCCGGACCTTCGCCTACGCGATGGGGCAGAGCTTCTTCTCCCTGTCGCTGGGCATGGGCGCCATCATCACCTATGGCTCGTATGTCAACAAGAAGGAGAACATCCTCTCCACGAGCGCCGGTACGGCCGTCTCGGACCTGCTGTTCGCCATCCTGGCCGGCTTCGCCATCATGCCGGCGGTGTTCGCGGCCGGCATCGAGCCGGGTGCGGGCCCGGGCCTGATCTTCCAGAGCATCCCCTATGTATTCGCCAAGATGGGGACGGACCTGCCCGTGGTGAGCGGGATCGTATCGATCCTCTTCTTCCTGACCATCGTCGTGGCGGCGATGACCTCCTGCATCTCCCTGGTGGAGGTGGGCGTTTCCTTCCTGATGGAGCGCACCGGGATGTCGCGCGGCAAGGCCTGCGTGCTGCTTTTTGGCATTTGCGGCGGCCTGGGCGTGCTGTGCTCCCTGTCCTTCGGCCCCCTGTCGGGCTTCAAGGTGGCGGGGATGACGCTCTTCGACCTCTTCGACTGGGTCTGCTCCAACATCCTGCTGCTGGTGATGGGCCTGCTCGCCGTGGTCTTCGTGGGCTGGATCCTGCCGCGGCGCGTGGTGCACGACGAGTTCACCAGCCGCAACCGCTACGCATTCAACAACCGCATCTTCCCGGTGGTCTGGTTCCTGATCAAATGGATCGCGCCCGTGGCGGTGCTCATCATTTTCCTGACCAATTTCATCCTTTAGTCCATGGCCGCACAGCGTGAACATTTCGGCGGACGTTTCACCGCCATCCTGGCCCTGGCCGGTTCCGCCATCGGACTGGGCAACATCTGGCGTTTCCCCTATATGGTCGGCCAGACGGGCGGCGCCGCGTTCATCATCATCTACCTGGCCGCCTGCCTATTGCTGTCCCTGCCCATTTTCCTCGCCGAGGCCATCGTGGGCCACAACACCCACTCCGGGACCTACGGGGCGATGGAGAAACTCGCGCCCGGCACGAAATGGAAATGGCTCGGCCTGCTGACCGTCGTCACCCCGCTGGTCATCCTGTCCTACTACAGTGTGGTGGGCGGCTGGTCCATCGGCTACCTCTGGCAGTCCTTCACGGCCGGTTTCCGGGATAACGAGATCGGGGCGGTGTCCTCGGCTTATGCGAACTTCATCGCGGCGCCCTGGCGGCCGCTGCTCTTCCATACGCTCTTCCTGCTGGGCTGTGCCGTCATCGTGTCGGCGGGCGTCAAGTCCGGTATCGAGAAGTTCAACAAGATCACGATGCCGCTGCTCTTCGTGCTGATCGTGGTGATTATGGTCTATTCGCTCTCCCTGCCGGGATCGGCCGCGGGCGTGGCGTATCTGCTGAAGCCGGACTTCAGCCGCATCACCCCTTCGGCCATCGCCGCGGCGATGGGCCAGAGCTTCTTCTCCCTGTCGCTGGGCGCCGGGACCATCCTGACCTACGCCTCCTATATCCGCAAGGACGAGAACATCCTCGCCACGGGGCTCGGAACGGTGGCCTTCGACCTGCTCTTCGCCCTGATCGCCGGCTTCGCCATCATGCCGGCGGTGTTCGCGGCCGGCATCGAGCCGGGCGCGGGCCCGGGCCTGATCTTCGAGACCCTGCCCTTCATTTTCGCGAAGATGGGTGCGGCGGTGCCCTGGGTGAGTTCCGTCGTGGCGGTGCTCTTCTTCGTGACCATCGTGGCGGCGGCGCTTACCTCCGCCATCTCGATGTACGAGGTGGGCGTGGCCTTCCTGGTGGAGCAGCGCGGGCTTTCGCGCCACAAGGCCGTGGTGCTCATCTTCCTGGGCACCTGGACCCTCGGTGCGCTGTGCTCCCTGTCCTTCGGTCCGCTCGCGGACACCAAGATCTTCGGCCAGACGATCTTCGGCTTCTGCGACCTGCTGACCTCCAACTTCCTGATGACCTTCGGCGGCCTGCTCTTCGTGCTGTTCGTGGGCTGGAAGATGCCCAAGGCCGTCGTGCGTGACGAGTTCACCGCAGGGGGCACGGAGCCGTTCAACAAGGCCATCTTCGGAGCCTTCTGGTTCTTGCTCCGTTACGTCGCCCCCATCGCGATCGTCGTCATCTTCATCACCAACTTCCTGGCTTAACGGGAGTTATTCCTTCTTGAGCTCTATCGCCGGGTTCGTCCTGGCGGCTTTCAGCGTCTGCCAGAGGACAGAGGCCAGGGAGAGGAGTACGCTCAGCAGGGCCGCCGCCACGAAGATCCACCAGTAGCCCGTGATATGCTCGGGATAGCGCTGCAGGAAGCGCTCGCTGATCAGCACGGCGAGCGGGATGCCGATCAGCAGGGAGAGGCCGATCCAGCCCATATAGACCAGTACGCTGCGCCGTGTCTCGGATCCGATGGTGCCGCCGAAGACCTTGCGGATGGCGATCCCCTTGGTGTTGGCCCCGGCATAGTGGGAACTCATCGCCACGAGCGCCAGCAGGGAGAGCAGGATCGAGATCAGGCAGAAAATCTCCACCAGGCGGACATAGCGCCGCATATCGTCGTGGTCGGCGGCGATCAGGTCCTCGATATAACCGTTGCGTGCATTGGCCATGCCGAATACGTCCGCGATGCCCGCCGCCTCTTTGTGCCAGGCGTTGGCCATCGGGCGGAACCAGCGCTCGAATGCGCGGTGGTCTTTCCCCGTGCGGATCAAAAGCGTATTGCCATAGCTGTCCGGGACACCGGCCGGGTTGACTTCCACAATCGGCACACCTTCAGTGAACGGCGTTCCGTTAACCGGCGCGACCCTGAAATCCTCCAAAATGCCGCCGATCACGGACGGGTAGTCCTCGGGGTAGCGATCATAGCCCCAAAAGACTTCGGCCGGGGAGGCATTCTCCTGCGTGATCCCGATGGCGTTGGCTGCGGTGCGGGAAAGCATGACGGATCCTTCCAACTGTGCGAAACGCTCCGCCACCCGGAAGCCCAGCATCCGGAAAGCCGTTTCGTCACAGTTGATATTCAGCAAATGGACATGCTTGCCCGATGTCCCACGGTTTACATAGGTCGGATAGCCGGTCGTGAACCCGATTTCCTCCACCAGCGGGGAGGCTTTGATCTGCTCGGAGAGGGGCAGCAAGCCTTCTCCGCGGGCAACCGGGGAGGTGAAGAAATAGAGGTTCTCCTGCAGGTCGGCGCCCAGGTCGGCCTTCTCCAGGAAGCGCAGCTGCCGCTCCAGGGTGATGGCCATCACGATCAGCACCACGGCCAGCACGCTCTGCAAAACGATGCAGACATAGCCGAAATACATTTTGCGCTTGCGCCGGATCTTGCCGGACACCACGTCCAGCGGCCGGAAGGACGCGCAGGCGGCCGCCGGCGCTATTCCGGCCAGCAGGCCCACCAGCAGCACCAGCCCGGCGGAGAGCAGCCAGAAGCCCCCGTCCAGCCGCAGGCGGAAGGGTATGTTGAGCCCCGTGGGGCGGATGCTGTCCAGCCCCGGTGCGATGGCCCAGGCCAGCAGGATGGCCAGGGCGAAGCAGGCCAGGGTAAAGATCAGCGATTCGCCCAGCACCTGCCGGAAGACGCCGCTGCGCTCTTCGCCCACGAGCCGCCGCGTGGCCATCTCCTTGGCGCGGTCGCCCGTGACGGCGAGCTCCAGGTTGATGTAGCTGAGCAGCGCTGAGATCAGCAGCAGCACGACCAGCGCCACCAGCACCGACAGATAGAGTTTCTTGCCCTGGCGGAGCGAATAGAAGCTTGTTTCGGAGAAATACACCTCGTCATAGGGTGTCAGCATCGGCATGTTCCGTTCGTCCCGGGACAGCGTAAAGCTGAAAGGTTCCATCACCTGCTTGTTGAGGACGGAATCCACCTGCACCCCGGGGCTCAGCCGGCCGAACAGGAGGACTATCATGCCATATCCCTGCCGGCGCAGGTCGGATTCCCGCCACCGCGTGGCGGACGGGCACTGGCGGGACTGCAGGCTCACGGCGAAATCGAAGTCCCCCAGGATGGAGTAGGACGGATCGTCCAGCACGGCCGTGATCGTGGCGGGCACCGGCGTCTCGCCGGGCGATTCCACATAGCCGACCATCTGCCCGACAGGGTCCCGGTCCTGGAAGAAGCGGCGGGCGGCCGAGGCCGTAATGGCCAGCCCTTCGCCCCCGGCGAAAGGCTCTGCAGCCCCCGACTGCACGGCCAGGGGAATCATCTGCAGCAGTTCGGGATCCATCATGGCCAGTTGGATGATCTGGTTGTCTTCTCCGATTTGCAAGGTGGCGTTCGTAGTCGAGAACGCGGCGGTCTGTTCGATCTGCGGGATCGAGGCGAGCGCCTCTTTGTCGCGGTACTCGCCACGGCCGTTCGGGCCGACCAGGTAGAGCCGCTCGTGGTCGGGGACGTTCTTGATGATGCCCAGCTGGTCCCGGATGGACGTGCCGATCAGGATCACGAACGCCAGGCTCACGATCAGCCCCACCGCCTCGATCGCGGTGTACAACTTATTCCGGGAAAGGAATTTCAGATAACTCTTCATATTTCTATTCTTTTTTCAATTCTACCGCGGGGTTGGTACGGGCGGCCTTGCGGGTCTGCCAGAGGACGGTGAGGAAGGCGATGGCCAGCGAAATGATGACGGCGAGGGCGAACACCCAGCCATAGCCTTCGATGTGGTAGGCGAAGCGCTGGAGATAGACGCCGGCGGCCCAGATGGCCAGGGGAATCCCGATTACGCAGGCAATGCCCACCATCACCATATAACTGCGGACGTTCCGCCACGTTTCACTGTCAACATCCGCCCCGAACACCTTGCGCACGGCGATTTGCTTGGTGTTCTCATCGGCAAAATAGGTGCTCATCGCCAGCAGGCCCAGCAGCGCGATCACCACAGACAGCACCGCAAAGAGTTCCACCAACCGCAGTGTCCGGCGCTCTGGTTCCAGTTGTTTGTAATTGAGTTCGCGGATGAATCCATAATACGAGGCAGGTACTTCCACGCCGGACTGTTCCAGCCGGTATTCTTTATAGGCCTGGCGAATGGCCTCCTCATAGGATTTGTCTTCGCCGGTTGTGCCGATCAGCAGGCTGTTGGCATACATCAACTCCTCGGCCCGGGTGACGATGACGGCGCCGTTCGGGTTGCTTTCGCCCTGGGAGGCGGCTCCCGTCGGGAAATCGTGGACCACGCCGCCGATGAACTCCGGCCGGGCGTTGTTGAAGCTGATTCTCCGGGGGAATACGGTGGAGGTGTCCGTCACGCCGGCCGCATTGAAGGCCGATTCGCTCATCCAGATGGAATGTGCCAGCGGATGGCCGAAGTCCTGCTGGATCTCCATGCCCAGCAACTTGAAGTAGGTAGTGTCGCAGAGGATCACAGGCATGTCCACGCGGTGCTCCTCATCGGCCTGGATGCCCAGCGTGGTGTAGATGCTGCCGGGCAGGCCGCGCCCCGTTCCCACTTGGGTGACGAACGGAAGTTGTGAGACCTTGTCCATCAAAAGTTTGGAGGAATTATAGTCGGGGGCGCCGAATTCGAGATAATACAGATTATCGACGGCGGAGTGGGTCGGCCGACGGACCATGTGCCGCATCTGCACGCCCATCAGCAGCGCCATGGCGATCAGGAAGACCGCCAGGACATTCTGCACCACGATGAAGATCTTGCTCAGCACCATCTTGCTGTGGCGGCGCAGGGTCCCCTTGATGATGTCTATGGGCTCGGAATGGGCGGCAGCCAGCGCCGGAAGCAAGCCGGAGAGCACGCCCAGCAGCAAGATGCCCAGGACATACGCGGCAAGGTAGGCGGGCGTCATCATGAAAGAGAGAGCCACGCTGGTGTCTCCCATCCCGGCAGAAGCCAGTGCGGCGTTGCCCGAGGACACGAGCTTGTTCACCATCGGAGCCAGGAGGTATGCCAGCACCAGGGCGGCGGCAAAGCAGACGGCGGTAAAGCAGACGGACTCGCCGAAGAACTTCCAGAGAATCTCGTTTTTCTCCGCCCCCAGCAGGCGGCGGGTAGCCATCTCTTTCGAGCGCTTCCCGGTGAGGGCCAGGCTCAGGTTCACATAGTTGAAAATGGCACTGAGCAACAGCAGCAGCACGACGACCGTCAGCAACTGCAGCATATTCCGGTCTCCGCTGCGGTTGACCCCGTTGCTGTTCCCGGGGAAGAAAAAGGCTTCGTCCATCCGGTAAGGATGCCATTTCTCCACTTTTTCTGCCGACCAGCTGGAGTCGTAATTCTTGTGCAGCAGCGTCTTGATCTTGGCTTCCACATCGGCCGGGACAGCGTCTTCCCGTAAGCGATACCAGGTGGAATAGTTGCCGATGCTGTTGAATCTGAACTCCGTCTGGCTTGCGCCCCAGGAGTTGGAAATATGGGTGATCAAGTCGAAGGGCATGAAGAAGCCCCCGTCGAGATCCGCGACCACAGCCTTGATGGTCAAATCCGTTCCGTTGACGTTGAGGATGCCGCCGACGGGGTTCTCGCCGTCTTTCGCAATCCTGCGGGCGAACGATTCTCGCACGAGGACATCTGTCTTGCCCACAAAATCACCGGCACTGCCTTCCAATATCCGGTAATGCGGGAAGACCTTGAAGAAATCCGCATCGGCCTCCAAACCCTTCGCCTGGACGATTTCTTCATCGACCTTGACGACCGGCTGCCAGAGCAGCGCCACGTGCGTCACCGCCTCCACCTCCGGGATATTCATCTCCAGTTCTTCCTTGTCCCAATAGGTCAGGCCCAGAAACTCGTCGCTTCCCAGCACGTAGGTCCGCTTCCAGTCCGGCGATTCGTGCGCCACCTGGTACTGCTGCACCACGTAGCTGCCGATCAGGATCACGAAGGCCAGGCTCACGGCCAGCCCCACCGTTTCGATGGCGGTGTACAACTTATTGCGGGAGAGGAATTTCAGGTAACTCTTCATATTTATTTTGATTGTAACTATTAGTTAGTTACATTTGCAGTATGAACACATTGAAGTATAAAGGTTTCATAGGCTCCGTTGAATTCAGTGAATCCGACGGCGTATTTTTCGGCAGAATTGAAGGGATTGACGGCCTTGTCAAGTTTGAGGGAAGCAGCATCCAGGAGCTCACAAACGCGTTCCACGAAGCGGTGGAGGCCCATCTTGATTTTTGCAAGAAACATGGCCTTCCTCCTAAGAGAAGTTATACCGGGACCTTGAACATCCGCATCTCTCCTGCCACCCATAATTCCATTGCAGACTATGCCGCAGAAGCGGGAATCACAATCAACGCATTCATCAAACGAGCCCTTGAAAAAGCGGTCGAGGACCCCGCGGAGGTGATGAAACCGCTTGTGGACGGGTATGGGCCCGTCAGACAAGACAAGCCCTCGTTGCTGTGCGAACCTGAAGAGCGCCATGGAAGCCGGGACATCACGCAGTTCTGGATTCCCTCCGAGGATGCTCCCTTCGCCAGGATGCTTGCACGAAGAATGGGATGGGATTTTATGCTCAGTTACCCTCAGACGGGCTTGGAAACCGCTTTGGATGAGCTCCGTGACGGAAAACTTACCGAATATCCCAGCTTCAACGACATGCTCAAACAGATGGAAGAAGATGGCGAAGTATAGGTATCTCACGACCAGCCAATTCCGAAAAGATGTCAGACTTTGCATCAAGCAAGGCCGGTCCATGGATGCGTTGGAGCATGTCATCTCTCTCTTGCTGGAGAACGGGAAGTTGCCCATGGAATACCATCCGCACAAGCTTTCTGGCCGTTTGAGCGGCTTGTGGGAATGCCATATCCAGGCAGACTGGCTGCTGATCTGGGAGCAAAGGGATGATGAACTGATTATGGTCATGACGCGTACGGGGACCCACTCAGAGGTCTTGAAATAACATCTTCTTATTCTTTTTTAAGTTCCACCGCCGGGTTGGTCCGGGCGGCTTTGAGGGTCTGGAAAAGGACGGAGAGGAAGGAGATGATGAGCGCGATCGCCGCGGCGACGGCGAACACCCAGCCATAGCCCTCGATCCGATACCAGAACTGCTCCAAATATTTGCCTGCCAGATAGATGGAGACCGGGATGCCGATCAGGATCGCCACGCAGACCAGGAGGAGATACTCCCGAACGGCGCGCCGGGTTTCCGAGGCGATGGTGCCGCCGAAAACCTTGCGGACCGCGATGTCGCGGGTCTGGATGCCGGCGTAATAGGCGCTCATCGCCGTGAGGCCCAGCAGCGAAATCAACGTGGCGAGCAGCATGAACAGTTCGATCAGGCTGATGAACCGGCGTTTATCCTGCAACTTCTGCTCGATCAGCTCCGGGACATAGCCATAGACCTTCTCCCCGTATGCCTCGTCGCCGGTCAGGCGGATGCTTTCCTGGCGGGCGATCTCCCGGAGGTCGGCCCGGACTTCGGCATCCAGACGGTTCAGTTTCAGGATGCAGGTCGCTTGGCCTTCCAGATCCCCGACCACGACCAGCCCCAGGTCATTTCCGGCCATCTCGCCCGGGTCGGTGGTGGCAAAATCCTTGATGATACCGCAGATTTCCGTATCATCCATAACATAGTTGAGAAACTCCGGAATCTTCGGTTCGGCCTCATCCAGCGAATAGGCACGGGCCAGCGATTCGGTCAGCCACACACCGCCTCCTGAGACCTGGTAGTCTTTCACGATTTCGAATCCGAACAGCTCAAAAGCATCCTGCTCGCATTGGAGGATTCCGATATTGAAGGTATTTCCTTCGTAGGTCGTACGCATCTTCATCTGGGCATAACCCGGATACCCTTGGCAGATTCCCATCCGGTCCACATAGGGCCTCCGCGCCAGTTCGTCCCGCCCCACGGTACCGCAGGAGATATAGTAGAGGTTCGAGACGTCGGCCCCCATCGGCATTTTCAGCAGATGATGATACTGCAGTTCCATCACCAGCGCCAGGGAGATGAGTGCCACCGAGATGACGTTCTGGATGATGATGAACACCTTGGAGAAGACCAGTTTCGTCTGCCGGCGCTGCTCTCCCTTGATGACGGCCACCGGATCGTAGCGGAAGATCATCCAGGCCGGCACCAGGCCGGAAATCGCGCCCACCACCAGGGCCAGCAGGACATACGCGGCGAGGTAGGGCGCGGAATGGGCCACTTCCAGGCCGATGTCCCCGGCCACATAGCTGTTGAAAACCGGCTCCAGAGCCTTTGCCAGGAGGATGGCGAGGATCAGGCAGACGCTGACGAAGGCCACCGCCTCGCCGACGTATCGGCCCGCGATCCGGGTCCGCGACTCTCCCATTGCCGTGCGGATGGCCATTTCCCGGGCCCTTTTGCCCGTCAAGGCGACGCTGAGATTGATGTAATTGAACAAGGCCGAGAGCAGCAGCAGGATTCCGACGGCGACCAGCACATACACCAGGGTCGCATTCCCGTGACGGAGCACGCCGCTCTTTGCAGACGAATCGGAGAAATACAGATCCTTGGCCGGAACGGTCAGCGAGCGCTTGGGTTTGTTGACCTTGAAATAACTGTCCGCGTATTCACGGACGAGCACGGTATCGATCAGCGCCCTGCCGGCTTCGATATCGGTTCCTTTCCGGAAACGGATCAGTTCCAGGCTGACCGGCATGATGAAGCCCGAAGCGTTCGCAGGAGCATCCGGCTCCTTGATCGCCGTCACGATGTCCGCCTCCTGCATCATCGACCGGGGATGCTCCTTGATGATACCGCCGACGATGCAGGTATCTCTCCGGACGACGATGCTCTTCCCGACCGGGCTCCGGTCCGGAGAGATCTTGCTGGCAAAGGCCTCTCCCAGCAGCACCTGACTCTTGTCCTGGAGCACTTCCGCCGATCCTTCCAGGAACTCCTGGGGGAAGAATTCGAAAATGGCGGGATCCACCGCGAAGATGTCCGGGTCATATTTCTGACCATCGAAGTAAGCGGCCGTTCCATAATTATTCAGGCGGGCGGCCGCCTCTACGCCCGGGACCCGTTCCTGGACGATGGACAGTTCTCCCGGATAAGCCGAAAGGAAATCGTCCCCCATCGTAAGGGCATACACCCGCTCATAGTCAGGCACCTCCCGCGTCACGGCAAACTGTTGCCAGGTGTAGCAGGAGATGATCACGATAAAAGCGAGGCTCACGATCAACCCCACCGCCTCGATGGCGGTGTATAGCTTGTTGCGGGACAAGAACTTCAGATAACTCTTCATATATTAGATTCTTCGGTCGCCTTCGGCTCCCTCAGAATGACAAAACTGTCATCCTGAGCGAAGCGAAGGATCTATTCTTTTTTCAATTCTGTCGCCGGGTTGGTCCGGGCGGCCTTGCGGGTCTGCCAGAAGATGGAGAGGAACGCCACCACCGTGGCGAGGAGGACGGCGGCCGGGAAGACCCAGCCGTAGCCGGAGATCCGGTAGGAGTATTGTTCCAGAAGCTTGGAAGCGAGCCAGATGGCGACGGGGACGGCGATAAGGGTGGCCAGGGCCAACAGCAGGAGGTACTCCAGGACGGTTTTCCGGATTTCGGTCTCCATCGTGCTTCCGAACACTTTCCGGATGGCGATGTCCTTGGAACTTTCGTCTGCGTAATACCGGCTCATGGCAATCAACCCGAGGACGGACAGCAGGAGGCTCAGCAACATGAAGAGCCGGACGAGGGACAACTGCCTTTTGACTTGCGCCAAACGCTCGGACAGGATATCCGTGATGAATCCGAACATATAAGGCTTGTCTTCGATCCCGTTTCTTTCCAAACTGAGTTCGGTGTACAGCGCCGCCAGCTCTTTCCGGGCCCGGGCCCGGTCGCCAGTCGTCTCAATCAACAGCCCGTACTGCTGTTCGGAAGGACCGATCAACAAAAAACTGCCCGTAGCAGGATCATACCGGAGAATGTCATTGGGCGCAAAGTCCTCTATGATTCCTCCGATCGACCTTCCAAAAATATGATGATACGGCAGATCCTCCGTGTTCCTGTCGACCCCGAAACGGTCCATTTCCTGCCGGGAGATCCAGATGGTGCCGTTTTCCGGCTCCTCGAACCTTTCCAGGACCTTGAATCCGAAGATGTCGAAGGCGGTCCGGTCGCAGCTCATCACGGCCAGGCTGATGATTCCCTTGTCCTTGTCTTCCGTTACCATCTCCTCGACCATTCCGGGGAAATACGTGCTGTGACCGACCCGGCTGACGCAGGGCAGGGACACGACCTTCTCGTCGAAGAGCCGCTGGAGCCCCTTGTCGTTCAACTGGACATAGAAGTCGCCATCGACATCGACCCCCAGCGGCCTGTTCACCATATGGGACACCTGCAGGCCCATTACGATAGCCAGGGCCAGCAACGCGATGGAGAACACCTGCTGCAAGACGATGAACACCTTGCTGAACACGTGCTTGTTCTTGGTGCGGAATTCCCCCTTGACCACTGAAATGGCCGGCAGGCGCGTACCGATCCAGGCCGGCAGGTATCCCTGGATCAAGGATATCAGGACGATGAATAACGCGTATATGCAGGTCCAGCCAGGCGTGTATAATACCCGGACGGGAACACCGTTTTCGCCGATGAGCCGGTTGAACCAGGGAGTAAGCGCCTCGGCGAGGACAACGGCCAGCAGGAAGCAGACCGCCGTGAAGGACAGGGACTCCAAAAGCCTGCTGATAATCAAAGATTTGTTATCCGCCCCGAGAATCTTCCGGGTAGCCATTTCCTTCGTCCGTTTCCCGGAAAGGGCCACGCTCAAGTTGATGTAATTGAATATCGCCGATAGCAGCAGGATGATCGTCACCAGCAGGATGATGTCGGTAAACGTCCGGCTTCCTTTCTTCAGGGATTGATTGTTGGCGGGCGAGAACCAGATCTCGTCGTAGCGGACCAGGCCGCTGTCTTCCAGGAAACTCCTGCCGCCGAAAGCATCGAAGCCCTTGGCGACCAAAGTATCGGCCTTCACCTCAAGCATTCCCCGGTCGGTTCCCTTCCGGACCTTGACGAAGGGGATGACATCCAGCCGGTAGGGCGCGTTCTTCCGGTTGGTCAGGTTCTCGATGTTGTAGATGATATCTACATCCCCGAAAATCGGATTCGGCGTTTCCCGGATGATTGCGGCAACCGTATATCGGCCGTCAATGATACTGCCGATGACTTGATCCTCATTGCCGAGGCGGTTGGCGAACGACCGGCTGACGATGACGTTCGAGATATCCCCCATGACGCGGGCATCGCCACTTTCGAACACGGTAGGGAAAATATCGAAAAAGTCTCCTCCCACCATGAACTCCCGGACATGGTATTTGCTGCCATTGATTTCCACCGTGTTCTCCTCCGGCGTCGAGGCTCTCCAGAACATAGCCGCCTTTTCGACCTCCGGAATGCTTTCTTTGGCCTGATAGGCAAAACCCCAGGACTGCCCGATGCCGGAATTCCCGTTTGAGGACCTGTAGAAAGAATAGACATCCTGGTAGTCCGGAACGTTTCTCGTCATCTGCCGCTGCTTCCAGACATAATGCCCGGCAAGCAATATGAACGCCAGGCTCACGATCAGCCCCACCGCCTCGATCGCAGTGTATAACTTATTCCGGGACAAGAATTTCAGATAACTCTTCATACTACTCGTTCTTTAACGATTCCACCGGATTGGTTCGGGCGATCCTCAGGCAGTTCAGCACTACAACGCCCAGCACAATCAGCAATACCAGGAGCGCACCGCCGATGAAATACAGCGGATTTAGCGACACTTTCTCGGCAAACTGCTCCAGCCACTTGTGGGCCACAAAGAATGCGGCCACGCAGGCAATCACAGCCATAACGGCAGACAGTTTCATGATGTCCTTCGCGAATACACTCAGGATGTCCCGGGTGGTGGCGCCATTGATCTTGCGCACGGCCATTTCCTTCGCCCTCCGGAGACTCTCATCCTTGATGAAACCAATCAGGCCCAGCAGGGCAATCAGCAGGGAGAACACGGCGCCCAGCGCCATCGTATTGCGCATCTTCTTGCTGTCGTCGTATGCCGCGCGCATTTGCTCTTCGTAGGAAAGGATATTGATTTCCCGGCCCTCCAGGGCCTGCGACAAGGCATCCTGAACCTTGGGAAGCGCCTCGGGGCGGACCTTGAACAGGATATGCGGCATCCAGGACCCGGAGCCGATCTCGGCCCGGAAAAGGACGCTGGGACGCGGGTCCACGCGGGTCAGATTGCCGATCAGATAGCTCTTATAGACACCGGAGATCGTATAAGGGCTCACGCCCATGTCGTTGGAGAGGACGATGGGATGGTCGTGGCCGGTGATGTACACCTGCTTGCCAACGGGGCCGTCGGACCAATCAACAAAATCAGCCATCCTGGCGACGAACTTCTCGTCCACGGCCATCTCGGTGGTATCCCTCGGCGCCCGGCCATCGACGAACTGGATGTCCATCAGCTCGTAGAAACCGTCGGAACAGTCGTACTGGTCGGCGACATTGAACAGTTCCCGCTCGTCTTCCGGGAGATAAATATTGTCTCCGTTGGAACCTTCAAAAGGCAGGTTGTAACTGGCCGCTACACCGGAGACTTCCGGAAGGCTCCGAAGCGTCTCCACGGCCCGGGCCTGTGCCAGTTGGTCGCGATCGAACAGGTTGATATAGAACAAATTCTCATAATCATACCCGGGATTGCTATGATTCACCAGCTGATACTGCCGTCCGATGATGAGCATCATCACCACCAGGAATACATTGATGAGCACCTGCACGCCCAGGAGGCCCAGCTTCCACCGACGGGAGTTTTCCGTGTAGTTCTTCAGCGCGGCGTCGACCGGTATCCGCTGGTACAGTTCGGCGGGAACGACGATCGATATGACCAGCACGAACAGGATCACGAGGCCGATGGCGAGGATGCTCCGGGGCACCAGCAGGGTCTGGAACGGCAAGCCCAGCAGGTTCTCGATGATGCTGCGGCCGGCAAAGATGATCAGCGCCGCGAGGACCAGCGAAAGCGCGATATGGATAGATGCTTCCTTCGTCAGCATGACATAGATGTGCTTACCCTCCGCGCCATAGCATTTCCGCACGCCCACTTCCTTGGACCGTTTTACCATGGAAGAGATGACAATCAGGATGTAATTGAGCAGGCTGATGAGGATCAGCAGCGCCGCCACGATGGACAGCAGGATCACCTGGGACTTCACCTCCGGCATGGACGTGTGCATCTTGGAGAAGGGCTTCAGGAAATACGTCATCCGCATCCCCTGGGCCTCCATTTGCGCCACCGGCTGATGGGCCTCCTGCATCTTCCGGATCGCATCGGTCAACGTATTCAGGTCCACGCCGGGCATCAGCTTCACATAGCCCTTGTAGCGGTCGTTCCCCATCCAGTTGTTGATGCTCCACTCGTTGTAGGAAATCATCGACAGCAGGATATCATAATCCAGGCTGCCGTTCTTCGGAAAGTCCTCGAACACGCCTTCGATAGGCAGTTTCAGGTCTTCCATATCCTCGTTGTAAATCATCTTGCCGATGACGGAAGAGAGATCCTTCGCTCCGCTCAGGATGACATTGTCATTCTGAGGCAAAGCCGAAGAATCTACAAGCTTCTCCGCGAAGCTCCGGCTCACCATCACGCCGCCCCACTTCCCCAGGATCTTCACCGGATCACCGGCCAGGATCGGCCGGTCGAAGACCTTGAAGAAGCAGGTATCGGCGCAGACGAGCGTGGCTTTCAGCTTATTCCCCTCCTCGTCCAGGTAGGTGTCGCCATTGAAGATGAAGGTCGTGCGCGTACCTGCCTCTACGCCGGGGACCTCCTCCATGAAGCCCACGGCCACGCCTCCGCTCACCTGCCCGTAATCTTGCTCATCCCCGTGCTGCGAGTACCAGGTGTTGATCGTATACACCCGGTCGATATCCTTGTAGAAACTGTCGTAACTCAGTTCAAAAAACACCTTGGCAATGAGCACGATGCCCACGGCCAGCCCCACACCCAGGGACAGCACCTTAATCAGGATATCGCTCTTTGTTCTCATTAAAGTTCGTTCTTGACGTCACTTACGATCTGGCCGTCGAAGAGGTCGATGGTGCGCTGGGCGCAGGCGGCGTCTTTCTGGGAGTGGGTGACCATCACGATGGTGGTGCCTTCCTGGTTCAGTTCCTTGAGCAGGTCCATCACCTCCTTGCCGTTCTTGGAATCGAGGTTACCGGTGGGCTCGTCCGCGAGGATGAGCTTCGGGCCGGCCACGACGGCGCGGGCGATGGCGACGCGCTGCTGCTGGCCGCCGGAGAGCTGCTGCGGGAAGTGGTTCGCCCGGTGGCTGATGGCCATTCGCTTCATGATGTCGGTGACCTTCTGCTTGCGCTCGGCGGCGCTGATGTTGAGGTAGCGCAGCGGGAGCTCGATGTTCTCGTACACATTGAGTTCGTCGATCAGGTTGAAGCTCTGGAACACGAAGCCGATGTTGCCTTTGCGGAACTTGGTGCGCTCCTTTTCCTTGAGGCCGCCGACCTCGGTGCCGAGCAGTTTGTAAGAGCCGCTGGTGGGGTTGTCCAGCAGGCCGAGGATGTTCAGCAACGTGGACTTGCCGCAGCCCGAAGGGCCCATGATGGCGACAAACTCGCCGTCCTTGATTTCGAAGGAAACACCGTTGAGAGCAGTGGTCTCGATTTCTTCCGTCCGGAAGATCTTGGAAAGATTAGAAACTTGAATCATAGTTATTTGAATATTAATTGTTTGCTTAAAAAACCAGCACGTCGCTGTCGCCGTAGTTGTCGTAGCCGGAGGTGATGACGCGTTCGCCGGGTTCGAGGCCTTCGAGGACTTCGTAGTATTGGGGGTTCTGGCGGCCGATGCGGATTTCGCGCTTGACGGCCTTGGTGCCGTCTTTATTGACGACGTAGATCCATTTGCCGCCGGTCTTCTGGTAGAAGGTGCCGCGGGGGATGATGACCGCCTCTTCGGGCTGGCCCAGCTGGAGGTTCAGGTAGTAGGTCTGGCCGCTGCGGATGTTGTCCGGCTGTTCGCCGTCGAACTTGAAATCGGCCTTGAACTTGCCGTCGCGCACCTCCGGATAGACCTTGCGGATGAGGGTGGAGAAGGTCTCGCCCTGGCGCTCGAAGGTGGCCTGGAGGCCTTCCACCACGCGGTCGATGTAGTGCTCATCGATCTGGGCTTCGACCTTGTAGGTGCCCACGGAGTTGATCTGGCCGATCTTGGTGCCGCTGGCGATGCTCTGGCCCAGGACCACGTCCAGCAGGCCCAGTTCGCCGTCGATGGGCGCCTTGACCACGAGGTTGCTCTTGCGCTTGCGGATCATCTGCATGTTCAGGAGCATATTGTCCAGGCTCTCCTCCATCCGGTCGATCTGGGTGCCGCGGTAGAGGCTGTCCTGCTTGGACCGTTCGCGGATGAGGGCGTATTTCTGCTGCGCCAGACGGTAGTCTTCCTCGGCCTTGACGTAGTCTTCCCGGGCGATCAGTTTGTCCTCGTAGAGGGCCTTCTGCTGCTCGTAGGAGCGGCGCAGGCGCTCCACCTGGGTGCCGTATTCCAACTCGTTCTGGCGCACGTCCAGCTTTTGCTGCTCCATCTGGATCTGCGTGTTGCGCAGGATGTTCTCCTTCTCGGCGAGTTCTGCCTCGGAGTTGAGGATCTGCAGGTCGAGGTTGTCGTTGGACAGCACCAGGATGGGGTCGCCGGCCTTGACGGGGGAGCCTTCCTCGATGAGGATGGTCTGGACGATGCCGCCCTCCTGGGGCGAGAGCTGGATGGTGGTCATCGGCTGCACGCGGCCGCTGATGCGGATGTAGTCGTTGAATTCGCCCCGGACGGCGGTGCTGACGGTGAGGGTGTCTTTGTCGACGCGCAGGGTCTTGTTGTCGGGCCGGGCGATCAGGTAGATGATGAATGCCAGCAGCAGGGCGCCCAACCACCAGGGCAGGGCCTTCTTGGTGAAAGCCAGCCGCCAACCCGTTTTCTTTTCGAGAATTCTATCCATTATTGGTCAATGTAATCCGTTCCGTTGTAATACCGCACCACGGCCTGCTTGAGCAGGTATTTGAACAGCGAGTTCATCTCGTCTGCCCGGGCGCGGAGATAATTATTATTCGCCGTCTGGAACTCCAGCGGGGAGATCAGACCCTGATCCAACTTCTTCAGGTTCAGCGTATAAGCCTCCTCCTGGACCTCGGCTTTGTACTGGGCCTGCTCCCAGGCCAGCGCGGCGCCGTCGCGGTCCTGGATGGCCCGGCGCACCTCGCTCTCCACGTCGCGGAGCGTCTGGTCGTACTCGGCCTCGGCGCGCGAGAGGGCGTTGCGCCGGCGGGCGATGTTGGACTGGCGGGACAGGCGGTTGAAGATCGGGACGCTCAGCGACAGCGAGACATATTCACCGCCGTTGCGCCGGAGCAGATCCCAGTAGGGGGTCTGCTGGGCGCCCTGGAAACTGTAGTAGCTGGTGCTCCAGCCGCCGTTGAGGCTGAGGGAGGGGAGGATCTGCCAGCGGGCGGTGCTGAGTTCGCGCCGGGCGTTGTCCACGTTCCAGGAGGCGAGCAGGACGGCGGGGGTGTGGGTGAGGGCGAAGGAGACAGATTCTTCGGTCGCCTCCGGCTCCCTCAGAATGACACCATTGTCCTCCCCGGCGATCACCAGCTCCTCTTCCGGCGGCCAGAACATCAGATCCGCGAGGAGCGTCTTCTGGTCGAGGTACTGATTGCGCGTGTTCGTCAGGTCGTACTTCCGCGCGGCCAGGTCCGCCTCCATCTCGATCACGTCCGCGTGGCCCTTCTGGCCCAGTTCCTCCTGGCGCCGGGCCTTGGTCAGGGACTGCTCCGCCACCGCCACTTGCTCTTCGAGCACCTCACAGAGCCGCTGGTAGTACACCACATTGTAGTAGGCCTCCATCACGGCCAGGCAGAGGTCCGCCTCGGTCTGGCGCTCCCGGGTCTCGCCCATCTTGAGGGAGGTCTGGGAAATCTTGAGGTTGTTCACAGCGGCAAAGCCGTTGAACAGGGTGATGCCCGCCGAGAGGCTGTAGCCGTTGCTGAAGGAAACGGTGTTGATGTAGGTATTGGTCTCCGGGTCGATGTTGCGGCCGAAACTGAAGGAGGCCGAGGAGCCTGCGTTCAGCGTCGGGAGGAAGACGGACAGGATGGCGTCGCGGCGGGCGATGCGCGCATCCCCGGTCTCCGCCTGCCGGATGCGCATCTTGGTGGAATTGGACACCGCATACTCCATACAGTCGTGCAGCGTCATCTCCCGGCCTTGTGCGCCGAGCCCCAGCAGGGCAAAAAATAATAATGCTAGTATCTTCATACACCCGCATCCCAGCACCCACCGTGCCAAACCGCTTAAGACGCTGATAATCAGAATTATCCAAAACCGGGCAACAAAGAAAAAGTGTAAAGAGACTTTACACCCTTTACACTTCTTTTTACACTTTTGACAAATTTAGCGGAAGGTGAGCTGGAAAATGGTGCGGTGTTCGTCGCTGCCGAGGAGGTCGATGGAGCCGTCGTGCCGGCGCATGATCTGGCGGGCCAGGGAGAGGCCGATGCCCGAACCTTCTTTCTTGGTGGTATAGAACGGGACGAAGATCTGCTCCCGGGCGGAGGCCGGGATGGGCTCGCCGTCATTGGCGACCTGGATGATGACCTCGTCATCCGGCCCCGTCCGGGCGGAGATGTCAATCTGCTTCGCGCCGGCCTGCAGGGCGTTCTTGATGAGGTTGATGAAAATCTGGGAGATTTGGCCCTCGTCGGCGTAGATCACCAGGTCTTCTCCTTCCGGGGTGTAGCGGCAGACGGCGCTCCGGGCCGCGATCAGTTCGCTGTTCAGCGAGAAGACCTTGTCCATCAGTTCCCGGAGGTCGATGGCGTGGCGGACGGGTTTCGCGACGCCGGAGAGCTGGCGGTAGGTCTCCACAAACTTGATGAGATTCTTGGAGGAGTCGCTGATGGTGTCGAGGCCCGCCTTGACGTCCAGTTCGCTGCGGCCGTCCGCGTCCATGGATTTGGAGAGGGCGTCGGAGAGGGAGGCGATGGGGGAGACCGTGTTCATGATCTCGTGGGTCAGGACGCGGATGAGTTTGGTCCAGGAGTCCTGCTCGTGGGCTTGGCGCTGCTTCTCGAAGATGGTGCGGATGCGGTTGAGGGTGCGGTTGAATCGGTTTTTGTCCTGGAAGCGGAAGTTCAGTTCGCCGTCTTCCAGTGCATCCATCATATACCCCACCTTCTGGATGTCCTTCTGGCGCGTCCGGACGGCGGCGACCACCGCCGCGACGGCCGCGACGGCGACAAGGAGCAATATGACCAGATAGAGCGGCACCTAAAGTCCGTATTTTTTCATTTTGGCGTACAGGGTGGGGCGGCTGATGCCGAGCATCTTGGCGGCGGCGGAGATGTTGCCCCGGCTGCGGTCGATGGCCTCGCGGATCAGGGCCTCCTCTGTCGTCCCGAGGGAGCCGGAGGCGACCGAAGAATCTACCCGCACATCCTCCCCGCTCAGCACGGACCCCTCCGAGAGGATCACCGCCTTCTCGATACAGTTCTGCAATTCGCGGATATTCCCGCTCCAGCGGCCGGCCTCCAGCGCCGCCCGCGCGGATCCGTCCAGCCCCGAGAGGGGCCGGTGATATTTCCCGGCGAACTGCTCGACGAAGCGCTCCGCCAGCGGAACGATGTCCTCCCGGCGCTCCCGCAGGGGCGGCAGGGCGATGTGGACGGTGTTGATGCGGTAGTACAGGTCCTCGCGGAAACGGCCGGCCCGCACCAGGGCCTCCAGGTCCAGGTTGGTGGCGCAGATGAGCCGGATATTGACCGGAATCGCCTCGCTGCCGCCCACGCGGACGATGCTGCGGCTCTGGATCGCCCGCAGCAGCTTGGCCTGCAGGTGCAGGGGAATGTTGCCGACTTCGTCCAGGAAGAGCGTGCCGCCGTCGGCCTGCTCGAACTTGCCCGGATGGTCGGCGTGGGCATCGGTGAACGCCCCCTTGACGTGGCCGAAGAGTTCGCTCTCGAACAAGGTTTCCGGGATGGCCCCGGCGTCCACTGCGACCATCGGCTTGCCGCAGCGCAGGCTGCGTGCGTGGATCTCGCGCGCGAGCACGTCCTTGCCGGTGCCGTTCTCGCCGGTAATGAGCACGGTGGCGTCGGTGGGGGCGATCTTCTCGACGGTCTTGCGGATGGCGGCCATGGGGCGGGTGGTGCCCCAGAACATAGATCCTTCGCTTCGCTCAGGATGACAGGTGGGGCGCTCAGGATGACACTTGCGGGCTTTGTCGCGGGCGGCGGTCAGCGTGGCGGCCAGCTTCTCGTTGTCCCAGGGCTTCACGATGAAGTCGAACGCTCCGCGCTTCATCCCTTCCACGGCCAGGGCCACGTCGGCATAAGCCGTGAACAGCACCACCTCCACATCCGGAGCGAGTTTCTTGATCTCCCCGGCCCAGAAGAGCCCTTCGTTGCCGGTATTGATCTCCGTCTTGAAGTTCATATCCAGCAGCACCACGTCCGGGCGGAACTGCTCCAGGGTGTTCACCAGGGTCACCGGCGAAGGCAGGGTCTTCACCTCCGCGAAATACAGCGGAAGCAGGATCTCCAGCGCTTTCCGGATGCCGGCGTTGTCGTCCACGACCAGTATTTTTCCGTTTTTCTGTGCCATCTGCGGGTGCGAATCTACGCAGGATTTCTCAAGAATGCAAACCCTCCAGTGCGGCGAGGATGCGCTTCAGTGCCTCGTTAAGCGTCGCCCGGGGGCAGCCGACATTGAGCCGGATGAAGCCTTCGCCGCCGGCCCCGTAGCCCGCTCCGTTGCTCGGAATCACCTTGGCCCGCTCCCGGAAAAAGTTCATCAATTCCTCCTGGGGCAGGCCGAGCGCGCGGCAGTCGAGCCATACCAGGAAAGAGGCCTGCGGGCGCATCGGGACGATGCTGACGCGATGCTCGGCGAAGATCTGCTCCACCCGCTCGATGTTGCCCTGGATGTACTCCTTCAGGGCATTCAGCCAGGCGGTATCTTCGCGGTAGGCGGCGAGGACGGCCTCGATGGTCGGGATGGCGGGTTCGGAGAGTTTGGCGGCGCTGAGCGCGCCGAGATAGCGTTCGCGCTTCTGCGCATCGGGGATGATGCAGAAGGCCGTGCCGGTCAGGCCGGCCAGGTTGAAGGCCTTGGTGGGGCCGGCGATGAGGATGCCGACCCGCTTGGCGGCGTCGCTCGCGTGGCAGAACGGGCAGTGCGAGCGGCCCCAGAGGGAGAGGTCGCCGTGGATCTCGTCCGAGATGACGATCACGCCGCGGCGCTCGCAGATCTCCGCCAGGGCGGCGAGGGTCTCGCGGTCCCAGCAGATGCCCACAGGGTTATGGGGATTGCAGAGCACGAGGGCCTTGGTCCGCTCGTCGATGAGCCGCTCCAGGCCTTCCAGGTCCATCCGGTAGCGCCCGTCCTCGAGGATGAGCGGGTTGTCCACCGCCACGCGGCCGAGCCGCTTGATGTAGAGCCGGAAATGGTCATAGACCGGCGGCTGGATGATGATCTTGTCGCCGGGCTGGGTGAAGCAGAGGTAGGCCTGGTTGATGCCGGTGATGACGCCGGGGGCGTAGCCCACCCATTCCCGTTCGACGGGGAAATCGTGGATGGCGGCCTCCCAGGCGGCGACGGCCTCGTAGAAGGCTTCCGGGGTGGAGGTATAGCCCAGCACGTCGCGCTCCAGGCGCTTCTGCAGGGCCTCGCGGACGAAGGGGTCGGTGCGGAAATCCATATCGGCGATCCACATCGGGATCTCGCCGTTCGTGGCCCGTCCGTATTTGATGCTCCAGGTCCCGGAACGGTCGATCAGCTCGTCGAAGTCCCACGCGCCGGAGGCCGGCGCCGCTTTTCTCGGGCCGGTGCAGGTCGAAGCCAGCACACCTGCGACGCCCGCAGGCACGCACACCGCCGCTCCGGCCGCGGCCATCCCTTTCAGAAAATCCCGTCTGTCCATTTTCGTCGCAAAGATTTGAGCAAAGGTAAACAAGTCCGGGAAGAAATACAAGCCGCCTGCCAGCACGCAGTCGTTGGATTATTCTGAATAAATGCTTAATTTTGACTTCGTTCAGCTCATTATCCGGTATGAGAAAGCGCATTTACGAAATCATAGAACCCTCTCAGGGCGGCGACAGGGCCAGCCTTATCTATGATATCTTTATGCTGGTGGCCATCGTCGTCAGCCTCGTTCCGCTCATGTTCATGGAGGATAACGCGGCCTTCCGCATGATCGAACACGTGACGGTGGGGATCTTCATCATCGACTACATCCTGCGCTGGGCCACGGCCGACTACAAGCTCCGGAAGGGGGGATGGTCCTTCGTCCTGTATCCCATCACGGGCTGGGCCATCATCGACCTGCTGTCCATCCTGCCGGGCCTGAGCCTGATCGGACGCGGTTTCAAGATCGTCAGGATCACCCGCTTGCTCCGGATTCTCCGCATCATCAAGGCCATCCGCTATTCCAGCAAATTCCGGGTCCTGGGCCGCGTGCTCCGGAGGGAGCGGAGCGTCCTGCTCTCGGTCCTGGGCATCGCCGTCTTCTATGTCTTCCTCACGGCGCTGATCATGTTCAACGCCGAGCCTCATATTAACCCTGTCACGGGAGCGGTGACCTTCCAGGATTTCTTTGACGCGCTCTACTGGGCCACGGTGACGCTCACGACCGTCGGTTATGGAGACATGATTCCGGCGACGGATATCGGGCGCTTCATCAGCATGGTTTCATCCCTGTTCGGCGTCGCCATCATCGCCCTCCCTTCCGGCGTCATCACCGCCAGCTACATCGACGAGTTGAAGAACGAGAAGCGCAAAAAGCAAAAACCTTCCGAGAAGGAGTCGCAATCATAGCGCGGCGAAGGTCCCGTCTCCATTCCCGGTGACGGCCATACATTCCATCTCCACCAGCCAGGCCTCTCGCAGCAGGGCTTCCACATTCTCCAGCAAGCGTTCCGTGATACTCGACGAGGCCTTCTAACTGTGCCGGAAACCGGGTTGTCCTTATTTTGACTGTCATGTCTCGGGGCGCAGTTTTTTCGCAAGCAGGAAGGCGATGGCGGCGACGGCGAGGGCTTCGGACGTCACGATCAGTTCCAGGGGAATCATCCCGACGGATTTCTGCAGCAGCACGGCCCCGGCATCGACGAGCGCGTGCAAGAGGATGGCGGCGGGGAACAGCCACAGCCACTTGCCGCCTTTGCGAACCGCCATCCAGACCAGCACGGACAGACCCAGGTGGAGAATCAGGGCGGAGAAACGCTCCCAGAGCCCGATCAGCCAGGACCCGGCCGCCACGTTCTGCAGCTGATCCAGCTGAGCCTGCAGCTGCGCACCGGCGTCCACCGGAATCTTGGCGAACAGCATCTCCGTCTGCCCGGTATTGATCAGGATGGCCATGACCAGGTTGGAAATCATCGTCAGCCCGAAGAGGAGGATCATCTCCGCTCCGCCGTGGCCCGCGCCGTACGCCAGGGCGGGAAGCGGCGTCGAAGGCTCCTTCTTCATCAGGAACTTCATCGACAGGAAGCGGCCGGTCTCTTCGAAGAGGCCGGCGGCCAGTCCGCCGTAGAGGGCATACCAATATTTATTGCCCGTGATGGCGCTGCCGTGGGGGCCTTTCAGCACCACCTGGTGCAGGATGCTCTCCAGGACCAGGGCGAAGAGGAAAAAGGTGGCGGCGCCGATCACGACGGTTGAGGACTTGGCGTGATGTTTCCGCACCAGATACAAGGCCAGGGCGGCGGGAACGGCAATGCCCAGGAAGGCATTGACGCACATCAAAACGATAGAACTTGAAGGAACCATAGTTGTTAGAATGATTAGTCGCTGTAATTATGGTCGATGACGATGACGACCTGCAGATCCGGCACGAGGGCCTGGATCTCTTCGGTCAATTGCCGGCGGAGGGCGGCGTCATCGTGGCAGCAGATGTCCGGGACGACATCCACGGATAGCATTTTATCCTTTTCTGAATAGTAGAACCCGTGGACCTGGACCAGCTCTTTGTGGGCGGCGAGGGCCTTCAACACCTTGGACTGCAGCTCGGCGCTTCGGTTCTCTCCGGTGGCCACGGCATAGATGCCCACGGTCAGGATGATCCCGTGCTTCTCGAACATCATCGTGGAGATCCCGCGCGTCAGCCCGTGGATTTCGTGCGCTGACATCGTGTCCGGGACGCTGATATGCAGCGAGCCGATCATCACGTCGGGACCGTAGTTGTGGAGAATGATGTCAAACACGCCCCGTACGCCCTCGACGGCCAGGGTCTCCTCCTTGATCTCCTTGATGAGGTCCGCCGACACCCGCGCTCCCAGCAGCTCATTGACGGGGGAGGCCAGCATCTCGATACCGGCCTTGATGATGAGCACGGAGATCAGGGCGCCCAGGATGCCGTCCAGCGAGAAGCCCCAGATCAGCATCACCCCCGCAGAGACCAGCGTGGCCGTGGTGATGATGGCGTCGAATAGGGCATCCGAGCCGGAGGCGATCAGGGCGTCGCTCTTGAGCTGCTTGCCCTTCCGCTTGACATACCATCCCAGCAGGAGCTTGACCACGATGGCCACGATGATGACGATGAGCGTCGGCGGGGTATAGCTGGGCTCCGTGGGCTCGATGATCTTCTTGACCGACTCGATGAGCGAAGTGATGCCGGCGGAGAGCACGATGACGGCGATGATGATGGCGCTGAAGTATTCGATGCGGCCGAAGCCGAAAGGATGCTTGCGGTCCGCCGGACGCTGCGACAGCTTGGTGCCGATGATGGTGATGACGCTGGACAGGGCGTCGCTGAGGTTGTTGACGGCATCCATCACGATCGCCACGCTGCTGGCGATGATGCCCACCACGGCCTTGAAAGCCGCCAGCATCACATTCGCGACAATCCCGATAACACTCGTCCGTATAATCTGAGAACTACGATCCATAAGATAAACCCGCTTAAGCAAATCCAAATATACGCATTTATGCCGAAACACGAATAGATCCTTCACTTCGTTCAGGATGACAAGTTTTTCGTATCTTTGCTGCCCGCAATGAAGAGACTTGCCACGATCGCCTTTATCTTCCTGCTGGCAGGGTTGCCGGCCGGGACGGCCGCGGCCCAGTCCCTTCCGGAAAACATCGACAGCGTGACGGTTCGGGCGACACGCATCCCCGTGGCGCTGTCCAGCAGCGCACGCATCGTGACGCTCCTGGACAGCCTGACCATCGCCTCCATGCCGGCCGTGACGGTCAACGACCTGCTCAAATATACGCTGGGCGTGGACGTCCGTCAGCGGGGAGCCATGGGCATGCAGACCGACATCAGCATCCGCGGCGGTACTTACAACCAGGTCGCCGTCCTGCTGGACGGGATCAACATCACCGATCCGCAGACAGGACACAATTCCTTCGATTTCCCGGTGAACATCAGCGACATCGAACGGATCGAAGTCCTCGAGGGGCCCGCGGCACGGGTGTACGGGACTTCTTCGCTGCTGGGCGCCGTCAATATCGTCACGCGCAAGGCGGAAGGGACCGGCGTCACCGCCAGCCTGGAAGGCGGTTCTTTCGGCACCCTGGCTGCGGCAGCGTCCGGAGCGGTCCGGTACAGAAACGGCTTCAACAGCATCTCGGCGGGCTACCAGCGCAGCGACGGCTACAGCCGCAATGCCGCCGGCGGATTGAACAGCGATTTCAGCGCAGTCAAGGCGTTCTGGCACGGCGCACACGACTTCGGGCCGCGCGACATCAGCTGGCAGGCCGGCATCAGCAACAAAGACTTCGGATCCAGCACGTTCTACAGCGCCGCCTATGACGACCAGTTCGAGCATACGCTGAAATCTTTCGCCGCCATCAAGTCGGAGGGAAAAGGCGCGCTGCACTTCACCCCGGCCCTGTACTGGAACCACGGCGAAGACCGCTTCGAACTCTTCCGCAACGCGCCCGGGAAATACCCTTTCAATTACCACAAGACCGACGTCGCCGGCGCGAACCTGAACTTCCGTTTGGAGACCCTCCTGGGACAGACCGCCTTCGGCGCTGAAGCGCGTCACGAACGGATCGTGAGCACGAACCTGGGAGAAAAGTTGGAACATCCCTGGGGCGCCTACGTGTGCGGCCTCTCGCGCACGGCCTTCAACCTGTTTCTCGAGCATCACATCACCTTGGGACGGCTCTCGGCCTCGGCGGGCCTGACGACCGTGTACAATACCGGCAATCAGGAAGGGATCGGCTTGTTCCCCGGTGTCGACGCTAATATCCGGATATCTGATGGGGTGCGGATCTATGCCTCCTACAACACCTCCTACCGGATGCCGACGTTCACCGAATTGTACTATTCGGTGGGCGGCCACCTGGCGGACCCGAACTTGAAAGCGGAGAAACTGCGGGCGCTGGAAGGCGGCGTCAAAGTCCTCGGCCGCGGCCTGCGCGCCCACGCCTCCGTCTATTACAACAGGGGCTATGATCTGATCGACTGGATCAAAGATACTTCTGCAGGGGAGGACGCCCCCTGGATGTCGGTCAACCATACGCGGCTGAACACCTTCGGACAGGAACTCTCCCTCCGGCTCACCCTTCCCGACCTGATCGACAGGCCTGATTTCTTTTTCGAATCGCTCAGTCTCGGATATACCCACCAGTCGCAGGACAAACAGCTCGAGGCCCGGTTGCGGTCCATCTATTCCCTGGAATACATCCGCCACAAGCTTGTGGCGCAAGCCGATTTTAGGTTTGGGGATAACTTGGCCCTCGGCCTCTCCTGGCGCTATGTGGACCGGAATACCGGCTCCGCGCTCCTGACCCCTTATTCCCTGCTGGACGCCAAACTCAGCTACGACTTCCCCCGGATGAATCTGTATCTGCGGGCCAACAACTTGCTGAACCGCAGCTGGTACGACTTCGGCGACATCCCCCAGCCCGGCCTCTGGCTGATGCTCGGCGTCACCTACCAGTTCCCCGGCCGATAGTCCTGGCGGGGGGCATGTTTCTTGCAAGTTTCTGCCAAAAGGAGAAACAGCTATGAAAGCAAAATTAATTCTATTCTGTGCGCTGACGGCACTCTGTGGAAATGCTTTCGCCCAAGACATTATCCATACCATTGACGGCCGTTCCATCGAGGCCAAGGTCCTCGAAATCAGCGACGACGACATCCTCTATAAAACCTTTGACAACCTGGACGGCCCGAACTACCGGATGTCCGTAAGCCGGGTAGCCCGCATCGTTTTCCAGAACGGGACGGAGAAATCCTTCGCCCCCGCGGACCTCTTTGCCTCGAGCCCCTACGCCTACGGACCCCTGGAATACCGCTGGGGGCATTTCTACGACCGTCACGGGCGCGTGCACGCCGACGACTTGCGGGACTACCTGGGCGTCTCCCTCTACGGAAGCGAATACCGCAAGGCCAACAACCAGTTCGATGGTGGTATGTGGCTCACGATCGGCGGGGGCTGCCTGGTGATCACTTCCGTCGTATGCGGTGCGATGCAGTCTGACTACAACAGGGGAGTCGCTGAGATGCATATGGGAGGAAGCAGCTCCACTTCCAGCGTGGGCGCCCTGTATATCGGCGCTGGAATCGTCGGTGCCGCGTGCATCGGCATCGGGATCCCCCTGATGATCAGAGGCAGCAAGCGGCTGAACGCCATCGCAGACGACTACAACCAGCGCTACGGCGCGAAAGCCTATGGCTACAACCCCACCCTCAACATCGGCCCCACCCCCAACGGCCTCGGCCTCGCACTGAACTTCTGATCACCCCTCATCCCGGGCCTGACCCGGGATCTCATGTCATCCTGAGCGCAGCGAAGGTATCTGTGTACGTGTGCGATATAAACGCAAAGCCGCCACCTCCGGAGAGATGGCGGCTGTTTCATGGTCGAACGGCCCGACAGGTCAGAATGCGAGGACGGCGCGGACGTACCAGGGATTGCTCGTGAATCCGAAAGACGCCGAGGCGTCGGTGAAATCCACGCGAGCGCCTTCCGCACATATATAGCGATCAGACATCAGGATGCCTCCGGCGGCGTCCAACGCCGACTGAAGACCACTGCAATCGATGGAACCGCTGGGAGAGTCGGTGTATGTCCA
>JAEEGJ010006412.1_pt1 | contig 35319 bp, 26 predicted proteins | sample 8958761 | NCBI WGS metagenome assembly JAEEGJ01 (sample SAMN16246546, study PRJNA631951) | gut metagenome | biome: gut microbiome; feature: rumen; material: RS-attached | host: Bos | place: Iran: Karaj | collected 2018-10
TGGGCACAACTGGTCATCACGACCAATTACAACTACAACCTGAATCCAGACCGCATCTCGGCCTACTTCTCGGGCAACATCAACATCACCAAGGAAATCGGAGACCATGTGAGCATCTCGTTCCTTGCCAACAATTTCTGGAACTCAATGGCACGGGTCAAGAGCAGTCAGACAGGCCTTCGCACCACCATCTACAACGGGGGCTATATACCACCGTTCTACTACGGCATCTCGATGCGTGTAAAACTATAGTGAATAAAAACAATGAGATTATTACTGTCATATCAACCATTCATCGCGCTGGCCTTCACACTGATGTGCGTACTGGCCACAGCCTGCAGTGACAGCATCGCTGAGCCCGATGAATACCTCACGAGAGCCGTACAGGTGCAAGTGCAGGGTGAACTTCCCAATAAAGAGGGAATCACCGTGCGCATGACCGATGACAAGGGTACGATATTTACCCAAGTCACCGACGACAAGGGTATTGCGACATTTAAGGTGCCGGTGGGTATCTATGACATCGTGGTGTCCCATGTCTCACAACCCGAGGACGGCTGGCGCACGGTCTATAACGGGTCGGCCAGCAATGTGGCCGTCATGCTGGAAGGGGACTGCAACGTCTCGCTGACACTCACAACTGCCACGGCAAGTGCCATCATCATCCGTGAGCTTTATGTGGGAGGCTGCCAGCGCGATGACGGTTCGGGCTGGTTTTATCGTGACAAGTACGTCATCATCGCCAACAACAGTGACCAGCGGGTGGAACTCCCCGGCTTGTGCCTGGCCATCGCCACACCCTATAACAGCTATAGCCTCAACAAGAACTATGACGAGTCGGGACACCTTAACTACGAGAACGAGGGTTTTGTACCCGCCGCCAGCAGTTTCTGGTACTTTCAGGACGAGGTAGTGACATTTGAACCTTGGGAGCAGAAAGTCATTGCCCTCAACGGAGCCATTGACCACACTCTCACCTACTCCAACAGCGTCAATCTGGCACGACCGGAGTATTACTGCACCTTTGACATCGAGCACTACAACAGTACCGCAGCCTATCCGTCACCCAGTGAACTCATCCCCACCAGCCACTACCTCAAGGCGGTGAAATACGGAGATCAGTTGGAATCGGCATGGCCGTTGAGCAACACGTCGCCTGCGTTTTTCATCTTCACGCCTCCCGAGGGAATGACCCCACTGGAATTTGGCAACGATGCCTCCAACGTGTGGTATGACGAGGGCCGTGCGCTCGCAACCTTCGCATGTCGCAAAGTACCAGTCGAAAATATCCTTGATGGTGTAGAAATATTTTCTACAGCATGGGAAGAAGCCAGCAAGCGGCTGACAGCAAGCGTTGACGTGGGTGCAGTTTACATGACAGCTCGCCACGGGCACTCGGTCGAACGCCGCGTTGACGAAGCAGAGTCCGAACGCCAAGGGCACACCGTCTATCTGGACACCAACAGCTCAACAACCGACTTCATTGAGCGCGAACAGGCCTCGCTCAGGGATTAATGATTAGAGATGAATGATTAACAACATAAGGACATATCTGCTAACTGTATTGCTGCTGACGACCTTTTGGCCAGCAGTGGCACAGTCATGGCTTGACTATGACCAAGCTGTGGCACGTTACCCCCTGCTGCAAAGCCGCAATGCTGCCGCACTGACCACCTTCTGCCCGACAGACAGCACACAATTGCTGCTGGGCGATGCCAGAGTGACGATGAACACTGGGCACGGTCACCTTGTGGCTCCCCACATCGCACCTGACGCCTGGGAGGCTAACGCACACGTACGCTCCATCTATCGCATGAGTCGTCGTGTGGTCGTCAAGGGAAGTATGGACTATCGATACACCTGGGGAAAGCATGTCGGCGGCTCGGTATGGATTGAACCTGATGAGATGCCGTTTGACATCACCGAGACTGATGATTCAACGCGCGGCAACATCAGCCTGGAGACCTATCGTCTGAAAGGCGAACTCGGTGTGGACGTGGGCAGAGGGGTGAGCCTGGGTGCTACGTTTGACTACACTACTGCCAGCGGTGCCAAGAAAAAAGACCCGCGACACGTCAATTCGCTCATGAACCTTCAAGCTAGTGCAGGCATCACTTGGCACAGCCAGGGATTCACCATCGGCGGCAACTACCTCTTCGGCCGCAGAACTGAGGGATTGAAGTTCAGCACCTTCGGCAGGACCGACAGGATTTATCATTACTTGATTGACAACGGTGCCTATTTCGGTCGCGAGGAAACGACCGACGGCAACGGATATGTGAGCGACGACAACGAGCGTCCCTTGCTTGACATCAGCCATGGACTTGCCTTGCTAGCGGCTTATCGCCACGGAATCATGACCTGGGCCATTGAGGGCAGCTGGTCACACCGCCACGGTCACTATGGTCTGGAAGCACCGTCGATGATTGATTTCAACCGTCATAATGGAGACACTTGGGACATCCAATCCTGGTGGCAGCGCGACAACGGTTCCGACATGCAACGGGTGACGGTATCCTACTGTCATCAAGGCATCAAGGATCACGAACGCACTTACCTCATTATCACCGAGCAGGGCGTCACCGACACCCGCTACTACGATGACCGACTGATAGGTAAACGTGAAAACAGCGTGCTGACCGTCGGTGGAGACCTGCGATGGGGAATTGAGCGAGAACTTGCCACTTGGCAGGTCGAAGGCACCTTGACACATCACCGACGCACACTCACTGCCAGCCTCTATCCCTTCTACCGCCAGCAACTGACGCACCTCACAGAATTCACGCTGATGGGTACTCGCAACTGGCTTACCGCAGGAGACCAAGTGTGGTCACTCCAACTGCAGGCAGGTTGGGCCGCCGGTGGCGGTACAGCAAGACAGGACGGTACTTACCAAACGCCGAGTGCCGACGCCGAAGTGCCACAAGAACACTCGCTGTACCTGATGCGCCAATATGAATACCTCACCGCAAAACGCCTGCTTGCCGGTGTGCAAGTGCGCTGGTCGGTGCCGATTGCCCGTCAGCGTATGAGACTTTATGCCGAGGCGGGATACAACTTCCGCCAGGCCTTTGATACCCATTATCTGGAAGATGGTCATCGCCATGAGGCGAGCGTGACGGTGGGATGCCTATTTTGACAAAAACATAATCCACAATAAATCAATATTTTAAACGTTTAATTAATAACAAAAAAATGATGAAAAATTCTACAAAATTGAGTGCATTGGCACTGCTGGCTGGCGCTATGATGAGCATGAGCGCCCACGCCGAGACACAAGAGAACGTTTACGACTTCGCCAACAACAACCTGGGTCTGGAGGTTGCTACTCCCGCCGACTGGGAAGATGCTACCAAGGGTGTCATCAGCGGTCTAGAGATTCGCCAGGGCGATGTAGTCCTCACTTCGGTCGATGGTGCCAAGGTCAACCGCATGTGGCGCACCAATGCCGGTGTACAGTATCTGCAGGTGGGTGGCAAAATCACCATCACTGCCGACGAGGGTCGTGCCATTACAATGGTGAACTTTGACGTTCAGAACTACAAGTTCTTCTTGGAGGCCCACCGCCGTCGATGTTCACGCGGCGCGGCGGAATCTTGCCTTCGGCATTCTGCAGGTCCTTCAGGTAGAGCGGATGGGCCTCGCCGTCGGCATCGACATACACCATGCAGCCGGTCTCGCCCTTGGCGAAGAGTTCGTAGGCGCCCATGGCGAGTTCGGTGCAGTAGGTCAGGTCGTAGCCGATCGGATCCTGGCAGCGGACGTCGTAGCCGATCTCCACCGGACGGGTCTTGACCTTCAGGCCGGTCTTCTTGAACTCCTTCTCGAGGATGTCGTTGAACAGGACCGCCTTGGAGATCTTGCCGAGTTCCGGATGGCCGTGCTCGTCATAGGTCATGGACACGCCGGCGTCCTTGATCTCCTGGGGATCCAGGTCGTGGAAGACGCCCTCGGCGACGACGACGGTGCCGTAGCCGATGCCGAGAACCTTGCGCTTGATGATGGCGGAGAGGGCGAGTTTGACGATCTTGTCCAGGGAGATGCCGGTCTTGTTGAACATCTCGGGAATGATGGTCATCGGGCAATGGGTGGCTTCGCCGATACCCAGGGCCAGGTGGCCGGCGCTGCGGCCCATGGCGCTGATGATGAGCCAGTTGCCGGAGGTGCGGGCATCCTCGTAGATGGTGCGGGCCAGGTGGGCACCCTCGTCCTTGGCGGAGTTGAAGCCGAAGGTGGGCGCGTTGTTCGGCAGCGGGAGGTCGTTGTCGATGGTCTTGGGCACGTGGATGTTGCGGATGGGATACTGCTTCGCCTCCAGGAACTTCGCGATGCGGTTCGCGGTGGAAGCCGTGTCGTCACCGCCCACAGTGACCAGCAACTTGATGTTGTTGTCCTGGAACAGGCCCAGGTTGAAGTTCTCCTCGAAATCCTTGTCGGTGGGCTTGAAACGGCTCATCTGCAGGTAGGAACCGCCCCGGTTGAAGTAGGCGTCCGCCTTGAAGAAATCGATGTCCTCGGTGCGCGGGGTCTGGGAGAAAAGTCCGCTGTAGCCGCCGTGCAGGCCGATCACGCGGTAACCGTTGGAAAGGAACGTCTTCGCGACAGACATGACGACAGTGTTCATACCCGGAGCCGGGCCGCCTCCGCAGAGGATGATGATGGAATCTTTCATGATTTTATGCGTGTTTGTTCGTAGTTTCTTTTGAACCTACAAATTTAAGGAATTTTAATTAGGTTTACAAGAAGTATTTCCACAACGGGGCCGCCATGAGGGCCTGGAGGATCTGGTTGTCTTGGAGCAGTTCCCGGACATAGTCCTGTTCCAGCAGATAGACGTCGATGTCCTCCGTGGCGTCGAGGTGCTGGCCGGAGACTTTTTCCACGCCGACGGCGAGGAAACTGTGAGCCAGGTTGGTGGAGGTGGCTGGATTGGGCGAGAGCGTCATCCATTCCTGCCACTCCCCTCCTGCGAAACCGGTTTCTTCCAACAGTTCGCGCTTGGCGGCCTCCAGGGGCGTTTCGCCCGCTTCGATGACGCCGCAGGGAAGTTCATAGCAGGTCTTTCCGAGCGCATGCCGGTACTGCCGTTCCATCACGATCCTGCCGTCTTCCGTGATGGCGATGATATTGACCCAGTCCGGATATTCGAGGACATAATACTCGTCGTTGACGCGGCCGTCCGGAAGTTCCGCGACATCCCGCCGGGCAGTCAGCCACGGCCGCCGGATCAGATACTCGCTCGAGAGTATCTTCCACTTCTTGTCTTCGTTGATGGTGTTCTTCATAGCAGGGCCGCTACTTGGGCGGCGAGTCGGGCATTGTTCAGGACCAGTTGGATGTTGGAGGCGAGGGAGTCGCCGCCGGTGAGGTCCTTGATCTTGGCGAGCAGGAACGGTGTTGTCTCTTTCCCCTTGATACCCAGGCGGTTCGCCTCGTCGATGGCCTCATCGATGGCGGCGTTGATCCGGACCGGATCCATCGAATACTCCTCCGGAATGGGGTTCGTGACGAGCATGCCGCCCTCGAGGCCCATCTCAAGTTTGGCGCGGAATGCCGCAGCGAGTTCCTCTGGGGTGTCGATGCGGTAGTCTACCTTGAACCCGCTCTTGCGGGTATAGAAGGCCGGCAGTTCCTCCGTACCGTAGCCGATGACAGGGACGCCCTTGGTCTCCAGGTATTCCAGCGTGAGGCCGAGGTCCAGGATGGACTTGGCGCCGGCGCAGATGACCATGACCGGGGTCCTGGCCAGTTCTTCCAAGTCCGCGGAGATGTCCATGGTGGTCTCGGCGCCGCGGTGCACGCCGCCGACGCCGCCGGTGGCGAAGACTTTGATGCCGGCGAGCGCGGCGATGATCATCGTCGTGGTGACGGTGGTCGCGCCGTCCTCACCCCGGGCGACGAGCACGGGCAGGTCGCGGCGCGACGCTTTGGCCACGCCCCTCCCCTTCTTGCCCAGGTACTCGATTTCATCCGGCGTCAGGCCGGCCTTCAGGCGGCCGCCGATGACGGCGATGGTCGCCGGCACGGCACCGTTTTCGCGGATGGTCCGTTCCACCCGCAGCGCCGTCTCCACGTTCTGCGGATACGGCATCCCATGCGAAATGATGGTCGATTCAAGCGCCACCACGGGTTTCCCGGCGGCCTTCGCAGCCGCCACCTCCGGTGACAGGTCCAGGTATTTGTTCATAGTTTCAGATTTTTCATTTCAGGATTGACGGCCGCCGGGCTTTCCACGGCGCAACGGGCACAGAGCAGGCCGATGCGGGCGGTTTCGGCGACACTCGCCTGCGGCCCGGCATGCACGATGCCGGCCAGCAGCGCGTCTCCGCCGCCCGTGACGCTCCGCACGATGCAAGGCAGCGCGGGGTACTCGTACAGTTTGCCGTCGGCATGGACACGAATCCCTTCCGCGCCGGCGCTTTCATAAAAGCGTGCTACGCCTTCGAGCCCGGCAAGTGATTCATATTCAAGTGCATTCGATTTAAGGGCAAAGACGGATTTCCGGCTGGAAAGCGCCATCGCCTCCCGGATCCTTCCTGCCTTCGCCACCGAAACGGCATCCAGGTACAACGGCTTTTCGGCATGGTCGATCAGGAAGGCGAGCGTTTCGGGCAGCAGGTTGGAATCGGCCACGACCGCATCGGCGGCATTGATGACATCCAGCCTGGCGGCAATCCAGGCCGTGTCCATGCCCTCGACGGCATCCATGTCCGCGATACCCCCGACGAGTTCTCCATCGGAATTGTTCACCGAGACGAAGAATGAATGCGTATGCTCGTCCGCGATGTCGCAATGGTCCGTGCCGATGCCGATATCCCGGCAGGCCTTTTCGATGACAGGCCCGAAAACCCCGCCTCCGAAGATGGTCAGCAGTTCCACCTCGTCTCCCAGCAGCACCAGGTTATGGGCAATGTTCCTTCCCACGCCTCCCCAGGAAACGTGCACTTTGCCGGGATTCGAATCCCCGATCCGGAATGCCTGGGCCGATGTGGCCGTGATGTCCACATTCGCCCCGCCGATGACACACACTTTCATACGCAGCCCAAAGTTACGGCCTTTTTGCCACCCTTGCAAACTTTCGTGGCGGAGGGTCTGCAATTGGGGGTTCAAATATAAAATATTTGAGAAAGATTTGTTATCTTTGTAAATTACAACTCTTGTGCACGGATTATGGATTTCACGCAGGCGAAACAGCGGATCGAGTGGCTGAAGGCGGTTCTCTGGGAGAACAGCCGGAAGTACTACGTGGAGAACGCGCCCACGATGTCGGACTACGAGTACGACCAGTTGATGCGCGAACTGGAGGACCTGGAGGCGCAGTATCCGGAATACCGGACGGCGGACTCCCCCACCCAGCGCGTGGGCAGCGACCTGGAGACGCCCGGGACGCAGAGCATCGAGCTCGGCGCCGGCAAGGAATTCGCCAAGTATCCGCACCGGTATCCGATGCTGTCGCTGGGCAATACCTACAGCATCGGCGAGGTGGAGGAATTCGCGGAAAGGGCCTCCAAGACCCTGGAAATCCCGTTCACATACAGTTGCGAACTCAAGTTCGACGGAACGGCCATCTGCCTGACCTACCGGAACGGCAAGTTGTTCCGGGCCCTCACCCGCGGCGACGGCGTGGTAGGTGACGACGTCACCGCCAACGCCCGCCGCATCGCCAACATCCCCGAGACCTTGCAGGGTACGGGCTGGCCGGCGGAGTTCGAGATCCGCGGCGAGGTGCTTATGCCGTACGAGTCCTTCGACCGGCTGAACCGGGAGCGGGAGGCCAACGAGGACCAGCCGTTCGCGAATCCCCGCAACGCGGCCAGCGGCTCGCTGAAACTCCAGGACCCGGAGGAAGTGGCGAACCGCGGCCTGATGTGCACCCTGTACCATATCCCCGCCGGCCAGGTGGACTTCCCTACCCATGACGATGCCCTGAAAGCGGCGGCCGCCTGGGGCCTTCCCGTGTCCGACGAGCGCAGGATCTGCCGGGACATCGACGGAATCGAGGCCTTCATCGCCCATTGGGATACCGCGCGCAAGCAATTGCCTTATGCCACCGACGGCATCGTGATCAAGATCAACGAGATGGACGCCCAGCGGCAGTTGGGGTACACGGCCAAGTCCCCGCGCTGGGCGGTCGCGTACAAGTTCAAGGCCGAACAGGCCCTGACGCCCATCCTGTCCATCGACTACCAGGTGGGCCGCACCGGCGCCGTGACCCCCGTCGCGAACATGGAACCCGTGTTCCTGTCCGGGACGATGGTGAAGCGCGCCACCCTCGTGAACGAGGACCAGATGACCATGCTGGACATCCACGAGGGCGACTGGGTGTATGTGGAGAAAGGCGGGGAAATCATCCCCAAGATCACCGGCGTGGAGGAATCCAGGCGCCAGCCCGGCGCGAAGCGGCCGGCCTTCCCGAAGGTATGCCCCGACTGCGGGACGCCGCTGGTGAAACCGGAAGGCGAAGCCAAGTGGTTCTGCCCCAATACGGACGGCTGCCCCACCCAGATCAAGGGCAAACTCGTCCACTTCCTCGGCCGCAAGGCGATGAACGTGCTGGCGGGCGACGCCACGGTGGACCAGTTGTACAACCTGGACCTCGTCCGGACTCCGGCCGATTTCTACGATCTCCGCGAAAGCCAACTCCTCATGCTGGAAGGCTGGAAGGAACGCGCCGCGCAGCGGTTCCTGGACAGCCTCCGGGAATCACGGAACGTGCCTTTCGAGCGCGTCCTGTTCGCCATCGGCATCCGCTATGTGGGCGAGACGACGGCGCGGGACATCGCCCGGCATTTCGGCGACATCGACACGCTGGCCCGGGCCTCGAAGGAGGAACTGGCCGCCGTTCCCGAGGTGGGAGAAGTCATTGCCGAGAGCGTTTACAGGTATTTCCGTGATGAACGCCACCTGAAGGAAATCGAGCGCCTCAAGGCCGCCGGCCTGCAGATGGCCGTCGTCAACAAGGCGGAGAACGCGTCCGACGCCCTGGCCGGCAAGACCATCGTCATCAGCGGCAACTTCTCCGTTTCCCGGGATGAGATCAAGGCCCTCATCGAGGCCAATGGCGGCAAGAACAGCGGCTCCGTGTCCGGCAAGACTTCCTTCCTGCTCGCCGGCACCAAGCCCGGACCGGAGAAGATCAGGAAGGCGGAGTCGCTGGGCATCGAGATCCTGGACGAGGAAGCCTTCCGCAAACTCCTTCCCGAAGGTACCCTGCCGGCTCCCGCGCAGGATAACGGTAACGATTTGACCCTGTTCTGAACCTATGGCCGTGTTTGAACGAATCACGCATTGGACGCAAGTCCGGATCCGCTGGGCGAGGATCGTCGTCGGGCGGATCGTGCGGTTCATCATGCACGACATGTGGTACCTGAACCTGGAGGACCTGTCCCGCTGGAAAAAGCGCGGCGTGGAGGACCTAAAGACTATCTTCGTCATGCTCAAGGTCTTCTCCGACCAGAAGATCGGCTACCAGATCACGGCCCTCGCCTACCGCAGCATGATGTCGGTGGTCCCGTTCATCGCCATCGGCCTGTACCTGACGAACGGAATCGGCATCTCCGACCAGTTCAGCGCGTTCCTCCATGCGAACATCAGCAACCAGAGACTCATCGACCATCTCCTGGCCGCATCCGAGAAAATCATCGCGACGGCGGAGTCGGGCCTGTTCGGCTTCATCAGCATGGCCTCTTTCCTGTGGATCCTCCTTTCGCTGATGCTTACGGTCCGGTCCGTATTCAACAACGTGTGGCAGGCGAAGGAGAAGCGGAGTTTCTTCCGGGTGCTGGGCATCGGCTTCGCCATCCTCATCCTGTCCCCTTTCGTGATTGTCCTGTTCTTCTCCGGCTCGGTCGTGTATTCGACGGTGCTGGACTATATCGTTCCGAGCGGCCTGTTCTTCTCGGACCATTTGAAAAACTTCCTGTCCTGGGCCCTGTTCGCCGGCGCGTCCGTCCTCATCCTGACGGCGATGTACAAGTACCTGCCGGCGGCCGTGGTCAAGACACGCCCCGCCTTCAAGGCGGCGCTGATTGCCGGCATCGGATTCACGGCCGTGCAGTATCTCTATCTGGAAACGCAGGTGATGGTGGCCAAGCAGAGCGCCATCTACGGCGTGCTCGCCGCCCTGCCGCTCTTCATGATCTGGCTGAACCTGGGATGGACGATCATCCTGTACGGGGCTGAACTGTCCTATTCCTTCCAGCATGCGAACCAATTGAAGCCAAACGAGGTGCTATGAGTTATTCCGAGTTTACCGAGAAAGATTACGGAGTCATCGACCAGGCCTGGCAGGTGCTGTATGCATCGGCCCGGAAACGGTGCGCGGACGAGCGCGAACTGGAGATGGTGTCGGAAGCCTATGATTTTGCCAACCATGCGCACAGAAACGTCCGCCGGCGCAGCGGGGAGCCGTACATGCTCCATCCCATCGCCGTCGCCCAGATCGTCGTGGACGACATCGGGCTCGGATACAAGTCCATCTGCGCCGCCCTCCTGCACGACGTGGTGGAGGACACGGACTACACCGTGGACGACCTCAGGGACCGCTTCGGCGACAAGGTGGCCAGCCTCGTGGACGGCCTCACCAAGATCAAGACGGTCCTGGACAACGAGAACAAGGACCTGTCGGCCCGGAGTCTCCAGGCGGAGAACTTCAAGCGGATCCTGCTCACGCTGAACGATGACCCGCGCGTGGTGCTGATCAAACTCGCCGACCGCCTCCACAACTGCCGGACCATCGAGTTCATGCCCGAGCACAAGCGGGACAAGATCCTGAGCGAGACGATGTTCGTGTTCATCCCCCTCGCCCACCGGCTGGGCCTGTACAGTGTCAAGAGCGAACTGGAGAACATCTGGCTGCGGTACAAGGAGCCGGATGCCTTCGAGGAAATCAGCACCAAGATCAACCGCAACATCCAGCAGCGGGCGAAGGAAATCAACGCATTCATCGAGCCCATCGACATGGCCCTGAAACGGGCGGGTTTCCAGTTCGAGATCAAGAAGCGGGTGAAAACCCCCTATTCGGCCTGGCACAAGATGCAGGTCAAGCAGATTCCCTTCGAGCAGGTGTACGACCTGTATGCCATCCGGATCATCTTCGATCCCGACCGGACCAAGGACGAATCCGAGCGTGACCAGTGCTACCATGTCTTCTCCATCATCACCGGCATCTACCGGTACATGCCCGAGCGCCTGCGCGACTGGGTGAAGCATCCCAAGAGCAACGGCTATGAAGCCCTGCACTGCACCCTGCTCAGTTCTTCGGGCATCTGGGTGGAGGTCCAGATCCGTACCCGGCGCATGGACGACATCGCCGAGAAGGGCATCGCCGCGCACTGGACCTACAAGCAGAACGGCTATGTGAGCGAGAACGACAGCGAGATGGACCTCTGGCTGGAGCGGATCAAGGAAGTGCTCGTGAATCCGGACGTCAACGCCCTGGAACTGCTGGACATCATCCACAACGACCTCACCAGCGCGGAGATCTACGTGTTCACGCCCAAGGGCGAGCAGCGGTCCATCGAAAAGGGGGCGACGGTGCTGGATTTCGCCTACCAGATCCATACCGAGGTGGGCAACAAGGCCATCGCGGCCAAGGTGAACCAGCGGCTGGTGGCCCTGAACTATGTCGTCAAGACCGGCGACCAGATCGAGATCATCACGGCCGGGGAAGAGCATCCCAAGCGGGAGTGGCTCCAGTTCCTGAAGACACGGAAGGCCCGGAACCTCGTGATGGACTATTTCCGGAACGAGCGCAAGCAGACGGTGGATTATGGCCGCCAGGTCCTCGAGGAACAGGTCAAATTGCACGGCTACAAACTGGACGAGGCGACGATGCAGCGCGTCGAGGCCGCTTACGGGGCCACGGACCGCGAGGATTTCTTCTTCAAGATCGGCATCGGCTCCTGCAAACTGGAGAACCTGGCCGATGTCCTCAAGTCCAAGCAGCGCTATTCCCTGCTGCGCAGGATCTTTTCCTCGCCGAAGGAGAAGCCCAAGGAGCCGGAAGAGTACATCATCGGCGGCAAGAACGACGACGGACGCCAGTTCGTCATCGCCACCTGCTGCAACCCGATCCCGGGAGATGCCGTGGTGGGCATCAAGTCCCCCGACGGCAAGATCACGGTCCATAAGAAATCCTGTCCGGTCGCCGAGGAGATAGCCGCCACGCACGGAGACTGGGTGGTCGTGCCCAAGTGGCTGGAAGCCGCCGTGTCGAATGCCTTCCTGGTACGGATTTCGCTGAAAGGACTCGACCGGGTGGGCATCCTGAACGAGATCTCCCGTTTCCTGTCCCTGGTGATGGGGGCCAACATGCGGGGAATCAACCTCCATGCGGACAAGGGGATTTTCGACGGCTACATCGACCTGTACGTGAACAGCAAGGATGTCCTGGAGAAGATCCTGAAGAAACTCACCACCATCGAGGGCATCGAGTCGGTGTCCCGAATCGACTTGTAATAAACTGAGTATGAAGAGACTGTCGAAATATATCCCGCTCATCCCGGCCGCCCTGGTCCTCGGGGCGATGATGTTCCCGTCGGGATGTGCGAACACCACCACCCCGCCTTCCGGCGGCCCCAAGGACACCATCCCGCCCGTGCTGGTGAAGACCGCTCCCCTGCCCGGAACGGTGAACGTCCCCACGCACAACACGCAGGTCAAGTTCACCTTCGACGAGTATGTGGTGGTCAAGGAGCCCAACAACATCTTCCTGTCTCCCCCGCTGGAGAAGAAGCCCAAGTTCCGCATGTCCGGGAAGACCCTCGTCGTTTCCTTCGAATCCGACCTGGATACCAACACGACCTATACGCTGGACATCACCGGCGCCGTCGCCGACAACAACGAGAACAACTGGTATGAGGGATTCACCCTCGTGTTCTCCACCGGGTCCCAGATCGACTCGATGTGCATGACGGGCCTTGTCCAGGATTGCAATACCCTGATGCCCCTCAAGGGAGCGACGGTCCTGCTGTACAAGGACCATGCGGACTCTGCCATCTTCCTGCACCGTCCCGATGCCGCCGCCAAGACCGACGACTGGGGGTACTTCAGTCTGAGGAACATCAAGGATACCATCTATCGTGTCTATGCCCTGAAGGACGCGAACAACAACAACAAGTACGAACCCGACCAGGAGAGTGTCGCCTTCCTGAGCGACCCTTACCGCCCCAAGACCGTCTTCAACGACTCCCTCTACGAGTTCAAGAAGTTCAACATGAAGGACACCGCCCTCTGCCTGGCCCGCAAGACCGACGTGGAACTGAACGTTTTCCGGGAGAAACCCTCCAAGCAGTTCATCGTCAAGAAGGAACGCGTGGGCCTGAGGACGGCCTTCCTGACGTTCATGGCCCCCAATGCGAAGATCAATTCGATGAAGTTCCGGGGCCTTCCCGCGGAAAAACTCATCTCCCAGTTCAATCCGCAGAAGGACAGCCTGGAACTGTGGGTGAACGACCAGCGGAAGATGCCGGACACCCTGCACCTGCTCATCAACTATGACAAGACGGACACCCTCGGGAACCTGGTCCCGACCGACGAAGTCGTGAAACTCGCCCTGGACAAGAAACTGCGGGCGGAACTGCAGAAGAGTTCCCAGCGGGATATCAAGCATACGGACACCATCGCCGTGTTCAAGGGCGCGGTGGACCCGACGACCGTGGAGCAGTACGGTTTCACGGTGGAATTCCAGTACCCGCTGATCCAGGATGCCTGGGATTCGCTCACCTTCCGGTCCGTAAACCCCCGCCAGCAGGAGAAGGTGGAGCGGTACGATGTGACCCGGGATCCCGACAACCTGCGCAAATACACCATCATGCCCCGGGAGAAACTGCAGACCGGGTTCGACTACTTCCTGAAGATCCCCTACCGGAAGTTCCGGGACGTGAACGGCTATTACAATGACAGCACCGAACTGAAAGTGACGCTTCCCAACGACGAGAAACTGAGTTCCATCACGTTCGAGATGAGCAAGGTCAGGCACCGCTACATCATCGACCTGCTCACCGAGAAACGCGACAAGGTGATCCGCAGTTTCATCATCGAGAACGACCAGGCGGTCCACTTCCCGTACGTGCAGGCCGGCAAGTACTGCGTCCGCATCACGGAGGACAGCAACGGGAACGGCCTGGTGGATACGGGCAGCATCCTGGAGCACCGGCAGCCGGAAAAGGTCATGTTCTACAAGATCATGGACCAGTTCCTGCTGGACATCCCGGAGCGGACGGAGTACGTACAGAAAATCGACATGGAGGAACTGTTCCGATGAGAAAGGTCGCACTGCTGCTTGCGGCGGTCCTTTTCGTGGCCGTCCTTCCGCTCTCCGCACAGAGCGGGAAGAAAAAGAAATCCATCGACCTGGACGAGGAGTTCTTCCATCTCCCCGACTCGGTCACGGACGAGTATCTGGACAATACGCCCCTTCCCAAGAAGGCCCGGATCAACGACTACTGGATCGTGGGCGTCCATGGCGGCGTCTCCGTGCAGCACGGATACTTCAATCCGCCGCGTACGGTGAGTTTCTACCCGAACAAACCGGTCTGGGGCGTCTCCATCACCCGGTTCGCGACCATGATGAACACGTTCCCGAACCTGGGGATGGAAGTGGGCTTCCAGCACAATTACGAGGGGTACCGGTTCAAGGAATACGAGATGGAAGGACATAAGTACCGGCAGGACATCGACGGGGCCTACGAGGCCTATATGGAAGTCCCCGAGGTTTTCCTCCTGACCCACGGGCATGTCGATATGGGCCAGTTCGTGAAGGTGAACCTCAAGGCGGGCGTGTTCGGCGGCTACCGCACGAACATCACCCGGAGCGGTCCGCGTGTCGATCCCGCGATCGTCAATGCGTTCAAGGACACGGATATCCGCTGGTCGTACGGCGTCCAGGGCGGACTCGGGCTCGGCTTGATGCTGGACCCGGTCGAGGTCCATCTGAACGTCCAGGTCAAGTGGGGCTGGTCTTCCTTCTATCAGCCGGACGTGGCCAGCCCGTATTATTACCGCTTCGCCTATCCGCTGGACGGCGCCGTCACCCTCGGCGTCTATTACCAGTTGACCAAGCGCCGGGGCCATACCCGCGGTTCGCTCCGCCAGTTGGCGCGCCGGATGGTGACGGAAGAGATGGAAAAGGAACAGGACAAGGAATAACTATGGAAACGCGTGTAGTCAAGGTGGGTGACGTCCTTATCGGAGGAAACAACCCCATCGTCGTCCAGACGATGTGCAACACCCATACGGATGATGTCGATGCCACCGTGGCCCAGACGCTGCGGCTGGCCGAAGCCGGAGCACAACTCGTCCGGATCACGGTCCCCGGATTGCAGGATGTACCGCACATCCGGGAGATCAAGGCCCGGGTCCGTGCGGCAGGCTGCGATGTCCCGCTTGTCGCGGACATCCATTTCTCCTCGGAAACCGCCATCGCCGTGGCCTCCGTCGTGGAAAAGGTCCGGATCAACCCCGGCAATTTCCACCGGGACCACGCCGAGGCGAGGCGCCAGTTCGCCCGCTTCCTGGAGGAATGCAAGCGGTACGGGACCGCCATCCGCATCGGCCTGAACCACGGGTCGCTGGGTGCCTACATCGTGGACCGGTATGGAAATACGCCGCAGGCGATGGCCCTGGCCGCGATGGAATGGATCGAGATGTGCCTCGAGGCCGCGTTCTATCAGGTCGTGGTCTCGCTCAAGGCGTCGAACACCGTCGTGATGATCGAGGCCTACCGGGAACTGGCCCGGATGATGCAGGAGCGCGGCGTGGTTTTCCCGCTGCACGTGGGCGTGACCGAAGCCGGCAACGGGGATTCCGGCCGCATCAAATCCTGCGTTGCCATCTCCACCCTCCTCGCCGAAGGCATCGGCAACACCGTCCGCGTCTCCCTCACCGAACCGCCGGAGAACGAACTCCCCGTGGCACAGTACCTGGCGGCGCGGTACTCCGCCGCTGAGGCACCTGTCCTTCCGGAGCGGGACGGCATTGTGCTCAAAGCCGCCTGCGATTACGGAAAACCCCTGCTGGACCGCACCCTCGACACCGTTTCCTTCCCGGAACTGGAGCCGGAGTTCGGGGCCTACCTCGCCGACGAACTGCTGCAGGCGTGCCGCCGGAAGTTCTATCGGCCGGAGTACATCGCCTGTCCCGGCTGCGGCCGCACGATGTACAACCTGCAGGAAGCCTTCGAGGCCGTCAAGGCACGGACCGGGCATCTGCAGGATGTCGTCATCGCCGTCATGGGTTGCATCGTCAACGGCCCCGGCGAGATGGCGGATGCCGACTGGGGCTATGTGGGTGAAGGCGGCGGCAAAGTGACCATCTACCGCGGCAAGGAGCCCGTCCTGCGGCATATCCCCGACAGCGAGGCTGTCGATAAACTGGTTGAACTAATCGAATCCGAACGATGAAACGAACGATCCTGACCCTGCTGGCCGCGCTGCTGTGCGCCCTCTCCTTCGCACAGGAAAAGACTACCTATCTGGTCGCCCACCGTGACACCTGCGACCTTTACATGGACGTGTATGAACCGGTCGCCATCCCCGGCGACACCCTGGACCGGCCCACCATCCTGTTCGTCTTCGGCGGCGGTTTCATCATGGGCCAGCGGGACGACCCGTGGGTGATGCCCTGGTTCAAACTCCTGAACGAGAACGGCTACCGGGTGGTATCGGTCGATTACCGCCTGGGCCTCAAGGGCGTCCGGATGCGGTTCGACCTGTTCCACCTCATCCAGAGTGCGAATTACACGAAAAAAGCCGTGGACATGGGCGTGGAAGACGTGTTCGCTTCCGTCCGTTACCTGGCGGATCATGCGGAGGAACTGGGCGTGGATCTGGACAACATCGTCATCTCCGGCAGTTCCGCCGGGGCGATGATCTCCCTCTCCTGCGAACTTGAAGCCTGCAACCGGACTTCCCGCGCCATCGAATATCTCCCCGAAGGCTTCCATTTCGCCGGGGTGATGTCCTTTGCGGGGGCGATCATGTCCGATTCCGGGAGACCTGCCTATCAGCGCACACCGTGCCCGCAACTGCTCATCCACGGCACCAAGGACGGCGCCGTCGCCTACGACAAGATGGGCTTCGGCCGCTGGGGCATGTTCGGCAGCAGTTATCTCGTGAAGGAGGTCCTCCAGCCCGCCGGCTATACCTATCAGATTTACCGCTACGTCGATCACAGCCACGACATGGCCGCCAACATGCTGGCCAACTGGCCGGAAGAGAAACGCTTCCTGGAGGTGTCCGTAATCGGCCGCAAGCCGCTGGTGATCGACTGCACGGTGGATGATCCGACGATGCCCGTCCTGGGCTCTGCGTCGGTCACCCTGGACGATATCTATTGACTTCCGTAACGGGCACCTTCCATGTGGTGGGCACTGGCCTTCGCCTCGGCGGCGCTGCTGGGGTTCTATGATTCCTTCAAGAAAGCGTCCCTGAAAGGGAATGCGGTGATTCCCGTGCTGTTCCTCAATACGGTGTTCAGCGCGCTGATCCTGCTCCCTTTCGCCATCCGGAGCGGCTGGGGAGGCTGGGAGGTGCAGAAGTACATCCTTCTCAAGAGTTGCATCGTCCTGTCCTCCTGGATAGCCGGGTATTATGCGATGAAGTATCTGCCGCTCACCATCGTGGGACCCATCAATGCGACGCGCCCGGTGCTGGTACTCATCGGCGCGATGATCCTCTTCGGAGAGCGGCTGAACCTGTATCAGTGGATCGGCGTGGCGCTCGCGGCCGTATCGTTCTTCCTGCTCAGCCGCAGCGGAAAGCGCGAAGGCATCGACTTCAAGCATGACCGCTGGATCTGGTGCGCGGTCCTGGCCGCCCTCATCGGGGCCTGCAGCGCCCTGTACGACCGGTTCCTGATGTCCCCTGCGGGCGCCTCCCTGGACCGGCTGCAGGTCCTTTCGTGGTACAATCTGTACCAGGCCGGCATGATGGCCGTCGTGCTGCTGGCCATCTGGTACCCCCGCCGTGCCGCTACCACGCCGTTCCACTGGAGTTGGACCATCCCCTTCATCAGCCTTTTCCTCTGCGGCGCCGACTTCATCTACATGTGGGCCCTGACCGACGAGGACGCGATGATCTCCATCGTGTCGATGATCCGCCGCGGCAGCGTCCTCGTGAGTTTCCTGTTCGGCGCCCTCGTGTTCCGGGAGAAAAACCTGAAGGCGAAGTCCTTCGACCTCGCCCTCGTCCTGCTTGGAATGGTATTCCTCTATCTGGGTTCGAAATAAGCCCTATTCCGCCAACTCTGCCAGCACCGTTTCCACGGCCCTGACCTTGTCCCCCAGTTTCACCTTGATGTCGGCATCCAGCGGGAGGAACAGGTCGATGCGGGATCCGAACTTGATGACGCCGCACTGGTCACCGCGGTTTTCCATGTTGCCGGGCTCGGAATAGCAGACGATCCGGCGCGCGAAGGTACCGGCGATCTGCTTGAAGAAGACTTCCCCGTACCGGTTGCGGAGGCAACTGGAGGAATGCTCGTTCAGTTCCGAGGATTTGGGATGGAAGGCCAGCAGATACCGGCCCGGATGGTACTTGTAATAGGTCACCTTCCCGTTCATCGGCCAGAAGTTGCAGTGGACATCGAAAAAGTCCATGTACACGGAAATCTGGATGCAGTCCCGCTGCAGGTATTCCTTCTCGAACACCTTCTCCAGGATGACCACCTTCCCGTCCGCCACGGAAGTGACGAGCCGGTCGTTCTCGTAATCGGGGACGGTCCGGTTCGGGACGCGGAAGAACCAGGTGATGAAACACATGAAGATGACGAGCACGGCCGAGATCGGAATCGAGATCCACGGATTGTGGATGAATCGCGCATTCAGCCAGATGAGGGCGGCGCAGATGCACCAGGCGATGAGGATCGTCTCGTAGGAGTCCTTGTCGATGCGGATGCTTCGGATCAGTCGCTTCATAAGGGTCGGTTTAGAGCAGGCCAATGATTACCAGATAGATGACGCCGGCCGGGATGGCGAAGAGCGCGCTGTCGAACCGGTCCAGCATCCCCCCGTGTCCCGGGATGATGTTGCCGGAATCCTTGATCTCGCACACCCGCTTCCACTGGGATTCGAACAGGTCGCCGAAAACGCCCGCCACGTGCATGATCACCGAGAGGACGATGGCATGGTACCAGGGATAGGTCCACAGGCCCGTCCACACGAGGATCAGGCCCGCCAGGACGGCGAAGGCCAGTCCGCCCCAGAATCCGGCCCAGGTTTTCTTCGGGGACACGCTCTCGAAGAGTTTCCTGCTGTATTTCCCGAACAGCATCCCGACGCAGTAAGCCCCCACGTCAGAAGCCCAGATGATGATGAAGAAGGCAAGCATCGGGCGGCCGTCGAACACGCCGTTCGGGGTGAAAACCACGAAGTTGGACAGCGTCAGCGGCGCGCCGATGTACATCAGGCCGGTGTACAGGAAGGCGAAGAGTTTGAAGTCGGCCTTGTCCTTCACCATCAGGGTGGAGGACATCAGCACGAGCAGCAGGATGGCGCTGATGCCCACCAGGCGGATGTCCAGCCGGAAAGCCATCACCAGGAACAGGCTCAGGAACGAGCAGCATCCCAGGACGATGGCAAGCGCCCGGGTGCGCGGGAACAGGTTCCCCATCGTCATCCGGTAGAACTCGTGGAGCATCGTCACCATCATGAAGGTGAGGAGCGCGGCATAGAGGTACTTGTCGATCAGGAGGCAGCCGATGACGACAACCAGGAAACAGATGCCCGAGAGGGTTCTTTTGACCGTGTTATTCATTTTCCGGGGTTTCTTCGGGTTGCAGGACCGGTTCGGGCTGATTCTCTTCCGCCGGTTTCACCTTGGGGCCGAGGATCCGCTCGATGTCTTCCGCAAAGATGACTTCCTTTTCGAGAAGGAGCGCGCCCATCTGCATGAATCCCTCCTTGTGCTCCTCGATGATGGCCTGCGTCCGGTCATGCACTTCCTGCACGATGGCCTTGACCTCCTCGTCCATGAGTTCGGCCGTCTTTTCCGAATAGGGTTTCGTGAGGTTGTAGCCGCGGGCGCCCGTGGAATCGTAGAAGGACAGGTTCCCGACCTTCTCGCTCATGCCGTAGTACTGGACCATGCTGTAGGCCATGCCCGTCATCCGCTCGAGGTCGTTCAGCGCGCCCGTGGAAGGCTCTCCGTTCAGGATTTCCTCCGCGACGCGGCCGCCCAGCAGGGCGCACATCCGGTCGATCATCACGCTGCGGGACCAGTTCTTCCGTTCCTCCGGCAGATACCAGGTGAGGCCCAGGGCGTTGCCGCGCGGGATGATGCTCACCTTGAACACCGGATCGGCATACGGGAGGAGCCAGCCCACCAGGGCGTGACCGGCCTCGTGGTAGGCCGTCGTCCGCTTCTCGGCCGGCGACATGATGGTGTTGTTCTTCCGCTCGAGACCGCCGATGATGCGGTCCACGGCATCCAGGAAGTCCTGCTGGCTCACGGTCTCGTGGTTGCGCCGGGCCGCCGTGAGGGCCGCCTCGTTGCACACGTTCGCGATGTCGGCGCCGGAGAAACCGGGCGTATGCTTGGCCATGAACTCCACGTTGAAGTCCGGAGCCACCTTGATGCCCCGCAGGTGCACCTGGAAGATCTCCTCGCGCTCCTTGAGTTCCGGGAGTTCCACATGGATCTGCCGGTCGAAGCGGCCGGCGCGCATCAGCGCCTGGTCCAGGATGTCGGCCCGGTTCGTGGCGGCGAGGACGATGACACCGGAGTTGGTGCCGAAGCCGTCCATTTCCGTTAGCAACTGGTTCAGCGTGTTCTCCCGCTCGTCGTTGGAGGAGAAACCGCCGTTCTTCGCCCGGGCGCGGCCCACGGCGTCGATTTCGTCGATGAACACGATGCACGGGGCTTTCTCCTTCGCCTGGCGGAAGAGGTCGCGGACACGGGAGGCACCCACGCCGACGAACATTTCCACGAAGTCGGAACCGGAGATGGAGAAGAACGGGACGTTCGCCTCGCCGGCGACGGCCTTCGCAAGCAGCGTCTTGCCGGTACCCGGAGGCCCGACGAGCAGCGCACCCTTCGGGATCTTGCCGCCGAGGGCGGTGTATTTCTTCGGATTCTTGAGGAAATCGACGATCTCCATCACCTCTTCCTTGGCGCCGTACAGGCCGGCGACGTCCTTGAAGGTGACCTTGACCTCGTCCTTGTCGGCGAGTTTGCCGGTGGCCTTGCCCACGTTGAAGGGATTGCCCATGCCGCCGCCCGCTCCGCCGGCGCCCCGGTTCATGCCCCGGAACATCCACACCCAGAAGAGGATGAGGAGCAGCGTCGGGAAAATCCACTGGGCCAGTTCGGCCCAGGTGTGGTCCGCATTCTGCATGACGACCTTGAACTGGTCGCCTACGGGGAGGTTCGCGTTCAGCGCGGCGAAACTGGCTTCCGGATCGAACTTGGCGGAGACCAGGAAATAGAAATGCGGGGCCCGGCGCGGGACATTCCCGCCCGGGAACTGGTCGGCGTACTTGGCCAGGCGCTCGGGACGGACCTTGACTTCGCCCCGGATGTCGTTCCGGACGAAGACGATCTCCTCGATGTCGCCGGATTCGGCCATGGTCTGGACCTGCTGCCATTCGATCTTCTGGGGATCCGCGGACTGCTGGTTCGAGAACAGCAGCCAGCCGATGCCGATGATCAGGAGCAGGTAGAGCCAGGAGAAATTGAAGGAAACGCGGAAGGTCTTCCCGCCTTTGGGATCTTTCTTTTTGTCAGCCATCTATTCTTGGGATTTTGCGGCCGCCGGCTTCCGGCGCTCCTTGTATTCCTTACGGGGAACGTCGGCCCAGAGGTCCTCCAGACGGTAGAATTCGCGGTATTCCTTCAGGAAGATGTGGACGACGATGTTGCCGTAGTCCTGGATGATCCAGAAGTTGTTGCCCTCGCCCTGGGAACGCCAGAGGGTGTGCCCCTCCTGCTGCATCTTCTCGGCGATGTTGTCCGCGATGGCGCCCACCTGGGTGGTGTTGGAGCCGTCGCAGACCACGAAGAAGTCCGTGATGGCACCATCCATCTTCCGCAGGTCCAGCGACACTACGTCCTGGCCCTTCTTGTCTATGATTGCATCGGCAATCAGCCGAAGGTCGTGTGTGATCATATCGGGATAATTAGTATATTTGTCTTACAAATATAAACAAAATCCTCGCCAATGGAAAACAAGATACGGATAAAGTGGCTGGAGGAGGCGGATTCCACGAACAACGTGCTTCTGAGGCACATTTCGGACTATGACAATTTGTCAGTGGTCGCGGCCGTGAACCAGACTGCGGGCCGCGGACAGCGTGGAAACCGCTGGCTCTCCGCCCCCGGGGACAACCTCACCTTTTCCCTGCTGCTCAAGCCGGAAAGGCTTCCTGCCCGGGAGGTGATGGCCATTACCTGCCTGGCGACGCTCGCCGTCCGGGACACGCTCCGCGGCGAGGATGTCCCCGCCGTCATCAAGTGGCCGAACGACATCTATGTCGGGAAGCGCAAGATCTGCGGGATGCTCGTGGAAAACGGCCTGGCGGGGCCGGACATCGCCTGGTCCGTCGTCGGGATCGGCATCAACCTGAACCAGACGCAGTTCCCCGGCGAGATTCTGAATCCCATCTCCCTCAAGCGCCTGACCGGCCGTTCCTACGAATTGGAACCTTTCCTGGAAAAGGTGTGCGAAGGGATAGGAAGACTGCTGCCGGAACTGGACTCCCAGGAAGGACGGAACGGCCTCCGGGAGGCCTATGAGCGGGATTTGTTCCAGAAGGACATCTCCGCTTCCTATCGGGATCTCACCACCGGCGAAGCGTTCACCGGCATCATCCGGGGCATTACCCCCGAGGGCCTTCTACGCGTTGAAGCCGAAGGCCACGGGCGGACCTTCGGCTTCAAGGAAGTCGGTTATATCCTTTAACCGTTGCGGAGGGCGGCGACGGCCGCGGCGGGATCCTCCGCCTTGAACACGGCGCTGCCGGCGACGAGGATATCGACACCCGCCTTGCCCAGGCGGCCGGCATTCTTCGGCGAGACACCGCCGTCCACTTCGATGAGAGCGGTGCTCCCGATCCGGTTCAGTTCCGCTTTCACGGCCTTTATACGGGCGTAAGTCTCCTCGATGAACTTCTGCCCGCCGAAGCCGGCGAACACGCTCATCAGGAGCACGTAATCCACCTTCCCGAGGTACGGGAAGATGCTTTCCACCGGGCAGTCCGGATTGATCACGATGCCTGCTTTCACGTTGAAACCGTGGATGAGGTCGATGACTGCATCGGATTCATCCAGCGCCGCTTCGTAGTGGAAACTGATCATCGCGGCTCCCGCCTTCGCAAAGCGTTCCACATACTTTTCTGGATGGACGATCATCAGGTGGACATCCATCGGCTTGCGGGCTTCCCGCGCAACGGCTTCCACCACCGGGAAACCGAAGGAGATGTTCGGGACGAAGGTTCCGTCCATGATGTCCAGGTGGAAGATGTCCGCATGCGCGTTGACCGTCTCCACATCCTGGGCGAGATGGAGGAAGTCAGCGGCCAGCAGAGAAGGGGCGATAAGCATCTCAGGCGAAATTGAGGACGACATCCGTAAGGTGCGCGACGAACTTGTCCAGGGACGCGAGTTCGAGTTTCTCGCCCGGTGCGTGGACATTGCGGAGGGTGGGACCGAAGGAGATCATGTCCAGGTCCGGGAACTTCTCCAGGAACAGGCCGCACTCGAGGCCGGCATGGATGGCCTTGACCTCGGGATCGGTCTTGAAGAGGCGCTTGTAGGACTCCACGGAGACCTTCAGGATGCGGGATTCCAGGTTGGGTTTCCAGCCCGGATATTCCCCGTGATGCTCCACGTCGAAAGAACCCAGGAAGAAGGCGGCTTCCACCCGTTCCGCCATGGCGTGCAGTTCGGAAACGACGGAACTGCGCTGGCTCGTGACGACCTTGAGGACATCGCCTTCGATGTGTGCGGCGGCGAGGTTCGTGGAGGTCTCCACCAGGCCGGGAATGTCCATGGACATCTTCTCCACCCCGTGCGGGACGCCCAGGAGGGTCATGATGATGTTCGCGGCGTCACCTTCCTCGATCGGGCGGATGAGGGAGACTTCTTCCTTGACGCTGCAGCCAATGAGCGCGTCGCTGGCCTTGTATTCGGCCTTGATGAGGGCGTCGAAGGCATCTGCATCGGCCACCCATTCGGCGATGTCGTCGGCCGGTACGGCGATGAAGGCTTCCGCCTCCCGGCAGATGGCGTTGGACTTGTTGCCGCCGTCCAGGGTGAGGAGTTGGAAATCGTACTGCAGTTCCGTGTACAGGAAACGGACGAGGAGCCGCAGGGCGTTCGCCCGCTCCTTGTTGATATCGTCGCCGCTATGGCCGCCCTTGCCGCCGGTGACGCGGACCTTCAGGGTCTTATAGCCCTTGCGGAGCGCTTCCCGCTTGAACTCGAACGTGGCGGTCGTCTCCATGCCGCCGGCGCAGCCAACGAATAACTGCCCCTCGTCTTCGGAGTCCAGGTTGATCAGGGTCTTTCCTTCGAAGAAGCCGGGTTCGAGCGCGAAGGCGCCGTCCATGCCGGTTTCCTCGGAAATCGTGAACAGGCACTCGAGTTTGCCGGTCGGGAGGTCGCTGTCCAGCAGGGCGAGGCAGGCTGCGACGCCGATGCCGTCGTCCGCGCCGAGCGTGGTGTGCTTCGAGACCATCCAGCCGTCCTCGACGGTGAACGGGATGGGTTGGGTGAGGAAATCGAACGGGAAGTCGGCGTCCTTCTCACACACCATGTCCTGGTGTGCCTGGAGGACCAGGATCGGAACGTTTTCCTTGCCCGGGGCGGCTTCCTTGACGATGACGACATTGCCGGTCTTGTCCGTCCGGCATTCGAGGGAACGTTTCGCGGCGAATTGCTGCAGGAAGGCCGTCATGGGGCCTTCATGGCCGGATTCGCGGGGAATCCGGGTGATATCCTTGAAAAGGTCGAGAACAGTTTCAGCGGTCATGGCTGTACAAGTGAATGGTTGTGTAAAGATACAAAAAAAACGGAAGTTCCGCTTCCGTTTTCCCGTAACTTGAGGAAATTCTACCGGTCCACCGGAACGGCGACCATGTTCTCGATGTCCGTAACATATTGACGGAAAGTCTTGTCGGTGGACATCAGGTCCTGGACGGTGGTGCAGGCATGCAGGACGGTGGCGTGGTCCTTGCCGCCCAGTTCGGCGCCGATCGTGGACAGGGAACAGTTGGGGATGAGGTTGCGGCACTCGTACATCGCGATCTGCCGGGCCTGGACGATCTGGCGCTTGCGGGACTTGGAGAGCAGGATGTCGCGGGTGATGTTGAAGTATTCGCACACCGTGTCCACGATCAGGTCGATGGAGACGTCGGCCTGTTCCTCGCCGACGATCTTGCCGGTGATGCTCTCCGCCAGGGCCACGGTGATTTCCTTGTGGCAGAGGGTGGCGTTCGCGATCAGGGAGATGAGCGTGCCTTCGAGTTCGCGGAAATTGGACTTGATCCGGGAGGCCAGGAAGGCGAGGACTTCCTCGTCGATGGCGACGCCCTCGCGGAAGGCGCGGGCCTTGAGCATGGCCAGGCGGGTCTCGTAGTCCGGCTTGAAGAGTTCCACGGAAAGACCCCATTTGAAGCGTGACAGGAGGCGTTCCTCGAAGTTCTGCAGGTCCACGGGAGCCCGGTCGGAAGTGAAGATCAACTGCTTGCCGCTCTGGTGGAGGTGGTTGAACACGTTGAAGAACGCGTTCTGGGAACCCTGGCCCAGGAGGTCCTGGATGTCATCGACCAGGAGGACGTCGATCTTCATGTAGAAGGCCATGAAGTCCACGAGGCGGTTGCCCTTGATGGCGTCCATGTACTGGGTCTTGAACTCATTGCCGCTTACGTACAGGACCACGAGTTCCGGGAACTTCTCCTTGATGGCGATGCCGACGGCCTGGATGAGGTGCGTCTTTCCGAGGCCCGGTCCGCCGAAGATGAACAGCGGATTGAAGGCGGTCTTGCCCGGGGCGTTGGAAATGTTTCCGCCGGCGTTGATGCCCAGTTTGTTGCACTCCCCTTCCACCAGGTTCGCGAAACAGTACACCGGATTCAGCCGCGGGTCGATCTTCAGGCGCTGGACGCCGGGGAAGACGAAGGGGCTCGGACTGCCGGAAGGCTGCGCGGTGTTGATGGCCACCGTCTTGTTGGTCGGGGGCAGGCCGTGGGAGGCGGGATAGACCATCGGTTTCTCCACCTGGACGGGGCGCACCATGTAATGGAGTTGCGCACCCGCGCCGATCGCGCGCTTGAGCGTGAGTTTGAGCAGGTCCAGGTAGGCGCCCTCGATGTAGTCGCGGAAGAAATCGGTCGGTACTTCCACCGTGAGGGTGGAGTCCACGAGGGAGACCGGACGGATGGGCTTGAACCATGTGTCGAACTTCTGCGGATCAATGTTGTTGGCAATGATCTGCAGACAGTTGTTCCACACGGCGATATGTCTGTCTTGTCCGGTCACGAGGGTTATTCAGATGGTTTTGGAATGCAAAGTTGGGGGAAAAAAACTTGATAACAAATTGAATTTACTATTGCATTTTCAGAATTTTTTGTTTTCATTAATTGTTAGGCCACCGTCTGATAGGGCGCTAAATAATTCTCTGAAAATCAGCAAGTTATTTTTCCGAAACTTTTATAGGTTGCACTGGTTCGATATTCTATTTTTGAATGATTCCAAATTGGCCATTTGCCGGTAAAATGCTTTCAGAAGCCCTTGCAACGAAGGAAAATCACGGAATGCGGGTAAGCGTTTCCCCGTCCTTGGAGACGATGAAGCAACCGGGAAATTTCTTGTCCAGTTCCTTCTTTTTCCTGCGCACGCCTGCGAGGTCTTCTCCGGGTACGAGGAGATATTTGTAGAGTTTCCCGCTCCGGACCTCGAGCGGGGTGTACCCCTTGAAGAAAGGATCCGAGGATTTCATCTTCTTGGAAGTAGCCAGGACCTGGACGCCGTAGAGGGTTCCGGTCGATTCCGAAACCTTTTCCGGAGCGGGATCGGCCTTGGCCTGTTCCTTCTGCGCGGGTTTGGTCTCAGCCTGCGGCTTTGCCGCGGCGGGTTCCGGCGCGGTAGTGGCGGACATGGAACCGTCGTACCGCTTCTTGAAGGTCTTGATGGCTTTCAGCAGGTTGGCCGCGATCTGGTCACGCCCTTCCGGGGTGCGCATCGTCTTGAGGTCGTTCGCGTTGGTGATGAAACCCACTTCCACCAGGACCGACGGCATCGTCGTACGCCAGAGCACCCAGAAAGGGTCCTGGGAGACTCCCCTGCTGTGGGCGATGGGGCCGCCCTTCATCGCGTTGGCGACGTCCTCGGCAAAGAGGAGGCTGTGTTCCAGATGCGCGTTCTGCATCAGGCTGAAGAGGATGTAGGACTGCGGGTCCGACGGGTCGAAGCCCTGGTAGCGGGTCTTGTAGTCATCCTCGAGGAGGATCACCGAGTTCTCGCGCTTGATCAGGTCCAGGTTCTTGCTGAACAGGTCGTTCCCCTCCCGGCTCGACTGGCCCAGGCAGTGGATGGAGTAGCCGTTGGCGGAGGTGCCTTTCGCCTGCGCGTTGACATGGATGGAGATGAACAGGTCCGCCCCGATGTCGTTGGCGATGTCCGCGCGGCCGCTCAGGGTGACGAATGTGTCGTTGGAGCGCGTGAGGACGGCCTTGACCCCGGGAAGGCTCTCGCCGATCTTCTGCGCGAGGCGCTTGGAAATGTCCAGGGCGATGTTCTTTTCCTGGGTCTTTTTGTCCGCGCTGATACAGCCGGGGTCGTGCCCGCCGTGCCCGGGATCGATCACGATGGTGGAAAGTTTCAGGCGGTCCTGCGCGGAAGCACGGTAAGGCACAATGCTTGCTGCAAGGAGGACGGCCGCGAAGGAAAGAAAGGAACGTATGATGCGCTTCATGGACAAGTCGTTTTGAATTGACTGAAAATTGTCGTAATTTTGTCGGTTACAAATATAGTGAATTTGGACAGAATCTGGAAATATCTCGTGGCGATTGTTCTGGCCGTCATCCTGGGACAGGGAGTGACCTCCGCCCAGCGTCAGCGGCGGAACCGCAATCGCGTCGAGCAGGTGAAGGACACGGCCGCGACCGTCCTTCCCGATTCTGTCATCGCCCGGCAAAAGGCCGATTCCGTGGCCCGCCGCGACTCCCTGGATATGCTGGGGAAGAGTTCCCTGGACCTTCCCGCCTTCTCCGCCGCCAAGGACTCCATCATCACGGAGTTCACGGGGGGCGAACGGAAGATCTATTATTATGGAGGTGCGACCGTCACCTACCAGGACATGAAACTCACCGCGGACTACATCGAGTATGACATGAAGACGAACACCGTCTTCGCCCGCGGACGGAAGGACGAGCAGACCGGCGAATGGGTCGGGCAGCCCGAGATGACCCAGGGCAAGTCCACCTACAAGATGGAGGAACTCCGGTACAACTTCGATTCCCGGAAGTCCATCATCACCAACATGATCACCCAGGAGTCCGAAGGCCTCCTGCAGGGCGAGAAGATCAAGATGATGCCGGACCAGTCGGTGAACCTGCAGAAAGGCATGTACACGGTCTGCGACCTGGAGCATCCTCACTATTATCTGAAACTGTCGATGGCGAAGGTCGTGACGCAGCCGTCCCAGAAGACGGTTTTCGGCCCCGCCTTCCCGGTGATCGCCGACGTCCCCATCCCCATCGGCCTTCCCTTCGGATTCGTCCCTTCCAAGCCCACCCGTGCCACCGGTCTCCTGATGCCGACTTTCGGTGAGGAGGTCGCCCGAGGCTTTTTCATGAAGGACGCCGGCATGTACTTCGTCCTCGGCGATTACTTCGACCTTTCCCTGACCGGCAGTTATTTCACCCTGGGCTCGTATGCGGTGGACATCAACTCCCGGTACAAGGTCAATTACAAGTTCAACGGCAGTTTCTCCCTCACCTACTCCAATGACCAGACGGGCGAAAAGGGCAGCGCGGACTTCGTCCAGTCCAAGAACTTCGGACTCCGCTGGTCCCACACGCAGGACGCCAAGGCCCATCCCGGAACGACTTTCAGCGCTTCCGTGAACTTCTCCAGCCCGTCCAACAGCCGGTACAATTCCCGCTCGGTGGACGAGGCCCTGCAGAACCAGGTTTCATCGTCCATCTCCTATTCCCATAACTGGAACGGCAAGGTGAGCATGTCCGTCAACGCCCTGCACAACCAGAATTCCCGCGACTCCAGTTATTCCTTCACCCTGCCCAATTTCACCCTCTCCGTCACGCGTTTCTACCCATTCAAGCAGAAGAACCGGGTGGGAAAGGAGAAGATCTACGAGAAGATTTCCTTCGGTTATTCGACTTCCTTCCAGAACCGCCTGAACTTCAAGATGCGTGACATGCAGGATTACGTGTACAACCCCGACGGTTCGATCCAGGTGGATCCCAACACCGGTGTCCGCGTCAAGGCATTCGGCGACTCCCTGGCCGTCAAGGCGATGGACCGGCTGACGAACGGCATGGGCCACAACTTCCAGATCGGCCTGCCGAATTTCACCCTGCTGAAATACCTGAATTTCACCCCGAGCGTGACCTACGGCATGAACTGGATGTTCAACAAGGGGCAGCAGTACCTGGAAGGAGAAGTGGACGAGGACGGCAATCCGGTCATGGTCACCGACAAGTCCGGCAACCTGGTCCAGGCGCAGCGGGTGGTGAACGATCCCGGCCGGGCCTTCAATGCCTTCGGGGTCACGCAGACCTACGCCGGCAGCATGTCCATGAGCACCCGTATCTACGGCATGTTCAATTTCGGCAAGCACCTGATGGTGCAGGCGATCCGCCACGTCATCACGCCCTCCGTATCCATGTCCTTCAGTCCGGAAAAAGGAAAGGCGTTCAACGGCTGGCGCGTCCTGGAGCCTTACTACGACAAGCGGGGCTCCTACCATCAGGAATCGTACTACAACATCTACGCGGTTACCGGCCATCACAATTCCGTCTCCGCGCCCGGACGCGGCAGGACCGGCAGCATGAGCGTTTCCATCGGCAACAACATCGAAGCCAAGGTCCGTGACGTGCGGGATACGACCGGTACCGGCAGCAAGAAGGTCAAGATCCTGGACCAGTTGACGTTCAACGGCAGTTACAACTTCCTGGCCGACTCCCTGCGGATGTCCAACATCGGCGTGAGCGCATCGACCAACCTGTTCAACAAGGTGAACATCAGCGGAAACCTCAATTTCGACCCGTATGCCGTGAACGAGCGCGGACAGAAGATCAACAAGTTCAACGTCGTCGCCACCGGCGTTCCCCTCCGCCTGACGAACGCGAACCTGTCCATGTCCATCTCCTTCAACGGGAAAGGCACCATCAACGGTAACGACGGCCGGAAATCCGCTTCCGGGTCCGGTTCTTCGGGCAGCGGCGATACGAATTCCTACCAGCGGATCTACTATCACCCGATCACGGGCGAGTACATCCCCGGCGGATTCGTGTATTACATGAATCCGAATTCGCCCTGGTCCCTGAGTTTCAGTTACAGTTTCAGTTACGCCAAGACCTACCAGTACACGAACAACCAACTCCTGGAGAACAAGCGTTTCACCCAGACCATCAATGCCAACGGCAACCTCAAACTGACTCCCCGGATGAGCATCACCGCCCAGAGCGGTTTCGACCTCATGGCGATGCGGATCACCACCACGCAGATCAGCGCGCAGTACGACCTGCACTGCTTCAACATCGCCGTCTCCTGGGTCCCGACCGGCCAGTGGAAGTCCTACAGTTTCCGGATCGCGGCGAACGCTTCCGCCCTGGCGGACCTCCTCCGGTTCAAGAAAAGTTCCAGTTACATGGACAATCTGCTCCGCTAGGGGCTGTATTTGCATTGTCGTTTTTTTTTCGTACCTTTGCACTGCCTTTCCGGTCGGAGAGGCTTGCATGTGAATCTACATTTTTATTTCTATGCCCCATAGTTTATTGGAATTGAACGCGATGAGTGAACAGGAACTCAGAGCACTCGGAGAGAATTTGAACATCAAGAACGCGAAGAAACTGGACATGGAGGCACTCGGCTTCGCCATCCTGGATGAGGAAGCCCGGATCGAGTCCCAGAAACCGGTCGAGGAGAAGTCCCGCAAGCGCGGTCGCCCGGCCAAGAAGAAGGAAGAGAAGCCCAAGCAGGAAGTTCCGGCCGAAGCGCCGAAGGATGCCCCCGCCGCCCCTGCGGCCGCTGCCGAGGCACCCGCGCCCAAGAAGGCGACCCGCACCCGCAAGCCGAAGGCCGCCCCGACCGAGGCTGCGAAGCCGGCGGAGGAAGCCGCTCCCAAGCAGGAGAAGCAAGAGAAGCAGGATAAGCCGAAGGCCGAGGAAAAACCGGCCGTGGAGGCTCCTGCCGCAGCCGAGGCGAAGCCCGCCAAGCAGAAGCGCGCCCGCGTCAAGAAGCAGGCCGAGCCCGTGAAAGTGGAAGAATCCCCCGCCGAGGCTCCCGCGCCCGAGGAGGCCCCTTCCGTGGACGGAAAGCAGTTCATCCACAACCTGTTCAACGAACTCAGCGAAGATACCGCACAGCAGGAGGAAAAGGCCCAGGAACGCCAGCAGCATAAGGCCCGGAAAGAGCAGCAGCGCCAGCAGCAACAGCAACAGCAGCAGGCCCAGAAGCCCCAGCGCATCGAGTTCGAGGGCTCCGTGGAGGCTACGGGTGTACTGGAGATCATGCCGGACGGCTACGGTTTCCTCCGCTCCTCGGATTACAATTATCTGAATTCCCCGGACGACATCTATGTCTCCCAGCAGCAGATCAAGCAGAACGCCCTCAAGAACGGTGACACCGTGACCGGCGAGATCCGTCCCCCGCGCGAGGGCGACAAGTATTTCCCGCTGGTGAAGATCAAGTACATCAACGGCCGTTCTCCGGAATTCGTCCGGGACCGCGTCCCCTTCGATTTCCTCACTCCCCTCTTCCCGACCGAGAAATTCAACCTCCTCGGACACGGGTTCGAGAAGGATCCTTCCTGCCGCATCGTGGACATGTTCACTCCCATCGGCAAGGGCCAGCGCGGCCTGATCGTCGCCCAGCCGAAGACCGGTAAGACCATGCTCCTCAAGTCCATCGCCAACGCCATCGCCGAGAACCATCCCGAGGTGTATGAGATCGTCCTCCTGATCGACGAGCGTCCGGAAGAGGTCACCGACATGCAGCGCAGCGTCAAGGCCGAGGTCGTGGCCTCCACCTTCGACGAGCCTGCCGAGCGCCACGTCAAGGTCGCGAACATGGTCCTGGACAAGGCCCGCCGCCTGGTCGAATGCGGCCACGACGTCGTGATCCTCCTGGACTCCATCACCCGCCTCGCCCGTGCTTACAACACCGTCCAGCCGGCTTCCGGCAAGGTTCTGACCGGCGGTGTCGATGCGAACGCCCTCCAGAAGCCCAAGCGCTTCTTCGGTGCGGCCCGCAACATCGAGAACGGCGGTTCCCTCACCATCCTGGCCACCGCCCTCACCGAGACCGGTTCCAAGATGGACGACGTGATCTTCGAGGAATTCAAGGGTACCGGCAACATGGAACTGCAACTGGACCGCAACCTGTCCAACAAGCGCATCTTCCCGTCCGTGAACCTCGTGCTTTCCTCCACCCGCCGCGACGACCTGCTGTATGACCCTTACACGATCAACCGCATCTGGATCCTCCGCAAACTGCTCGCGGACATGAACCCGGTCGAGGCCATGACCTGGATGCAGCAGCACATGGACGAGTTCAAGACGAACAAGGACCTGATCGACAACATGTCCAAGTTCAGCCGGTATGAGTAGTCTGTCATTCTGAGCGATACCTTGTCATTCTGAACGAAGTGAAGAATCTCTGCGAAGATACCATCGTTGCTCCGGCCACCATCCCTGGGACCGGAGCAATTTCTATTATCCGGGTCAGCGGTCCGGACTGTTTCCGCTTTGCTGATGCGGTAATTCAATTGAAGCGCGGAATTATTTCGGAATGTGATGGTTATACAATCCATTACGGAGATGTTCCAGATTTGGATGACGTGCTGGTTTCCGTATTCCGGGCTCCGCACAGTTATACCGGCGAGGACTCCGTGGAGATTTCTTTCCACGCTTCCCGGTACATTGCCGAGGAACTGGTCCGACGGCTCCTGGCGGCCGGCTGCCGTCTTGCCGGACCGGGCGAGTTCACCCGCCGCGCTTTCCTGAACGGCAAGATGGACCTGGCCCAGGCCGAGGCGGTGGCGGATTTGATTTCGTCCACGACCGCCGCTTCGCATCGCGTGGCTTACAACCAACTTCGCGGAGGCTTCTCGAACGAACTCGCCTTGCTCCGGAGTGAACTGGTCGAGATGACTTCCCTGCTGGAACTCGAGTTGGATTTCAGCGAGGAGGAAGTCGAGTTCGCAGACCGCGAGCGGCTGCTTGCGCTCATTGACAAGACGCGTTCTCATGTCGTCTCCCTGGCCGATACCTTCAAGTTCGGGAATGCGATCCGTAACGGCGTTCCTGTCGCCATCGTCGGTGCGACCAATGTCGGCAAGAGCACTTTGTTGAATGCACTTGTCGGGGAGGACCGCGCCCTCGTTTCGGACATCGCCGGCACTACCCGCGACACCGTCGAGGAAGTCATCAACCTGGACGGTATTCCCTTCCGTTTCATCGACACCGCCGGCATCCGCGAGACCGCCGAGACGGTCGAACAGATGGGCATCGAGCGCACCTTCCGGAAGATTTCCGAGGCGGAGATTGTCATCGGGATGCTTGATATGACGGCACAGGATCTTACCATTAAGTCCAATCTGGAACTGATGGTTTCGAAGGTCGATTTCGGGACGCAGAAGTTGGTCCTGTGTCTGAATAAGGTGGATTTGGCCGCGGAATCCAATGTTAACAAAAATGTTAATATGATTAACAATTTTGTTGCATCGCTTGATAAAGAAGTAATTGTTGAAAAACTAGCCGCCAAGTCCGGTTTGGGCCTTTCCGAACTGCGCTCTACCCTATCGCGTCTCGAATCTCACCTCATCCCCAACGCGGATTCGACATTTGTTACCAATATCCGTCACTACGAATCCCTCCGGAACACGGCCGCTTCCCTCGCCGACGCCCGCCAGGCTCTTACCTCCGGCATCCCGGCCGACCTCGTCGCCGAAGACCTCCGCCGAGCCATTACTTCCCTCAACCAAATCCTTGGCACCGACCTCATCGATCCGGAGAGTGTGCTGCAGAATATATTCCAGAAGCATTGCATCGGGAAATAAATAGCTCCACGAGTTCCGTAAAACTCCGAACTTCTATATTGAAAATCAGCCATTTACGCTGATTTTTATTTTGGGCTTATCCCTTGCAGTTTGGAAAAATTTGGTTATATTTGAACCACATTTGAACCACGCGTGGTTCAAGGTTGGGGAAAATTTACGCCAAAGTATACAACTTTACGTCATTTTACATGTTTTTACAAAATTGTCCCCAATCACTAGGCTTTTGGGCGTTCCGAAGGTCTTGAAATTTGTTCTAGAGTGATTTTGTAAAAAGTATGTACAAGACGACGCGATCCTGCAAGTTTTGCGGTAAGACATTTGAACCAGAGTTCGGCAGACAAGTCTTTTGTTCCCCGGCCTGCCGGCAGAGATACTATTCTCAGACCAAGCGCCTGAAGAAAACAGCGAAGCAGTCTCTTCTTTCTGTTGAGCAGACTAAGACGGCATTGGAAGGAAAGAACTTCCTCACCGTGACCGAGGCTGCCGCTTACATGGGAGTCACTCGGCCGTCAGTTTATGCGCGGATCAAGTCAGGTGAAATCGTTCCTGTCCGTTTCGGGACCAGATCGCCCAGAATCCCAATCGAGCAACTCACTTCCGATACAAAACGAAGGCTCCAACCTCGCAAGGGTGATTTCTCTTCTATCATTTCCAAGGAAGAGGCATTGGAACGCTATGGTATCTCCGTCAGCTGGTTGTATCGGAAGCTGAAGGAAGAAGGCATCCGGCCGAAGATTATCAAGGGGATGGCTTACTTTCCCAAGAAAGATCTGGATCGCCTATTCCCTCCCAAGATATCGTATGACCCTGAACTATGGTACACGGCTGATGAACTGATGAAATCCGAAGGTGTTACCAGAAAGTATATCAGCGACCTTGTCCGGCGGAAAGGAATACAAAGTCAGAGAGACGGACATACACTGCTCATATCCAAACAGGGATGGAATGCGACAAGGCTTTTCTGGGGGGACATCCAAGAGAACTACATGACTGTTGACCAGGCTAAGAAGCATTATCATATCGGTCAGCAGACGTTCTATGACAAGGTGAATGCGAATGGAGTCAAAGGTATCCGTCAAG
>JAEEGJ010006413.1_pt1 | contig 35309 bp, 35 predicted proteins | sample 8958761 | NCBI WGS metagenome assembly JAEEGJ01 (sample SAMN16246546, study PRJNA631951) | gut metagenome | biome: gut microbiome; feature: rumen; material: RS-attached | host: Bos | place: Iran: Karaj | collected 2018-10
TGGCAAACAGCGCATCATCCGTCATCTGAATGGCGACCAGACGCATCAAGGTCGTCATGTGCGCATACCCGTAGGAGCATTCCAGATTCAACATTTCAAATTATACAGATACTGATGAGAAAGAACTTGCTTATTTTCCTGCTACTCTGCCTTCTGACAATGGGAGCGCAGGCACAACTGAAACCTCGTGTGGTGATCTTGACTGACATCGGACAACCGGATCTTGAACCTGATGATACGGAGTCGCTGGTGCATCTGCTTTGCTATGCCGACCAACTGGAGATTGAGGGTATCATCACCTCGACGGGCTGGAACTGCGACCCTTATCCCACGAAGAGCGCTGCCTATCGTGATTCGGTGGTAGAGGCTTACGGGGCGGATGTGCATAACCTGATGAAACGATCTGATCAAATGGCTTTTCTCAGCTTAGAGAAAGAGAACGGTTGTCAGGAGATGGGCTACTGGCCAAGTGTGGAGTACATTCGTAGCCGGAGTGTGATGGGTAGTCAACGGGCTGGCATCAAGGTGATTGGCAGTGACAACGACAGCGAGGGTAGCGAACTGATTATCCGTCTGGCTGACGAGAAGGATGAGCGCCCCATCTGGGTTTGTGCGTGGGGTGGTGCCAACACATTGGCTCAGGCGATCTGGAAGGTGAAGCAGACGCGCACGCCCGAACAGCTGAAGGCGTTTCTGCATAAGCTCCGTCTATACACCATCACTGATCAGGATATGGTGTATGCAATGCGCATGGATCTGGCATACAGCTCTCATCAGTGGATGCGCAGGGAGTTTGCCAGAGATCTTCTGTTTGTGTGGGATGAAGGCACATGGCAGTTGCAATGCAGTCTCGGACAGGATTACTGGCAGCTGATCAGAACGCAGATTCAGGGACATGCCACTTTGGGCAGACAGTATCCTGATTATAAATATGGTGTGGAGGGTGATACACCTTCGTTTCTGAACGTAATTCCCAATGGTCTGCACAATCCTGAAGAACCGATGCAGGTGGGTTGGGGCGGTTATCATATTTGGACAATGACCAAGGACTCGACAACCTGTGCGTGGACCAGTTGGCAGGAGCCTGTGAAGAGCATCTCGGAAACGTATTACAGACAGTTCTATCCTTCACAACTTAACGACTTCATCGCCCGCATCGAATGGGCTGAGAAGGGACAGGGTAACCGCAATCCGGTAGCTGTCGTCAATGGTGAGAACGGAACTGATGCTATCGTCATCATGGCAAAGGCTGGGCAGACCATCAGTCTCGACGCTTCTGCGTCATTCGACCCCGATGGTGATGAGCTCACCTTCAAATGGTGGCAACAGGATGGTATCAGTCAGGCAAAGGCAACTGTCAGCAATGCCACTTCTTCGACAGTTAAAGTGGACATGCCAACAACTTTTGCAAACGATGAGATTCACATCATCTGCGAGGTACACGACCAAAGCAAGTACGCCTTGCCCGCTTATCGCAGAGTCATCATCAAACCGACAGAATGACGAATTTGAAATAGGTGCAGGTAATGACAAATTGATATAACGTAGTCTCATATCACTTTCCCACGCAGAATCTACTTTCCGATGCAGGAAATAGGGAAAGTCTATAACTTATTGTAAATAAATACTTTAACCTTTTGACCTTTTCACGTTTGTCCCCCTACTGTCCCCGAATTTTTTGAGGCCCCAAACTTTTTTCGTGAAAAAGTCCTTCGGGGGACAAAAAAAGTAAATGTGCGTCCCCGCATGGCAGCAGGGGCGCACCGGGTGTTAACAATAGAAGTCTGGCATCAGACCTCCGGGAGCAAAGGTACGAATAATCTTCGAGATGTTCTGCTGGTACCAGCCGGGATAGATATGCAAGCATGTCACCGAAAATGCGTAACTTTGCTTCGATAAATCGGAATTTGCATGAAACGAATATTCACCATATTACTTGCTGCGGTCACAGTTATGAGTTGTGGAAACAATCCCCAAAACAGTGCGATCCAAAAGACTGAATCCATCACGATGAATCTGTATTATACCGGCACGGACGGCAATGCCCGGAAGTTCGTGGAGGAGATGGAAAGTAGCGGGACGGCAGATGCCATTCGCGCCGAGGAAGGCAACCTGCGCTATGACTATTTCTTCTCTGCTGCAGATCCGGAGACGGTTCTTCTGATCGACAGCTGGACCAGCCAGGAGGCCATCGATGCCCATCACGCCACGCCGATGATGCAGACCATCGCAGCGCTCAGGGAGAAGTACGACCTACACATGTCGGCAGAGCGCTATTATAGGGCCGAAGAGGATGTGCCGGCAACGGATCAGTCGTTTATCAGGAAGTAGTTCGCAGAATCGGTATTTAGCTCCTACTTACCTCTCGGCTGCAAACTCCCTCGGTATTCGCTGGGCGACATCCCCAGATGCTTTTTGCAGTATCGGCTAAAATAGGAAAGTGTGGTGAAATTCATCCGTTCGGCTATCTGTGTGAGCGATAGACGTTCGTCTTCCAGATAGTCTTTCAGGATGGGGATGGTGTGGCGGTCGATGTATGAACTGACACTGTGGCCCGTCACACGCTTGACGGTGGCGGAAAGGTATTTGGACGATACATGGAGACGTTTGGCATAGTAACTGACATCTCGCTCTGTGCAACTGACTCCAGTGGAGAGCATTTCCATGAGCTGCTTGACGATATATGCCGTGCGGTCGGTGTGCGTATCTGAGGTATCGCGCTGGGCATGCGGCTCAAAGATGTCGTACATCATCGTCAGGCAGAGGCTTCCCATCAGTTCACGATAGAATAGAAGATGGCGGTCATCCATGCGGTCACGCAGGCGGTGGAAATCTGCCAGCAGGATGGCGGCCTGTTCATCCGTCAGGGAAATGACAGGATTGTGGTTCAGCGAGATACTGCCGCCGATACTGTAGTTGTTCGATGGCAGCAGATTCTGCAGGAACTTATAGTCGGCGGCAAACCACTCTACTTGAAGGTCCGGGTGTCCCGCAAGGTTCTTCATCCGGTCCGGCATAGGAATAACCACAAGATCATTCCGTCCGATGTGGTAACACTTTTCGTTGAACACAAAACTCCCTTCGCCCGCCGTACACAGCAGGTGCATGCAGGTGTGGCTCAACTCTTTCGCGTTAATCGCGTAGAAGTCAGTGGAAAAGATGAAGTCAATCTTCGTCATGTGTCAAAGATACAACAAAAAGCATATTTGTGCAAATTGTGAAAACATTGATGCTTTTAGTGAAACCGACGATTGGGATAAACTTTGCAACTTTGCAGTGTCAAACAGAACACACACCATGAAAATTATGACTATCCTTGCTTCTTCCATCGTCATCTTCTTCTCCCACGCAGGCGATAACTACAGTGTGGGCAATATCGAGGTCGGAAACACCAAGATCGTGGCCGACTACATCTCCGAAATCACCGGTGCTGACCAGTACGAGATTGTCACCCACAAATACGACGGAATGGCCTACACGCCGCTGATCAACCTGGCCAAGGAAGAAGCCAACAAAGGTGAGCTGCCTCCTTACGAAGGCGAGGCTCCGGATCTCTCCAAGTACGACACCGTCTTCATCGGCGGTCCCATCTGGTGGGGCACCTATCCGCAAGTGATGTTCACCTTGTTTAAGGATATCAACCTCGACGGAAAAACGGTAATCCCGTTCACTACGCACGAAGGCAGCGGCCTTGCCAACACTGTGCAGGACGTCAAGAAAGCCTTCCCAAAGGCCAACGTCAAGCCCGGCTTTGCCATCTATGGCCACGAGGTCCGCACCGGCAGGGCCAAGGTGGAGAAGTGGTTGAAAGGTTTAGGATATTAACAATAATAGAAATATGGAATACATTAAATTATCAAACGGAGTCGAGATGCCGTTGCTGGGCTACGGCGTGTTTCAGGTGAGCCCGGACGAGTGTGAACGTTGCGTGTCGGATGCGCTGAACGTGGGCTACAGGCTCATCGATACGGCTCAGGCTTACGCTAACGAAGAGGGCGTGGGCAATGCTTGGCGCAAGAGCGGCATCAAGCGCGAAGACCTGTTCCTCGTGACGAAGGTGTGGATTTCGAACGCTGGCGAGGAGAAAGCCTATAAGAGCATCGAGGAGAGCCTGCGTAAGTTGCAGACGGAGTACATCGACCTGCTGCTGATCCATCAGGCCTACGGCGACGTGTTCGGCACGTGGCGGGCGATGGAACGTGCCTATCGTGAGGGCAAGGTGCGCGCCATCGGCGTGAGCAACTTCCAGTCGGGCCGCTTCTTCGACTTTGCGCACTATGTGGAGCTGAAGCCGATGGTGAACCAGTTGCAGTGCAATGCGCTGGCGCAGCAGACGGGCATAGAGCCGATTCACGCAGAGTTCGGCACGAAGGTGATGGCGTGGGGACCGCTTGGCGGACAGGGTGCTGAAGGTATCGTAAAGAGCGAACTACTGGCTGGCATCGGGGTAAAGTACAACAAAACCGCCGCACAAGTTGCACTCCGCTGGCTCACAGAGCGTGGCATCGTGGCCATCCCCAAGAGCACCCACAAGGAACGCATGGCGCAGAACTTCGACATCTTCGACTTCACTTTGAATGCCGACGATATGGCGCAGATCGCCGCTCTCAACCAACAGGACGTCGGCTTCGTCAATTTCGGCGACCCGCAGTTTGTGAAGTATCTTATCGAGAACTATGGATAAGATTATGAGAAGAATCGTAACAGTTTTAATAGCAATACTGACAATGTCAACATTGAACGGACAGACGCTGTCAGAGCGTCAGAAGGGATTGGCGGCATGTGCCTGCTTGATGGCACAGGGTGACCTGGAGCGGCTGGAACCTGCCGTGCGACAGGCGTTGGACAACGGCGTGACCATCAACGAACTGAAGGAGGCCTTTTCACAGCTTTATGCTTATACGGGATTCCCGCGAAGCTTGAATGCGCTGGGTGTATTGAGCAAGGTGCTGGAGAACCGGCAGCCGAATTGGCTGGAGGGCAAGCCCTGGACGCGCCCCGCCGAGTGGGACGATGCCCGTAAGGCATACGAATTGGGCGTGAATAACCAGACACAACTATCTGGCCGTCCGTTTGACTACGCTTTCTGTCCGCAGGACGACTACTACCTGAAGTCGCACCTTTTCGGCGACATCTTTGCCGGCGATCAACTCTCTGCCGCTGACCGCGAGATCGTGACAGTTGCGGCCCTGAGCGGACTTGAAGGTGTTTCTCCACAGCTGGCGGCCCACAAGCAGGGTGCGGTGAACATGGGCAATGCGCAGGAACTCGTCGATGAACTCTGTGCCTGGCTCGACAGCGAGGGCTATACCCTACGTAGTAAATGGCCGAAAGGTGAGCCCAATACGGGTTATGCGCAGTATTTCATCGGCAACAGCTACCTGGCCCCTATGGACGGAGGAGTTGTAAACGTTACATTCGAGCCTCGCTGCCGCAACAACTGGCATATCCATCACAAGCAGGTGCAGGTCTTGATCTGCGTCGCAGGCCGCGGCTGGTATCAGGAGTGGGGCAAGGAGCCGCAGGTGATGACTCCCGGCACCGTCATTGCCATTCCCGCCGAAGTGAAGCACTGGCACGGTGCCGCCAAGGACAGCTGGTTCCAGCATTTGACGTACCATAAAGATGTGCAGGAAGGAGCGAGCAACGAGTGGCTTGAAGCAGTGACTAACGAGGTATACGACAAACTGTAAACATAACTTCACATTATGAAACGCATCCTTATAAACCTGACCGCGGTCGTGCTGCTACCCTTGCTCGTGGCAGCCTCCTGCGGAACAAGCAAGAAAACAACGCCGGCCATCGAAACAAGTGAGGTAACGGAAGGCGCTCCGGTGGTCTATTTCACCAAGGACATTTCCCCTGATGGGCTGGTGAAACTCTATGAAGCCCTGGGCGTGGAAGCGAGTGGCAAGGTTGCCGTCAAGATTTCCACCGGCGAGTCGGAGAAATCCAACCATCTGCGGCCGGAACTCATTGGCCAGCTCGTTAAAAAAGTGAACGGGACCCTGGTGGAATGCAATACCGCCTATGAAGGGAGCCGTTCTTCCACCGCCTCCCATCGCAAGGAAATCGAGAAACGCGGCTACAACCGTATTGCCACTGTGGACATCATGGACGAAGAAGGAGAAATCAAGATTCCTGTTGCCGACGACAAGTGGATCAAGTACGACATCGTAGGCTCGCACCTGCAGAACTACGATTTCATGATCAACCTGGCCCATTTCAAAGGGCACGCGATGGGCGGCTTCGGCGGCGTGCTGAAGAACGCTTCCATCGGCGTGGCCTCCCAGAACGGCAAGGCCTATATCCATTCGGCTGGAAAGACGGAAGACTATCACCAGATGTGGCAGAACCTGCCTGAGGGCTGGATGTCTTCGCCGGAGAACAACACTCCCTTCATCGAGTCCATGTCCGCCGCCGCCCAGGCCGTGCATAATTACTTCAAAGCAAAGAACGGAATCGTCTATATCGACGTGATGAACAACATCTCCATCGACTGCGACTGTGACGGCAATCCCCACAAGCCCACCATCGCCGATATCGGCATGGCCGCTTCGCTGGATCCCGTTGCCCTGGACAAGTTCTGCCTGGACCAGGTGTTCACGCTTCCGAATGACGAAAACAATGACACCAAGGCTCTTCTGGAGCGCATCAACCAGCGTCACGGCACACGCATCGTATACCGGGCCGAAGAGGCCGGGCTGGGCACTACTAAGTATGAAGTAATCAATCTTGATAAATAAGTATGAAACGCATAGTTCTTTCGGCGGCTGTCGTATTCGCTGCCATTTTTTTCGCCACAGATGCAAATGCCCAGAATCAGTTCCCGCCGATGTTCAGCAACCAGACCCATTCGGCAGAGGCCCAGCCTTTCGCTGACCTGAGCCAGCAAATCTGGGATCTGATGGCGGCCAAGGATGCCGATGCCCTAGAAGAAATCTTCCACCCCAATGCCATGTTCGTCCATATGGGCGGCTACTGGGACTGCGCCCAGGAGCTGATGATTATTGGCCAGGGATTCATCCATTACAAGCATGCAGAAGTGTATGGCGTGGATGTGAAGCAAATTAACGAGGACAACTGGGCGGTGTACAGCACCATCAAACTGGACGCTGCGCTGGGCGGAGCAGACAATATCGTGACCACCCCCTTCTTTGTGACGCAGACTTTTACCCGCGAAGACGGCAAATGGTGGATGACTGCCATGGTATTCACCACGCGCACAGCCGGACCGGGCATTGATCCCAATGCGCCTTCGGCACATTAGGTAAATTCGAATTTATCGAACTGATTAGTGGTGCATCTCGTCCTCAGAAACGCCTTGTCTTGAGGACGAGATGGTCATTTTGCCCGTTTCGTCCTCAAAAAAGAGCCAAAATGAGGATGAGATCAAGCGGGTAGGCTATTTCCCGATGCAGAACTTGCTGAATATTTCGCCAAGAATATCGTCGGTGGTGATCTGGCCGGTGATGGAGCCGAGGGAGGCGAGGGCGGAGCGGAGGTCCTCTGCGAGCAGGTCCGTGGGGATGTGGCGGTCCAGTCCGTCGGAGACGGTCGACAGGGAAGTGGCGGCGTCGCGCAAGGCGGCCGCGTGGCGGGCGTTGGTCACCAAAGTGCCGCTTGCGGAGGCGATTCCGGCCCGCTCGACGAGGGCGGAGCGCAACGTTTCAAGACCTAAACCCTTTTTTGCGGAGATTTCCAGGACTGAAATTGAATATTGCTTGTAATCAATAGATTTAACAAAATAGTTAATGGTATTAACATTTTTGTTAACCCTATTTTCGTCCATTTTGTTGGCCAAAATCAGCAATTTCTGATGCTGGAAATCGATCTTTCCGGCCATCGTCCGGAGGGCAGTTTCAAGCGACTCGGGATGGTCGGAAACATCGATCACGCCGAGCACGATCTCCGCCTCGGAGATCTTCCGGAAGGTCCGTTCGATGCCCAGTTTTTCGATCTCATCTGACGACTCCCGGATCCCGGCGGTGTCGATGAAGCGGAACAGCACGCCGTCGATCACGCAGGTCTCTTCGACCGTGTCACGCGTAGTGCCGGGGATGTCGGAGACGATGGCGCGGTCGTCGCGCAGCAGGGCGTTGAGCAAGGTGCTCTTGCCGCTGTTGGGGGCGCCGACGATGGCGACGGGCACGCCGTTGCGAATGGCGTTGCCGAGCCGGAAGGAGTCGGCGAGCTGCCGGCAGTGGGAACAGGCGGTGTCCAGGAGGGTGCGGAGCCGCGCACGGTCGGCGAATTCCACGTCCTCTTCGCTGAAATCCAGCTCCAGCTCCATCAGGGCGGTCAGCTCCAGCAATTGCTTACGAAGACCGCGCAGCTCCGCGGAATAGCCGCCGCGCAACTGATTCATCGCCACGCGGTGCTGAGCTGAAGTAGAAGATGCGATAACGTCTGCAACAGCCTCTGCCTGCGCGAGATCCATTTTCCCGTTTACGAAGGCCCGTTGGGTGAATTCACCCGGTTCAGCAAGCCTGCATCCGGCTTCCGTGAGCCGCTCCAGCAGCGTGCTGACAATGAAAGGGGAGGCGTGGCAGCAGATCTCCGCCGCGTCCTCGCCGGTGTAGGAGTGCGGAGCGCGGAACAGCGACACCAGGACCTCGTCCAGCCCGTCGATCTCGCCGAATTTCAGGCTGTAGCCCTTCGCCTGCGCGGCACTGCCGCTGCGAAAGCGCACCAGGGCGTCCACTACGGCGTGCGCCTGCGGCCCGCTGATGCGGACCAAGGAGACGGCTCCCGTGCCGACGGAAGTCGCCGGAGCGCAGATGGTATCGGCTGTCAATGACATAATGTGCGAAGATACAAAAAAACGTCCGGACCGCAGCGGGGTCTATTGGTAAATTACGCCGGAATTGTTAAATTTGCGAGATTTCAAAAAGAACGATCTTTATTTCTTAATTACTCATATGATTTACACCAAAGAAGTGCAGCAGATGTGCTGCGTTGCAAAAGGCGCCAACCACGCCAACGCACCGATCCCCGAGGAAGGGAAGTGGGTGCATGCAAAAGAAATCAAGGACATCTCCGGCCTGACCCACGGTATCGGCTGGTGTGCCCCGCAGCAGGGTTGCTGCAAACTGACCCTCAATGTCAAGGACGGCATCATCGAGGAAGCCCTCGTCGAGACCCTCGGCTGCTCGGGTATGACCCACTCCGCCGCCATGGCATCCGAAATCCTCCCGGGCAAGACCCTGCTCGAGGCGCTCAACACGGACCTCGTCTGCGACGCCATCAACACGGCGATGCGCGAGCTCTTCCTCCAGATCGTGTACGGTCGCACCCAGTCCGCCTTCTCCGAGGGCGGTCTGCCCGTCGGCGGTTCCCTCGAGGACCTGGGCAAGAACCTCCGCAGCCAGGTCGGTACGATGTACGGCACCAAGCTGAAAGGTTCCCGCTACCTCGAAATGACGGAAGGCTACTGCACCCGAATGGCCCTCGACGCCGACAACGAAGTGATCGGCTACGAGTTCGTCAACCTCGGCAAGCTCATGGACGCCCTCAAGGCCGGCGCGACCGGTCCCGAGGCCATCGAGAAGGCCAAAGGCACCTACGGCCGCTTCAAGGATGCTGTTAAATATATCGATCCCCGTAAAGAGTAAGAGACCATGGCACTTTTCGAAAGCTACGAGCGTCGCATTGATCAGATCAATGCAGCTCTCAACAAGTACGGTATCAAGGACATCGACGAGGCCAAGGCCATCTGCGATGCGAAGGGTATCGACCCGTACAAGATGTGCGAGGAGACCCAGAAGATCTGCTTCGAGAATGCGAAGTGGGCTTATGTCGTGGGCGCCGCCATCGCCATCAAGAAGGGCGTGAAGAGCGCAGCCGAGGCCGCCGAGGCCATCGGCGAGGGCCTCCAGGCCTTCTGCATCCCCGGTTCCGTCGCCGACGACCGCAAGGTCGGCCTCGGCCACGGCAACCTCGCCGCCCGCCTGCTCTCCGAGGAGACGGAGTGCTTCGCCTTCCTCGCCGGCCACGAGTCCTATGCGGCCGCCGAAGGCGCCATCAAGATCGCTGAAATGGCCAACAAGGTGCGCCAGAAGCCGCTCCGCGTCATCCTGAACGGTCTCGGCAAGGACGCTGCGAAGATCATTTCCCGCATCAACGGCTTCACCTACGTCCAGACCCAGTTCGACTATGCCACCGGCAAGCTGCAGATCGTCAGCGAGAAGCGCTATTCCGACGGTGTCCGCGGCGGCGTGCGCTGCTACGGTGCCGACGACGTCCGCGAGGGCGTCGCCATCAACTGGCACGAGAACGTCGACATCTCCATCACCGGCAACTCCACCAACCCGACCCGCTTCCAGCACCCCGTGGCCGGCACGTACAAGAAAGAGCGTGTCCTCGCGGGCAAGAAGTACTTCTCCGTGGCTTCCGGTGGCGGTACCGGCCGTACCCTGCACCCGGACAACATGGCCGCCGGCCCTGCCTCCTACGGTATGACCGACACCCTGGGCCGTATGCACTCCGATGCGCAGTTCGCCGGTTCTTCTTCCGTGCCTGCGCACGTGGAGATGATGGGCTTCCTGGGTATGGGCAACAACCCGATGGTCGGCGCCACCGTCGCCGTCGCCGTTGCGGTCGCCCAGGCGATGTAGGACGTTTCCGGGTCGAGCCCGGAACGACGATAAATGAAGAAGCAGCCTCAACGGGCTGCTTCTTTCATTTTCTCCGCCACGAGCGTGGCCGCGTTGCAGACGATTTCGGGACAGGGCCGCTTGCGGTAGTACTCCGCCGTGCGCTCAGACGGCACCGGGCCTTCGGCTTTGCGTTCGCGCAGCCCCAGCAATTCGCCGCAGATGATGCTGCCGCCGTTGCGTTCGCGGAAACCGGCCGCCAGCTCCTGCACGAGGGCATAATTGGCCGTGCGCGTCTCCTGGCCGGGTGTGACGGCAGGGGAGAGGAAGCCGGCAAGAACCGTGCAGCCGCTGAAGGCGCCGCACACTTCGCGCATCCGCCCGAAACCGCCGCCGAAGCCCGATCCTATAGTCTTCAACAACTCCTCGCCGGCCAGCCCGTTCGACTCCAGCACGTCGGCGAAAGCCAGCAGGACGGCCTGGCAGCAATTGTATCCCTCCTGGAAGAAAGCCCGGGCGCGCGCTCCGCGCTCCGCAGGGTCGAAATGGTCCGGTAAACGCATACGAACCTAGCCGATGTAACTGCGGATGAACGAGGTGGGCGGGAGCTCCTTGTCGGACACGGGCACGAAATAATGCAGGAAGAGCAGCAGGCGGTGCGCCTCGCTGTATTCCGGGCAGTTCTTCGGGACCGTGGCGAGGATGCGCTCGGCGTGCGTGCGCAGCACGGCGAATTCCAGCAGGTACGCGGAATTGAAGAGCACGTCGGCCGTCTCCTGGAAAGGATAGACCCACTTGACCTCCGCGCGCCGGACATTCGGCCAGTTGGAGATGGTCTCCCGGGCCGTGAAGGCGCCCTTGTTGTAGTCGCGCACGATCCTGCGCAGCAGGCGGTTGTCGCTGGTCGGGATGCAGTTGTGGTCGTCCAGCGAGATACTGGTGATCGTATTGATGAAGATGCGGAACTTGGAAGCGTCGGGGACCAGGTTCGTCAGCTGCGGATTGAGGGCGTGGATGCCCTCGACCAGCAGGACGGACTGGTCGTCCAACTTGAGTTTCTTGCCGTTGTATTCCCGTTTGCCGGTCACGAAGTTGTATTCCGGCACCTCGACTTCTTCGCCCGCAAGGAGCTGCAGGACGTCCTCCTGCAGGTAGTCGTGGTCCACGGTCTCGAAATTGTCGAAATCATAGGATCCGTCCGGGAACTTGGGCGTGTCCAGGCGGTTGACGAAGTAGTCGTCCGTGGAGAAGGACACGGGATGCAGGCCGCAGGCCTTCAGCTGGACGCTCAGGCGCTTGCAGAAGGTGCTCTTGCCGCTGCTGGTGGGTCCGGTGATCAGGACGATGCGGACGGGGTCGTCCAGCTCGTGGCGCCGCTCGATCTCCTCGGCGATCTGGACGATCTTCTTCTCCTGGAGCGCCTCGGCCACCTGGATCAGGTCGGAGGCCTTGCCGCTCTGGCAAGCGATGTTGACGTCGCCCACGTTGTCCAGGCCCATGATGCGGTTCCAGCGGAGCGTCTCCGAGAACACGTCGAAGGTCTTGGGCTGCTCGAAGAAGGGAGCCAGCTCCTCGGGGGAATGCCGGTCCGGGACGCGCAGCAGCATACCGCCGCGGTAGGGGACCAGGTCCCAGACCTTCAGCAGGCCCGTCGAGGGCACCAGGGCGTCGTAGAAATAGTCCGCCGTGTCCTGGAGGGTATAGTAGGTGATATAGACGTCGCCGCTGGTCTGCAGGAGCTTGACCTTGTCGTCGTAGCCCAGCTTCTTGAAGATGCGGATGGCCTCCGACAGCTGCACTTCGTGGCGCCGGAACGGGATGTCCCGCGCCACGAGGTCCTTCATATGGTCGCGGATGGCGAAGGTCTCGGCTTCGGACATTTCCGTCCCGTCCGGCTTGTCCACATTGCAGAAATAGCCCTTGGAGATCGGCCTCCGGAGCACGACGTGGAAATCGGGATACAGGTCCCGGACGGCCTTGCAGAGCAGGAAGGCGAGCGAACGGCAATAGACATTGCGGCCGCTGTAGGAACGGTAGTCGAGGAACTCGATGTCGCGGTTGTTGAAGACGCGGAACTTGAGTCCTTCGGCCACGTTGTTCACCTTGGCGGAGAGAATGTCGCAGGGGCGTTCGAAATCAAAAGCCGGGAGCATTTCCAGCAATGTGGTCCCTTCCTGGAATTCCTGGAAGGTTCCGGTGTTCTTGCAGAAGATTTTTAGCATGTCGTGGTCAGGAGCTTTTATCCTTGACAAAAATACGAATTTTTTTCAGTATATTTGTTTCCCGATTGGACCTAACGGGAGATTTCATGTCGTATATACCTGAAGATGCCTGCCTGCGGCTGCTGGGCATGCAGAACAGCACGAGCATCTACCAACTGCAGGCCGTCGGGCTGGGCAACGAATACTACATCGTCAGCGGGGAGGGGACCCGCCATCTGATGGCGTCTCCGGAAGTGGTCGGCTACGAATCGTACCTTGCGATGACCCCTTCCACCACGACCGCCCTCCGCTATTTCTCCGAACAGGGCCTCGTCAGCGAAGTCGACATCCTCACCATCCTGCGCGGCGGACTGAACTATCCGTTGGAGGAATGCTGCTATAAGGCCGGGATCCGGGTCCCCAATATGAATTTCATCTCCTGCGAGCGCAAGATCGAGAACGGGGTGATCACGGGGCTGGACATCAAATACGAGAAGCTACACATCGCCAAGGACATCACCCTGCTGATCGGCGACATCATCGCCAGCGGCGATACCCTGCGGATGTGCCTGTCGCAGGTCATCGACCGGTTCCGCCGGCGGGGCGGGAGCCTGCGGCGCATCATTTTCTTCACCGTAGGCGGCTCCAAGGCCATTCCCCTGATGGAGGACTTCACGGCCTCGATACGCAAGTTCTTCCCGGATTTCGAGGGCTTCAGCTGCGTGTTCTATGAAGGTATCTTCACCGTTTATGAGGACAAGGGCGTCACGGGCATCAACATCCCGGACATCGACTTCGGCTGGCGGGACGGCATCATCTCGCCGGAATTCCGCCACTACGTGCTGAGCTTCCTGGAGGACGCCCTCTTCGAGAAATGCATCATCTACGACGGGGGCGCGCGCCGCTACGAGATCCCCGTCCACTACGAAGAAGTGATGGATTACTGGGAAGCGCTGCTTGCGGCGGCCCCGGGCGTCGATTTCCCGGCCTTCGTCGCCGAGAAAATCGGCTACGAGCGGCCGGTGGACTATGAGCGGTGGCGCCGCATCTGCGGCTACCAGCTCCTGGACGTGCGCAAGCTCTACGAACTGGAGCAGCACTACCTGGACCTGCTGTCGGACCGCACGCTGGAGGAGATCTGCCGGCGGCGCATCCGTGAGATCAAGGAAAACCTCGGGAAATATATCCAATAAAATAAAAGACGATGGCTACCAAAAACCGGGTCGATTACGACTACACCGCAGGCAAGGTTGCGCAGACCGGCCGCAAGAGCAACGTGAGCATGTTTATGATCATGCTCGGATTCACCTTCTTCTCCGCCAGCATGTGGGTGGGCCAGCAGATGGCCGCCGGGCTGGATTTCAAGGGCTTCATCCTGGCTATGCTGCTGGGCGGCATCATCCTGGGCGCCTACACCGGTGCGCTCGGCTACATCGGCGCGGAGAGCGGTCTCACGCTGGATATGCTGGCCCGCAGGAGCTTCGGCACCAAGGGCAGCTGGCTGCCCAGCGCGATGATCAGCTTCACGCAGATGGGCTGGTTCGGCGTCGGCCTGGCGATGTTCGCCATCCCCGTGGCCAAGGAGATCATGGGACTCGAGGTGACGCCTGACCATATGCCCGCGCTGGGCTACGTACTCGTGGCCGTCGCCGGCATCCTGATGACGGCGAGCGCCTATTTCGGCATCAAGAGCCTGACGGTGATCAGCTACATCGCGGTTCCGCTGGTGGCCATCCTCGGCACCGTGGCGATGATTCTCGCCATCAAGCGGGGCGACGCCGGCCTGGTCGAGCAGTTCTCCCGCGGCACCAAGGACCTGTCGATCATCGCGGGAGCCGGCCTCGTGGTGGGCAGCTTCGTCTCGGGAGGCACGGCCACACCCAATTTCACCCGCTTCGCGAAAAACGCCAGGGTGGGCCTGTGGGTTACGGTCGTGGCCTTCTTCATCGGCAACAGCCTGATGTTCCTGTTCGGCGCCGTGTCCAGCATCTACGCGGGTGGCAACGACATCTTCGAGGTGATGCTCAACCTCAATCTCTTCTACTTCGCCATCCTCGTGCTCGGCCTGAACATCTGGACCACGAACGACAATGCGCTGTACTCCTGCGGCCTCGGCCTGTCGAACATCTTCGGCCTGTCCAAGAAGACGATGGTGCTGATCTCCGGCATCATCGGCACCGTGGCCGCCGTCTGGCTGTACTGGAACTTCTGCGACTGGCTGAACGTGCTGAACTGCACCCTGCCTCCCGTAGGTATCATCCTGGTGCTGAGTTACTTCTGCAACCGAAGGAAGTATCTCGACGACTCGATGCCGGTCGTGCCGGTGAACTGGTGGGCCGTGGCCGGCGTCGTGCTCGGCGCCGTGGTCGCCAACCTGGTGAAGTGGGGAATCCCGTCCATCAACGGTATGGTCGTGGCGGCCGTCTGCTTCCTCGTCGGGCAGGCGCTTTGCAAGAAATGATTATATTTGTACAACTATAACCAATCATACACTATGAGCCAAGTTCACGTTATTGACCACCCGATGATCCAGCACAAGCTGACCATCATGCGCGACAAGGAGACCGGACCCAAGGATTTCCGCCAGCTCCTCGACGAGATCTCGCTGCTGATGGGCTATGAGGTCACCCACGACATTCCGCTGGAGGAAGTGGAGATCGAGACGCCCCTGTGCAAGATGAAGGCGCGGCGGGTATCCGGCCGCAAACTGGCCATCGTCCCCATCCTCCGGGCCGGTATGGGTATGATGAGCGGCCTGCAGACCCTCGTCCCCGTGGCCAAAGTCGGCCACATCGGCCTCTACCGCAACGAGAAGACCCACGAACCCGTGGTATACTACTGCAAGCTTCCGGAGGACATCCAGAAGCGCCTCGTCATCCTGACCGATCCGATGCTGGCGACGGGCGGCAGCGCCTGCGACGCCATCAAGCTGCTCAAGGAGCGCGGCTGCACGAACATCCGTATGATGTGCCTCGTGGCGGCGCCGGAGGGCATCAAGAAGGTGCAGGACGAGCATCCCGACGTGGACATCTACGTCGCGGCGGTCGACAAATACCTGAATGACGACGCCTACATCGTCCCGGGTCTCGGCGACGCCGGAGACCGGATCTTCGGAACGAAGTAATCGGAGTCCGGAAAACAGTTGCCCCCTGAAGCGCTAAAGAAAGAACCCTGTCGGGAAAAGCGCTTCAGGGGGCAAGCTGTTTCCGGACGACTAATAATTGTCGTAGTATTTCGCTTCGCGGGGCGTGACCTTGGACATATTGTCCAGCAGGTCCTGGTTGGTCTTGTACTCGTCCATCAGCTGGAGCATGAAGTTCATCGCCTCGGTCGGGTTCATATCCGCCAGGAGTTTGCGCAGGATCCAGATGCGCTGGCTCTGGTCGGAGCGGTAGAGCAGGTCGTCGCGGCGGGTGCCGGACAGGACGAGGTTGACGGCCGGGAAGATGCGGCGGTTCGCCAGGGTGCGGTCGAGCTGGATTTCGCTGTTGCCGGTGCCCTTGAACTCTTCGAAGATGACGTCGTCCATCTTGGATCCGGTCTCGGTCAGGGCCGTGGCGAGGATCGTCAGGGAGCCGCCTCCTTCGATGTTGCGGGCCGCGCCGAAGAAGCGCTTCGGCTTCTGGAGGGCGTTGGCGTCCACACCGCCGGTGAGGACCTTGCCGGACGCGGGCTGCACCGTATTGTAAGCTCGTGCGAGGCGCGTGATGGAGTCGAGCAGGATCACGACGTCGTGGCCGCATTCGACCAGGCGGCGCGCCTTCTCGATGACCATATTGGCCACCTTGACGTGCTTCTCGGCGGGCTCGTCGAAAGTCGAGGCGACGACCTCCGCCTGCACGCTGCGCTGCATGTCCGTGACCTCTTCCGGACGCTCGTCCACGAGGAGGACGATCTCGTACACCTCGGGATGATTGTCCGCGATGGCGTTGGCTATGCTCTTTAGGAGAAGCGTCTTACCGGCCTTCGGCGGGGAGACGATCAGCATACGCTGACCCTTGCCGATCGGGGCGAACATATCCACGATGCGGCAGCTGACATCCTTGTTGCGGCCATTGCCCGTGAGGTTGAATTTCTCGTCCGGGAAGAGCGGGGTCAGGAAGTCGAAGGGCACGCGGTCACGGATGAACTCCGTGCTCCGGCCGTTGACGGAATTGATCCGCACCAGCGGGAAATATTTGTCGCCTTCGCGCGGCGGACGGATCTCGCCGGCCACGGTGTCGCCGCTCTTGAGGGCGTTGACCTTGATCTGCTGCTGGGAGACGTAGATGTCGTCCGGGGAATTCAGATAATTATAATCGGAGGAACGCAGGAAGCCGTAGCCGTCCGGCATGATCTCCAGCACGCCGGTCGCCTGGACCGTGCCTTCGAATTCGGGGACGCGGGGGCGCTGGTTCTGTTGCTGCTGGCCGTTCGGCTGGTTGTTCTGCGGACGCTGGCGCTGCTGCTGATTGCCATTGTTCTGCCCCTGCTGGGGATGCTGCTGGCCCTGCGCCTGGTTCTGCTGCTGCGGGGCGGGGGAAGGCTGCGCCTCCTTCTCCTGGGACTTGGGCTGCTCCTGCGCGGGAGCCGATTCGGTCTTCTGCGGAGCCTCCGCCTTGGGCTTGCGGCCGCGCTTCTTCGGAGCGGCGTCGTCCGCCTTGGCCTCGGCCTCGGGGGCCTTCGCCGGCTCGGCGGGTGCTTCAGCCTTGGGTGCAGGTTTCTGGGCTTTGGTGCGCGGCTTCGCCTCAGCCGCCGGCTCCGCGGCGGGAGCGGCTTCCTTGGCTTCGGCCTCGCCGGCCTTGGTCTTCGCAGGACGGCCCCGGCGGGCCTTGGGCTTGTCCGCCGTCACGGAAGGCTTGACAGACTCCTCGCGGGCTTCCGCGTCCAGGATCTGATAAGCGAGATTTTCGTTGTCTAGTTTCTTGATGCCTTTGATATTGAGATCGTTGGCTATGGACTCGAGCTGCTCTCTGTTCATCTTGTCGAGCTCGAACAGTTTGTGTATCATAAGGAAAATTTAAACCCGGCGAACGCCGGTTGGTTTTGATGTGCAAATATACACAAAAAAAATCAATTATCCCAATAGCTGTTGGTCTTCTTGAAGCGCAGCAGGTCCGCCAGGGCGGCGGCGTTGGCGGCGATGCGGAAGCTGTAGGACTTCCAGTTTCCGGTCGGGATCCAGGACACGGCGATGTTGAAGCAGTGCAGGTCGTAGGATGCGCTTAAACTGGTGGTCGTCAATCTCTTGGCGACGAAGTCATAACCCGAGCTCATTGTGATGTTCATCTTGGGCGTGAGCTTGATGTTGCCGGAGACGCTCAGGGTCGCCGTGATGCGGTCCTTGTGTGTCAGACGCTCCTGCCCCTTGTCGTAGGAATAGGAGCGCATCATACTGAAGCTGGCGCTCGTATTCAGCGACCAGGGGACGTTGGGATTGGTGTAATAGAGCCACCCCTCCGGGATGTATTCTCCCGTGACGGGATGGTAGAAGATACGCTGGTAATAGTCGGCGGCTCCCGCCGTGCCCCGGCCGTCCCTGCCCGTGCCGTCGTAGCCGTTCATCGCACCCTTGCCTGAAATGGAATAGGAGGCGGAGGCGGACACGTTGGTCAGACGGGCGAGGCCCTGTCCGCTGACCACGGCGAAGCGGTTGTAGCGGCGGCCTTCCCGGCTGATGGCATAGGGATCGAATCCGGCACTGGCGGTGATGCGCACTTTCCCGAATAGGGTGGTGGACATACTCATGGAGATGTTGCTCATCTTCAGGGAGTCCGCCAGGAAATTGTAGCTGGTGTTGATCGACAGCTGGTCGATCAGCTTGACCTTCTTGGTGCCCGTGCCGGTGGTGTCGGCGAAGTCGCGGACCTTGGCTTCCAGGTTGTTGCCGATGGACAGGGAGGCGGTGGCGGACTTGCCGCGGCCCGGCGGGCTGTACATCTGGCCGGAATAGACGTTGTACTCGTAGGTCTTCTCTTCGCCCGCGGCATCCCGGTAGACCAGGGTGCGATAGCCGTTGGCATACGTGGCCTTGTCCGGGCTCAGGGAGATGGACATGGAAGGGGAGATCACGTGCCGTATCGCCTGGACGCGGTGATGCTTGCCGAAATTGAAGGTGCCGTAGATGCGGGTGCTCATCGAAGCGCCCATCGAATAGTTCTGCGTGATGCCGAAAGCGCCGAACTGCTTGCCCTGGTGCGCTTCCACCTTGTCCGTCTCGGGATTGTAGGCATATTCCGTCTTGCGGAAGAACCAGTTCTGCGAATACGAGACCGACGGCGCGAAGCTGATGTACTTGAGGATCTGGAAGTTCGGAAGGCCGATGCTGAAGTTGTGCGCCATACCGTTCTGGAAACGGTCCAGGAACGACTGGTTGAGCGCGAACTCGGAGGCCTTGAAGTTGATCTTGTTCTGGAGCGAGGTGTTGTAGCCGAACGAGATGCGTTCGTAGAAGCGTTCCTTACCCACCCGGTTCTTCTGCTTGAACGGATAGATCGTGCTCATCGAGAAGGTGATGTTCGGCAGGGTGAAGGTGTAGGAGGAGTCGCGGGAGTTCTGGCTGTGCAGGGCGTTGATGCTCAGGTTGAACTTGCCGTTCCAGTTGTGGGCCCAGGAGATGGAGGAGGAGATCTGGTTCTGCACCGCTTCGTTCACGCTCCGCGAATTGTACCGGCTGTTGGACGGGCTCTGGAAGTTGACGGAAGCGGAGAAGGTGGTCCCGGGATGGGCCTTGGAATCCTGGCTGTGGGACCAGCGCAGGCCGAAGTTGCGGGTCTGGAAGAAGTCCGGGGAACCCTTCTCGCCGGTCTGGTCGTTGGAATAGTTCAGGGACAGGCTGCCGTTGAACTTGTAATTCACCTTGTAGCGCGAATTGATGTCGATGCCCCAGGAGCCGAGGGTGTAATAGTCGCCCGTCACGGAGAGGTCGATGTGGTCGCCGAAGACGAAATACATTCCCAGGTCGCGCATATAGAAACCGCGGGCCTCTTCTTCGCCGAAGGTCGGCATCAGCAGGCCCGTGGCGCGCTGGGGCCGTTTGGGGATGAAGCCGAAGGGGAGCCCAATGAAGGGAAGGTGGACGTCCTCGATGACGAGGTGGGCCGGGCCGAAGACCGTCGTCTTGGTCTGGCTGATCACCTTGCCCACGCTCAGGTCCACGTAATAATGCGGATGGTCGGCGTCGCACACCGTGTACATACCGTGGGAGAGGTTGATGGAATGGTCGTCCATCATCTTGATGTCCCGTCCGTGCAGGATGCCCTCGGCGTCGTTGGTGATCATATTCTTGATGCGGGCCTTGCGTGAATTGAAATTGTAGCGCACCTCGTCCATATTGTAGGTCTGCGAGCCCTGCTTCATCACGGGACGGCCGTCCCACGTGCCCTTCAGGGAGTCGTACACGCCGCGCGCATAGACGGTCCCCGCGTTCATATCATATTCCATATAGTTGGCCGTGAGCTCCATATCCTGATACTGCACGGACGTGGCGCCGTAGAAGTAGATGAGGCGCCGTCCGTTGGAGAAATCGCTGATCATCGAGTCGGCCGCATTCGAGAAGGCGGGGACCTCCAGCGAGCTCTTGCCCAGCAGGGACACGGAGTCCGCCCGGCGCAGCGAATCCACCACGCGCAGGGAGTCGCGGCGGGCCAGTTCCGTCGAGTCCGGGAGCACCACTTCCTTCTCCACGCGGGTGCCATAGACGGTCTCCGAACGGCGGTTCCGGCGCAGCTGCGCGGAGGCTTCCGGCGGAGTGAGCGTCAGCAGCAGGAGCATCCAGGCACAAAATATGTATATAGACTTCCTCAAATGGGACTTTTTACCTATATTTGCATTAATCTACAAAAGTAGCACTATTTTTTGAAACGCACAATCTGCCTGATCCTCGCCTTGCTCGTTTGCATGGCCCACGCAGCCGGAGACAACCTTCGTCTGTCCACGATCGTGATAGACGCAGGCCACGGCGGCAAGGACCCGGGTGCGGTCAGCTCGGACAGCAAGACCTACGAAAAGACGCTCACGCTCGACATCGCCAAAACGCTCTCCGACAAGATCAAGGCAGCCTACCCGGACGTCAAGGTCATCCTGACCCGCTCCGACGACCGCTACGTCACGCTGAACGACCGGGCCGACATCGCCAACAAGGCGGAGGCGAACCTCTTCATCTCCATCCACATCAACTCGAATGCGAAAACCTCGCCAAACGGATTCTCCGTCCACGTGCTGGGGCAGTCGAGCAACAAGAACCGCGACCTGTACGCCGGCAACATGGAGATCGTCAGCCGGGAGAATTCCGTCATCCTGCTGGAAGACGACTATTCGACGACATACGGGGATTTCGACCCCAACGATCCGGAATCCTATATATTCATGAGCCTGATGCAGAACTCCAACCTGGAGCAGAGCATCCGTTTCGCGCAGCTGGTGCAGAAGCACCTGCAGGACGGGCCGGTCAAGACGGACCGCGGGATCTCCCAGGATCCCTTCCTGGTGCTCTGGCGCACGGCCATGCCGGCGGTCCTGCTGGAGCTGGGCTTCATCTCGAACAGCAGCGACCTGACCGTCCTCCGCAGCCAGACCGAACGGGAGAAGCTGGCGGAACGGGTCTTCCAGGCGATCAAGGAATACAAAGGCATCTACGACGGTACCCTGGACGTGCCCGCACCGGACACGGGGAAGAACCAGACGGTCGCAGGCAAAGACAAGCAAGCGCCGGCGGACGGGACCGTTTATGCCGTGCAGATCTTCGCAGTCAAGCGGAAAATGGATCCCTCCGCCCGGGATTTCCTGGGCTACACCCCCCGTATCATCCGCAGCGGCGAGCTCTATAAATACTATATCGGAGTCAGCGACACGAAGGCTGCGGCGAAGAAAGAATTGACCGCCATCCGCAAAAAATATCCGGATGCTTTCCTGGTCAAAATCGACGGGGAAAAGGTCACGCGGGAAGAATAAGGTGCGACCGTATTTCTAGGTTTTTCCTTGATAGAGCCGATTGTAAAAGTGAAAAACGTTTATTTACTAAATTAGAAAATATCTAATTACGTAAATGTCTTGAAATTAAACGACTTATTGTTTTTTTAACGAACATAACAGGCTGAAAATACGATAGATAGAAAAGAAGCAACCTGCACCTCATTTATCTAATATTTAAGCCAAAAAAAGTTAAAAAACAATATCTCAAAAAACATTTTTTCACTTTTTTTTCCTCCATTTTTGCACTGCGATACGACGGAGTCCGTCGGTCGTTTTTTTGTCAGATACCGCATGAGTTCGTCCGAGAGACATATAGACATTTGGGATAACTGTCTGCAAATCATTGAGCAGATCGTGGAGCCGCAGCAGTTCAAGACGTGGTTCCGCCCGATCCGTCCCGTCTCTTTCGAGGACTCCAAGCTGACGGTCGAGGTGCCGACGATCTTTTTCCAGGAGTACCTGGAGTCCGCCTTCCTCGACGTGCTCCGGATGACGCTCCGCCGCGTGATCGGCGAGGACGCCCGCCTGGGCTACAAAGTCCGTCCCGTGCAGAACCAGCCGGCCATGAAGCTGCCGGGCCAGCGTGCCGCGGTCCCGGTCAATCCGGAGGTGACCATCAGCACGCAGGTGTCCGCCAATCCCAGCCCGTTCATCTATCCGGGCCTGCACAAGGTCCAGATCGACCCGCGGCTCAATCCCGCCTACTGCTTCGCCAACCTGATCGAAGGGGAGTGCAACAAGATGGGCGTCACCGCCGGCGAGAACATCGCCGACGCCCCCGGCAAGACGGTCTTCAATCCGCTGTTCATCTTCGGTGGTCCGGGTCTCGGCAAGACGCACCTGGCGCAGGCCATCGGCATCGCCATCAAGGAGAAGTTCCCCGAGCAGGTGGTGTTGTATGTCACCGGCAACGAATTCAAGACCACCTATATGCACGCCGTGTCCGTGCTCAACAAGCTGACGGACTTCATGGCGTACTATATGAAACTGGACGTGCTGATCCTGGACGACATCCAGGACCTGATGGGTCCGGGATGCCAGAATGCCTTCTTCAACATCTTCAATTACCTGCACCAGAGCGGCAAGCAGCTGATTTTCACCTCCGACCGCCCGCCGGTGGAGCTGCAGAACTTCGAAGAGCGCCTGCTGTCCCGCTTCAAGTGGGGCCTGTCGGTGCAGCTGACCCAGCCGGACTACAAGACCCGCCAGCGTATGCTTCGTTCTCGCGCTGAGCGCGAGGGCGTCGATCTGCCTGCCGACGTGCTGGATTTCCTGGCCTCCCGCGTCCGTTCGAACTTCCGCGAATTGGAGGGCGCCCTGATCTCGCTGATCGCCCACGCATCCGTGGAGCGCGACAAATCGATGCTCGAGCTCGCCGGCTCGATCACGGAGAATCTGGTGGGCGAGGAGAAGGTGGACCTCAATATCGACAAGGTCCAGAAGTCCGTGTGCGAGTACTTCAACATCAGCCGGGAGGACCTCGTCTCCAAGTCGCGCAAGCGCCAGATCGTCCAGGCCCGCCAGATCGCGATGTTCCTAAGCCGCAACCTCATCTCCAACTGTTCGCTCGCCACGATAGGACAGGAGATCGGCGGCAAGGACCACGCCACGGTCCTGCACGCCTGCACCACCGTCTCCGACCTGATGGCGACGGACAAGGTGTTCAAGAAATATGTCACCGACATCGAGTCGATGCTCGTGCCGGCATCTTCGTAATCCTCTGAATATGGCCCAGATAGCCCCTTCCATCCTGGCAGCCGACTTCCTCCGTCTCGAGAAGGATGTCCAGCTGGTCAACCGCTGCGGCGACATCCTCCATCTCGACGTGATGGACGGTTCCCTCGTGCCGAACATCTCGTTCGGCTTCTCGGTGATCGACCAGGTAGGCAAGATCGCCACGGTCCCGATGGACGCGCACCTGATGGTGGTCCATCCGGAGCGCTGGGTGGAGAAGCTGGCCGCGGACGGGGTGAAGATGTGCTCCTTCCACTGGGAGGCGGCGGGGCGCAACACCGCCCGCCTGATCAATCGCATCCACGAACTCGGGATGCAGGCCGGCGTGGCGATCAATCCGGACGTTCCCGTCTGCCGCCTGTACCCGTACATCGGCAAGGCGGATTATTTCCTGATTATGTCCGTCTTTGCCGGCTTCGGCGGGCAGAAATTCATCTACGAGACCCTGGACCGGGTCGCGGCGATGCGCGCCGAGCTGGAGCGCCGCGGCGCGAAGGCGCTCATCGAGATCGACGGCGGGGTGAATCTGGAGAATGCGAAGACCATCCGCGAGGGCGGCGTGGACCTGATCGTGGCCGGCAGCGCGGTCTTCGGCGCGGAGGATCCGGCAGCGGCTATCGAGGCTCTTCGGGGAGCCTGAACATATATTTTCCGAATTCTTCTTGCAGAGACTTCCTGCCGTCGTCGGAGCCCAGAAGGGCGAAGCGGCGGCGGATTTCTTTTTCCAGCCGGGCCAGCTCGGACGGGACGTCGTAGCGCTTTCCGGTCAGTTCGGACAGGGAGACGGGGTTGGGGAGATCCGCCGGCCAGTCCCGCTCGTTGAGATTGAGTCCGATGCCGACGATGCTTTCACGCAGGAAACTTTCTTCCAGGATGTTCTCGATCAGGATGCCGCAGATCTTGCGGTCCGCGACCCAGATGTCATTGGGCCATTTGATGCGCCCTTCGACCCCGTGTCCGAGCAGATAATCCCGGATCGCGAGGGTGGTCAGCTGCGTGACGAGCAGCACGTCCGACACGGCCACCCGGACATCCCCGTAGCGATACAGGATGCTGAAAGTGAGATTCGCGCCCGGGCTCGCATACCAGGTGTGGGCCCCCTGTCCGCGCCCCGCCGTCTGGGCGACGGCGGCCACGACTGACAAATTGTCAAGGTCCTCCAGACGCTCCCGGAGCACCTTGTTGGTCGAATCGGCCTCATCCAGCCATATAATATGCGCGCGGGAATCGGATGGTTCCATTTTTGTTAGTATATTTGTCCAGCAAAAATACACAAGATGGCTCAAAAACCCAACAATAACGATCCCCAGAAGCCGAGGATCATACGGATCAACCTGTCCTGGCTCTATATCATCCTCCTTGTGGCGATCGGATACATGCTCTTCTCGCAGGGCGGCCCTTCGCCGCAGAAAATAGAATGGCCGCAGGTCCGCCAGATGATGCTGGACGGCGACATCAAGGAGATCCATTTCGTCCGCAACGATTTCAAGGGAACCATCACGGTGCAGCCCGACCGGCTCGGCAAGTATGCCGATATGTTCGCCGGCGGCAAGGTGCCGTCCCGTTCCCCGCATTTCTTCTTCCTGACTTCCACCCGCTTCGATCCCGAGCACGAATTCGCCGAGGTCAACGCGGAGCTCCCGGCCGACGCGCAGGTCAAGGTCATTATGGAGAACGACGCCAAGATCTGGGCCAACGTCCTGGAATGGATCCTGCCGCTGCTGCTCCTCTTCCTCCTGTGGGGCTGGATGTTCCGCGGCATGGGCCGCCAGATGGGCGGCGGCGGTGGCGGTGGAGCCGGCGGAGGGATGAATCCCTTCAACGTGGGCAAGTCCACGGGCAAGCTCGCCGACAAGAACAAGGTCAACGTGACCTTCAAGGACGTGGCCGGCCTGTACGGCGCCAAGGAGGAGGTGATGGAGATCGTGGATTTCCTGCGCAATCCCAAGAAATACACCGCACTGGGCGGCAAGATCCCCAAGGGCGCGCTGCTCGTCGGCCCTCCGGGTACGGGCAAGACCCTGCTGGCGAAAGCCGTTGCGGGGGAGGCCGACGTGCCTTTCTTCAGCATCAGCGGCTCCGACTTCGTGGAGATGTTCGTGGGCGTGGGCGCGAGCCGCGTACGCGATCTCTTCGCCCAGGCCAAGGAGAAGGCTCCCTGCATCGTGTTCATCGACGAAATCGACGCCGTGGGCCGCGCCCGCGGCAAGAACGTGGGATTCTCCTCCAACGACGAGCGTGAGAACACGCTCAACCAGCTCCTGACGGAAATGGACGGCTTCGGCAGCAACAGCGGCGTCATCGTGCTGGCCGCGACCAACCGCGCCGACATCCTGGACAAGGCGCTGATGCGCGCCGGCCGCTTCGACCGCCAGATCCACGTCACGCTCCCGGACCTGAACGAGCGCAAGGACATCTTCCAGGTGCACCTCAAGCCCCTGAAGCTCGCCCCGGATTTCGACCTCGACCTGATCGCCAAGAATACGCCCGGCTTCTCCGGCGCCGACATCGCCAACGTCTGCAACGAAGCGGCTTTGACCGCCGCCCGCCGTGGCAAGTCCGACATCAACAACCAGGACTTCTCCGATGCGGTGGACCGCGTTGTCGGCGGCATCGAGCGCAAGAAGACCATCATGTCCCCGGACGAGAAGCGCCTGACGGCCTTCCACGAAGCGGGACACGCCGTGGCCGGCTGGCTGCTGCCGGGATGCGACCCCGTCCTGAAGGTCTCCATCATCCCGCGCGGACAGGCCCTGGGTATCACCTGGATGCTTCCGGACGAGAAAGTCACGCGTTCCAAGACGGAGATTCTGGACGATATGTGCAGCCTGGTCGCCGGCCGCGTGGCTGAGGAAATGGTCAACGACGGCGTACCCTGCACGGGCGCGCTGAGCGACTTCGAGCGTATGACCAAGATGGCCTATGCGATGGTCACTTACTTCGGTATGAGCGAGAAGGTGGGCAACATCTCCTTCTACGACACGCAGGGCGGCTACGAGTTCACGAAGCCGTACAGCGAGAAGACCGCCGAGCTGATCGATTCCGAGGTGAAGGCCATCGTGGACCAGGTCACGGCCAAGACCCGCCAGATCCTGAAGGACAACTGGGCCGGTCTCACGCAGCTGGCCGAGCAGCTGATCGAGAAGGAGGTCATAATGGCCGACGACATCGAGAAGATTTTCGGCCCCAAGGCCGGCAAGCACGGCGAAGAACGCCTCCGCAAAGAAGAGAAAGCAGAGAATGATGAGTAATTTCTGGACCCGCACCCTGTCCGCCGTCGTTTTCACGGCCGTGATGGTGTTCGGTCTCATCTGGGACCGGACCCTGTTCGGTGCGCTGTTTATCGCCATCCTCTGGATCGCCCTCCAGGAGTTCTACCGGATGGCGCTCGGGACGCGTTTCCAGCTTCAGCAGAAACTGGCCCTGGCGGCGGGCGCCCTGTCTTTCTTTTTCGTGGCGTGCCACTTTTTCTACGGCTGGAGCCTGGCCTGGCTGGTGATCCCTTTCCTGGCCCTGCTCCTGGTCCCTGTCAGTTGTCTACTGCTCCCTTCGCGGGACGGTTTCGGCGAGCTGTCCATCCTGTACGTAGGCCTGCTGTACATCGCCCTGCCGATCTCGCTCGCCCCCATCGTCGTGATGGACGGGGAGGTGTTTGACGGCTGGCTGCTGCTGTCGCTGTTCATCATCATCTGGCTGTCGGATGTGGGCGCCTACTGCCTCGGCACGGCATTCGGGCAGGGGCCGAAGGCGCGCAAGCTCGCCCCGAGCATTTCCCCGAAGAAGTCCTGGTGGGGCTTCTGGAGCGGTCTCGTGTTCGGAATGGGCGCCGCCGTGGGCCTCTACTACCTGGGCTGGCTGCAATACGGCCTCGGGCACTGCATCGCCCTCGGCGCCATCGTGAGCGCCGGCGGCGTGTGCGGCGACCTTTACGAGTCGATGTGGAAGCGGCATTTCGGGGTCAAGGACTCCGGCAAGTGCATTCCCGGCCACGGCGGTATGCTGGACCGTTTCGACAGCAGTCTCGTGGCCATACCCCTGGCCTATATCTACCTGACCATCATCGAACTGTTATGAGAATAGACCGCGACTCCCTGGGCAGCCTGGCCATCGTGTACGGCTGCAGCGCAGTGCTCGTCGCCGTGCTGCTGTGCTTCGTGCACGTTCCCTGGCTGAAGTGGTCGCTGGTCGTGCTCGTGCTGTGGATTTGCGCGTGGCAGACGGCCTTTTTCCGCGTGCCCCATCGCAAGCGCGGCGGGACGGAACGCAGCGTCACGTCCGTGGCGGACGGCAAGGTGGTGATCCTGGACCGTTGTTTCGAGGACCAGTACCTCAAGCGCGAGTGCATCCAGATCTCCGTGTATATGAATTTCTTCGACGTCCACGCGAACTTCTGGCCCGCCGACGGGGAGATCGTCTATTACCGCTATCATCCCGGAGAGCATTTCCTCGCCTTCAAGCCCAAGGCTTCCGAGGAGAACGAGCACAGCTGCGTGGGGCTGCGGACGCCTTCCGGACAGGAGATCCTTTTCAAGCAGCTGGCGGGCGGCTTCGCCCGACGCATCGTCTGCTATGCCCGCGAGGGCGAAACGGTAAAGGCGGGGGAGCAGTGCGGCATCATCAAGTTCGGCTCCCGCATCGACCTGTTCCTGCCGCTCGATGCCGAAATCAAAGTCAAGGAAGGGGATATCGTCCGCGCCTGCGAGACGGTACTCGCTGAACTCTAGAGAATCGCGTCCAACTCCTTCCGGAGTTTCTTTTCCCCTTCGAACAGGATTCCTTTGATTCCGACGGCTTCGGCGCCGGCCACATTGGCGGCGTTGTCGTCGATAAAGACGCATTCCCCGGCCTTCAGGCCGTAACGGTCCAGCAGGATATGATAGAGCTCGGGATGGGGCTTGATGGCCTTCTCGACGCCCGAAACGACGATTCCGTCCATCAAGTCGAAGACCGGGAAGCGGTCCCGCACGAGCGGGAACAGCTCGTACGACCAGTTCGTCAGGCCCCAGATATGATAGCCGCGCCGCTTGTATTCGCGCACCAGCGCCTCCATCCCCGGGACGTCTCCGTGCAGCATCTCGATCCAGCGGCCATAATACATCCGGATCTCTTTCTCCCATTCGGGAAATTCGGCCACGCGCGCTTCGGTGACCTCCGCCGTGGTAAGGCCGAGATCCACCTGCGCATTCCACTCATAAGGGCAGATTTCCGTAAGGAACCATTCCGCTTTGGCGGCGTCCCCGAACCAGGGGACGAATACATAACGTGGATTCCAGTCCACGAGAACGCCGCCGAAATCGAAGATGAGATGCCTGATCATCTCACTTCTTCATCTTGATCAGGATTACGCCGTTGTTGCCGCGTACGCCATAGATGGAGGCCGTGCCGTCCTTGAGCACGTCGACGGACTCCACATCGTTGGGATTGAGGTCGCTGATGTTCGTGAATTCGACGCCGTCGACGAGGATCAGCGGCTCGTTGCTGCCGAGCAGGGAATTGTTGCCGCGGATGCGGATGGATTCTCCCTGGACCGTCAGACCAGGCACCTTGCCTTCCAGGAATTCGTAGATGTTGGAGTATATCCGGGTATTGTCCATCTTGACTTTGCTGACGGAACCGGTGACGGCGTCCCGGCGGGCCTTGGTATAACCGATATCGACGATTTCGTCGCCCGGATTGGAGACGTATTGGCTGTTCTGGCGCGATGCGGAGCAGGAGGCGACCAGCAAGGGGAGCAGAAGGAGGATGGATATTGTTCTCATAACCGTGGTATTTTCTGTCCAAAAATAAGGAATTATTTGGAATTTTCGTATATTTGCATTCCCAACGGTGCGTTGGCCGAGTGGCTAGGCGCAGGTCTGCAAAACCTGTCACAGTGGTTCGATTCCGCTACGCACCTCCGGAATGCCCTTGCAGATGCCTGCAGGGGCATTTATGTTTTCCTTTCTTCGAAGCGTGGTATATTTTTTGTAGAGAATAGCGGCACCGGAGCATAATAATGTTTTAAAACTGATGAAAAGATTTCTTTTACTCGCAGTCGTCGGCCTGCTGGCCGGCGCGCTCAGCCTGAATGCGCAGCCGCCGATGGGCGGCGGTTTCCCTCCTATGGGCGGAGGCGGATTTCCCGGAATGGGCGGGATGGGTTCGGCTGCCGACACCAGGACTCCGGAGGAGAAGACCGACGAGGTCGCGACGAAGTATGGCCTGGACGAAGCTCAGCGGCAGGCGCTGCTGGAGCTGAACCTGGCCTATTCCGGCAAGCTCCAGATGGCCGTGGACACCACTATGATGCAGCGTGATTTCCGTTCGATGACAGAAGAGGAGCGGGAAGCCATGTTCGCTGACATGGAGAGCCGTATGGGCCAGATGATGGACCAATACAACGAGCTCGCCGGCAACCAGGAAGCCTACGAGGAGGGCCTCAAGCAGATTATGACCAAGAAGCAATACCGGAAATACCGCGTAGATCAGGAGAAGGAGCAGCTCAGACGCCAGCGTGAGATGGAACGCCAGTTCCAGGCCGGCGGCTTTGGCGGCGGCATGCCTCCGATGGGCGGTCCCGGCGGTGGCTTCGGAGGGTTCGGAGGCCCCGGCGGATTCTGAGCCGAAAGACTTGTCAAGACAGGACATCCACGTGCGTGGGTGTCCTTTTTTTTATATATTTGCAGAAACGATAACCTTATGCGATTCCGCCTGCTCTGTCTTCTGCTCCTGCTTCCCCGGATTCTTTCCGCCCAGACGGCAGGGGAGTGGCTGCTGCATCCCACGATTTCCTCCGCCACCCTGGTGATGGAGCGTTATTCAGTGCAAGACGCGAACTTCCGCACTTCGGCGCTGAGCATGCTTTCCGCCGGCTTCGGCTCCGCGGGGGACGGCTTCCGCTTCAATCTCTCCTACGATGTCCTCGGGGCGCGGTTCATGACCTGCGAAGCGGTCTGGCAGCCGCTGCAGCAGATCGGCATCCGCGCCGGCATCCAGAAGATGCCTTTCCTGGCGGAGACCACCTTCTCGCCGGTCAGCCTCGGGATGATAGGCTATTCGCAGGCCGTTTCCGCCCTCGGCGGTTATTCCTCGGACGTGACGGGGATCAACTCCCGCAGCCGTGACGTAGGCATATCCCTCTCGGGCTCCCTGTGGCCCCAGGACGGGTATTCGCTGTTGCAATATTGCGTGGGCGTGTACAACGGTAATGGCTACAGCTTCCGAGACAACAACGCCGCCAAGGACCTCCAAGGCCGCCTGATCTTCCAGCCTGCCCGCAACCTGAAGATCTCGCTCGGAGGTATGTACGGACACTATACGCCTGCCGATGCCGCCGTCGACGCAGCGCCCGCCGCCCGCCACCGCATCTCCGCGGGCATCTGGTTCGACAACGGGAAATGGTTTGTACGGAGCGAAAACATCTACGGCATCACCGGCGCCCTGCGCAGCGACGGCATCATGGCGCTCGCCGGCTTCCAGTTCCTTTCTCGCCTGCAGCTCACCGCCCGCGTGGACCGCTTCCAGCGGGATCTCTCGGACACCCGGTCCGCCATCACACGGGCGGACATCTGCTTCTCCCACCTGTTGACGGAGAGCGGGGACATCAGCTACAAGATCCAGTACGGACACACTTTCTACGCCGATCCGTCCCTGCCGGGCAAGGATGCCATCACGCTCTGCCTGAGCTTCTCCTTCCGCAAACGAATTTAACACACTCCTTTCATGAAAAAAGCCCTCTTCATCGGCGGCACAGGCACGATCAGTACCGCCATCACCGCCCGCCTGGCCCAGGATGACGGCTGGGAATTGACCTTGCTCAACCGCGGCAGCCACAGCGACGAAGTCCCTGCGGGCGTCCGCCAGATCCGTGCGGACATCGCCGACGAGGCGGATGTCGCGCGCAAGCTGGAAGGGACGCAGTGGGACTGCGTATGCGATTTCATCGGCTTCGAGCCTCCGCAGGTCGAACGCGACTGGCGCCTGTTCCGCGGCCGTACCGCCCAATATATGTACATCAGTTCGGCTTCCGCCTACCAGAAACCGCCGCAGAGCCCGTTCATCACGGAACAGACTCCGCTCGAGAACCCGTTCTGGGCCTATTCCCGCGCCAAAATCGCCTGCGAGGAATTCCTCTTCGGCAAATGGCGCGAGGAGGGTTTCCCCGTGACGGTCATCCGTCCGAGCCATACTTATGGAGACCGTTCCGTCCCCGTGGGCGTGCACGGCGACAAAGGTTCCTGGCAGGTGCTCAAGCGGATGCTGGACGGCAAGCCCGTCATCATCCACGGCGACGGCAGCTCGCAATGGACCCTCACGCACAATACCGACTTCGCCCGGGGTTTCGTCGGCCTGATGGGGAACCCGAAGGCCATCGGCGAGGCATTCCAGATCACCTCGGACGAGACGCTCACCTGGGACCAGATCCACGAGGCGATCGCGGATGCGCTCGGCGTGGAGCTGAAGCCATACCACGTCGCCTCGGAGTTTCTCGATGCCGCGGGGCCTTATGATTTCAAGGGCGGACTGATCGGCGACAAGGCCCGTACGGTCCTGTTCGACAACGCCAAGCTGAAGAGCCTGGTGCCGGAGATGCGGACGGAGATGCCTTTCGCCCGGGGCGTACGCCAGACCATACGCTACATCCTCGCCCATCCGGAGCTCCAGGTACCCGATCCGGACTTCGACGCCTGGTGTGACCGCGTGATCGACAAGCTGGAAAAGGCGAAGGCGGAGGTCCGCACCAAAGAATGATTATTTGTGCTATCTTTGCATTGGATAAGTTGACTATTCAATGAAAAAATATACGTCGGCGGCGCGTATGCCGCTCTGGAAATGGATTCTCTGCCTGCTGGGCGGCCTGCTGCTATTCAGCTTTCTGTACGGCATCTTCCAGCTGGTCACCGACTTGCCGGCGAATCCCTGGTTACGGATGTTGCTCTCACTGGTCGCAGCGCTGCTGGGCCTGCTGCTGTACGCCATCTGGACCAATCTCACCGAGCGCCGGCCCGTGATGGAGCTCACGCTGAAACGCACCTGGGGCGACCTCGGCCTGGGCCTGCTGCTTGGCACCCTGTACTTCGGCTGTGTCGTGGGATTGATGGCCCTGGGGCGCTGCTATGCCATTTCCGGGGCGCAGTTCAACGTCCTGCCCCAGGTGGAAGCCTTTCTGGGCTTCCTGTTCGTCGCCGTCTTTGAAGAAGTGATTTTCCGGGGCGTCCTGTTCCGCTTGATCGACGACCGCTGGAACACCGTCGTCGCGCTGATCGTATCTGCGCTGGTGTTCGGCTTCATGCACCTGCCGAATCCGGGCGCGACGGTGTGGAGCTCCATTGCGATCGCCGTCGAGGCCGGCCTGCTGCTGGGCGCCGCCTACAAGTATTCCGGCACGCTCTGGCTTCCGATCGGCATCCACTGGGCGTGGAATTACGTCCAGGGCAACGTCCTCGGCTTCGCCGTGTCGGGCGTCCCTATCCTGGACAAGGTCTTCTCTCCCGTCATCACCGGTCCGGACTGGGTCACGGGCGGTATCTTCGGCGCCGAGGCTTCCGTGCCCGCCGTCGTGATGGGGGTGCTGCTGACGGCCATCCTGCTCTTCGCCCGCAAACGTGACGTCCGATGAGCAAAGCGGAACAGTATTCACTGCTGCACAGCCAGCTGAAAGGCCTGCTGGAAGGGGAGTCCGACCGCACGGCCAACCTCGCCAATGCGGCCGCGCTCATCCACGGGACTTTCGGATTCTGGTGGACGGGGTTTTACCTTGTCCAGGGCCGGGAACTGGTGCTGGGACCTTTCCAGGGCCCGATCGCCTGCACCCGCATCCCCTTCGGGAAAGGGGTGTGCGGCACGGCCTGGGCGCGGCGCGAGACCGTCGTCGTTCCGGACGTCGAGGCTTTCCCCGGACACATCGCCTGCAGCTCCGCATCGCGCAGCGAGATCGTCGTCCCTATCCTGAAGGGCGGGGAAGTCGTGGCCGTGCTGGACATCGACAGCCGGGAGCTGGCCACCTTCGACGAAGAGGATGCCGCGGGGCTCGAGGCCGTCGCCGGCTTCCTGTCCGAATTATTCTAAAGGATTAAGACTGCCGCTACGCCAGGATCAGGTCGAGCTCGCCGAAGAGTTCGATGAAGTCGCTGGAGACCGTGCCGGCTATCTGCCGGGCGGCGTCTTCGTTGTGCGTGCGGTCGGTGATCTGCTGCGCGAGGGCGGCGCGGAGGTTCAATAATTTCTCGTTCTTGCTCATAGTACCTTTGTTTCCTTGGTTCAACGATGCAAAGGTACGCCCCCGTTTTGACAGGTCTTGTCAAAGAGAAAATAATTGAGAAAAAAGTTGCGAATATTCGCGCAAATAGGCGCGGAGCGGTTCTCCTTCCAGGATTTCAACCTCGCCGGCGAGGCCGGAGACGAAACGGCCGACGCCCGCCACGGCGCAGATGCCCGTGTCGAGGATCCAGCCGTCGCCATCCGGGGTCAGGTCCCGTTCGGCGAGGGGATATTCCTCCGTCAGCAGGTTCTTGGCCTTCATCGACAGTCGCAGCCGGACGCGGAAAGCCTCCCGGCCTGCCATACGGAAGACGTCCATACCCAGGCGCTCGTGCTCGTCCGCACGCGTCCAGGGCTCTCCATCGAGCACTTCCACCTCCTCCATACGGCTGATCTTGAAGATCTTGTTGTGCCCGTCCTCAAGGTCGAAGGCCCATACGTCGATGAAGTTGGTCGTGAAGCCGAACGGCTCCACGTGGCGGTCGCGGATCTGCCCGCTGTGGCCGGATTCGTAGCGCAGCAGGCGCACGGCCTTCTGCTCCCGCACGGCGCGGGAGAGGGCTTCCACGTTGGCGGCGTTCGACCTTTTGTCGATGTAGTCGGCGATGCTGGTGCTGCTGTAGATGGCCGCCAGCTTGCGCTGCAGGCCGGCTTTCAGGGCGTTGGTCGGGTCCAGCCGGTCGATGAGGTGGTTGACCAGGTAGGCCTCCTCCTCGGAGAAATAGACCAGCTTGTCCAGGTCGGGATACTTCGGGGACAGCTTCGCCAGGCGGTAGATGTTGCCGTGGACCTTCTCCACGGCGAAACCGCAGGCCTTGAAGGTGTCGATGTAGCGGTAGATCGAACGGTAGGACGTGTCCAGCTTGTCGGCGAGTTCGTCGACGGTGTATTCGACGCTCCCCGACATCAGGGTCATCAGGCGCAGAACGCGCTCGATCTTGGGCTGGTCCATCTATTTGAGGCGCAGGCCGCGCTCCGCCAGCTGGACGGCTTCGACGAGCGTGTCGTCGTCCTTGGCCAGGACGACCAGGATGACCAGGATGCCCTTCTTGGGCTCCAGGCACATCATCCGCATAGGGGAGTCGTCCTCCGCCAGCGCTTCGAAACCATAGGCTTTCTTGCCGTTAAAAGGCCATTCGACGATGGGGTCGAAGTCCTCCGGGTCCTCTTCGTCGAAGCCCACCGTGTCGGCATAATTGGCCAGCGCCTGGTCCGCCGCCGTCGTGTCCTCCGGCATCGGACCCACATAGGCGTCGATCAGCGCCTCGTCGGTCTGCTTCTTGTCATTGGGAAGGTGGCAGGAGAGGTGCGTGATCTCCACGCCGGATTCGTCGAGATAGCTGTCCAGGTCGGAGACCCAGCCCTGCGGAAGCTTGATGGAAATGTCGTATGCCATTGTCAACTAACTTTGTTCTTGCTGCCGGGTTTGTAGTTGCGCAGGAAATCCTCCAGACGGATTTCGCTGCGGGAGCCCCGGGCGACCGGGTCCATCGGGGTGCCGACAGGCTCGCCGGTCATCTCGTCCTCGGGCGGGCCGAGGATCTCGTCGATCAGGGCAAAGGTCTCCTCCAGCAGGTCCAGGGCGTGT
>JAEEGJ010006416.1_pt1 | contig 35285 bp, 25 predicted proteins | sample 8958761 | NCBI WGS metagenome assembly JAEEGJ01 (sample SAMN16246546, study PRJNA631951) | gut metagenome | biome: gut microbiome; feature: rumen; material: RS-attached | host: Bos | place: Iran: Karaj | collected 2018-10
ACCAGAACAGGATCTCACCGAAATAGTTCGGATGACGACCATGTTTCCACAGACCTACGTTGCATACTTTACCGGGATTGGCAGCACGGAAATCATGGCTTTGCTTGTCTGCGATGAGTTGGATGGTAGGTGCAACAAGACAGGTCAGAAAAGCCAAGCAAAGAAGAATCGTGGTAAACAAATGTCCGTCATTCACAAATAGGGTATTCATGTCAAACGGTTTCTCAAACAGTTTCAGCCCGGGTAGCATGGCGGCAAAGACGATGAGCGTAGGCATCATGTTCAAGCCAAAAAGGTTGATGGTGTGAAAAACCAATGTGTGTTGGCTACGGTACTTGGTATAACGCCAGTCTTCGTGACCGATACCTTTGAAGGTGATCATCCAGTTGCGTGTGAGCCGCCAGCCCCAATAGCACGAAGCGATGAGCAGCAGGCCAACCGGTAGAGACCATACGCCGGTATAGAATGCCCACAACAGAAACGCAACTGGAGGAAAGACGCTCCAATACGGGTCATAGACGGATACGTTCTCATAGAGTAAACCGAATGCCCATACGACCACCGTCGCCAGCACGTCAGCACATAGAAGTGCGATGAGAGGGTCTGTGGTTATTGGGTTGGAGGTTAACGCATTAAACATTAACCAGCCAGCCACTCCTGCGAGAGTGTATATAGCGGCTATCAGCGCCACGCTATACCATTTTGGATAATCCCGTTTCATATTTCATCATCGTGTTTGCTTTCTTTTGCCTGTCTGGCAAACTCAAACAGCGACAGAGGCAGGTGGCAATAACCATCGGGATTCTTGTCGAGATAATCCTGATGATATTCCTCGGCTGTATAGAAGTTCTGCAGAGGCAGTTTCTCTACGGCTAAGGGCTGCTCGTAGTTTTTCTGTTCATCGGCAAACACCTTCTCTATGACGGGCAAATCCGCAGGGTCAGTATAGTAGACGCCGGTACGATAGCGCGTACCCTCGTCGTGTCCCTGCTTGTTAAGACTCGTTGGGTCGATAGCCTTGAAGAACATCTGCAACAGGAATTCAAGGCTGACCACATCAGGACGGAATCTTACTAATACCGTCTCTGCATAGCCCGTCGTGTCGGTATATACTTCTTTATATGTAGGGTTCTCCGTATGTCCGTTAGCGAATCCTACTTCCGTCAGGGTCACGCCCTCAATCTGCTTGAAGTAATGCTCCGTTCCCCAGAAACATCCTCCTGCCAGATAGATATCCTTCGTGGTCTTCTGCGACTTCTTGGCATCCTCAGCCAATCCGTTCATCATGTTATCGTCTGTTATCTTCATATTTTCTTTTTATTCTTCTACTTCGCAATTCAGGAAACCCATTTCCTTCGCCTTCTCTTGGTTCATCAGGAAATAGATGGCCTCGCCCTCGTTGCAGATTTCACCCTTCGAGTTGGTTATCTCTGCACTGATATACGCCAGGTTACGCACCTGTTTTGCCACTTTGGCCCTGATTGTCAGCTCTGGTTCCGACGTAGGGACTGCCTTGCGGAACTTCACATTCAGCTGGACCGTATAGCCGCTGGTCTGTAGCTTGCGAGTCACTACCCATCCGCACACCTCATCTATCAGCGTACTCAGTATGCCGCCGTGCATAGTATCAACCCAGCCCTGATAATTATGCTGGGGTTTCCAGGTACTCACAATATAGTCACCATCCTCGTAGAACTCCATATGGAGCCCGATGGGATTGTCAGGACAGCAACCAAAGCAGTTATATTCTTTGTAGTTGCGCCAAGGGTTTATAATCTTCTTCATGTCGGTATTGTGTTCGTTAATCAGCTGCGAAGATACGAAAAAATCCCAGACATAATGCTATGTCTGAGACTTTTATACGCATTTTTATGATTTATTGACTTTCAGCTCGGTTAGCGGTTAGCGTTGCCTGCTTACCGTTATGTACACTGTAGGTGTGCGACTTGGTGCTGCCTTTTCGCAGCCCGTAATAGCCACTTGATATAGCCATAAATATTAGGGTCAATGTTGCTAAGACGTACTCGGCAGTGAAGTAAACCTTTGTGGCTGTTCTTGAACCTAGAGGTAACCCTGAGGTAACCCTGAGGTACCCCTGAGGTTCATCTGCCCTCCTCCTACGTCACCCCGACCTAAGATGCTGGCCGGGGTGCTTTGTGTTATGTAGTTAGCTTTTGTGCTTCTACTACGGATTCTAATTGTCGAGATTGATGGTTATCTGGTCAATCAGGTCGTAGGGATTACCTTGCACGTCTACGCCGTCTGGCTTGAGACCGAATGTAAGCTGCCCCTTGATTCCCTTTTTCTTTAGCTGTTGTTTCATGCCTTGGATGCTGTTCTTGAAGGTCTGGAATACAGCACGGGCATTGGCAGAACTGTCGGGAGCAGCCTCAGTAGAGATGAAAAAAGTTGCCCAGCAGAAGTTGGCTGAATTGTTGCCGTAGGCCTTCTCGATAAAATCATCCAGATAACCTGTGTACTCAATTTGGCTCATGCCTTCCGGAGTGATTCCGTAGTCATAGATGACATTGTTCCACATCCTCTTATAGCGGTCGGGGGTGTCGAGAACAAAATCTATGGCATAAGAGTTGCTGTCGTTGGGCCACGTGACTGTGTTGCTTGAACCATTAAAAGTTACTTTACAAATTTCGCTTACCACGCAGAAGGAGGCTTTCAGTGTATAAGTGCCCGAAGGGTTTTCAACCTTCCAAAGTGTCTGTTCGTCGGTGACACATGTATTTCTCAGCAGTGCCTTCACATTGCTCGGATTTTCGAGCTCGACTTCTGTGGGTGTCTTGCCAATGTGTTTCCATATCACGGTGGCGTTAGAGTCGTTGTCTTGTGTGAAGTTTGTTGTAAGGTCCTTGGTGCTCCAGTTCGTGCTGGTGCCCCATGTAGTGCTTGTGGCATTAGAATAGGTCCATGTTTGTGAATAGCTTCCATTTATCGAGAATACGGGAGTTTTACCGGACGCTCCGCCTGATATTCCTACTGAAAATCCTTTACTTCCTCCTGTTGTCTCAGTTGTACCACCACCGACCGATGAACTGCCAGAACTGGTGCCGTTCTCGTTGAGAGGACCGACAGACATAATGGATTTAGAGCCATTGCCCTCGAGCCACATCTTTGTGTCGATACTTTTCATCCAGGCACCTCTTGCATTCCAGTCGCCAGGCGATAAGGTTGTACCTGAATGTGCTGTCCAGTTGTCTTCTGGTTTCATGAAGATCTTCTCATTCATCACCGTGATATTCTGACGTACCTGATAGTACTCTACATTATTGGTGAAGTCGTAGGCACTGTAGGCCTTATATTGCACCTTTATAGCAGAGTAGGCCACAGCGTCAGTAGGATCTCCTCCAGGTCTGGGATACTTGTAGTCAAAAACAAATTCCTTGATTTGAGCATCCATCAGGTCGCTGATGTTGGCACTCTCTCCTGCACGGGTTAGGGATTGGCGGAAAGCTGACAGGGCCTTGTGTGTTCTGGAATCGCGCTTGGACTGACGATTCAGCCAGTCGGCAATGGCATCAGCCTTATGGCCCCACTCGTAGTCGGTATCAGGCTGTTCGGCCGTCTCGTTGCTGCCGACCACGGCATTGAGCACATAAATCTCGTTGTTGGAACAGAAAGCGTAGGCATCAAACATGATGGCCTGCTGCTTCTCCTCGGGCCACTGGCTTATGTCCTCCCAGTCCATTTGCTGACCATTCACTCCAGCGCTACGAGTCGCGGCATCGCTATCGTGATTGCCAGCCATATAAGCATTGTGTACCATGCTGGTCACCTGACGCTTAGCACGGGCACGGGCCTCGGCTGCAACCTCGGGGAGGGCATCGCCTTGGTAATTGTCGAGTTCCAAACTCATTACGGCGAGCACGTAGGCTTCGCCAAAGTTATAGAATTCCTTGAAGGTACACTGCGTAAGGACAATAGAAGCCTCGCCCGACATGCAGCGGCGTACAATGTGTTTCCATTCATCCGTAGAGATGCTGTTCCTCTGAATAGCCAATGGGGTAATCACATAGCATCCGGCATCGGTGGGAGAGAGGCTGTTCCTCTGCAAGCGGCGTCCCAAGGCCTTGCCGAAGTCATCTTCCCACTCGCCATAGAGCACATACCACTCATCGGTGGTCACAGAGAGGGCATCAGTTGTGGGTTCCTCGGTAGGGGGGATGTCTGGTCCGAGGTTTGGCAGGTCGGCATCATTGTCTGAACAGGCGGTCGGCACCGTCAAGGTCGTTGCGCAGCAAAGGAAGGCTGCGATTAAGCGTGTACGAAATAGATTCTTTTTCATCTTTATTTGTTTACTGTTTACTGTTTACCGTTTACTGTTTGTCGACATTTTAATTAAGAATTAAGAGAGAAGAAAGAAGAATTATTCTTGGTTGTTTGGGGTGTTCCGCTAACCGCTAACCGATAACCTGAAGCAGGCGTTACAACCCATGCAGGGATTGACCTTGTAATCGTGTACAGATACGACTTCCACATGGTTGTTCTGCGAGGCTCCTTTAACAAATGCCTCCACGAGCAGATCTGTATTGCCGCCTTTTCGCGGACTTCCTGAGAGAATCAGTATATTCATTGTCTTTTGACTTTAAATCAGTCGACAAAAGTACGAAAAATTGATGAATTACAGCTATCTTTGTAGATGAATTTGACGAAAGATGGGTCTGGTAACGGTAATTATGATTATTAGGATAATAAGATGAGATTAATATTTGCATTGATTGTAGCGTTTTGGGCACAAAATATTTTTGCTCAGGAAAAGGAACTATTGATAGTTGGGACGATGCACGAAGTCCCAACTATCGTGCGTCACAGTTACAGACCTCTGCTGAAGTATGCCAAGAAGTATAAACCGGAGGCTATCTTTGTGGAGGATATCCGTCCTGACGACACGTTGAGTCTTAAGAACTATACGCCTCGGTTCCTAAGACTCGCCGACTCTCTCTCGCAGGTAAACACTATCGATGAACAGAGATTCCATGTTTTAAGGACAAAACAGCTTACGGACATGGATGCTAACGATTTTGCTTTTCTTGCTGATGCCTATCTGCAGCATCGGGACAGGGCGAACTATACCTATTATGATTACTTAAAGACCTATGGCATTACGGGAGCCAGGAAGCCACTGAGGAAGGAGAATGGCGACCTGATATTCCCGCTTGCCGTCGCGATGGGGATAACAGAACTCCTGCCCGTTGATGACCATCAGGTGGAACCCGAATATCAGAAGGCTTGGCGGAACGCTATGAAAGCCAGTTCTGGAACGGGCGATGACCTTATTCTTGCCAAAATGATGAAAAAGGAAAGTCGCAGCAGGCTGTGGCCATCCCTATGGGGAAGGCTTAGCAGACACACCAACAAGCCGGCAACGCTAAAACGGTTCTACCAGATTAACTCGTGCAGATATGTTACCCAACCCAACGAATACAGCCAAGCCGTTCAGCAGCTATGGGACGAAAGAAACTATCGGATAGCCCAAAACATCGCTGAACAGATTAAGGCGCACTCTTACCATAAAAGTATATTGGTTATTGGGGCAGGTCATGTCATTAGTGTCAAGGAGATGCTAAAGCAGGTTTATCCTGGATTGCAGGTTAAACTGATGTACGACGAGAAATGACAAGCTGCGCCATCGACTGACCATCAATGACCAGGCCGCCTTTGCCCGCTATTTCAAGAAGCACGTGGGCGTAACGCCGTCGGAGTATAGAGAGGGGAAGTAATCTATTATCAATGAAGCGAAAGCCAATGCTTTCGCTTCAATATGAACTTCACTTATAACTTTCCAGTGCCTGATTGCGCAGGTCGCGGGCCATGAGGCTGTTGTGCACGCCGCCATTACTGTCGTACCACTTCATAGGTGCCGACGGCTTGTCGAGACCAAGACCAGGAATCATCTTGCCAAATCCCATGAGAACAAGGAACGGAATGATAATCTTGACAATCTGCCATATCAGTACGCCTACAAGGAGAAGGGTTCCTATAGCCCAAAGGATAACGAACAAGGTATAAAGGATGGTCAGTATCAAGCCTGCTGACTGCTTCATCTGTACGAACATGGCGAACAGCGAGTAGAGCAGATAGCCGATGCCTGCAATGGCAGCGATGTAGAGCACGACGGTGCCGAAGGTGGGGTTTACCCATGCGTAGAGGCAGATGCCCACGATGGCTGTGACAGCAAACACGACGACAGATATCAGGATGTTATACAACAGCTGCTGTCGGGGCACGGCATCACTGGAGCATAGAAACGCCTCCATACCTGTGGCATAGGCGTCGATGGTCTTGTACTGCCAGCGTACTGCCATGAAGAGCAGGAAGATGTTGAAGAAGCGCTGGAAATCGCCTACGTAAGCTCCGTTGAGCCACCAGCAGCAGTCCCAACCCAGTTTCATGACAGCATCTATCTCCAAGATAATGGTAAAGAAGGCGAAAACGGGGGCGATGAACAAGAATACGCCGATGAGCCAGTTGTGAGGCTTCAGGGTATCTTCGTAGCACCTTTTCAGACCTATCTTAGAGGCACGACGGCTCATTCGCCATGCCAACCACAGGAAGAAGAGGACGCCGAAAAGGAACTCCCCTTCGTAGTATTGGCGACCCTTGAAATCGGTGTACTTGGCAATGGGATTCTCCGTTCCCTCGGCATTCGACTCGCTGAAACGCAACTCATAGGGATCGGCATAATAGGTCTTACCGGTAGAGTCTGTCACGGCTACCAGCGGACGCTTGTCGGGCGTACCAAGGGAGAACATCGAGAAGAGGCTCTTGTCCTGATAGGTTATCTCCTTGGGGAACTTCAGATTCAGTTTCGTTCCACGCATCATGACCACCGAGTCCTCCTCGTGGAGATAGAATTCGGAACGGGTGTAGAGAGAGCCGCCTCCACGGTCTTCAGGCTCAGCATACTGGAATACCACGATGGCAGTGTCCGTCTTGCCCTTACCCAGAGGCCACGCTTCGTACTGTTGTGCTGCAACGTTATCAACTACGGTCAGCATCAAGGCTGTCATCAGCCATGTTTTCAGGTTCTTCATATACATTGTTTTTTAGGTATTGACGTGTTTCAAAAGTTAGCCACATGTTCTTGCAGAACATAAACAGGGTAATCATAGGCAACAGAGCGGAAACGGCAGGGCCGAACATGTAAGCCAGCGAGCCTACGACAACGATGATGACGAGCCATACGCAGCCAGGCAGCTTGGAGAGGTCGTATGTCTTCTTGCTGGCCTGACGGTAGCCTGTGGGGTCGGGGACGTAGCATACCAACCAGTAGCCTACGATGATGCTGATGTAGTAGAGGTACTTGTTGTCTTGTGCCGAAGGTACCAGATAGATGTAGAACAGCGCACCAGCCACGGCGAGGCCAATGATAATCCAACTGCCGTTGAACGTATAGGGAACGCCCTTCATGGGGGAGAAGCGCACATAGAGCGATATCAGCGCCAGCAGGATGCTCAGCGTGATGCCAATCCAAAATCCGCGGCTCCAGTGGATGCCTATAGGTGCCTCGTCGGTCTCCACATTGTTCTGAATCACCTGTGGTGTGGGTATAGTGTACTGGTCGTCCCCGTCGCCATCGGGAGCGCCGCGACGCAGCACCTCGTACTTCTCCTTGTCGGAAAGGAAACGGTTGTAATAGACGAGCTCATAGATACGTCCGTCGCTAAACGGACAGAGCACCAGACGGTCTGGTTCCTCGGCTGCCTCCGTACGTGCTGCGTCGTAGAACACCAGTGCCGTATCGGCCAGATAGACCGTAGTCTTACCGTCTTTCTCCATCTCCACGAGGATGCGGCAAAGTTCCTGATAGAGCTCAGGGATTCGCCATTGGGCTGCACAGACGGCACTGTCGGCGGGATTGGCTCGACCTTCGAAACGTATCTCCCGGTTCTTGTTGTAGCGGAAAGGATAATACCACTCTGAGGGCTGTTCGCCTCGTCTGACGAAAGCCACAGGACCGGGATAGTCTTTGCCCTTGTCTATGGTGAAAGCCACGTAGAGCGACTGTTGCGGACCAGCCTTGGCAAAGGATACATCGGCATCTACCATGTAGAGCTTGTCCAGCCAGATGCCGCGTTCGTCACTCGAGATTTTCTTCTGGCGGGGAGCCTTCCACACGCTGTCGCGCTCGAAGTCGTAACACTGCATGGGCATGAGTTTGACTTCGTCAAGCAGTTCTCCGGGGTTCTCGAACGAGACGCCACGAGGGTAGGGCGCATAGTGGAACAGTTTACCTTTCTGGGGGAAAGTTACCTTCTGAGCTGAGACGGACAGTGCCATCAACATCAGACAGATGGTTAAAATCATGTTTCTTTTCATGGTCTTTGTTTGTATTGTAGTTGTTCATGATATATCTGTTTTGCTGCAAAGATATATTATTCCATCGAAACCGCCAAATCCGCCTTCAGAATATTCGCACATTATTGACTGATGCGTTCCTTCATTAGTTTCTCCAACTCTGAATTGGATTTTCCGCACAGTTCGTCGGGTTTGTAGAATCTTGTCAACATCGTGGCAAAAACCTTGTTGCCATAGATGAAAACAAAGTCGTAGTAGCCAGGCTCTACCTCTTCTGGATGAAGGTAGAACGAGCCCCAATGACTGGTTTCTTCTGCTTCGGGATCTTTGTTCAGGTCACATTCCTGAATATAACCAGGTGTATCGTCGTTCAAGGTGTTCTTTGGGTAAAAGCTCTGGTCGGCCATGTGCTTGAACACCATCACCTTGATGCCAGTCCCTGCGTTTGATTGTGGATAGAACTCAATCCATTCATCCAGCTCGAAGATAGAACGTATTCCCTCAGCGGCATAAGGTTTTGTGTTGAAATCTTTGGTGCCGCAGCGGTTGCCAAACAGGCTCAAGCCAGTCATGATGGGCTGTTCCCCCTCTTTAAGATTCACGAAATAGAGTTTGCCCAACTCCATTGAGTTTTCCGCAGCATAAGCGGCAAAGCCATTACTGGTGGTTATAAACAGCGCAAGTACTGCGGTTAAAAATATCAACTTTTTCATATCAATTTGTATTATTCTGTACATGTTATATCCTATAAAAAATGTATGTTTCATCTGCCTGTGACGAATTTTCCATCGTCTGTTATACCTTCGGCAGAGATGATCATTTCCGTACAGGTTGAATTATTCCAGAACTCGACGTGTGCCTTGCCGTCCTTGTCTGTCCAAAGATTAGGATTCCAGTAGAGCGTGCGGCGGAAGTCGTTCATCGGAGGCATTTGCTCGTAGTCTTCGGTCTCGAACACTTCTACGGGGTCGAAGGCTTGATAGGACGTATAGCGTATGCCCTTAGCCTTTCTCTGTCCATAGCCTTCCTTGACAAAGCAGTATATCACGTATGGGTTTGTTGCTTGTATGTCTGATGACTTGGTTACTTGGTAAACCAGACTATTGTCTTCTGCAATGTATAGGGATTTCAGGTCTTCCAATAATATAGGCATATCTATAGTTGGCCGTGAAAGACGCTCAAAAGTTTGAGCCCTTTTCACAAATCTATTTGCTAGCTGTTTTCTTACTCCGTCTATATCTGTATCAGGAGAAACATTAGTGACACGATCGTAAACAGATGTGTTTGTTCTGAGACTAAGATTTGTAATGGTGCAGAACAGATTGTTAACCATCCACAAGACTGGTCGTCCGTTTATCCGGAGTCCATCTCTCCATACAGGAATCCAATAGCTGGGGGCCATATCATCATAATTAGTGTAATTACCCTCGAATTTCCAGTCAAAAAAACTGAGTTCTCCGACGTCTATTATCATGCCAGGCATGAAAGGATAATCATCTCTTACCATATTGTTAGATGTTGAAACGGCAGCCCACAATGCTTTGTCCGTTGGTGTTTCTCCCTGAAACATCTTGTTTTTTGTTGTGAGCCAATCCACAAGGTAAGGAGGTTCTTCGCCACGGTCAATATAGTCCTCGGTTGCCTTCTCGCAGTCATAGTAGAGCGTGGAGTGTATCTGTGCATTCTTTTCGTCGATGAAGGGGTTATAACTAAAATTGTCGGGTCTTCTCCTCTTAACAGTCACTTCGCGCAATGTTCTTCCACGGGCATCAATGAACTTTTTCCACTCTTCTTCGCTCTCTTCAGGGATGTCCCAATGATGCAATTGGAAGTTGTCCATAGGTATCTGCCCAACTTCGGACTTCTCTGGAATCCTCGCGCTGGGGGAGAAATGACGGTTGATGGGGATGATATACTTGTCGGAGAGACTTTTTTTGAAGGCCGACATGCTCATTGACCACTCTCCCTCAATGTCAGGCAGGACAATGACGTAACGTCCCGTACTGTCAGTAACAGCAGACAGTCCAATGTTTTCCTCCCCGTTTCGCAAGGTAGCAGAGATTGTAACGCCGGCCACGTCTGCATCAGTACCCTTCTTGGCTTTGATTGTACCGTCAATAGCCAGTTTGCTTTCGTAGGGCTGGAGCGACTTCAGTTCTCTTTTTCCATTCATGTCATTCCAGTCATAGCGTCTCCATCCCTGAATCATCATCAGCAGGTCTGCAGCCTTGCGGTGCTCTGCATCATCGCTCTCGAAGTAGTATTCCGGATTAGCGATATATCCCTTAATGTCACTTCCCAGCAACATCCACGTCTTGATGTCCCCACGTTTGCCATTCACCACACTGTTGGCATCCATCGCAGAGAAGGAGAGCGAGGTATAGGGGGTGGAGGTGATGTCCATTGATACCTTGCCGCAAGGCATGAGTTTTGTCGTGGTACTTTGGATGAGCAGAGAATCAGTATATTCAGGACAACGGAAGACGAAGCGGTCTGCCATGGCTCCACCTTCAGTGTCGAAGATAGTGACTTGCGAAACGCCTTCTGGCAGGACATCGCGGGCAAGGGAGAAATGCTGGAAATCCTTTGCCTTAAACGTAGATGACGTCAGGATTTTACCGCTATGTATAAGTGCATAGCCCAGCTCCTTATTCGAAAGACCCGATGTTGCCCAGATATCCATGGTAAGACTGTCGTCGCGAAGGGCATCCACCCGCAGGGAAATGCCTTCGTCCAGTGCCTGTGGAAGTGTGTATGAATGGGTATTCCCATTGATGTCGATTTCCACCGACTTATGCTCTGAAGAGGCAGGAATATCCACCACTCCGCGCTCACCTTTTATAATATATGCCACGCGGGCAGGGAGTCCCTTCACCAGATTTCCGCCTTCAGGATAGAAGGCACGTTTCTGCTCCTTTGCTGTTTCTGTGGCAGTAAGGCGCGTCTCCGTGTCGAGGCGAGGCTTGTAGTCGCCTTCCTTCCTTGGCTCCCTGAATATGGGAATGATTCTCGAGAAGCAAGCGTTCTTGCTCCAGTTGGTCATATATCGGGTGTATGCCCTTAGCTCGTAAAAACCTGTAGGCATCACGGCATTGTCCAATTTAATACTGCCTGCTCCTATGCCGTGTGTCACGTATATTTTCTTGTGTACAACCACGTCGCCAGTCGGATTAAGCAAATCCACATAGAGGACACTGCTAAGGTTTCCGCGCCGCTCTGTGTCGGTACGTACAACATACGTCTTGAACCATATGGTCTCGCCCTTGAAGTAGCCTGTATTGTCAAGGTGCAGATAGACTTTCTCTTGTGGCAGAGCATCCTTCCATTTCGCCGTCGTTTCTTCGTCTTCCTCTTCGCCCATAGCATAGAAATTGCCATTTACCAAGACATTTTCGGCGTCTGTGCGCGCCATGATGCAGAGGTATTTGTCCATGGAATGATTATATCCTACATCGTCAAGGGATTCCACAAGGTTTTTCCCTATCTCCAAGGGCCAAGTCAGCTCTTCCTTAAGATTGTATTTTTCCATGTTTATCATTACCGAGCGGCATTTCACGCCGTTTGCCGTAAGCACAAACGTCATGTTGTCAACCTCGGAAAAGCCGTCGCGTTTGGTGTAGTTGATATAGAACTTTATAACGCGATTTGATACTGCGGACGATTCTCCTGCATAAACCACTGTGTTGGCCGATATCGTACCCTCGAAGTAGACCAGGTCACAGGTACTTGGTTTGACGTATACCTTTCCTCCTATCAGATCTTTCTCTTTCTTGGGCGTCATAGTGATGCACCTCAGACCTTCGCCTTCGTCGTTGGTAAAGACCTCCGAGGACAGTTGATAGTTCCTCTTGAGCCACCCTGCTGATACCCCTCCGTGCAATGGCCCCACATACCCTTTCCAGAACTTGTCATTCTCTGTGTTAGGTCCTAAGCAAAAGATGTGGTGCAGATTTGTCCTGCGCAGGTTAGACGTACCATGGCCACTAGCTGAGATGTTATAGTATAGTCCGTTGTAGAGTCTCAGTAAGTTGATGATTCCTGCCGAACCGGCTTCCAGGAAAGACTCTATCATCTCGTTGCCGTCATCTGTCTGCAAGGTAATTCGCGAGAAGAAGGGCACTCTGTGGCTGCGGTTGGCATTTGTTTCTTTGTTCAGCTTCTTGGCCACACGTTCCAGAAGTGCTTCGTCCGTTTCGACGCTTACTTCCCGCATGTCTTTCGACAATGGTGTCAGCCTGATGGTGGCTTCCAACTCAGCCTTCTTAAGCACAAGTGTTTTATATCCGATGTACGAGATCTTCACCTGCTCATTATCTTCAATCTTGAGTTCTGCGTCACCATTCTCGTTAGTCCAGGCCCCCCTGCCGTCGGTCACATACATACAAGCGCCATCAAGGGCTTCACCTGTTTCTGCATCCACAACATGGTATTTGTCTTGGGCTATAGTAGCGATGGAAAACAATAGCGATGCGCAGACAAGGAATAGCTTTTTATAATTGAAAGCTTCCAAAACATCATACCTTTTTTTCATTGTATTTTATAGTTTAGAGGTTACAAGACTTTTTTATTGGGTTTATTCCGTTGTTCGGGTGATCTAGAAGACCAATAACAGTTTCATGATGTGTTGCTGTTTCAAAATGGTTATATTTATTATGTTGTTTTCACTTAAATAGTTTATTCAGTTGGTTTCCGAGAGGCAAAGATAGGAAAGATATTATTAAAAACAACAATTTTACTAAAGAATATTATTAAACTTTAAAAGATTATCCTTATTTCTTACTAATCATGATATATTAGTAATGCTTTGTATGCGACATAAAAAACACCTATTTTTGTGTATTGCGGCATTGTTTTAACCGTCGTACCTTTGCAGACGAAATTGGATTTCGCCTGCGAGCCATTATTCAATCATGTGCGAAACAAAGTTAATAATTTATTATAAGGTAAAATGAATTCAACAATTGTAGTTTATGGTTCCATGACAGGAACATGTGAGGCTATTGCAGAGAAGATAGCCAAGAAGTTGGGATGTGAGACACTCAATGTGCAGGATCTGACAACCGACGTAGTGGATAATCATCAGAATCTGATCTTGGGAACCTCTACATGGGGCGCTGGCGAGATGCAGGACGACTGGTACGACGGACTGAAAGTGTTGCAGCGTGCCAATTTGGGAGGTAAGACCATTGCGCTCTTTGGTTGTGGCGACTGTGCAACCTATAGCGACACTTTTGTGGGTGGCATAGGCGAGTTGTATAACGGTATCAAGGAAAGCGGTGCCAAATTCATCGGGGCTGTCAGCACAGACGGATATACCTTTGATGCCTCAGAAGCTATTGTCGACGGCAAGTTTATTGGTCTGCCATTGGACGATATTAACGAGGACAATATGACGGATGCCCGTATAGATGCCTGGATTGCAAATATCTCAGATAGTCTTTAAGAATGCAGACAATTGGACAGATGCCAGAGGCTAAAGTACTGGCCAATCATATATACGAATATAAGAAAGGTGTACGACACATGGTGCTCTTCACCTGTAACCGACGTTTCGAGCAGCAGGCTTGCGCCCGTCTTTGTAGTCAGAGTATTGACTATATGGTGCAGCCTGCTGGCCGTACCAACGTGAACGTCTATTTCGGCCGTCGCGAATGCCTGGATGCCATACGCCTGATTATAACCCGACCGCTCAACGAGTTGACACCCGAGGAGGACTTTATTCTAGGAACAATGTTGGGGTATGACCTATGTGCCCAGTGCGAGCGGTTCTGTGAGCGTAAATGTAAAGCTGCTTTGTTATACACAATATAGATAATAGAATTATGAAGATTGAAAAGATTCATGCAAGAGAAATCCTCGATTCAAGAGGTAATCCAACTGTAGAAGTAGAAGTAACACTCGAGAATGGTGTTATGGGCCGTGCCGCTGTACCATCAGGCGCATCAACAGGTGAAAACGAGGCCCTGGAACTTCGTGATGGCGATAAAGAGCGCTATCTGGGTAAAGGCGTGCTCAAGGCTGTTGACAATGTTAACAAGGTGATTGCCCCTGAACTGAAGGGCGACTGCGTATTTGAGCAGCGTGCTATCGACTATAAGATGCTGGCGCTGGATGGCACACCAACCAAGTCGAAGCTTGGTGCAAATGCTATTCTGGGCGTATCGTTGGCATGTGCTCAGGCTGCTGCCAAGGCACTGAATATACCTCTTTATAGATATATAGGTGGCTGCAATGCCTACACCCTGCCTGTACCTATGATGAACATTGTGAATGGTGGTGCTCACTCAGCAGCTCCTATCGCCTTCCAGGAGTTTATGATTCGTCCTGTAGGTGCCAGCAACGAGCGCGAGGCTATCCGCATGGGTGCCGAGGTGTTCCATAATCTGGCCAAGTTGCTGAAGGCTCGCGGCCTTTCTACTGCTGTAGGCGATGAGGGTGGATACGCACCTAACTTCGATGGTATCGAGGATGCACTCGACACGATTGTAGAAGCCATTAAGAAGGCTGGCTATGAGCCCGGAAAAGACGTAAAAATTGCTATGGACTGCGCTGCATCAGAGTTTGCTACATGCGAGGATGGCAAGTGGTACTACGACTATCGCCAGCTTAAGAACGGCGCCAAGAAGGATCCCAACGGCAAGAAGCTCTCGGCCGATGAGCAGATTGCTTATCTTGAAGGGCTGATTACTAAATACCCGATTGACTCTATCGAGGACGGACTTGACGAGAACGACTGGGACAACTGGGTAAAACTGACAGAAAAGATTGGCGACCGCTGCCAGCTGGTAGGCGACGACCTGTTTGTTACCAACACCAAGTTCCTTGAAAAGGGTATCAAGATGGGTGCTGCAAACTCTATTCTGATTAAAGTGAACCAGATTGGTTCGCTAACTGAGACCTTAGAGGCTATTGAAATGGCTCATCGTCACGGCTATACCACAGTGACTTCTCACCGCTCTGGCGAAACAGAGGACACCACGATTGCCGACATAGCAGTAGCCACAAACTCAGGACAAATCAAGACTGGTTCACTTTCTCGTACCGACCGTATGGCTAAGTACAATCAATTGATCCGTATCGAGGAAGAGCTTGGCGATACCGCCGTATATGGCTATAAGCGCCTGAAATAAAACGTATCTTTTTAACAATTATAATAAACCATGTTGGTGCAGATAAGCTGTGAAGTTTGTCTGCATTTTTTATATTGCTTTAATAAGGCTGATAATACCTATTTTCTTTTAATCTAAATGTATTAGGAACATAGTATAGTTGTAACTAAAAAAACACCTATTTTTGTGTATTGCGGCATCTGAATCTTTGCCATAACTTTGCACCTGGATTTAATCCATGGTTTTTGTTAACTAATATATATGTGTTATGGGACTATTAAAAACATTGTTTACGAATTGCGCTCATCCAAAGGGTAGGATGGGGCGAGCTATGCTCAAGTTTATGAATATGTGTCATGCACCGCTCACCAATTGGGGCCTGAGTCTTATTGGCATTCAGGACGGTTGGACAATGCTGGACATAGGTTGTGGTGGCGGAGCTACACTGCAAAGGCTGACCAAGCGAAGCAAGGGAAGCATGGTTTATGGCATTGATATCTCGGAGGAGAGTGTTGCCAAGGCCGCCAATCTGAATGCCGCTGTGCTGAACAAACAAGTGTTTGTTACCCAAGGGTCGGCCGAGAAGTTGCCTTACGAGGATTGGAAGTTCGACCTTGTGACGGCAGTCGAGACCGTCTACTTCTGGCCTAATCTGCCCCATTGCCTGCAGGAGGTACGCAGGGTGCTGAAGCCTGGCGGTAAGTTCGCCATCATGGTGGAGGTAGCCGACGAGAATTCCAAGTGGGTGACTCTGGTGGATGGAATGAAAGCCTACACGCCCGAGAAGCTGCAGGAAATGCTGACGGATGCAGGTTTTCTTCAGACGGAAATCCATCGGAAGAGGCCGTCATACGCCACTGTTATTGGTGTTAAACACTAAAGGAAACATTCCTTCCCGCCGAAGTTGGCAGGGAAGCACACATTCTTTAAATCAAGTAATATGAGGGTAAAAAGTATTGTTTTTGGGATTTCAATTTTATTGGGTACACTTTCTTTTCCTACACACGCAAAGGCGGATGATGAGAATCCTGAGACGCTACCGGATAGTGCAATGGCCAAGGAAAAGACTACCCAGATGCACGAGGTTTGTATCTCTGTCTGTAGCAAGGCTCGTCAGCTACGCGAGTCGGCCATGCCGGTTTCCGTCATAGGAGCCCGCCAGTTACAGGGTACGGCCAATAATATAAATGATGTATTGGCGCGCACAGCGGGAGTAACGGTTCGTAATACTGGCGGACTGGGCAGTGCATCGCGTATATCGGTTCGCGGACTGGAGGGCAAGCGCATCGGATTGTATGTTGATGAGACGCCTATGTCGCAACTGGGTAACTTCGTGGCGTTGAATGATATTCCCACCGATATGATCGAGCGCATAGAGGTCTATAAGGGCTTGGTGCCCTATAAGTTCGGTGGTTCATCGTTGGGCGGTGCCGTTAATGTGGTAACAAAGGAATATCCGCCTCTCTACGTGGATTGCTCCTACGAGATAGGCTCCTTCAATACCCATCAGCTCTCGGGTGTACTGAAACGTACCGACCAGAAGAGCGGCCTGCAGTTTGGCTTGGGCGGCACCTATTCCTACTCCAAGAATAATTATATGATGCGGCTTGACAATCTGGACGGCCGTTGGGTGGAGCGTGACCATGACCGCTTCAGCAAGGTTATATACGGAGGTTCTGTGAAGGCCACTAAGTGGTGGTTCGACGAGATGAAGCTGGAGCTGGTAGGTACGCATACCAAGCAGGAGATTCAGGGAATAGACATTGATGTGCGCGAGGCGTATAACTACTCCAACAGCTGGGTGGCAGCGCTGAACCTGAAACGCGACAACTTCTTCCTCGAAGGACTGGACTTCGATATGGATGCAGGATATGTGCTGGGCTATTCCGGCATGTGTGACAAGGCTATGCACCGTTATGACTGGGACGGAAGGGAGCTGCCTCCGGTATCTGTTTACGGAGGCGAGCAGAACAATTACCCCTCGGACAGCAGAAACCGCACCAACGAGCTGACTGGAAAGCTGAATCTGGGTTACATCATAGACATGCATCACGCTGTTAACCTGAATATATATGCTGACCATACTACGATGCATCCCAACGACTCGCTGATGGATAAGGCAATGGGCTTTAAGGCTAACTTCCCCAGCAAGATGAATACTGTCACCACGGGCTTGTCGTACGACCTGACACTCTTTGGCGGGAAGTTCCAGAATGCCTTCACACTGAAGAACTTCTTCTTCTCGTCCTCCTCGCGCAGCATAGATATCTATGGTGTCAATGAGCCGGAGCCCGTCGAGCTATCCAAAAGCTACTGGGGCTTCAGCGATGCCATTCGCTACCGCTTCACACGCGACTGGATGGCTAAAGCATCGTTCAATTCCGAGGTGCGTGTTCCCACCTCCGAGGAACTGATCGGTAACGGTTTCTCCATCATGCCGTCCCCCTCGCTAAAGCCCGAGCGTACCACGGGTGTGAATCTGGGCGTGATGTATCGGCACGAGAAGAGTGATGGCGGATTGGTGGAGATGGAGTTGTCGGGCTTCTTCAATCAGTTGGAGGATATGATACGCTTTACGCCCGACATCATCCCTACGATGGCCCGATACCGTAACTTCGGGTCAGTACGCACCAAGGGAGTGGAGCTGGAAGTGAAGGGCGATGTCAATAAGTGGCTGTACCTCTATGCCAACGGTACCTATCAGGATCTGCGCGATGTCAGGGAGATGACACCCGGAACGGATGTTGCCAACCCTACCTACGGCCTGCGTATTCCCAATGTCCCTTACCTGTTGGGCAATTTCGGTGCCGAGCTGCACAAGGAGAATCTCTTTGGCGGCAAAGGGCAGAACTCGCGTCTGCTGCTGGACGGCTCTTATGTGCATGAGTACTTCTATGACTTCGAAGTCAGTAGGTATCAGGATCGCAAGATACCCACATCCTTCACCATGGACGCTGCCCTGGAGCACAGCTTTATGGATAACCGTCTGACACTGACGCTGAGGGTCAAGAACCTGACGGACAGCCATGTTGTGTCAGAGTTCAACCGTCCTTTGCCCGGACGATACATAGGATTCAAGATAAGATATGTATTCAGATAATTTAACTTTCACTTTTACTTCCTGAACTTCAGTCAGATAATAAATAACTTTTAAATCAAAAAAAAATGAAAAAGATCAATTTAGCTTTTGCTGCAATGATAGCATTGGTATGCTCTTGCAGCAACGATGATTCAACTCCGAGTCCTGAGATTAAAGATGGAACTTTCAAAGGTGTAATCTTTGCCTCCAGCATCACCAATGCAGAGGGTAACAACGGCAGTACATATCTGCAGGCGCTGACAGACTTTGTGCCTGGAGTGTACGACAACCGTAATGCCATTCCCATAGGTTTCGAGGTGAATCCAATCGTTACAGAGAGTGGCAACATCTATGTCTTCCCAGACTATATGGGCAATTCCAAGGCAGAGATTACCCGTTACAATCTGGATGCCAATGGCAACTGGATTAAGAAAGGGGCACTGCCTGTTCCTGCAGGTTCATCGGCCTGCAACATCGTCGAGCTGAACAGCGAGAAGGCATACGTAAGCATGCAGAGCATAGGTATGGTGATGGCTTTCAATCCCACCACTATGACTAAGATTACGGATATAGACCTAAATGACCTGAAGCAGGAGGGTACCAATGTGTCACCTGCTGTCATGGTTATCCGTGATGACAAGCTCTTCGTCGGCCTCAACCAGATGAACAGTCAGTGGATGCCCGAGCGTAATACCATAGAGCTGGCCATGATAGATACCAAGACAGATAAGTTGGAGAAACATATTATTGATTCATCCATAGGGTTCTGCTTTGCTTCACGTCCTGTTGATCCCAATTCAATGTTTATGGACGAGATCGGCGACATATATATCAACTGCCTTGGCTCCTTCGGCTTTATTCCTCAGTACCGTGGCGGCATTGTCCGCATCAAGAAGGGAGAGACGGATATAGATAAGGATTATTTTATCGCCTTGGATCAGACAGAGGTTAAGGGTCTGACAACCACATATGCCGACTTCCTGGCTGCCATCTACTATGGCGGTAACGGCAAGGTATATGCCTATGCCAATTCATATGGTCTGGATCCCGATGCATTGACGAATCCTTACCTGAGCATGACCAATATTCCCATCATCATTGATCTGAAAGACAAGTCAATGAGCGTGATAGAGGGAATGGAGATAAGCAATCCACAGGTTATGTCTGTTGCCAGCCACAAGAACTTGATAGTCTTTGGCAGTGCCAACAAGAAGGCAAACGGGTTCTATACTTATAATCCTACAACCAAGGAGGTACAGGGCCCTGTTATCCAGGTTTCTGGCAATCCCTGCTTCTTCCATAGCTTTTCTAATCTCTAATCCCTAATCCCTAATCAAAAAAAATGGCTATTGTATCTGCATAGCCATTTTTTTTATCTAAATTTGCACCATGACAATATTGATAATTGGACTATTGATACCGCTGCTGGGCACAATGCTCGGCTCCGCCTTTGTGTTTTTCATGAGGGACGAGATGTCCTTCCGTCTGCAGAAATCGCTGTTGGGCTTTGCCTCCGGTGTTATGGTGGCCGCCTCGGTATGGTCATTGCTGATACCTGCTATAGAGATGGCAAGCGCTTCCGATTCTCAATTTTCAATTTTCAATTCTCAATTCATGACAGTCCTTCCTGCCGCATTAGGTTTCCTGATGGGAATGGGTTTTCTGCTGTTGATAGACGAAGTGACGCCCCATCTGCATTTGGGAACCGACAAGCCCGAAGGTCCCCGTTCGCACCTCTCGCGTACAGCTATGCTGGCACTGGCCGTCACCATCCATAACCTGCCCGAGGGTATGGCCGTCGGCGTAGTCTTTGCCGGTGCCGGGAGCGGCTCCACATCCATCTCCCTGGCTGGTGCCGTAGCTGTGGCATTGGGTATCGCCATCCAGAATGTTCCCGAGGGAGCCATCATATCCATGCCCATGCGTGCAGCAGGTAATTCCAAGTGGAAATCATTCCTTATCGGTTCGCTGAGCGGAGCTGTAGAGCCCGTCGGAGCGTTGGCCGTCCTGCTCTTAGCCTCATTCTTTATGCCCATACTGCCCTATATGCTGGCCTTTGCCGCAGGTGCCATGTTCTACGTGGTTGTCGAGGAGCTTATCCCAGAGGCCTCCAGCGGTCAGCATTCTAACCTCAGCACCATAGGTTTTGCCATCGGCTTCGTCCTGATGATGGTGCTGGACGTGGTGATGGGGTAGTTCCTTAGGTATTTCTTGTGTGTTTCGGTAATTATTCGTACATTTGCGACTGATTTTAAAAAAAATGATAGCAAATGGACTTAAAGAAGATTATAAACCCCTGGTGCGACTGTCCCGAGTATAACTGCTTTGGCTGTAGTCCCAAGAACCCCATCGGCCTGCATCTGCAGTTTTTCGAGGATGGGGATTACATCGTTAGCAAATGGCAGCCCGGAAACAACTATCAGGGATGGGTCAACACCATGCACGGCGGCATCCTGAGCACGCTGATAGATGAGGTTAGCGGATGGGTTGTTACACGCAAGCTGCAGACAAGTGGCTATACCGTCCAGCTGAACGTCAAGTTCCGCAAGGCCATCCCCACCACCGAACCTGAACTGACCATACGCGCCAAGGTCACCAGGCAGGTGCGTAATCTGGCCTACATCAGTGCCGAGATTATCAACTCGCAGGGCGAAGTATGCAACGAAGGCGAGGCCATCTATTTCCTCATGAATCAGGAGAAAGCCTTGGAGATGGGCTTCCGCGAGTGTAAGGTAGAGGAGTAAATGTCTCCTCAGCATGTCGGTGGGTTTAATTCAGCTTCGTCATGTGGTAACCCATGCGCTTCAGCTGTATGGCGGCACCCTTTAGGTATAACTGGTGCAGACAGGCTACATAGCCGTCGAAGGCCTCCTTCGTACCAGGCTCGAAGGGTTGATGGCGTAGGGCGTTATTGACGCGCGAGGCGCATTCGCCCACCAGTTTCTCCAGTGCATTATAATCGTCGCCTTCTAACAATAGGACTTCCTGCCGGATATATTCGTCCATCTCGTCATAGCCACGTTTGTTCCTGAGGCTGGCATAAAGGTCGGGTAGGGCGTCATAGCTCTGCCATTCCGATGAATCCCAGAATTTGGCTACAGCCATACCTATGTACATCATCCATCCCAGCGAGGTGGTGGGGTAGCCCTGGAACTCTCTGATGCCGTCAGGCAGGTATGCCTTAGCTATCTCTTCCCATTTCTCTTCCACATCGGGACATTCGGGCAATCTTTCGTCCACCTCTTTCATGCTCAGCAGATACTGATGCAGATCCCTTCCTAATATCTCTTCAAAATTCTCCATTATAGACTGACTTTTTGCTTCGCGCAGAGACTTCAAACATACAAAGATCTCCCCCCAACGCTTAATAACGCTGCAAAAATAAGAAAAAACGCCGATTTAACACTTATCTCTCATGTGTTTTTTATCAGAATCAGGTAATCTGTCTTCTTTCTTATTGACTTCTTTTTGCCAAATGTTTGGCATTACTCCCGATATTTTGTCAAATTTTTCTTCCGTTTCGTTAATATGGGAATATATTTTTTTTGTAACTTTGCACACCGAAAAAACAGAAGTGTAAGATTGTATTTTAGTTTAACCTTTAGATGAACGAAGTCTATTACTACGGTTTAGCTGCATTGTTTTACCTGACAACATGCTGGGTGTTTGCAGCTGTACGTTGGTTCCATACCTGTCAGGAGCCCAAGGAACGCCGTTCCTATATATGGCCCGACCGTAAGTTGCAGGTACTATGTTACCTGTGCTCTCTTGTTTTGGTGCCCTATGTTATTAATCCTACCGATGAAGCAGCATGGCTGCTGATGAAGTCATATTTCCCCGCTACCTATTATTTCTATTGTGGCCTGTTGTTGCTCTGCTATGCCGGCACGGTGAAGCAGTGGAGCCGCTGGAAGCCCGTCAGTTGGGTAGCCGCCATCATTGTTATCGCCACTATGGTCTTGCCTGTGCTTAACGCCTGGCTTCCCTTTAAGTTGATGAGTGCCGATGGCATACAGTTCTGGCATTATGTTATTGTTGTGGAGAGCTGTGTGATGATGGCTTACTGCTGCATGGCCATGTGGCAGGTCTGGTGCTGGATTCGCGAGTCGCGAGACGCCAATTACTCCAACCCCGACGATTTCCCGGTACGCTATGCCTCCATCGTCCTTCTGTACCCCATTATGCTCACCCCTTTGTTATGGCCGGCCTTCATTTACGATTCGCGTTATGTGATGGCTTTACTGCACTTGATGCTGGCTGTCATCAATGTAATGCTTCTCATTACTGTCATGCCTGCATGGCGACGCAAGACCATGCTGCCTTCTACCGAAGAAGACGAGAATTCCTCTGAGGATAATGACCACAGGGATTCATGTGTCGAAGAGCAGATAGATCAGATAGCCTCTGAGATACGTGCCTACGTTGAGGGACAGCGTGCCTATCTGGACCCCCACTTGAAGATAGACGATGTGGTAGAGCATTGCCAGAACGGGCGCACTTATGTTTCGATGGCTTTCCAGCGTCGTTTCGGGTCCTTTGCCAGCTATATCAATTGCCTTCGTCTGGCGCACTACGAGCAGTATGTGGCCGAGCATCCCAACGAGACCAAGGAGTCAGCGGCCCTTGCTTCTGGCTTCAGTTCCTACAACGCTTATTACCGCGCTACAAGAAGGTAAGGGTTAATTGTTCTTGGTAGCTTAGTAGAAAAAGCCAATGGCCAAAAGCCAATGGCCAATGTTCCCGTTCCCGTTAACGTTCCCGTTAAAATATCCCTTTCTTGCATTGTTTGTACAATTTGCAATGTTTTTTATAGGAATTTGCAATGTTTATTGCACCCAAATGCAATGAACTTGCGAATAGGTGCAATGAACTTGCATGTTATCTGCAACATGTTTGTACGATTTGGAATGTATGCTTTTTGAAACTCGGTGTATTTTTGCGCCCGAATTTGAAAAAGCAAACTTACAAACATGACATTTCTGATGCGTTTCTTCCCGCTTACTCCACTACAGATTCTTTTGGGTTTTCTGGTTGTAGTGGGCATTTCTGTGTTCATAGTGGCTTGCTGGCGCAACATCCATTCCGACGACAAATAACAAATAATATATATAAATAATGTATAATCAAAAATCAATGAATCACATGCAAAGAAAAAGACTTTCTTTTCTGGCCCGCGCAGCCATGACGCTGCTGGTGGCCATGATTACAGTCTCGACTGCACGGGCAGAGATTACGGGAAGTGGTAATTACAACGACCCGTATGTGCTTAACACAGCCGAAGACTGGGCAACATTCGCTGAGAAAATCAACGATGGTTCCTATTTTAACAAGTACTACAAGCTCAGTGACACATGGGACAACAGTTCCAGTCCTGTTACTGTAACCGTAGGAACAAAAGACCATCCCTTTACTGGTACGTTTGAAGGAAACGGTAAGACACTGTATGTAAACATCAATGATACGGAGAACGAGGGTACAGCGCCCTTCCGTGAGTTCAATCGTTTGCGTCCTTCTGGCAGCTACTCTACTGCAGAGGCTAGAATTAGAAACCTTACCGTCCGTGGTAGTGTTACGGGTTCAACCTATGCTGCCGGACTGGTAGGTATCTGCAAAGCCTATAATGCCTACAGCTTAGGCGAAATTAACAATTGTACGGTAGATGTCAATGTCATCGTTCCCGGTACCAGCGCCGATGCTACAATGGGTGGTGTAGTTGGTTATTCATATGATGCTGGACTGAGTATCACGAATACAACATTCAGCGGCACCTTGGATAACAAAGCTAACTATGCAGGCGGTTTGATTGGCAGTTGCGAATATTCCTGCAACTTTAGGCTCAAGAACTGTCTCTTCAAGGGCAGTTACAAGGGTTCGGCCGCTAATGGTTTTCATCCTATTGGTATTCTTGGTGGTTCTAAAGTCAGTTTGTTTAGTTCATGTGAATTCAGTAATTGTTTTTATACGCAAGATCCTACTTTAACTGATGCAAGTAACATTATCTATTCAGGTACAAGGGTTTATGCATCTGCCGATGATATTGACAATGACCTTCTAAAGAAGAATCTTTATGAGCTGGTAAAAGCGTCGGACAACGAGCAATACTATGCGCCTGCTGCGGTAAATGGTCTTGGTACTGTTTATAAATATACGGGTTCGGCTATTGCGCTTGGCTATACCGTAAATGCTTTTGACGGTACTGTACTAAGCAAGGGTACACACTATAGCGAAACGTTCAAGAGGGACGGCTCCGTTGTTTCGGAGGTGAAAGAAAAGGGTAACTACACCCTGGCTATTACAGGTGTTATCCCAGGCAATACAATAGAATTCAGCTTTGGAGTTGTAGATGCTGAAAATGTTGTTAACCTTGGAAATATTACTTCTGCTACAACGATTCCCGACAATACAATTCTGACGGGTACACTTACCAGCAATGTTAAGGTGTCTATTGCTGCTGGTGCCACGGTAACACTCTACAATGCTACCATCAATGGCATAAATAAAAGCGACTACATGTTTGCAGGTCTTACCTGCGAGGGTGATGCCACCCTTATTCTGGCCGATGGTACAACAAATACGGTAACGGGATTTGAAAGGGGGTATCCCGCTATCCAGGTTGCTCATAATAGTGGTTCTGGCGACGAATATACACTGACTATCCGAGGTAACGGTTCATTGAATGCCTCTACCAGCTATATTAGTGGTTGGACAGGTGCGGCCATAGGAGGCAATATTAATGATGATGCCTGTGGCAACATCGTTATTGAGGGTGGTAACATTACTGCTAATTGTGGTAACACCAGTGCAGCTATTGGTAGTGCTTACTATAAGAAATGCGGTAACATCACTATCAGTGGAGGTACCATCAATGCATCTGCATCTTTTGCAGGATCAGGTATCGGTTCTGCTTCCTATGCAAATAGTTCCTGCGGAAATATCACCATTAGTGGAGGTGATATTACTGCCAGCGGCGGTGATGGAGGTACAGGCATTGGTAGCGGCTCTTCTGGTATTTGCGGTAATATCCTTATCTGTGGCGGAACCGTTACAGCCTTAAGTGTAGGTATACATGGCGTAGGAATAGGTTGCGCTGGTAATAAAGGTGTTTGTGGCAATATCACCATCACGCAGGATGCCTATTGCGTCTCATCAACAAGAGGCTCTTATGCAAGAAACAGCGTAGGTCGTGATTACAACTATGAACCAAGTACTATCGGTACTGTCACTGTTGGCTGTACACTTGACGCTCAAGGCAATCCCGTAGGAGGTAAGGTCGGTGAAGTTAGTGACGAATCATTTAAATTCTATGGATCTGTGGCAACTAATGTTCTGAATACAGTTATCATAAGCGGCATCAAGGATCATTATTGCTATAACGGATCACCTATCGATTTAGATTTTGCCCTGACAGACCTGAATGGTAATGTATTGAAGCAGGGTACAGATTACACAGTTACACTCAACGGCACTGACGTTACCGACCAGACGACGATTTCAATCCCTGATTTGGGTAACTATACACTGGCCTTTGAGGGTATAGGAAACTATTCTGGCGAGAATAGTGTCAGTTTCTTTGTTTGCGACCTCTCGAATATCAAGACAGAGTTCACATTCGTGGATGGCGATGTAATATCTGGCAAATACGACACACGCGAGAAGCTTTCCATTGCCGACGGTGCTACCGTTACACTCAATGGCGTGAACATTGTTGGAGGAAACTACCGTGACTACCTTTTTGCAGGACTCACCTGCGAGGGTGATGCCACCATTATTCTGGCCGACGGTACGGAAAATACGATAAGAGGCTTCGAGTATGAATATCCTGGCATCCAAATTTCTGAGGGTAAGACACTGACCATTAAGGGTAATGGTTCACTCTCTATTGATCAGACTTTTGTATCTTCTGCTGCTATCGGTGGTGTGTATGGAAAAGCCGGAGGTAACATTGTTATCCAGGGTGGTAACATCGTAGCCAAGGGTGGTTCCCTTTCTGCCGGTATCGGTGCAAGTACTGATGGCTCTTGTGGCGATATCACCATCACCGGCGGTAACATCATAGCTGAAAGAGAGAAATATGGTGAATATAGTATTGGAGGTGCTAATGCCGGCACCGTTACCATCGGTAATCAGGTGACAGGCTCTATCAAGGACAATGTCCACATCTTCCCCTATACTGTCAGCTTCGATGCCAACGGTGGTTCTGGCGCTGCAATGAAGACGATGTCTTTCATGCACGATATTCCACAGACTTTGACTGCTAACACCTATTCAGCCCCCAATGCCAGCGATAGCTTTGTGGGATGGTCAACAGCTGCTGACGGCAAGCTGATGTTTGAAGACGGTGTGAGTGTAAATAACCTGACTGAGACACCAGGTGCCGACGTAACACTCTATGCTTTGTGGCATCCCAATGTTGATGAATCAGCAGGTCTCTCTGTTGATAACGACTATACATATCCTGCTGAAGGTCACTTCTTTGTGGATATGCCTGCAACAGGTGCTAAGACTGTTACCATTCCTACAACCGTTCCGTCCTTCAAGATATATGATAATGGCGGCAAGGATGGCAAGTACAGTCCAAGTTGTGATGGAACCCTTGTGCTGAATGCTCCTGAGGGCTGCATTATCCAGCTCACTGGTAAAGTTAATATATATAATACCCAGGACTACCTGAGTGTATATGATGGAAACGAGGCCAGCGGAACTCCTCTGCTCGACCAGAAGAAAGGGGTTGATTCCAGCATCGGCATCATTACCAGCAAGACCCAGAACATGACACTCTGCTTCTCTTCTGATGATGTAGACTATTCTGTTTGGGGAGGTCTTGATCTGACAGTAAGGGTTATCAAGGCCAATGCCGAGAACGAAATCACAGTTAAGAACCCCACAGATGGTGGTAGCGTAGCTGCAAGCTTAGCTGAGTCAGCAGCTGCAACGGCTCCCGTTCACGAAACAGTCAGCCTGACAGCTACGGCATCTACAGGCTACTTGCTGAGCGACCTCAGCGTAGTGGATGGCTATAACAATAATGTCAGCACAACAGACATGCTTTGGTACACAGGCAAAAGCTCTGCCACCTTCACCATGCCTGGCTCTGAGGTTACTGTCACCCCAACATTTACCAATACACTGACTGCAGAGGGTGGTCTCTATATTAACCTTCCCGAGACAGGCACTAAGACCGTTGACCTTAGCTCCTTCACAGGCCTGAAGTCATTCAAGGTATATGATGATGGTGGTAAGGACGGACACTACAGCAATCTTAGCGACGGTACCCTTGTGCTGACTGCACCCGAGGGTTGCAAACTTGAGCTCTCAGGTACCATCTTAGCGAATGCATCCACCTACCTGTACGTTTACGACGGTACCAGCAATGAAGATACCCAGTTGCTCAGGAAGTATACTTATGAAGATACTCCTGTGAGCATTGGCAGTACCATCACAAGTTCGGGTAGAAGCTTAACAATTAACTTCAAAGGCGAAAGTAGGTATACTTCTATTTATGATGGTATTGACCTTCTTGTAAAGATTATCAATCCCGATGATGAGCAGAAGATTGTCATCAATAATCCTACTGAGGGTGGTAGCCTGAGCGGTAAGGGTTCAGCCAAGTTGGACGAGACTGTTACACTGACAAATAACAATGATGACGGTTACTATCTAACGGATATCAGTGTAAAGGATGCTAATAATGAGGCTGTTGAGCTGGATTGGCAGGGTTCATTCTTTAATACTTCTACCTTCAAGATGATGGGTGGCGAGGTTACTGTTACCCCGACCTATACGAACAATCTGACAGCAGACGGAGGTCTCTTCGTTAAGATGCCTGCAACAGGCGATGCATCTTTCAAGATTCCTGCTGACGTACAGTCTTTCAAGGTTTATAACGATGGTGGTAAGAATCACGTTTACAGCCATAATTGTAACGGAACTCTCACAATGATTGCCCCCAAAGGCTATGAGCTGAAGGTTTCGGGTTCAGTGAGAATTGCCGACCGTGCCTATCTTGAAATCTATGACGGTACAGAGAGCACTGATTCAAAGAAGCAGATCAGTTCTTACACATATAAATATGGTGGTATTGATCCCGTCGTATCTTCTACTGGTAGCCTGACGTTCAGATTTACCTCTAAAGATTATACAAGCACTGGTGCTGACCTTACCGTTACGCTTATTGACGTTACTGCTAAGCAGGAAATTGCCATCAAGGACGTTGAGGGCGGTATTATAGCTGCATCTGTTGACAATACTACAGTTACTGAGGCAGCTGTGAACGAGACTGTTACGCTTACAGCAACCTTAGACGATGGCTCTATGCTTGACGGTATCAGTGTGGTAGCTGAAGACAACAGCACTATCAACGTTACGGATGCACGATGGTTCTGTAATACTAACCAAGCAACTTTCACAATGCCCGCTGCTGCTGTTGCTGTTACCCCATCCTACACCAAGGCAAAGACTGCAGAGGATGGTCTGTACATCAACATGCAGAATGATGTAGAATTAGATGTTACTATCCCCGATGGAGTACAGTCTTTCAAGGTTTATGACAATGGTGGTAAAGATGGTAACTACGACAAAAAACATCCTGGCACGATGGTGCTGACAGCCCCCGAAGGCTATGTATTACAGTTGTCGGGTGAAATGAAAGCTAGCTCAAGCTCTCACCTGATGGTTTATAACGGTACTACCAAGGATGACCCCTTGCTATTGGATCTGAAAAGCGAAAGCTACTTTGGTTCGAAAGAAATTGGCTCAAATCTTATCTCTGGAAGATCTATGTTGATTAATTTCGCTCCTACAACCTATGATTCTGACAGGGAAGGTCTTGACCTTACCGTTACGCTCATCAACAGCACTGCTAAGCATGAGATTGCCATCAGCGATGCAGAGGGCGGTAAAGTAAATGTAACAGTAGACAAAGCATCTGCTACGGCTGCAAAGGTGAACGAGACCATTACGCTGACATCTACTGCTGCCGATGGTCACTGCCTAAGCAATATCACTGTAATGGATGCCGACAAGAATCTTGTCAACACCACTGGTGATATTGTATGGTACGAAAGCACCAACCAGTTCAGCTTCATCATGCCAGGCTCTGCTGTTACCGTAACACCGACTTACATCGATAAGGTAACTGCTGACGATGGTTGGAGCATAAATATGCCAGCTAATTCAGAGAAGACTATCAATCTTTCCTCATACGTTCAGTCATTCAATGTATATAGTGATCGTGGCAGGAATGAATCTTACAGCAACAACTGCGATGGAACGCTTACGCTGTCTGCTCCTAAGGACTTCAAGATTAAGTTGACTGGTGAATCTTGGGTTGCTGATAACAAGGCTGACCACCTATATATCTATGATGGCAAAGAAAGCAAGGGCACACAACTGTTTAATGGTAAGACAGGAGATGTGGATATCAATGTTGTAAGTGGATCAGACATGACACTTCACTTCGTTTCCGGTACCAATCATTATACTTATCATAGACTTAGGTTAGTTGCCCAGGTAGGTAACAATGTAGGCATTGCTTCTGGTATTGAACACGGAGTTGTCGAGTGCACAGACTTCGCTTCGAACAACGAGACTGTTAAACTGACATTAACTCCAGATGAAGGCTACACAGTTGACAAGGTATTCTACAACGATGGCACAGACCACGAGATCCTGCCTTCTAACGACGAATATTCGTTCCTGATGCCTGCCAAGGATGTTACCGTCAGCGCTACGTTCAAGCTCATCGAATACGCCATCAACTATGAGGGTGTGGAGGATGCTACCTTCGATAAGGCTAATTCTGACAGCTACACCATCGAGGATGTTGACTTGGTATTGAACAATCCTACGAAGGCTGGCTACGAGTTCGCTGGATGGACAGGTACTGGACTGGATGCTGCCACAGAGACTGTTACTATCAAGCACGGTACAACAGGTGAACTTACCTATACAGCTACATGGACAGAGAACGTGCTGGAGTTGGCAAACACAGCCGAAGACAACACCCTTGGCATCGAGGAGGCTGCAAATAGTGGTAAGATTTACAACCGCGTTATACTCACAGGCCGTACGCTCTATAAGGATGGCGACTGGAACACTATCTGCCTGCCCTTCGACGTAACGATTGCCAAGAGTCCTCTGGCAGATGCCAAGGTGATGAAGCTGGATGACTTGAACAGTGGTCTCAACGGCAAGAAGCTGACACTCAACTTCGTGGAAGAGACTGACGTCATGACTGCCGGCACTCCTTACCTTGTTAAGTGGACTAAGGCCGACGACTACGATCAGGCTGATCCTGAGACACGCGACCTGAAGGCTCCTGTATTCCAGGGTGTGACTATTACCGGTGAGACGAACAATATTGCTTCTTACGACAAGTCGGTAGCCTTTATCGGTACATACAATTATATTAGCATCGACAAAGAGGATGAGAATACCATCTTACTGGGTGCCAATAACAAGTTGTACTACCCCCAGCCCGACCTTTCAGATGTTCAGAATCCGAAGTATCCCAGCATCGGTGCCTTCCGTGCATACTTCCGACTCTATAACAATGATTTCAAGGTTAAGGAGTTCCAGATCAACTTCAGCGATGATGATACTGAGGACGGAATTAAGAACGTTAACGTTAACGATAACGATAACAGTATCTTCAACTTGGCCGGTCAGAAGGTCGGTAGGCTTCAGAAGGGTGTTAACATCGTGAACGGTAAGAAGATTTATGTAAAATAAAGACCCATAGCCCCGTTTGTCACCTCCCCCTCTCAAGGGGGGAGGACGGGAGGGGGCTTTTATTATGAATACTTACATTAAACCTGAAATAATAGTTGTCGAGATTCAGCACAGCGGTTGCCTGTTGCAGGCAGTCAGCTCTGTACAGAGTGATGGTATATTCGACCCAGAGGTATCGGGCGGAGCCGATGTTGCCCGCACACGTGAGATAAACACTTGGGACGAAGAGTGGTAACTTTAGTTTACCGTTTACGGTTTACTGTTTAGAGGGTTGAGGTTAGCATGTTTCGGTAGGCATGTTTGGTTAGCGTGTTTCGGATAGTGATTGTTTTTGTTACCGTTTTATTTCCGCAAACGCGCTAACCGCTAACCGAAATACAGAATGCGCTAACCGCTAACCGCTAACCACAAAAAAAATGCCGAGGCAGAAACCTCGGCGTTTTTTGTTTATTGTGATTGTTTATTTCCTTGTAGCTCGGTAATAAGCATTATAAGAACTGAAGCCGGAAGCAAGGGCCGCAGATTCTTTTGTCTCGTTGGGATGCTCTATTACATATTGCTCGTAATGTGCCAGACGAAGGCCGTTGACATAGTTGGCAAAGGAACCAAAGCGACGCTGGAAGGTCAGTGAGACGTAGGTGCGTCCATTATGGCAGTTCGCCACCACATCATCTATCTTTAGGTGACAGTCCAGATAAGCCTGCTTGCCTTTGACGTAAGCTTCTATCTCCAGGGCAGTCTGCTCTATGCGTTCTTCAATGCCGTTTTCGTCGTGGGCGTTGTTATCCGTTTCGGTAGCGGAAAGGATGGTCTTGCGACGCCATACGGGCATCACATTGATGAGCAGCACAATGTTGGATATAGCCAGAAGCACATGCTGGATAGCCATCAGGCGTGGTGAATCTAGCAGGTAGGCAGGCCAGATAAGGGGTGTGAGGACAATGGGGAAAAACAGCACGCGGTGAGCATATTCGGCAGGAAAATCGTCTGGATTGGAGAAGTTGGCATCGCAAGCTTCATCCAGCCATCGTTTTACCTGCCACATGGCCATACCAACGTATATACACATCACCAGACTTTCTGCCATCACCACATATTTCCAAACCATCAGTCCCTCGCTGTTTAGAATAGGAGCAGGAAGCCATGCATTCAGAACGGGAATGAGCATGGTGGCTATGGTGATGATAGCAGCTACCCAACTGATACTCTTCCAGCGGTTCCACTGCTTGACAGTACCGAAGAAGCAGAGCAGGAGCATGCCACAGAAGAAATAATAGGTGGCAGGGTAGTAGTACCTGATAAGCGTCCAGGCTGCTTCGTTGGTTGGGTTTATGACGTATGGCAGCAGGGTAATAGAGCAGAGGTAACAGAGTACCTGCAGCTTACGGTCGGGCCATATATAGGGATGATTCTTCTTGGGTGCACGACAAGTATGGAACCAGCGGACAGCTGCAAACGACCAGCATGTCGTTATATACAGCATCGCTGCCAAACCATAGTAATAGACTTCGTTCATATTAAAGTTATCTTTAAATAAATCTTTTATTTCCTTTATTCTGGGGTGCAAAGATACAAAAAAATACTATTTGCATATTGACAAAAGGGAGAAAGTTTTTGATAAAATTTCGGAAATAGAACATATTTTATGGTAAAAAAGTGTCAATAAACAAGGCACCCCGACCTATAAAAACAGGCTGGGGTGCTTTATATTTTTCCTTACATTTGCTTGTAATCCTTGGCCAGTCCGCCTTCGGCTGTTTCCTTGTAGAGCGAGGGTAGGTCGTGACCTGTCTGCTTCATGACATCTACCACCTTATCGAAGGATACACGGTGAATACCGTCTGAGAATGTGCTGTAGATATTGGCATCTAAGGCACGGGCGGCAGCATAGGCATTACGCTCTATGCAGGGAATCTGCACCATACCGCAGACGGGGTCGCAGGTCATGCCCAGGTGGTGCTCCAAGCCCATCTCTGCTGCATATTCTATCTGGGCAGGTGAGCCGCCAAACAACTGGTTGGCAGCTGCCGATGCCATGGCACAGGCCACACCCACTTCGCCCTGACAACCTACCTCGGCTCCGGAGATGCTGGCATTCTGCTTGACGATATTGCCTATCAGACCGGCTGTAGCCAAAGCCCTAAGGATGCGTGCATCGCTGAAGGCCTTGCTCTTCCACATGTGATAGAGTACGCCTGGCAGTACACCGCACGATCCGCAGGTGGGAGCCGTAACTATCTTGCCACCGGCAGCATTCTCCTCGCTGACAGCCAAGGCATAGGAGAAGACCAGTCCGCGGGTGCGCAAGTTGTCCTTATATCCTGTGGCCTTTACATAGTAGGCAGCAGCCTTACGACGAAGGTTCAGAGGGCCAGGCAAGACGCCTTCGGCATCCAAGCCGCGCTCTACGGCAGCCTTCATGGTTTCCCATACCTCATGCAGGTAGTCCCAGATGTCGTTTCCTTCCGTCTCTGCCACATACTCCCAGTAGCTCTTGCCTGAGCGTTCGCAATACTTCAGGATGTCCGTCATCTTGTTCAGCTCGTAGATGTCGGGCGATGAGAGACGGCTTTGGCTCTCCTCTGCCAGTTCGCCTCCGCCGATGCTGAACACCTGCCAGCGGTCCGTCTGCTTGCCGTCCTGATCGTAGGCGCGGAACTCCATGCCGTTGGGATGGTAGGGGAGAAACGTCTTAGGTTTCCACTCTATGGTAATGCCCGGTATGGCATCCATGATAGCCACATCCGTCATGTGTCCCTTACCTGTGGCAGCCAGGGAACCATATAGCGTCACTTCTGTGCGTGCAGCCCCAGGGTGTCTCTGTACGAAGATTTCCGCTGCTTTTCTGGGTCCCATAGTATGACTGGATGAGGGCCCCAATCCTATCTTGTATATCTCTTTTATTGTTTTCATCTAAACTCTCAACTCTAAACAGTAAACTGTCTCTAAACTCTCAACTCTAAACTCTCAACAATATGATAATATACAATACAACATTTCAAGTGGAGGCTCAGGATGCGCAGAATTTCGTGATATTTCTGCATGAGGTGTATGTACCTGCTGCTACAGAAAGTGGCGAACTGAAGAATCCACGTCTTACACGCATCCTCAGTCATAAGGATGAGGCAAGCGAGTGTTTCTCCCTACAGTTTGAATTGGAAAGTAGTGCAACGCTCCATAAGTGGCACACAGCAACTGGTGCTAAACTAAATGATGAACTTGTCAAGACATTCAAGGATAAGATTGTCGGATTCCCAACTCTCATGGAAGAGGTGTTTTAGTTGAATGTCATTTTCTGTTTCCAGTCAGGATGGCGGTTGCATTAGGGAACAGTTTGCGGCACACGATAAACAGACCGATTATTACAGATAGTGCAATGACTGGAGGGACAATATAGCATATAAACTCGCTTACCCAGTTGTCTGCAGGCATTATCTTGATAGTTATTCCCTTGATTAGTGACAATGGTGTATCGTATCTCGGTATGGTAATATAGTGGAAAGCATATATGAAGAAACAACTTGACACGAGTGTGGCGTTGACCTTCATATTGTATTTACGAACACATACTGAGGCAAAATACCATAATGTGAATACTCCAGAACTAACGTAGAATGGGTAAAAGTACTGACCTGTTACTGTGTTGTCACCGTTATATACCGTAGTGACAAACATAAGAACAACACTTGTAGGAACAAAAAAGTACTTATATCTGTCAGCAAATGAAATGATACTCCTTTTGTTTATCGCAAAGTATGCACCAAGCGAGAAGAAGAATACAGCCAAGATACTTATGCCTTGAACATTTGTCCATACCCTTGACACATAAGCGAGGAACAATATCCATATAGCAATTTTCTGTCCACGGCTTATCACGAGATAGATGACAGGAGTGAGTAATGTGACTACAATCAAGTCACGCAAGAACCAGAGTGGTCCGTCAATAGGGGCAGAATTGACCACCTCATAACCAAGCCAATCAACACCTTCCGTCCAGTCCTTATACACATAGAAGAAACGCCAGCACTCATCCTTGACATAGGTGACAACATCGGACA
>JAEEGJ010006417.1_pt1 | contig 35280 bp, 25 predicted proteins | sample 8958761 | NCBI WGS metagenome assembly JAEEGJ01 (sample SAMN16246546, study PRJNA631951) | gut metagenome | biome: gut microbiome; feature: rumen; material: RS-attached | host: Bos | place: Iran: Karaj | collected 2018-10
TTCGCTACGCTAAGAGGTGGGGGATATCTTCTGTTTTGTTATATTACGATGCCTGTATTTTTTTCATCGGTCTGTTGCGATATAACGGTTTTCTCTTTAGACCGTTCTGTGAATAGATCAGCTTCGGCTTTTCCGTACCCTCTGCAGCAGCTTTGGTAATAATGCATTTTACGACCGTCAGATCCGAAGGTGCTTCGAACATGGCATCCATCATTATGCTTTCGCATATTGCTCTTAAGCCTCTTGCCCCGGTCTTGCGCTCAAATGATTTTTTCGCTATGACCTCAAGCGCTTCCTGTTCAAACTCAAGCTCGACATCATCAATCTCAAACAGCTTTTTATACTGCTTCGTGAGTGCATTCTTAGGCTTGGAAAGGATATCGCACAACGCTTTTTCATCCAGCATGTCAAGCGCGGCCATGACCGGAACACGTCCGATAAACTCCGGTATGAGTCCGAACTTGATAAGATCCTCGGGAAGAACCTGACGGAACATATCGCCTATATCCAGATTCAGGCTGTCATTTATCTCAGCGTTAAAGCCCATTGATTTCTTGCCTATTCTGGATTCCACTATCTTTTCAAGGCCGTCAAAAGCTCCGCCGCAGATAAACAGTACATTTGTGGTATCAATCCTTATAAGATCCTGATGGGGATGCTTTCTTCCTCCCTGGGGAGGCACCGATGCGATAGTACCTTCAAGTATCTTTAAGAGAGCCTGCTGTACGCCTTCGCCCGATACATCACGGGTAATGGAAACATTCTCCGACTTCTTTGTTATCTTGTCTATCTCGTCTATATATACTATACCGTACTGGGCACGTTCGATATCATAATCCGCTGCCTGGATAAGCTTAAGCAGGATATTTTCAACATCTTCACCGACATAGCCTGCTTCGGTAAGTGTGGTCGCATCCGCCATGGCAAAGGGAACGTTCAGTATCTTTGCCAGTGTCTGTGCAAGATATGTTTTTCCGGAACCTGTCGAGCCTATCATCAGGATATTGCTCTTCTGAAGCTCCACATCTGATTCCTTGATTGAAAGAACCCTCTTGTAATGATTATATACAGCAACGGAAAGGATCTTTTTGGCATCCTCCTGACCGATAACATAATCATCCAGGAATTTCTTGATCTCTACAGGCTTAAGCAGGTTAATCTCGCCGGCAAGCTCTGCACCGTTCATGTCACGCTCGTCATCGGCGTCATAATATTCCTCGTCAAGGATTTCCGCACAGAGGTTTACACACTCATCGCAGATATAAACATCATCAATACCCGAGAAGAGTCTTTTTACCTGATCCTGTCTCTTCCCACAGAAACAACAGCTTATAGATCTTATCTTCCTGCTATCATCACTTCTATTTGCCACATCCGACTCCATTCTTCAAAAATCCCAAATAACCGTACTTAGTTACTCGGCATAATATTTCCTGTTATGATCATCTGTGCTCAATGACTCTGTCAATGAGACCGTATTCAAGAGCTTCCTCTGCGGACATGTAATTATCCCTGTCGGTATCTCTCTCAATAACATCTATGGGCTTGCCTGTATTTGCCGCAAGCATTTCATTAAGCTTTCTCTTGGTCTTTAAAATGTTTTCGGCAACAATCTGTATTTCCGTAGCCTGACCGCGCGCTCCGCCTGAAGGCTGGTGTATCATGATCTCGGCATTGGGAAGAGCCATTCTCTTTCCTTTTGTTCCGCCTGCAAGCAGGAATGCTCCCATGCTTGCGGCAAGACCTACACAGATAGTGGAAACGTCACACTTAATATACTGCATGGTATCATAGATGGCAAAACCCGATGTTACAGATCCGCCGGGACTGTTAATATAGAAATTAATATCCTTATTGGGATCTTCGGACTCCAGGAACAGCATCTGGGCAACAACAAGTGAAGCTGTAACATCATTAACCTCTTCGGAAAGGAAGATTATCCTGTCCTTTAACAGTCTGGAATAAATATCATACGAACGCTCTCCACGGCTCGTCTGCTCTATTACATAAGGGACTAAACTCATATAAACCTCCGATTACTTCTTAAGGATTATTTTTCAATAGCTGCCTCACGGATAAGATCTGCTGCCTTACCTACAGCTATGTTACGCTTCATGTTCTCAAGCTCCTTACCAACTACGAGCTCCTTGATCTTATCCTTCTCCATCTTGTACATCTCAGCCATGGTAGTGAATTCCTGATCTACTTCCTCAGGGCTGACCTCAATCTTTTCAGCTTCAACAATTGCTTCAAGAACAAGTCTTGCCTGAACACGCTTTAATGCCTGAGGCTTTGTCTGCTGAACAAACTGCATTGCATTCATTCCGCTGTACTTTAAGTACTGCTCAAAAGGCATACCCTGCTGCTGGATCCTCGATGCGAAATCCTCTACCATGTTACGAGCCTCGTTCTCAATCATGGCATCGGGGATATCCATCTCTGATGTCTCGATAACCTTAGCGAGTACTTCGTCTTCCTTAGCCTGCTTTAACTCCTTTTCCTTGCCCTCCGACAGTTTCTTCTTAATATCCTCTTTTAACTCGGCAAGTGTATCAAACTCCGATACCTCCTGAGCAAACTCGTCATCTGCCTCAGGAAGCTCCTTACGGGTGATGGCATTGATCTTGCACTTGAACACTGCGGGCTTGCCCTTCAGGTTCTCAGCATGGTATTCTTCGGGGAATGTAACATTGATATCCTTCTCATCGCCGATATTCATACCGATGAGCTGTTCCTCAAAGTTGTCGATAAAGGTATGTGAACCGATAACAAGCTCTGCATCCTCAGCCTTTCCGCCTTCAAAAGGAACCCCGTCTACGCTTCCTTCATAATCAAGCTTGATCGTGTCGCCGTCTTCAACGGCTCTGTCTTCAACGGTGATGCTTCTTGAATTCTGATCTCTGAGCTTGTCGATCTCGGCGTCGATCTCGGAATCCGTAACTTCAATCTCTTTTTTCTCAACCTCAACACCCTTATAGGTGCCAAGCTTAACCTCGGGCTTAACTGCAACCTTTGCTGTATATATAAGGCTCTTGCCCTTCTCAACCTGCTCAATGTCAACTTCAGGTCTGGAAACTATATCAAGACCGCTCTCCTCTGCAGCCTGTGCATATGTGTCGTTTATAACGGCATCGGCTGCATCCTCATAAAATACTCCGGAACCGTAAACCTTCTCGATAAGTGCAAGAGGAGCCTTGCCCTTTCTGAAGCCCTGTATCTGAATCTTGTTTTTGTTTTTCTGATATGCCTGCTGATATGCTTTTTCAAAAACATCGGCATCTACTTCTACCGTAATCTTAAAACTGTTTTTTCCTAAATCTTCTGTCTTGACTATCATTTGTCGTTCCTCCTGAAATTATATTCACAATCTTGGTTATTATATCATATAAATTTCAAAAAGGCAAGAGTCAATTTATTTTAAAAGTCGCGCAAAAAAAGGAACGGCAGAATATGCCGTTCCCAAATAGAAATCAGATCTTTTCCGATTATCTTCCGAGTGTCAGATGCTTCTCTACGAAACCATCGATGAAGCCGATCCTTAAGGTCTTCATTCCAAGTGCCATGAATGCAAGGATGATGAAGAAGATGTACTTGAAGATGCTTATCATTGACTCAAGTGCTGCGATGATCTGTCTGAGCTTAGCGTAAGGAACGTTGCCTTCGAATACTGCTGCCCATGAATTGAACATACCGAACAGATCGGGCAGGAAATCAAGGATGTATCCCAACAGTGAGAAACAGATTGCAAGGAATAATGCCTTGGCTACGGTTGCCCTGAGCCATTCATTGCCTTCACAAACAAGAACATAGCCTACTGCTATGATAAGGGGAAGATATCCACCGAAAATCGCTAAAAGGAAAGTAAAGAATGCGTATGCTCCTGCTGAAAGTCCAATTTTTGTCTTCATAATTTTTTCTCCGGATCCTTTATCCGGATTCCTCCTTCTGATAATGTAATGACCAATACACTAAAGAATGTTACATGTTGCCGGCTCCGGTTACGCTTTGAATATTACCTTCGTCAAAAGTATCTCTATAAGCAGATAGATCAGACCGTACAAAGTAACAAGAACCACATTGCACCAGAACCGTTTGTTTTCGCTCTGATTTTCCGAAAGAGCTCTTTCAATACTTATGTTCTGGTAAAAAACTATGCCGAAATAAAGCGTCAGGAAGAATGTTACAAAATATCCCGTAGCAAACTGGAAAAGCGACATAACGAAAAGGACACAGTCAAGTAATGCCGTATTGATCAACGTTGCCGACAGGATCTTTACATAATCGATCTCCTTTTTTTCCCTGAACGCGCATATGATCGCGGCAGGAATAAATTTGACGATACAGAAGATGGTTGCCATAAGCGCACCCCAACCTAAAGCCGGTGCAAAATTACGGCCACCCGTTCCGATAAAATACAGCAGTGTTGACAGCCATGTAATGATAAAGAAAATACCCAACATTACAAACCCTGATCCCACCGGTATCTTTCCGTCAAACACGCCCAGACATGCCGTACCGGGATGTACAAAGCATTCTCCGAATGCTTTAAATGCCTCAACAAAAGGATTCGGTCCCGAAGGAACCTTGACCATGTATACCGGGGCATTCATCTGCCCTTGCGGATTGTTGGGCATAAACATATATACGGGCTGCGGTGCTCCCTGTTGATACTGCGCCTGTTGGGGCGGTATCTGTTGCTGAGCCTGCATCTGCGGCTGAGCCTGCATTGGCGGTTGAGGCTGCGGCGTCGGTTGCTGAGCCTGTATCTGCTGCGGGGACATCTGCGGCTGAACCGGCTGCTGGTATCCGTTAGAAGCCTGCTGCTGAACCATGTTCGGCGCTGCATTCATGTTTACGCTGTTTCCGCATGAACAAATCCCGTTCGGGGGAAGCTGTTTCCCGCACAAGGGACAAAAACCCATTTTCACACCTCCTCGACATTTATAGTTTCATGCAACTTAGAGAATCAAAAACATACCTTTTGAAACCTGTTATTCATTATAGCACATTGTTTCAAGATTGTAAAAGACTTTTTTCAGATTTTTTATCTGTTTTTCACATTATTTTTTCTTTTTAAAGCCCCAGTTCCTTAATAAATCTTGAACGTAACTGTTTTTTACCTCTCCTGTCAGACGAAAATGTAAGAAAAAGCCTGTTTTTGGCACGAGTTACGGCAACATAGAACATCCTCCGTTCCTCCTCTATCTCTTCTTTGCTTACCGCCTGCCTGTGAGGTGAGCCGCCTTCACACAGATCCATGACGAAAACGGTATCAAATTCAAGACCCTTGGCGCTATGATATGTTAGCAGGCTCACTCCCGCTTCCTTCTCCTTTTCCTGTCTTTCAAAACGTCTTGCCTTCAAAGCCTCCGTATAATCTGCTATGTGCTTTTTCCAATCGGCATATGTAGCGAACTCTGCGGAAGACGCCTCTATCTCGTCAAGTATCTCAAAAAGGCCTTCCCGATCAAGATTTCTTTCATTTGCGTACTTATCCAGGAAATCATCGTATCCCACAGCCCTTCGTATATATTTCACCGCCGCCTTCGGATCAAGCTTCTTTATAATGTACAGGTCGTATTTCAGTTTTTCAATTCTGTCCCTTACATACTGCCTGTCCTTATAAGACGCCATGAGAATATCAAAATCCAGCTCACGTTTTCTCATCACATCCCTTGTGATATACCTCGACGGCCGGTTCGCTATCTGAAGAAAGAGTTCTCTCCATCTCACCCTGTCCTCCTGTGGCCTTTCGATAAGCGCCATTTCGATATATGCAAAAATATTTAATGCTATCCAGTGTTCATAAATATTCGGCACATTGTCCCTGAGACAGAACCTGATGTTTTTTTCCTTAAGTCTTGAGATCAGTGCGCCGGGCTGTGTATTCACCCTGTACAGAACGGCAATCTCGGATTGGTCAATCCCCTTTTTCAGCAGCTCCTCTATCATGACCGCGATATACTCCGATTCATTCTTTATCTCCCCGAATTCCCTGAAGAGCACGGTTGATGTCCTCGGTACCGAAGTTCTGCCCGATCTGATGTTTTTCCTGTATCTTTTTTTGTTATGCGAGATGAGTTTTATCGAATGTTCCGATATCTCGGGAGAGCACCTGTAATTGACGCCCAGAATTATCTTCTCATATCCGGGACATTTTCCAAAATCCTTTTCAAACTCAAAAAGCATACCCGGATCCGCACCTCTGAAGGAATAGATGCTCTGATCGTCGTCTCCGACAACAAAGATGTTGTTATGGAGAGCGCACAGTCTTTTTGTCAGCCTGTACTGAAGCGGACATATATCCTGGAACTCGTCTATAAGCACATATTCATAAATGCCCCGCCAAAATTCCAACACCTCGGGTTTTTCATCAAAAAGTCTCGAACACAGAAGCAGCATGTCATCAAAATCAATTTTCATCTCACTTCTGAGCATTCGTTCAAATTCTTCATATATGATCCGGAAAGTTTTACGATCAGTGACGGAGGAATTAAATCCGTCAGGGTCTGCCCCGCTGTTTTTCAGGCAGCTTATTTCATTAGACAACGTAAAAATAAGATTGTTATCGCCATAAGACTCAATGCCGGCTTTTTCCGCCGCCAGCTTAATGAACCTGTTTCTTTCGTCCTCGGCCAATATCGCGGACATATCGTAATGGTATGCCCACCTTAAGATTTTATAAAACAAAGCATGAAAGGTACCGAAGGATACTCCCTGTTCTCCGCCCGCAAGGATCCTGTAACGTTCCTGCATCTCCCGGGCGGCGGTCCTTGTAAAAGTAATGACAAGTATCTTTTCGGGAGAAACACCGCATTCTCCCGTAAGAAATCTGATACGGTTGACTATGACCGTGGTTTTACCCGAACCGGGCCCTGCAAGTACCATGCAAGGCCCGTCGGTATGCGTAACCGCTAAATTCTGTTCTTCATTAAATCTCATCTGAGTCAGGATACTACTTTAGCCTCAAGAAGAGCGATGCCCTTGCGGATACGCTCAAGAGACTCATCCTTTCCCAGAATTTCCATGATCTCGTAGGCTCCTCCGGGAGTCATCTGCTTACCCGATACCGCTGTCCTTAACGGCCAGAGGGCTATGCCGTTCTTTATGCCTTTTTCCTCGACATACCCGGAAACAAGCGCCGATAATGTGTCATTGTTATAAGTATCAAGTGCCTCAAGCCTCGGCAGAAGATCCTTTAACGACTCCAAGGAATTCTCCGAATTGGTCTTCATCTTCTTATGGGTATACATCTCAGGATCATACTCGGGAAGCTCGTTGAAGAAATCTATCTTTTCGGGGATGTCGCAAAGCGTCTCTATCCTCGTTTTTACAAGATCGGCGATCTTTTTCTTATCATAATCCTTTTTAACAGCCTGCTCCACATACGGAAGTGCCAGCGAATAATACCTCTCGTTGTCCATCATCTTAAGATACTCGCCGTTCATCCATCTGAGCTTTACGATGTCAAATACCGAAGGTGACTTGTTTATCTTAGTATAGTCGAACAACTCTATAAGCTCATCAAGTGAAAATATCTCACGGTTCTCCGGCCCGCTCCATCCGAGAAGCGCCATATAGTTCACGATTGCCTCGGGTACAAAGCCCTGATCGGTCAGATCCTCAAACGAAGCATGACCGCATCTCTTTGAAAGCTTCTGATGATCCTCGTTCGTTATCAGCGGAAGGTGGACATATACCGGCTCCTTCCATCCGAACGCCTGATAAAGACGTGTATACTTCGGTGTTGAAGAAATGTACTCATTTCCTCTGACCACATGTGTTATCTCCATCAGATGATCATCTATGACATTTGCAAAATTGTATGTAGGGAACCCGTCAGACTTGATAAGTATCTGGTCGTCAAGCTCTGAATTATTTATCGTGATCTCGCCGTATACCGCATCGGTAAAGCTCGTGGTACCCTCCCTCGGGATATTCTGCCTGATAACAAACGGCATCCCCTTGGCGAGATTTGCCTCCACTTCCTCTTTGCTTAAAGAAAGACAATGCTTGTCATAATGGGTTATTGTCTCTCCTCCCGCCTCGGTTGTAAGAGACTCCAGTCTTTCTTTTGTACAGAAGCAGTAATAAGCAGCTCCGCTCTCAACAAGCTGTTTTGCATACTTCATATAAAGACCGGACTTAACGCGCTCACTCTGAACGTAAGGTCCGTAACCCTTATCCTTATCGGGACCCTCGTCGTGTACGAGCCCCGCAGCCTCAAGCGTCCGGTTTATGATATCTACCGAACCCTCAACCAGTCTTCCCTGGTCGGTATCCTCTATTCTCAATAAGAAATCCCCACCGGCATGCTTTGCAATAAGAAACTCATACAAAGCTGTACGGAGATTTCCGACATGCATCTTCCCCGTAGGTGAAGGTGCATACCTTGTACGTACTTTGTCCATTTTAATTACTCCTTTTCAAATTCCATTACCATTTTTATTTTTTCGCTGTCATTTATCTCGGTAACTTCGATATTTAAGGTGTTACCCGATAAAGTCCCTGCCCATTCGGTCTGCTGAAGGAAAATGGTGATCTTATTGGAATCACTCTTCCATGAAGCACCGTATTTATGACCGTCTATAGTCACGTCGCATGCACCTGCAGTCTTAAGCACAATGTCGGCCCCGCTGTCAAAGGCTTGCGATGCCGGTACGCTGATACCGTCAACCGTCACGTTTTTACATTTATAGTTTCCACAGTTCGGATCTGCGGAGCATGCTGTAAACGACAGTGTAAGCACCAGGATCGTTACAACACTGACAAATCTTTTCAAAAGCTTTTTCATAATGCTCTCCTTAAATGATCAATCCTATTTTGCAAAAAGCGTACCAATGATACCACGTCCCAAAGATGCCCCGACATTACCTCCGAGCTTCTTTCCGAACGAACCGAACGAAGAACCGAGATTGTTTCCTATCTCACGTCCTATGGTCCCGGTTGCTGCCGAAGCCGTGCCCCTCAAAGCCTGCTTAATGGCCCGGTCCTGTCTGTCCTTCTGCTTCTGCTGTTCCTTTAAAGCTTTTTCCTGAGCCTTCTGCTGTTCTTTAAAAGCTTTTTCCTGAGCTTTTAACTGTTCCTTGTAATATCTTTCTTCAAGTCTTGCCTGTTCTTTTGCGGCTCTTTCTTCGGCTCTCTGCTGTTCTCTTTCAGCACGTTCTTCAGCCTTCTGTTGTTCTTTCTGCTTACGTTCCTCTTCCTTAGCCGCAAGTGCCGCTTCTTTTTCTGCCTGCTTCTGAGCCAGAGCCTCTTCCTTTGCCTGCTGTGCGGCAAGTGCTTCCTGTTCGGCACGTTCCTGCTGTTCGATGTTCAGTCTCTGGAAGAACTCATATGCCGAATCCCTGTCAAAGGTATCGCAATACTTGTTGTACAACATACAGGAATCTATCTGTCTTCTGCGTTCGTTATCATCTATCATTCCCATATAGCTCTGGGGAGGAAGGATCTTCGCCCTCTGAACTATCGTAGGGATACCCTTTTCATCAAGAACGGAAACAAGAGCTTCACCCGTTCCGAGTTCCTGAAGTGTCTGCAGGGTATTAAACTCCGAATTCTCCCTGAAGGAAGATGCGGCAGCCTTAAGTCCCTTCTGGTCGGCCGGCGTATAAGCGCGAAGCGCGTGCTGAACCTTGTTTCCGAGCTGTGCCAGAACTCCGTCCGGAATATCCTTCGGATTCTGCGTTATGAAATAAATCCCGACACCCTTTGAACGTATAAGCTTTACAACCTGTTCTATCTTTTCAAGAAGTGCCTTTGAAGCCGAATTGAAAAGCATATGTGCTTCATCAAAGAAGAATATCATCTTCGGGCGGTCAAGGTCTCCTACCTCCGGAAGGGTTTCGTAAAGCTCGGACATAAGCCAGAGCAGGAATGTCGAATACATCTTCGGATGAAGTATGAGCTTCTGGCAGTCAAGTATCTGTATCATGCCCTTTCCGTTATAATCCGTTGCGAGGAAATCACGGATGTTGAGCGCAGGTTCACCGATAAAGAACTCCCCGCCTTCCGATTCCAGTGCTATGACCGAACGCATGATCGCCGCTATGCTGTTCACAGACATATTCCCGTACTGCCTGCTGTAATCCTTGGAGTGTTCGCTCACAAACTGCAGCATGGAACGCAAGTCCTTTGTGTCTATAAGTAAAAGCCCTTCATCATCAGCTATCTTGAATATTACCGTAAGTATGTCAGTCTGGGTATCGTTAAGCTCAAGTATGCGTGCCAGCAGGAGCGGTCCCATTTCGGATACCGTGGTCCTTAACGGCATGCCCTTTTCTGCATAAACGTCCCAGTAATTCGAAGGGAAACTCTTAAATGTAAAACCACGTTCTGCGAGCCCCATTTTCTGAACTCTTTCTTCAGCGCTGCCTCCGCCGATGCCCGGAGCGCACATACCCGAAAGATCCCCCTTTACATCCGCAAGAAATACGGGTACTCCTATATCGCTGAACGATTCCGCCATGACTTTTAAGGTAACTGTTTTTCCGGTACCCGTCGCTCCGGCTATAAGTCCGTGACGATTAGCCATTTTCGGATAAATATACAGATCTTCTTCTCCCGATTTTCCTATTAAAATTTTCCCGTCGTAAAACATACACTACCTCCGCCAAAAAAATCATACGTAGTGTCAATGTCACCTCGAAAACGCATTCAGCATTTCCTCGGTAACAAAACGATGCTACACATCCATTTTGTTATATTATACCAAAATATACCGATAAATCAAGCATAATTATGAAAAAGGCCAAAAACATAAGAGCCTATTGCAGGTCTGCCTGCCGATAGACTCTTATAAGGGATTTTCACTATGAAATGTTATAATCATTGATCATCCTGCAATCTGGTTTCCGGTATAGAGCTGATAATACTTGCCCTTTTCCTCTATCAGATCGTCATGGGTTCCGCGCTCTATGATGCGGCCCTGTTCAAGAACCATGATACAGTCGCTGTTCTTTACGGTTGAAAGCCTGTGTGCGATAACGAAGGTTGTCCTGCCCTTCATAAGCTTATCCATACCCTCCTGTACAAGCTTTTCTGTACGGGTATCGATCGATGATGTTGCTTCATCAAGGATAAGTACGGGCGGATCTGCGATAGCCGCACGTGCTATGGCAAGCAGCTGACGCTGACCCTGAGAAAGATTTGCGCCGTCTCCGGTAAGCATCGTATTGTAGCCTTCGGGAAGCCTTCTGATAAAGCTGTCGGCATTTGCAAGCTTTGCGGCTGCCTTAACTTCTTCATCTGTTGCATCAAGCTTTCCGTACCGGATGTTTTCCATAACCGTACCGGTAAAGAGATGTGTTTCCTGAAGAACTATGCCGAGCGAACGTCTAAGGTCCGCTTTTTTGATCTTGTTCACATTGATACCGTCGTAACGGATCTTTCCATCCTGTATATCGTAGAAACGGTTAATAAGGTTTGTGATGGTAGTCTTTCCGGCACCGGTGGAGCCTACGAAAGCAATCTTCTGTCCGGGCGTAGCAAAAAGCTTAATGTTATGGAGTACCATCTTTTCTTCAGTATAACCGAAATCAACGTTATCGAATACCACGTCACCCTTAAGTTCTACATAGGTTGTGGTCCCGTCTGCCTTGTGGAAATGCTTCCAAGCCCAGATACCGGTCCTTTCCTCTGTCTCCGAAACAGAGCCATCGGCATTTTTCTTTGCGTTTACAAGTGTTACATAGCCTTCGTCAACCTCAGGCTTCTCATCCATGAGCTGGAAGATCCTATCGCCGCCGGCAAGTGCCATGATTATCGAGTTGATCTGCATGCTTATCTGGTTGATGGGCATGTTGAGCTGTCCGTTAAAGGTAAGATAACTTATAAGCGCGCCAAGTGCCAGGCCGCCCACTCCGTTGATAGCCATGATACCGCCGACTATCGCAAGTACAACATAGCTGAAATTGCCAAGCTGTGCATTGATGGGCATGATGATATTCGCAAAACGGTTTGCATTGTTTGCGCTGTCAAAAAGCTCATCGTTAAGCTTATCAAAGTCTTTGATGTTCTGATCTTCATGGCAGAATACCTTTACAACCTTCTGGCCGGACATCATTTCCTCAACAAAACCGTTAAGTGCACCAACAGCCTTCTGCTGTTTTACGAAATACTTTCCGCTCTTTCCCGAAATCTTCTTTGTACAGAAAAGCATTAAACCTATCATCACAAGCGAGATCAGCATCAGCTGCCAGCTAAGCAGCAGCATGCTTATCGATACACTTACGATAGTAATGATACTGTTCAGGAACTGCGGGATACTCTGTGAGATCAGCTGTCTCATGGTATCAACATCGTTCGTATACATCGACATGATATCACCATGCGAATGAGTGTCGAAGTACTTGATCGGAAGTGTTTCCATGTGTTCGAACATATCATCCCTGAGCTTACGCTGGAAGCCCTGGGTGATCCTTACCATGATACGAGCCTGAACGAAGCTGGCCAGGATACCTACAAGTATGAAGCATACCGTGATAAGTATCTCCTGTCCCAGATCCCCGAAGGTTTTTGTTCCCGCCTGGATCCCGGGAATATAATCATCCAGCAGAACCTTCGTAAACAAGGTTCCCTTAACTGTCATACAATAAACGGTGATACCGATACACGCCGCAACACATATCCATAAAACCAGATTGTCAAGTACCATGTACTTTAAAAGCCTTTTAAGAATCTTTCCCGGATTCTTAACTGTAGGCTTCATTCCTCTGGGCATCGGCCCACGTCCCATACCAGGTCCCGGCATTATCGTTCACCTCCTTCATCAAAGTCTCCGTTACCGCCTGTCTGAGATTCGTAAACATCGCGGTAAATCTCATTATTCTTTAACAGCTCCTCATGCGTTCCGAAGCCGTTGATCTTTCCGTCTTCCATAACGATGATCCGGTCAGCGTTCATAACACTTGAAATACGCTGTGCAATGATCAGTTTCGTGGTGCCGGGGATCTCCTCGGCAAATGCCTTCCTGATCTTGGCATCGGTCGCAGTATCAACAGCACTTGTGCTGTCGTCCAGGATAAGTATCTTCGGTTTCTTTACCAGAGCTCTTGCGATACATAATCTCTGCTTCTGTCCGCCGGATACGTTCGTTCCGCCCTGCTCTATATAGGTCTCATACTTATCAGGCATCTTCTCGATAAACTCATCGGCACATGCAAGCTTGCAGGCTCTTCTGCACTCAGCCTCGATTTCTTCCTTCTCCCGGGGTGTCTCGGGGACATCTTCCTTGCCCCTGTTTTTTCTGACACCCCAGCGAAGGTTATCCATAATAGTTCCTGAGAAAAGGACATTTTTCTGGAGGACTACGCTTACTTCGTCACGAAGTACTTCTAGATCGTAGTCCCTTACATCTGTGCCGCCTACCAAAACGGTTCCGTCGTTTACGTCATACAGACGGCTTATAAGGTTAACAAGAGTGGACTTGGCACTTCCCGTTCCGCCTATTATTCCGATCGTTTCACCGGAATCTATGTTGATATTGATATTGCTTAGTACGTTTTCCTTACCTTCCTTATTGTAACGGAAGTTTACATTCTTAAATACGATACTTCCATCCTTTACTTCCATAACAGGGTTCTCGGGATTTGTAATATCGGGCTCTTCATCCAATACTTCGCAGATACGTCTTGCGCTTGCGGCACTCATGGTAATCATGATGAAGATCATCGACAAAAGCATAAGGCTTATCAGGATTCTCATACAGTACTGAAGAAGCGCCGTAAGGTCACCCAGGTTAAGGTCGGTAGCCCCGGTATTCACTATCATCTTGGCTCCGAACCAGCTGATGAGCATTGTACATGCGTATACCGTAAGGCTCATTGCCGGTCCGTTGAAAGTGGTAAGCTTCTCTGCTGCAGAGAAAATCTTATAGATATTATTGCTGGCAGTCTTGAATTTCTTCTTCTCATGCTCCTCGCGGACATAAGCCTTTACCACACGGATAGCATTTACGTTTTCCTGTACGCTGGCGTTCAGCTCATCATACTTCGGAAATGCCTGTTCGAATGCCTTCATGGCCTTTGAAATAATAAGAGCCAGGATTCCTCCAAGGATAATAACCGCTACCAGATAGATAAGCGCAAGCTTTGGCTTGATGGCGAAGGACATGATCATCGCAATACTGAATGTCATTGGGATCCTCATACCCATTCTAAGTATCATCTGATAAGAGTTCTGAACATTGTTAACATCGGTGGTAAGTCTCGTAACCAAACCTGCGGTACTGAACTTATCTATATTCTTAAAGGAGAATGTCTGGATCTTATCAAACATGCCTTTTCTGAGATTCCTTGCGAATCCGGTGGATGCTTTTGCTCCGAACACGCCGCCCATGATACCGCCGCCAAGACCTACAAGAGCTGCCAAGACCATAAATACACCGATCTTAATAATATGCCCCATATCCCCGGTACCGTCATTACCGTTAATTCCGTCATTAACCAGGGATGCCATAAGTATCGGCACGACCATCTCCATAGCTACTTCAACGATCATGCTCAAAGGAGTAAGTATGGATTCTTTTTTATACTCCTTAACATAAGATAATAATCGCTTTATCAAAATATGTTCCTCCTGAATAAAATAAGTGCATCTTAAATCTACCGGTGCTTAGAAATTTCTTAACGCGGCGCACAGGCAAAGCCCGTGCTTTTTCGCTAAAATTTCTAAAGTTAGTGCAACCTCAAGCTTCCGGTGCTTAGAAATTTCTTAACGCGGCGTTTAAGCGAAGCTTAAACTTTTTCGCTAAAATTTCTAAAGTTAGTACAACCTCAAGCTTCCGGTGCTTAGAAATTTCTTAACGCGGCGTTTAAGCAGAGCTTAAACTTTTTCGCTAAAATTTCTAAGCTACTCCTCAAAACCGCTTCGCTTCATGTTTTCCGATATCTTATCGAATATATTGTGAAGCGTCTGTCTTTCCTCATCGGAAATACCTTCCTCCATCTTTTCGTTGGTGGCGAAAATGCTCTTCATGCTCTCTTCATGAACTTTCTTTCCGGTTTCTGTCACTATTATCCGTTTGAGTCTTGTATCCTTTTCATCCGACTGCCTGGTTATATATCCCATCTGCTCGAACTGCTTCATGACATTTGCGACAGTAGAACGGGGCATACAGAATCTTGTCTCTATATCCTTCTGATATATGGTCATATCTTCATGGTGAACCAAAAAACCCAATATCCAGCCATGGGTGATAATGATCTCATCAAATCCGGCTTTCGTAAGCTCTGCTCCGATAAAGCTTCCTATCGTATTGCTCATACGTTTAAGTTCCCAACCTAAAGATTCCTTACGATCCATGTACTCCTCCTTTTCCACCTTTATACAGCTTTCCGTTTCTATTCAATACTGAACTCAAACTGTTTATTTACAACTTTTCAGACAATTCCATTTGGAATTGTTCAATTTCAGACTGTTCTGTTTTGGACAGTTCCATATGGGACTGTTCTATTTGGGATAATACACCCAATTATTAAATTTGTCAATACCATTTTTTTATTTTTTTAGATTTTTATCAGGCTATAACATTATGATATATCACTTATATCTCACGGCTCATTTTTTGTATAAAACATTCATATATTGTGTACTTTTCGTACATCAAGTTAGAATTTAAAAAACCCATTCCATATGATAGTATAATAATTGCTGTACAGCATGCCATCATCCCCCATCGATTTACAGAGGTTCCCGATGGGGGGAATATTTTTAATACCATCACCGAAAGGAAAAGCTAAAAATGCATGATTTCATTGATATAAAAAAAAATATACTGATAGAGTATGCCAACAATCCTATAAATGCAGTATCCATTCTTTCCGAATACATTAAGCTGTACAAGATCTATAACAACAAGAAATCTCTGGATGATACTGCGGACTGTCTTAATGTATCCAGGGGTACCTTGATCAAGATATGCAAGAAAAAAGCAAATCTCAGAATGAATACGATCACGACCATAATCGATGCATTGATAGAAAGCAGATGCCCCGAACCCGACCTGCTTAAGACCCTGCATTGCTTAAACTTTGAAAACTGCAAACAATGTCCCCTTGTAAAATACATTTTTGCACTCGGGAAATTCACTTACAGTTTCGTCAACAACACTATCAAATAAGCCAACTTTATATTGACACCACATCTGTAAACTGTTATTCTATAAATCAGATAAAAATCAGGAAAGGAGCCGCCTTTTGCGGCAGAAAAGATAAGTGGCTAGAAAATATATTTCCATTTTTTTCCTTACGCTACTGGCCGGTATACTGATTTTCTGTGTTTATATGATGATACAGCTTTATAAAGACAAAGAAGCCTCCGAACAACAGGAGTCTGTTCTCCAGAAGACAGATACCGCAGATACCGTCACTTCTGTTCCCGTTCCCACAAAGGCAGCGGTGAAAGAAAATATACCGGATTTCTTATCCCCGACTCCCACCGTCTCCCCCACTCCCGTTCCCGTCAGGGATTATTCCGCAGAGTTCTATATGACAAGGATTTCGGAAGAGATCCTTGCACGCATAAGTGGGAAATCGTACCCGGAAGGGGCTTCGATATCTATTGATGACCTCAGATGGTGTCATGTACTTCATTACGGATTTGACGGCGAGATACACGAAGGCGAGCTGATCGTAAACAAAGAAATAGCCCACGACATACTTGAAATATTCCGTGAGCTGTTTGATATTAAATATGAAATAGAAAAAATACGTCTGATAGATGAATACAATGCCGAGGACGAGGCTTCCATGGAAGACAACAATTCCTCCGCCTTCTGTTATCGTACTATAGCAGAATCGACTACGCTTTCAAACCATGCCAAAGGGCTGGCAATAGATATCAACCCTTTATACAACCCCTATGTTTATACCAGGAAGGACGGTTCCCTGTTCCTTCAGCCCGAAAACGCGGGCGAATATGTTGACAGAGACAGGGAGGACTCCCGTTATATAAGAAAAGATGATGTCTGCTACAATATCTTTATCGCCCACGGATTCACCTGGGGCGGTGACTGGTCAAGCAAGAAAGACTACCAGCACTTTGAAAAGGAACCAGACTAGCGAGCCCGGAGCTGCTTATCCGACTTTTACCCTGACACTGTCCGTCATGCCGTTTTCGGATATGCAGTAGATATAGCAGCTTCCTTCGGCCACGGCACTAACCTTTCCTTTTGAATTTACCTTAGCGACATTCTCATCGGAAGAATAGTATCTTACCGCTTTCACTTTCTTTCCGGAATAAACTTTCTTTTCTTCAAGGCTTTTCGCGATCTTTGCGGAAAGTCTTTTGTTTTCTCCCGGCTTAATATCTATTTCTTCTTCTCCTTTAAGCTCTATCAGGTTTATGTTTGTGTATTTCCGGTTCCCGTCAGATACCAGGAAGCTCTTAAAACTCTTTCCGGCGGAGTACATCTTTCCGTTTTCATCCTTATACAGGGCTACAACATAATATTTCCAAACCCGGTTATCGCAACCGGTATTCACGAACGAAGTTTCATCACCGTCAAGTGTTGCGAGCTTCCGGTATTCCTGTCCCAGCGGTGCCCCGTAAACCTTATATCCGGCTGCATTGGGATATCTGTCCCATGATAAAGCATGCCCGCCTTCTTTATCTAAGCTTCCTTCAACGGTAAAAGGAGCCGGTTCGACCTCAAACTGTACCTGAGTACTGTTTCCGAACCCGTCGGTTGCGATTACGGTTATGGGACCGTTTGCCCCTCCGACGTCAAAAGTTCTTCCCGGAATGCCTAAATCCCTGCCGTCAGCAATAACTCTGACCAAAAGCTTCCCTGTATCACTTACCGTTATCTGCACGGTTTTGGAATAAGCAGCACCATCTTCTACTCCCGTAATGACCGGTACATCCTTATCTTTATAAAGATCAAGCATATTGTCCAAAAAGCTGTTTAATGACTCCTGACTCCAGCTCTCGGTAAATCCGGCACCGAGACCGGTCTCGTTTTCCAAGGAATTAACCTTTTTCAAAAGACCAAAATACATCTCAAGCGCAGCATTATAATCTGCCTTTGAACTTTCGTACAGCTCCAGAGTATTTAATGCTGAATAAGCATAGCTTATGTAATATCCGGGAGTGTCAAAAATATGATCGATCCAGTACCATACTATGCCGCCCGGATAATACTCCGATCCCGTAGCCGTTAACGCGCCCGCAAGCTCTTCCGCAGTCTTATATTTGCCCTTGTATGCAGCATACTCTACAGCTGTTACCGCACATCCATCATAAAGATTCCGCAGGAATTCCCCGACAGCGCACATCTCGGCACTCTTTCCGGCTTCCCCGTATATATCATCATAATGACGCAATGCCAAAATTTCCATTCCCTGTGAAAATATTTCTTCCACATCAAGTTCGTTTAAGATCACATTTGAAACAGGTCTCCAATAATACGAATTATAATGTCCATACTCATGGAACACCGATGACAGATCACGTGAAGCATCTGCCGATTCCGTAAGTATGCTGAACGGGAGCGCATATTTTCTTAGTTCCGACGTGAAACCGAAATAATTGCCGTCGGTCTCATTCTCAGGTATCAGACAAAAACTGTTGGTTCTCATCATAAAGTCATAACTCTCTTTGAATTCGGGAGCCATCTTCTCAACACAATCCCCAAGTATCTCAAGATAATCCTGTTCTTTTAAACCTACTTCAATACCGTCAAGCCACGGACTGTCATATATGTCAAAAAGTTCTGTTATTCCGGAAAGCTTATCGCGTACCGCATTACAAAGTTCAAGCGCTTCTTCCGGTGTATAATCCCTGTTATATTTCTCGGCATATACATAATCAAGATAATTATCAAACCCGTACAGTTTTGCCAGTTCATTGTTATTCTCTATCATTTTCAGATAAATTTCGGCTACACCGATCTCCAGCTTGTCCTTAACCTCATAATACAGCCTCAGCGCATCAAAATATGGAAGCGTACCATCTTCAAATTCCTTATTGACCCTTACAAGATCGTATTCTTCACCGTTATACTCAACTGTAGGATTATTATTGTCCAGATACTCCGTATACAGCTCCTTGTGTTTTTCAATATACTCAAGCTCTCCGTTTTGGGGAGTATATGCCCTTTCCAGATTCTTTATACCGTCCTCTGTCAGATACTCATACAGTACAGATCTGCAGGGCGATGCCGCTACAGTCTTCAGATTATCCAAAAAAAGATAATACATATCATTAGCAAGTGAGTTATTATACAGATACTCTTCCTTCCAATATTGATCTTTACTGTTTTTATAATAACTGATAGCAGAAAGGTACACCGCTTCTTCAAGATCCAGAACTATCGTCATGCCATCTATTATGAGATCATTCAGCTCTTCAGCATTATTTTCATCCGAACTCCCATCACCAATCCGATTAATTGTACTCTCAACCTCTTCCCTGTCATAATGAACATACTCAAGAGCACTAAAATCCACCTCTTCATGGTAACACTCGACAAGTCTTGCGGATTTAGCCGATACCGGAACACTGACCACCGATATCACAAGCAAAAAAGCAGTTATCAATGCAGAAAGCATCTTAAATCTCATATCTTTTTCCATTCCTTTTCATCCAAAAATCATATGCCGGATAACGAAATTGCTTTCCTGACCGGATTACAGCAAAGAAAACCATTTCGTTACCTTACATAATCTGACGTTTTATTTGTATCAACAAAGGGATGGATTCACGTAGTCCTCTTTCAACCTGATGTTAAAAGAGAAACCATCGGACTCCATCCCTTCATAATATATCAATGTCACCTCGAAAACGCCTTCAGCGTTTCCTCAGTAACAAAACGAGTTGCTCCGCATCTCATTTTGTTATATCGGGATATTCATCCCTGCTTTTTACAGAACAGACTTAACCTTTGCTGCTACGTTCTCAGCTGTGAAACCGAACTTCTCGAAAAGTAAGTTCTGAGGTGCCGATGCACCGAAGCCTTCCATGCATAAAGTAGCACCGTCAAGTCCTACATACTTGCCCCAGCCGAAATCTGAAAGAGCCTCAACAGCAACTCTTGCACGAACTGCCTTGGGAAGTACGCTCTCCTTATACTCTGCGCTCTGCTCCTCGAACAGATCCATACAAGGCATGGAAACTACTCTTACATCGATACCTTCTGCCTTTAAGAGTTCCTTAGCCTTTACAGAGATGCTTACCTCTGAACCGGTAGCGATAATGATGGCATCAGGAGTTGCCTTCTCAGAATCCTGGATAACATATCCGCCCTTAAGAGCATCCTTTGATGAACCTGCAATCTGAGGAAGGTTCTGACGGGTAAGAACAAGTCCGGTAGGAGTATTCTTTGATGTAACTGCGCTGTACCAAGCAGCCAAAGTCTCGGTAGCATCGCAAGGTCTGAACATATGGAAGTTAGGAAGTGCTCTCCACATAGCTGCCTGCTCAATAGGCTCATGTGTAGGTCCGTCTTCACCGACACCGATACTGTCATGAGTAAAGATGAAGGCTGTCGGGATCTTCATAAGTGAAGCAAGTCTTGCCATGGGCTTTGTATAATCACTGAATACAAAGAAGGTTGCGCCGTATCCGCGAAGTCCGTAAAGTGTAATGCCGTTAGCGATAGCTGCCATCGACTGCTCACGAACACCGTAGTGGATATTCCTGCCTGTGCCGTCTTCCTTAGAGAAGAAAGGCTCATTCTTCATATCGGAAATGTTCGAAGGAGCGAGGTCTGCCGAACCACCGAACAGTCCGGGTACATATTCCTTAACGCGGTTAAGAGCCATACCGGAAAGCTTACGTGTAGCCTCAGCCTTGTCCTCAAATTTCCAGTACTCTTCATTATTTATAAGATCCTTAGCAATATCAAGGTTGAAATCATCCTCGATAGCTTTCTTTAACTCAGGGAATTTCTCACAGTACTCTGCATAAAGCTTGTTCCAAGCTTCCTCTGCTTTTGCTCCGTTAGCTGCAAGAGCCTCATAGTTAGCATATACCTCATCGGGTACGAAGAAAGGCTCTGTACTCGGCCAGCCGATATTTTCCTTAAGTGCTAATACATTCTCATCACCTAAAGGCTCTCCATGTGCTTTTGCGGAGCCTTCCTTAGCGGGACAGCCCTTACCGATCTTAGTCTTGAACATGATGAAGCTGGGCTTGTTCTCTTCTGCCTTTGCTTCTTCGATAGCCTTCTGGATAGCAGCCATGTCGTGACCGTTCTCAACTACGATGGTCTGGAAGCCGAAAGCTTCAAATCTCTTCTCAACATTCTCTGCGAATGCGATATCTGTTGAACCCTCGATCGTGATATTGTTTGAATCGTAAAGAACGATAAGTTTTCCAAGTCCCAAAGTACCTGCAAGTGAGAATGCCTCGGATGAGATACCTTCCATCATACAGCCGTCGCCACCGAGAACGTATGTAAAGTGATCGAATACCTTGTAGCCGTCCTTGTTATATTTTGCAGCCATATGCTTTTCAGCCATAGCCATGCCGACTGCCATTGCCATGCCCTGTCCGAGAGGTCCTGTTGTAGCCTCAACGCCCTTGGTATGTCTGTACTCGGGATGTCCGGGTGTAAGTGAATCCATCTGTCTGAACTGCATAAGGTCTTCTTTTTTCAGACCATATCCGAACAGATGAAGAAGTGAATATAATAAGGTCGAACCATGTCCGCCCGAAAGGATGAAACGGTCTCTGTTTCTCCACTCAGGGTTCTTGGGATTGTGGTTCATCTCTTTTCCCCATAAAACATAAGCGATGTCCGCACATCCCAAAGGAAGTCCGGGATGACCTGATTTTGCTTTCTGAATAGCGTCTGCTGCCAGCACACGAATGGCATTTGCCGACATAATGTCAATATTGCTCATAGCTGCCTCCTGAAATTATAGTTTTGCGCTTAAAGAATGCGTCATTTGGTGTTAGTATAGCATAAATATCCGTAAATGGCAAACAATATTTTTGAGCAAAAGGACTTATAATGGAACGGCCGGCCTGCTTTGTCAGCCTTATTTCTATAATGCGCCTTTTTATATGTCACGAATAATTATCCATAGGGGCTCTTTCATATGTTTAACACTATATTTTTTATATGTCAGATATATTTTTATATCTTTAGGGCATCATACACAGCAACAGCTGCCGCAGCCTCAATGCATGGAACGGCACGTGGCACGATGCATGGGTCATGCCTTCCGGGAACTACGAGCTTTGTTTCTTCCATGGTTTTCAAGTTCACACTGTCCTGCTCTTTTGCTATGGAAGGGGTGGGTTTAAATGCTGCCCTGAAGATGAGCGGCATTCCGTTTGTTATGCCACCGAGTATACCGCCGCAATTATTAGACTTCGTTCTAACCTGACCGTTTTCAAGGTAGAAAGGATCGTTGTTTTGGCTTCCGGTAAGTCTTGCTGCTTCAAAGCCGTTTCCAAACTCCAGACCTTTAACCGCAGGTATCCCGAAGACTATCTGTGCTATTCTGTTTTCCATGCCGTCAAACATGGGGTCTCCCACTCCTGCAGGCATTCCGAATACAGCGCACTCTATGATACCGCCGACAGAATCTCCCTCTGCTTTTTTCTCAGCAATGAAAGCTTTCATTTTTTCGCCCTGTTCGGCCGATATCGTTGGGAATTCACCCTCCGCTCCGGGATTCAGATAATTTTGGCCCGAACTGGTCAAAACATACTTTTGAGCATAATCCACAAGGTCGCCTTCATCCTCTATTCCACCTATGGAAGCTATCCTGGAGCATATATATATCCCTTCCTCTTCGAGGAATTGCTTTACAATTCCTCCGGCTATGCACAAAGGCGCCGTGAGCCTTCCGGAGAAATGTCCTCCTCCGGTATAGTCCCTATCCGGACCGTATTTAACAACTCCGGTATAGTCTGCATGCCCCGGACGGGGTACATCCTTCAAGATATTATAGTCCTGAGATCTGGTATTTGTATTCCTTATTATGGCTGTTATAGGAGTTCCGCAGGTTACATTTCCTACCACTCCGCTTAAGAACTCCGGGAGATCCGCTTCCTTACGTGGTGTTGAATAAGCGTTATTCCCCGGTGCCCGACGTTTCATGAAATCATTTAGTTTCTCAAAATCTATCCTTTTACCGGCAGGGATCCCCTCCAAAGTCATCCCTATGGCCGGCGAATGCGACTGTCCGAAAATGGTCAGCCTTATATTATTTCCATAACTGCTGCTCATATACTTCCCTTCATAACCGACCGTTTCCCGGCCGGTTGCCAAATACCGCAAGACTCGTCATTACAAGGACTCTATCGGTACATATTTCTTTGGTAACGGCTATACTTTAGCATAAAAATGGTCTTATTGCAATACTTTCTTGCCAATTCATTAGACGTACCGCAAGCTCCGCGAACCACAAAAAATCATGAACACTGCTCATATCATAAGCAGACCGGCAAATACAGATTTTAATACCGATTACAGAATTTGCAGATTTTGCAGAAATTACAGAAAATACAGAAATGACAGAAATATGACAACAATACAGAATTGACAGAAATCAAACATTGGTGTATAATTACAGAAAACTTTAGGAAAAGATGATGTAAATGTATGGAGGATATGTTTATGTTTGAAAATCCGTTTTCACCTATATTTGGCGGAAAGCCGGGTGTGTTCTTCGGACGCGATTCAATATTGAAACTGTTTGATCATGCTATGATTGACACCGGAAGTGAAGATCGGGCCATCTTTGTTACGGGTACATGTGGCAGTGGTAAAACTGCACTTCTTGAACAACTTTCAATTAGAGCAGGAGATAAAAAAAGAGTTGTAATAGATTTAGGACCGGAAAACATGATAATGCAGCTTGTTCACGTATTGGCCGGAGTTGATGAAGTAACAAAAACAGTAAGTCCGCAAGCTAACGTGAATATTCTGGGAATTGGCGGTGGTATTAGTACCGGTTCGATATCAAAGACTGAACGTATAGGAAGAGAAAACCTTCAAGAACTCTTACTGGAAGCGTGCGCAAATTCTAAAAAAGGAGTTCTCATTACTGTTGATGAGATTCAGAAAGTCCCGATAGATGATGTTTCGTCTCTCTGTAATGCGTTCCAAATGGTGTCTCGAAAAGGCTATGATATCATGCTGGTTGTTGCGGGGCTCCCTTATGCTTATTCTGAAATAATCAGACACGAAGGGTGTATCTACCTAAGACGGGCAACGCATATAGAACTTGGTTTATTCACATGGGCGGAGGCAGAAGAAGCTTTTAAAAAGGCCTTCTCGCTCGTTAAGGGGTTAACTGTCAACAAAGAGTTAATTACAAAATTAAACCAGACTAGTTTTGGACACCCTTATTTAATGCAGCTTTTGGGATACCATCTTGTCTTATTGATAAACGATCGAATAACAGAAAAAAAGCATCAAGTCGAGGAAACAGAGATAGACGAAGCCACAACTAATGCCATATATGCGTATGAACAACGTGCACTTAAGCCTCTCCTGGATGAACTGCCAAATAATGAAAAGATGTATCTGATAAAAATGTCGGAATCTTTAAATTCCGACCGGCTTGCTTTATGTTCTGACATTGCCCGCAAAATGGGTGTAAAGCAGAATAATCTGAGCAGAGCAAGAGCATATCTCATAGATCATGGTATTATTGCAGCTCCCGAGCGCGGCAAGGTAATGTTTTGTATTCCTTATCTTGCAGATTTTGTTAAAAAGGAAGAACAGATTACAGGCACTATAGAAATTGCAAGACAACGTAAAGTATGAAGCTAATATTATCCCCCTCTGTCCCAGACCGCGACAGAGGGGGCTTGTCTTATGAAATGAACATGGTCCATCCTTCAAAGGATACTTCGCTTTCGGGAACGTTATCCTGGACTACTACAAATTCACCGTCTATCTTTTGCAGTTCGGTATATCTGGGGTATCCGCAGTTGGTATCATACTCTTCTATCATTGTGGCGACCTTTTCGATCTTATTTCCGTTTATAATGTACTGATTTCTTATGTTTCTGGCAACATCTTCTTGATAGAAATCATATATTTTACCGGTACGTGTATCAAATACTGCGTTGCACAACTCGGAATAGCCATCTAAAAATACATACATTAATGTATCATTATTCCAGATTATACATTCGCCCTTGCAACCTTTACCTAATAAACCATAGTCTATGATAAAATCCATATATCCGTCACGCTGCATATCAACCTTTATTACCGGGGTACTGATGCTGTCCGGTCTGATATCAAAATCTATCCTTCTTATAAGTGTCTGACAGGTTTTGCCCCTGTTCCAATGAACAAAGACTATTTTCCATTCAGACTGCTCTGTCTTTATGATCTGAATATCGCAGCCGGAACCTTTCTCATAGCTTTCACCACTTATGATCCCGCGATATGAAATGACCTTTTCATCCACGTCCTTAAATGGAATATCAAACTCCGCGCATAGGTCTCCTTTAACTATCCTGTAATGCCCATCCTCCAACTCGCCGTACATAAAAAGATTGCATTTTATCTGTATTGCTTCACCGGGATTAAGCATATATAAGGGTAAGTTAAAAACAACATTTGAGACTGTCGGTATTTCATACCAATCATCAAAATATTTCTGAAGAGTAAAGCTTTCTCCGTATGAGAACTCTTTGTCAGAATCATTACGGTACTCAAGGGTAGCAGTATCACCGTCCATAGAAACCACCCTTAACGACACACCATCTTTTTCGGTATACACTTCGCTTGAAGACTTACAACAGTATTTCCGGTCATATTTACTTAATATGACGGCGTTTGGCATCCTTATACCGGAATCAAAAAAATCTTCAAGAGTGCCTTTAAGTCCGGAAGCCTCATTAAAACATTTTTCCAAGTCAAATTCTCCCTGATACAGGGAACCATCTTTAGTCAGCCAAAGACCGTTGGAATAAGTAAGCCATATTTCCCAGCCTTCCGTATCACATATGCTAATCCCATAGCAAGGTTCATTCCATTTTGATAATTCATCCTTGCCGGTGGCTTTTAGTTTAAGGTTATTTATCTCATCTATGACTTTCTGTTCCCATTCTCGGTCGAAAACCGTCCTCTGGGTTGTCTTTTCTCCGTCGAATCGATATAACATGATCGCGCTGGTTTCGGGTGATGCATGCTCTAAAAGCTTTACCTGTGTTCCGGTAACATCATCCCCTTGTCCGTTTTCTTTAGTATTTCTTGCGAAAAAGAATACAGCAAGTCCTATTCCTGCAATGACTATTATTAGAACTGAAATCCATAAGGCTCTTTTTTTATAATTAACAACACTCTCAATCCTGTCCTTTATTTTCTCTTCACCAAAAGATACCAGACCGACTTCTTTATTGGAATATCTTTTGGTACTGTCCAGTAAGACCTGAGCATAATCCGCCCTGTAAGTTTCACCTTTTCCTGTTATTACTTTCTCATCACATGCAAGCTCGACATCCCTGCCAAACAAGATATATGCCACCCACACCCAGGGCATAAACCAATACACAGAAAGGATCAGATACGCCAGAAGTTTTGTAATATGATCTTTTCTTGAGATATGTGCTCTTTCATGTGCAAGCACATAGTCACGCTGTTCAGCTTTAATAGAAGCAGAAACATATATCTTAGGACTTATGCTGCCAAAAACAAAGGCAGAACTGATAGCTTCACTTAAATATACATCATCATAAGCTGTAAGCATGATTGCACCCTTTAGTTTTCCCCTTATCTTAATATATCTTCTCACCATCAAAAGGATAAAAATGCCGGTCCCTGCAAGCCAAATATATCCCAGTATTAAAAAGATCAGGGAAACCTTGTCTGTATCTTGCACGTGCTCTACTACCGGCTGTTCATTGCCTGTGACAACTTGTATAGTGTCGTTTTCTTTATTATCTGTTATTATTTCTATTATATTTTTAACAGTATTATCCTGTTGAATATACCTTTTCTCAGATATATCAGCATGATTTTCTGATTCGGATACCGGCATTTTTATATTTATCTGCGGAGTTATATCACTATCTTTGTTCTCAGGCTCCTCATCACTTGTAAGTATTTCTTTCACTATGTTTTCCGGTGAGATTGCCGGTATGGGCGCAAAGGCAGACTCTATCCGAATCGGGATTATCAGCCTCACAGCCACAAAAATCCAAAGAGCACACAATGCCGTTTTTGATGCCCTTTTTTTAAATACTATTCTCAATAGAACTATAATAAGGATTATCCCCAATGAATATATTCCCGTCTGTAACACAGCAGAAAAAATCCGATCCATTTTACACTCCTGTTCTTAAGTTATCTATCATAACTTGAAGATCTTCTATATCCTTATCCGACAACTTTCCTTTTCTGATGAAGGCTGCCAGGAAATCAGGACTTGAGCCATCAAACTTGTTTTTCAAAAGCTCCTCCATTTCCGCTTCCTGGGCTTCCTCCTCTTTTACCAGAGAAGTCACCGTAGAGTTTTCGTTTTTAATGACTCCCCTCTCCGACAAACGTTTTATAACCGTATATGTGGTGGAATTCTTCCAGCCCAGTTCCTCCGCGCAAAGCTTGGAAAGCGCTCCGCTCTTTATAGGTTCATGCTTCCATACAAGCTTACAGAAGCGATATTCACTCTCAAATATCTTAGGTGTTTCCATGTTATCAAATCTCCTTGTCTAATCCGTTAGACAAATTATATCAACTGTATTATGGTCTGTCAAGTATTTTTTGTCTAATTCATTAGACATATGGTAAACTCAGTTTTCTGATATGTATTTGCTATTTTTATGTTATTTTTTGGTATTTTACTATTGATTTTTCGACGCGTTGCATATATAATGGAATGTATTAGGAATATTATTTAAAAGGACGGTCTGCTTATGAAACTTATGACACTTGACGAAATGCTTATATATAAAAAATTGGCAGGTTTATCCTGCATCGAGATTTCTAAAAAATCAGGCGTACCGCTCAGTACCGTACAAAAAGTGTTCAGCAAGACTACCTCTGTACCCAGGAACAAAACTTTAGTAGAACTCGGCAAGGCATTTGAAGAATACTCCAGGGACAAACTTTTTGTCTGCGACCCGGCTTATGAGGCCCAGCTCTTACAATCCATAAAAAATAAGAAAAAGCATATCTCTACAAACACTACCGATGCAGATCCTTTTACAGAAGATTTTGAAGACAATCCTGTGAGTCATGTTGAAGAAGGAATGGCTGAATACATCGCTACCGGCAGTTCAAATGCCCTTGATCTGTCTTTATATAAAGATAAAACAATCGATGATTATCTTGCTCTGCCAAACGATGTCCGTGTAGAATTGATCGATGGTGTATTCTATGACATGGCTGCTCCAAACTACCTGCACCAGCAACTTGCTGCTTTCATCTGGAGGATCTTACAAAACCACATAGATTTCAACAAAGGGAAATGTAGTGCGGCTCTTTCACCAATCGATGTCCAGCTTGACCGTGATGACAAAACCATGGTACAACCGGATGTCATGATCATATGTGACAGGAATAAGATTACCGGTCCAAGGGTGGTAGGTGCTCCCGATTTCATAATTGAGGTTGTCTCAGATTCTAACATGTATCATGACGTCTTCCGAAAAAAACTAAAGTACCAAAACGCCGGAGTCAGGGAATACTGGATGGTCTTTCCAAAAGAAAAAGAAATTCAGGTCTTCTTTTTTGAGAAGTCCTATAAACCTATCGGATACACCTTTAACGATTCCATCCCCGTTAACATCTGGGACGGAAAGTGCTGTGTTAACTTTAAAGAAATATCCGAAGCACTTGCATATTTGATGAACTGAGAGAGGACTTTCCAAATTATCTCGTCGACATTATCAGGTAAGAATCAGCGTTTTCCTTCTCAGCAGAAAATCCAGGATGTTCATGTGTATTATACCGTCATGGCTCAGATCAACCTTGTCGAGCGACATCACGTACTTTGGTGACGCATCCGTTATTTTACTGTATGCACCAAATTCTCTCTTTATTGTTGCCTCAGATGCCAATAGGTATGATACCTGGATGAAGCATTTTCTGCCGTTCCTGATAGCTACGAAGTCTATCTCCCCCTTATGTGTCTTGCCTGCAAAAACGGTATAGCCCCTTGTAAGCAACTCATTATATACTATATTTTCCAGATAAAAGGTGTCCTCATAGTTTACGGTGTTTGTATTGATCGTACGGAATCCCATATCTACAGCGTACTGTTTTTCCCTGTTGCTGAGCGCAGCCTTTCCGACAATATTATACCTTCCCACACCATGGATCAGATATGCTTTTTTCATCCTTTCAAGGTAGTTATATATCGTTCGTTTTGCAATTTCCTTATTGCTCTTTTTGTAGGTTTCAATGACATTGTCAATCGAAAACTCTTTACCGGCATTTGCAAGGATATATAGGGATATATTCATGAAGCTTTTTTTGTCTGAGCTTCTGCTCTTCCCTATAATATCCCTGTTGACAATGCTTTCATACAGATTTGAGATATATTTTCTTACCGAGCTCTCATCATGGTAGTCAAAACGAAGAGGAAACCCGCCCCATTTAAGATAGTCGAAAAACATATCTTCGTTCCATTCCATTTTATTAAGCTCATAATACTGCTTCATTTCATAGAAAGAAAACGGCAGTATTTCAAATTCTACAGTACGTCCGGTAAGCAGTGTAGACAGTTCTCCCGACAGGAGCGTTGAATTGCTCCCGGTCACAAATAGTGAAACATCCATGGTGGCTCGAAAAGAAGCCAACGCTTTTTCAAAGTTCTTGATATGCTGTATCTCATCAAGAAAAATATAGTGTTTGCCTTTCCCTGATATACGGGCTTTTATTTCCTTATTTAGATCAGAAGCGTCAGTGATATAATCATAATCCATATCCTCAAGATTCAGATATATTATCTTGTCTCCGGGAATTCCTTTTTCTATCAATTCGTCCTTTATTGTATCAAGCAATATAGATTTTCCGGCTCTCCTTACGCCTACGATAACCTTAATGATATCGGAATCATAGTAAGGACGTATCTGCTCAAGGTATACTTCTCGTTTAAGTCTCATAATGTGCACCCCCATCGTGCACATTATATCACAGTATCATGATTTGTGCAAGCATATCGTGCACAATTTATGCATTTTGTATTTTTTGTGCATGTAAGTCAACCTTTATGATTCACATTTTATATCCAACAGTCTAAAGTTATTATAATTCCATTTTTTCGGAGAAAAAACGCCTAGACACATCCGGACTTTTTTATACTTTGCGTTTGGGACACGAAGATTCCTTCAGTGCTCCGGCGAAAATATGTATATATCTATGTATAATCCTCTCGGATGAGCTTGGAAAAAGGGGGCTGTCACATATCACTTAATGCGACAGCCCCCTTTTTTTTGTTAAATCTCGATTAGATTCTGATGGAGCTGAACCGTTAATCAACTCTTCAGTTCTATTATATCAACAGATACCTTTGGAATAGATATCTTTGCACCCAATACAGATGTGTATGTATAAATCCCACGAGCTTTTCCATATACTGTTACATAATCATCCTCTAAAATTCTATATGATGTTAAAGAAGTGGAATATTCACACCAAATCACCTGACTGCTATTATTATTTACTGCCAAACGTATAGCATTGGTTTTTGAACCTTCTATTACCTGATATACCTTTCCTGTAAATGTCACATACTTCCCTTTATAGTCATCAGGAGTCCTTGCTATCTGTGTATATGTTATCCCGGTGTTATATAGCGCATCCTTTTTATCCTTTAGAACTCCGTTCTTATCAGCAATATAAGTTACTCCGGAAGACTTATCTTTTACTTCTTTATTCTGAGCAACTACTCCATCCGAATCCGAATAGTAAAGTTTCCCATCTAGAGTAGTAAATGCTTTCTGTACCAAAGAATTATCAGAGGCAAAAATGTATAATTTCCCATCTATCTTCTGCAATCCTGCTTTAATCGGGTGGCCTTTTTTATAATAATACTTTTTCCCTTTTTCTGTAACCCATCCGGTCACATCCTTTATGGTTTTTGCTTCAACCTTTTTTGAAAGTTTCTGTTCAACCAGAATTCCCTGCACTTTAATATTTGCCGCAACCTTGAATAAGTATTTTGTATCAGGTTGTAACTTCTTAGCTACATAAGTATTTTTGCTCGTCTTGCCTAAAAGTTTATATTCATTAGATGCTTCATCAAATATGTACACCGAGAAACTTTTAGCACCCTCATATTCATCCCAGTACAATTCAACTTTATTGACATCACTTACACATTTGATGTTCTTAGGTTCTGCCATTATTTTGACTTCAATCTCTATTTTGACCGGCATATTCATAAATTTATGTTTTTTGCCGTTTTTATCTTTAACCGTTATTTTTTCAAGTACACCATTTATACTTGTATGTCCGGCATTAAGACCATATATATACCCTTTTTTGTGTATTGCTATAGTATCATCATCAGAAGAAAAATCATTTTTCGGATCAGATGAATCTTTATCAACCACGTTCTTTATGTCCATAGATTCCAGATAATACCGTTCTCCGGAAGTCAGCTTTTTCTTTAGTGATAATACCAAACTCAGTTTTCCTTTTTTATCAGCCAAGAACCTCAGACCTGTTTGAGGATCCAATATTTCTTGATTTTTTAAAACTTTTCCTTCGCTATCAACATAAAAATAATTACCATCAAGACTTAAGTATGAAGATGTTTGCAGCGCTCCCTCTTCATCAAATATATATGTTTCTCCGTCAATTTCTTTTTTGATATCGGATACCTTAAAGCCATTTTCATAGTAATATTTCTTATCATCAATGACCTTCCATCCTTTTACAGCTTTTTTAGCTGTCTTACATTTTATCTTTTCCGAAAGTTCTTTTTCGATTATACTCTTACTATCACTCTTGTAATTTCCGGCGACTTTAAAATTATATGTTGCTTGCGGTTCTAAGCCTTCTACAATAAACCACGTGGTTTTCGTATCTCCGATGATTTTATAATTTTTTGAATCTTGATCATATAAGTATACCGTATAACTAACCGGTTCGATTTCCCAGCCGGCATAATCAACCCACTGGCACTTTTCCCACTTAAGCTTTATAGCCTTGTCGGATGACTCATACTCGAATTCAGTTGGAGCCTCTCTCTTTATAACAGTGACTTTATAAGTTAATATTTCATCTGCGATTTTCACAGTAATATCTGCTGAACCTACTCCTACCGCAGAAACACAGCCGGCTCTATCAACTTTTGCGACAGTTTCATCACTCGATGAGAATAATGGCTTATAATCAGATCCTTTAACAACTATCGAATCTTCATCATCAATATACAGACTTATACTATCTTTCTTCAAACTGCTTTTATCTACTGTAACAACACATTCCAAATCTTGTGTTCCGGTATTCGCGTGAATCTTTGTAGTTCCCGGTTTTAACGCAGTAACAACTCCGTTGTTAACAGTTGCTACAGTATCATCCTCTGAAGACCAAATGACCTTAGTTTCCGTGCCGGATACAGTTATCTTTTTACTATCCCCGGAAAACAAACTAATATTGTTTATTGACAGAACTCTTTCTTTTACAGTTACATTAAAACTCAATTCTAATCCATTTATTGTTCCGATAATCTTTGTAACGCCGGCTTTTTTAGCAATGACATACCCATTATCAACAACTGCTATATCTTCATTCTCCGACTTCCAGATAACAGTCCCCCGTACTCCATCAACAGAAATCTTACTTCTGTCATTATCGTATAAGGACATATCCGCCTGCATGTCAAAATCTTCCACATATATTTTCTGTGTAAAGATGGTCTGCCCTTCAATACTTAAACTCAGCGTTGCTTCGCCCCCGCTTTTTGCTTGAACATAACCTTGTGAATCTACAGAAATTACTTTCTCATTGTCTGAGCTCCATGTAATACTTTCATAAAAATCTTCACATTCAAAAAATGCTTGAACTTTATCGCCCACGCCTAACCAATTATCCTCAACTCCCATCTTGCCAATGTCATAATAGTATTCTACCAACTTAACAAAATCCCCATGAACACCATCTGGATTATAATTGTTGTTATCATCATAGCCACCTTTATTATGCAAATCTGAATGCTCTCTATATAATGATACCATATATTCCGATTTAACATCTATACCGCTAATATTCTTTTGGAATTTTGGAAGAAAAATACATATTTTTCGGTTTTCGTTCCAATCAAAATGTTCAGACTCGTAAATGATATCTCCATACCTCTCTTCACCCATAAAATGCCAACGCATAATAACCTTAAAAAAAACAGTATTTTCACATCTACATTCTTTCTCCTTTTCAGAGCCATAATAATCAATAAATAACAATCTGTCATTTGTGCTATTTATAATAATCCGAGCAGTTTCATCTACATATTGATATAAAAAACCTTCCTTAGTATTCTTCTTTTTAATTACATGCTGTTCTGCACTTACTGTTCTATTATTAATGAGCATCAAAAACATAATAACAGCTCCAAATATGATAAAAAATTTTGATTCATTTCTCCATTTCATAGTTTTACCACCTTTCTTGACATTTATTTCTCCAAATCGTTTGTGCTTTATGCGGTTTACTTTTTCAATCGAAAAATCTCTTTAGTTCTATCGATTTCTTTTACTCCCCAAGTTATTTATGCCATAACTATCTAATAATTACAAATTGTATGTCTATATAGGTATGTTTAACTTTTATAAGTTATTTTATCATACTCTTCCATATATTACAATAAGATTCATTAAAAAAATCATAAAGGCAGGTTCCCTATGCTTCAAAATATAGATTATGCCATTCTCGGTAAAAGAATAAAAGAAACTCGCCAAGCTTCCGGTATTACACAGGAAGCTTTAGCAGAAATGGTAAGTTGCAACACTTCACATATTTCTAACATTGAGAATAATTATACAAAAGCAAGCCTTAACGTTCTATTATCTATTGCCAATGCTCTTAATACTTCTATTGATTACTTGCTATCGAACCAATACAACAATGAGTCTCTAGCCTTAAATAATGAAATCCTCCGACTTTTTTCTATGTTGCCAGAAGAAAAGAAACAACAACTCATCCGTATAATAAAAGCCCTTTGATAACAATTATCCCAAAAAACTCTCTACCTCCTTTGCTTAATCACATCCTTTGATTTTAGTGTACCACATCATATAGAGTACATTTAAAAACAGATTCCATTAAATGATACTGCTAATATTATAAAAATGATATATATCGCCTGCTACTCGATTGTAGTACTTTTTATTGAACTTGTGGTGTGCCGGCAGCACAAATTTCATGCTCTTACAAATCCCTTTTACATATTTTATAAAAGTTTTTTCAAAAAAGGTTTAGTTATGAGATTAAGAAAGGGGTACAGGGAGGGGCATGACTATCATCTCCCTCCGCATACTCCGCTCCGCGCGACGTTTTTGCATGAATAAGAGGACTGGAATCTGCGTTAGCAGTTTCAGTCCTCTTGCAAAAATGTCGATAAGGATTTTGCGTATATCACAAAGCCCGGCATGTAAAAACAACGCAATATATTTACAGGAGCTTCGCAAAATCCGCCTTCGTATGCGGGGGAGAGATTGTCATGCCCCTCCCGTACAGGAAACCCCACAATCGTTCATTTCCCAATAATCTCCCAGAACCCCGGAAAAGACTTATCGGTACACTCCGCGGAAAGGTGAGACAGTCCCTTTGTGCAGGTTGTTTAGCCAGGTCTTTTTTGGCAGAAAACACATCAAGTGTCATCTGTAAGCCTGTGCATGTACTCATTGCACAGTTCTATTATATCCGCAGGAGCCTTCTCCACAAACCTTGCGCCTCTTGCAACAAGATCCAGCGTCCTCACCTGAAAACACAGAACTACTCCCTGTGTCTCTGTTCTGTTATCCAGTTCGACTTCCAGAGGATACGTTTTTGGTTTGCTTGTGATTGGAAGTACGACATTGATGTCTCCAGGAAGGGGGACTGAGTTCATAACGATAACAGGCCTGAAATTACCCTGTTCATGTCCTGTTGTCGGGTTAAGGTTAACCTTTACGATATCGCCTTTATGGAAACTCATAAAATCTCACCTCCAACATCCTGACCCCACTCGATTTCTCCTGTGTCCCCTATATCCTTCAATGTGATTTCCGAGAACGGCTTACCATAAAATTCTTCAAACATCTGTGCTGTGGTCTTTTCTTTTTTTATAAACATCCCTCCGTTCTTCAACTCATAAGACACCTTGTCTCCAGCTTTGAACCCCAGTGTCTCTGATATAACCTGAGGGATCCTTA
>JAEEGJ010006419.1_pt1 | contig 35278 bp, 26 predicted proteins | sample 8958761 | NCBI WGS metagenome assembly JAEEGJ01 (sample SAMN16246546, study PRJNA631951) | gut metagenome | biome: gut microbiome; feature: rumen; material: RS-attached | host: Bos | place: Iran: Karaj | collected 2018-10
AGACTTCAGAGCACATCAGACAATCACCTTCGCACATACGTTGCAGAGGGAGAGGTTCTTCCTGTTGCTACTAAGTCATTCGGTGGTATCGGTGTATTCGCTATTCCTGAGATGGGAAGATTCTACAGACACGTACTTATCGAGGGCAACTTCCCTCACCACGGCGCTGTAGCATTCGGCCACTTCGGAAAGGCTCTTTACGAAGTATTCAAGTATGTAGGAGCAGAGACAATCGGCTACAATCAGCCTGCATCTCTTCCTTATCCTACAGAGAATCCTTTCAACAAGTAATTTAGTTATTTATCCAAGACATATTCTAATTAACCAATTAACCTATAGAAAAGAGCGAGGCCTTTCGGTCCCGCTCTTTTCATAATGGAAAAAAGTATGTAGGAAGCGCGCCGATATAAGATCTACGCGTCTGTCACATCTTAGTTGGCAAAGAGAACGTTGTTGACAATGCTCTCAAGAAGTTCCTGTCTTCCTGAGATAGGAAGCGCGGGAGCTTTCATGTTGCAAGCATAATCTGAAAGCTCTGCAAGGCTGGTGTTGCCCTGGCGGATCTTCTTACCGATCTCGCTCTCAAATGTTGAATAACGCTCTTTGATGAATTCTTCGATACGTCCGTCTTCAATGAGCTCTGCAGCTTTGATAAGTCCGAGTGCAAAAGTGTCCATACCGAGGATGAATGCATAGAACATATCTTCATAAGTGTAGCTGGGACGTCTGTTCTTAGAGTCGAAGTTGAATCCGCCTGTAAGTCCGCCGGACTTAAGTACTTCATACATTGCCATTGTTGCGTCATATACGTTGCAAGGGAATTCGTCGGTATCCCATCCGAGAAGCGGATCGCCCTGGTTGGCATCGATTGAACCGAGCATGTCGTTGATGGCGCTGATCCTGAGCTCATGCTCGAAGGTATGCTGAGCAAGTGTTGCGTGGTTAGCTTCAATGTTCATCTTGAAGTCTTTATCAAGACCGTACTGACGAAGGAATCCGATAGCTGTGGCAGCGTCAAAGTCGTACTGATGCTTCATGGGCTCCTTTGGCTTGGGCTCGATGTAGAAATCGCCTGTAAAGCCGATGCTTCTGCCGTAATCAACAGCAAGGTGCATGAGCTTTGCGATATTCTCCTGCTCGAACTTTACATCTGTATTAAGGAGAGTCTCATATCCTTCACGTCCGCCCCAGAATACGTATCCGCGGCCGCCGAGCTTAACGGTGATGTCGAGAGCTTTTTTAACCTGAGCAGCTGCGAAGCAGAATACGTCGGCTGAACAAGTGCTTCCGGCACCTGCCATGAAACGGGGATTGCTGAACATATTTGCTGTTCCCCAGAGACACTTGATATCTGTGCCTTTCATTTTCTCGAGGATGTAATCAGAAATCTCATCAAGGCGTCTGTTGGTCTCGTTGATGTCATCGGCTTCGGGAACAAGGTCAACATCGTGGAAGCAGAAGTACTTGATACCGAGCTTCTTCATGAATTCAAAACCGGCATCAACCTTGGCTTTAGCGTGTTCCATTGTTCCTTCTTCGCTTGCTCCGAAGGATTTATCCGCTGTGCCTCTTCCGAACATGTCTACACCGTTGGCGCCGAGATTGTGCCACCAAGCCATAGCGAAAGGAAGGTGCTCCTCCATTGTTTTACCCATAATAACTCTCTTGGGATCGTAGTATTTGAAAGCTAATGGATTTTTGCTGTCTTTTCCCTCAAATTTAATCTCGGGAATACCTTTAAAAATTTCACTCATTTGAAAATACCTCCTGTGTTTTCTGCGTTATCATAATGTTAGCATATGCTAACCGAATAAGATAGTCTAGTTTAGAAAATGCTTTTTTATAATCAAATATTGTTTTAATAAAAAAATGGACACATTTTCATGTTATAATTTTTTCTGGTTAATGTGAAAATACAAAATATGAGGAGAGGAGAAGTATTAATGAAGAGAGTGACCAGAGCAATTCTTTCAAAAGGCGTAGTGCCGATCTTGGCAGGAACCCTGTTTCTGTCTCCTGTTGCAGGTGTAAGTTCCTATGCGGCAGGCGCGGAAGTGGCCACAGGTATCGACGTATCCAAGTACCAGGGTGGTATCAACTGGCAGCAGGTTAAGGCAGCCGGTGTAAGGTTCGCAATGATCAGAGTCGGATCTACCAAGAAGGGACTTGATGAGCAGTTTGTAAACAATATTAATGGAGCAAATGCGGCAGGCATCAGAACAGGTATCTATATCTATTCATATGCAACAACACCTGAGCAGGCTGCAGCGGAGGCCAATCAGGTTCTCCAGTGGGTAGCACCTTATTCGGTATCATTCCCCATTGCTATAGATATAGAAGATTCATGTCAGAAGGGACTTAATGCTCAGCAGCTTCAGGCTATCGCAGATACATTCTGCGGAATTATCAACGGTGCCGGCTATGAGTCAATGGTATATGCCAGCAGAAACTGGTACAGAGACAGAATGCCGGTTGTATCAGCGCCCAAGTGGATCGCACAGTACGGTGATAAGCTTGAGTATGCGGGTGACTACGTAATGTGGCAGTCATCAAGCAGCGGATCATATCCCGGTATTGCGGGACGTGTAGATGTTAACCATCTTTATTCCGACTATTTCTCACGTATTATCCCCGTGGGATTCAATAACGTGGGCGGACAGACATTCTATTACAACAATTATCGTAAGCAGTTCGGATGGCTCAACCTTGAAGGACAGAGATATCACACAGATCCAAGCGGTGTTGTACAGACAGGTTGGTTCCAGGATGAGAGCGGAGTATTCTTCCTTAATCCTGAAGCAGGCGGACTTGCACAGACCGGTTTTGCAGATATCGAAGGCGGCCATTATTACTTTGATGAGAACGGTGTTAAGCGCACAGGTCTTCTTAACCTTGGCGGAACAGTATATTACACAGATCCCAACGGTGTTTGCCAGAGAGGATTTGTTGACCTTGAGGACGGAAGACATTATTTCGATGAGCAGTACATAATGCGCACAGGACTTACTCAGGTAGGCGATAAGCTTTATCTCTTTGCTCCAAACGGTGTAATGCAGACAGGTATGCAGGCAATTGAGACAGGTAAGTACATGTTCGGCGCAGACGGAGCAGCTGTCGCAGGATGGTTCTCCAACGAGCAGGGACAGCGTTTCTACTTCGCACCTGATACACATACAGCTGTTGTAGGACTTCAGACTATTGAGAATGCCAACTATCTCTTCGGAGAGGACGGCGTTATGCAGGTAGGCTGGACCGGAGATCTTGCAAACAGATTCTACTTCGGACCTGACGGAAAGATGGTAACAGGCTGGAATGCGATCGAGGGACGTAACTTCTACTTCGGCGCAGACGGCAAGATGGTTGTTGGTCTTGCAGGACTTCAGGATGGTGTATATTATCTTGATCCTACAGACGGACACCAGGTTGTAGGTTGGGTAGAGCTTCCCGACGGATGGCATTACTTCGATGCCAACAACGGCAAGATGCTTGCAAACGTAAGCGCACCTCTTGATAACGTGCCTTGCACATTTGATAAGAACGGTGTCCTTGTAGATCCCGCAGGTTGGGTTCCCGGAACACCCGCACCCGTAGCAGAGCCTGCACCCGAGGCAGCACCTGAGGCTGCTCCCGCAGATGCCAATGCAGCTCCTGCAGCACCTGCACAGGGTTGATAGAACAGTTTAGAATATAGTGATTTTCAGCGCCCTTCGCTTTTGCGAGGGGCGTATTTATTAAGTAATCAGCAGACTCGGTTCTTTCGAGTCGTGCTGTACTACTTAGTTCTGGCGAGCGGAAGCGAGAGCAGAACTTCATTATTTTTTTGCCTGAAATGTAGTATAATATAGTCTACGGCTGAGAAAAATTATATAGCCATTGGAGGGTAACATGAATTTTGAAGAAGCAAAAAAGAAACTTGAACAGTACGGACAGACACACGTGCTGAAATATTACGACGAGCTTTCCGAGAGTGAGAAAGCAGAACTCTTACAGCAGATAGAAGATACTGATTTTGCGGTACTTGAGAATTGTAAGAACTTAGGTCACAGTGCAGGAAGAGGTAAGTTCGAACCTCTCGCCGCAATGCAGGTTTCAGAGATAGAAAAAAGAAAAGACGAGTTTAAGAAGATCGGTGTTGAGACAATAAAAGCAGGCAAGGTTGCTGCAGTTCTTTTGGCAGGCGGAATGGGAACAAGACTTGGTTCCGACAACCCCAAGGGAATGTATGACATCGGACTTACAAAGCCCGTTTATATTTTTCAGAGAATTATCGAGAACTTGTTAGACACTGTTAAACAGGCTGACGGAAGCTACATCCACCTCTTTATCATGACAAGTGAAAAGAACAACGACGCTACCGTTAACTTCCTTAAGGAGCACAAGTTCTTCGGATATCCCGAGGATAAGGTTACATTCTTTAAACAGGATATGGCACCTGCTTCCGACTATGAAGGAAAGGTTTATATGGAGGGTAAGAACAGAATCTCTACTTCTCCAAACGGTAACGCAGGCTGGTATTCATCAATGCTTAAGGCAGGTCTTCGCGACGTGATCCTCAAAGAGGGCATTGAATGGATCGATATATTTGCGGTTGATAACGTACTTCAGAGAATCGCAGATCCTTGCTTTGTAGGAGCGACGGTTAATGCAGGTGTTGCTTGCGGAGCAAAGGTTGTAAGAAAGAATGCTCCCGATGAGAAGGTCGGAGTTATGTGTCTTGAGGACGGCATGCCTTCAATCGTAGAGTATTACGAGCTTTCACAGGAGATGATGGACGCCAAGGACGAGAACGGCGATCCCGCATACAACTATGGAGTTATTCTCAACTATCTGTTTAATGAGAAAGCTCTTTATGACATAGCTCAGAAGACTCTTCCTCTTCACGTTGTAGAGAAGAAGATTCCTTATATAGATGAGAATGCTAATCTCATTAAGCCCGAGAAACCCAACGGATGTAAGTTTGAGCAGCTTGTTCTTGATATGATCCACATGCTCGACAGCTGCCTTCCTTATGAGGTTGTGAGAGAGCATGAATTTGCGCCCATCAAGAATAAAGAGGGCATTGATTCCGTAGAGTCTGCAAGAGAGCTCTGCAAGAAGAACGGAATCGAGTTATAAGAAATTATTTTGCGACAAGCAAAGCGATCAAGGAGAAAATAAAATGGCAATACTAGTTACAGGCGGAGCAGGATTTATCGGTTCACACACAGTTGTTGAGCTTCAGAATGCAGGTTATGACGTGGTTGTAATGGACAACCTCGTAAATGCTAACCCCAAGTGTCTTAAGAGAGTAGAGGCGATCACAGGTAAAAAAGTACCTTTCTATGAGACAGATATCAGAGACAGAGAGGGACTTGAGGAGATCTTTACAAAAGAAAAGATTGACGGAGTTATCCACTTTGCGGGGCTTAAGGCTGTAGGCGAATCGGTTGAGAAGCCTTGGGAATACTATGACAACAACATCACGGGAACACTCACACTTGTGGATGTTATGAGAAAGCACGGATGCAAGAACATTATCTTTTCCTCATCCGCTACTGTATACGGCGATCCCGCATTTGTACCGATCACAGAGGAATGCCCCAAGGGAACATGTACAAACCCTTACGGCTGGACCAAGTCTATGCTTGAGCAGGTTCTTTCAGATATTCAGAAGGCAGATCCCGAGTGGAATGTAGTACTTCTTCGTTACTTCAATCCCATCGGAGCACATAAGAGCGGAACGATCGGTGAGAATCCCAACGGAATCCCCAACAACCTTATGCCTTACATCACACAGGTTGCGGTTGGTAAATTAAAGCAGCTCAGCGTATTCGGTGATGATTATGACACACCTGACGGAACGGGTGTCAGAGATTATATTCATGTTGTGGATCTTGCGCTCGGACACGTTAAGGCACTTAAGAAGCTTGAAAAGGGAAGCGGTCTTAATATCTACAATCTCGGAACAGGTAACGGCTACAGCGTTCTTGATATCGTTAAGAATTTCGAGGCTGCTACAGGTAAGAAGATTCCTTATGTAATAAAAGGAAGAAGAGCCGGCGACATCGCCACTTGCTATGCAAGCGCAGCCAAGGCTGAAAAAGAGCTTGGATGGAAGGCTCAGTACGGAATCAAAGAGATGTGCGAAGATTCATGGAGATGGCAGAGTCAGAACCCCAACGGATATGACGACTGATTCAGAGACTAAAATAAATCCGCACGGAGAGCAATATGTTTAGATTATGGGTTCGACTTATCGATGACAATCATTTGATAAATGACATGGTTGTTTGCGATGACAGCGCTGATACGCGCACTCACAAGGTTATGAATGCCATAGAGAAGGCTTGTTATGAGATGGATCTTTCCAAGCCTATCTGGCTTGATACCACAGTGAGGGATTTTCAACTTCACAATAAGTGCAGGTTTACGAAGGATGCGTTTATAGAAGAAGTGTCTTTTGACTACATGGAGATTCAGGTTTTAGAAGAGGATTTTTAATTTTTTAATTATTATTTTATTATAATTAAAACACAATTGCGTCACACAATGAAACTATACTAAAGCCATAAAATCAAGGTATGCAAAGGAAAGAAGGTATCTAACTATGTACGAGGATGAGAAAAAATCTTACAACAATAGTGGTTATGGACAGAATAGTAACTACAGCGGATACTCTTATGAGAACAATTCAAGTTCTTACAATAGCAATCCTTACAGCCAGGGACAGAGCTCCTATGGATACGGAAGCAACAGCCAGGGCTACGGAACTTATCAATATAGCACCAATCAGAATGCTAATAATCAGCCACCGCAGCCGCCTAAGAAGAAAAAGAAAGTCGGACCGATTGTGGCTTTAGTACTTGTTGTACTGCTTCTTTTGGGAGGTGCGGGCTTTGCCGCATTCCGTATTTTTAATGGTTTAGGACTCCCCGGTGGATCACAGCAGTCGGTTGCTCAGATAGAAGAAAAAGAAGACCAGTCTGCGACGGAAAACAGCGCAGCAGGTACTCAGGAAGAGAAGACGGATGACCAGAAGGTTCAGACAACCACGACCACTGCAGGTGAGACAAGAGTTGTCGTAACAGATGTGACCGGCGTTGTTGAGGAAGTAATGCCTGCAATGGTAATGATTCACAATAATTTCACTCAGTCAGCCAACTTCTTCGGATATGTTCAGCAGGAAGAAGCTCAGGCTTCGGGAAGCGGAATTATAGTAGGACATAATGATACAGAGCTTTTGATAGCGACCAACTATCATGTTATCGACGGAGCGGATTCTCTTGAGGTAATCTTTAATGATGATACATCTGTGGGCGCAGCCGTTAAAGGAACCAATTCAGACATGGACCTTGCGGTTATCGCGATCATGCTTGATGAGATCCCCGAGAATACACTTAATGCAATAAAAGAGGCTAAGCTTGGCGACAGTAATACACTTAAGCTTGGTGAGCCTGCTATAGCTATCGGTAATGCACTTGGTTACGGTCAGTCCGTTACTACCGGTGTTATCTCCGCTCTTAATCGTGAAGTTGAGACGCAGCAGGGCGGCGACAAGCATACATTCATTCAGACAGATGCAGCTATCAACCCCGGTAACTCAGGTGGAGCACTTCTTAACCTCAACGGTGAAGTTATCGGAATCAATTCCAACAAGCTTGGCGGAAATGTTATAGAAGGTATGGGCTATGCTATTCCGATTTCAGATGCTAAGCCCATCATAGATCAGCTCATGAACGAGGAGACCAAGATCAAGGTTGCCGAGGAAGAGAGAGGATACATCGGAATTCAGGGATACAGTGTTCCTTCAGATGTAACCGAGTCTTTCGGAATTCCGCAGGGAGCTTATGTTGATAAGATCACTCCCGGCGGCGGAGCAGAGGCAGCAGGCCTTGTGAAGGGTGATGTTATCGTTAAGTTTGAGGGTCATGACATTACATCAATGGATGATCTTCAGACAAGACTTCAGTATTATAAAGCAGGTACAACGGTTAAGCTCGGTATCATGAGAACCGACGGATCGGAGTACAAAGAGACCGAGGTCGAGCTTACGCTCGGAAAAGCACCTTCATCTGATGATTCAAAGGCAGCTTCCAATGAAAAAGATGATGCTTCAAGCGAAGGATCTTCAGATAATTAAAAGATCATTTCTATAGAAGGAAAGAGAAAAAATTAAAGCGGGGTAATTAATGCAGGATAACAGAGACGACCTTCTTGATTTCAGAGAAGTTGATGAAGAAATCGATATTGAAACAAAAAATGATGAAAAAGAAGCTACAGACAGTGTGGTAGATGGAAATAACAGCGCAGACACTTCTGTAGATAAAGGCAGCACCTCAGGGAATGAAGGCAACAGCGCGGATTCCGAGAGCGCATTTGAGGACGTGTGTTTTGTGTGCAGAAGGCCGGAGAGCAAGGCCGGAAAGATGTTTCATCTTCCGAATAACATCAGCGTTTGCCCTGACTGTATGCACAAGATGATGGATACGGTCAGCCAGTTCGATTATCAGAACATGCTGAACAATCCAAACCTCATGAATGAGCTCAACAAGAACATGGGTGGATTCCCGGGCATGGGAATGTTTGATATGGGAAATATCCCCGGTGGTAACTTCAATATGAACGGCGGAATTCCCAATTCTCAGAAGATCAAAAAGAAGAGCGAATCTACAATTAAGCCTGCATTTGATATTAAGAATATCCCTGCACCGCATAAGATAAAAGCTAAGCTTGACGAATATGTTATAGGTCAGGACCAGGCGAAAAAGGTAATGTCCGTTGCCGTGTACAATCACTACAAGAGAGTTGCTACAGGCACAATGGATGACATAGAGATAGAAAAGTCCAACATTTTACTATTGGGACCTACGGGTAGCGGTAAGACATATCTTGTAAAGACGCTTGCAAAGCTTCTTGATGTGCCGCTTGCCATCGCAGATGCAACATCGCTTACAGAAGCCGGATATATCGGAGATGATATTGAGAGCGTTGTAAGTAAGCTCCTTGCGGCAGCAGGTAACGATGTAGAGAAGACAGAACACGGAATCATCTTTATCGATGAGATAGACAAGATTGCCAAGAAGAAAAATACAACATCAAGAGATGTAAGCGGTGAATCCGTTCAGCAGGGAATGTTAAAACTCCTTGAGGGTTCCGAAGTTGAAGTCCCTGTAGGTGCGGGCAGCAAGAACGCCATGGTTCCTTTGGCAACAGTCAATACAAGAAATATACTCTTTATCTGCGGTGGTGCATTCCCCGATATTGAGGATATCATCACTCAGAGACTTAATAAGAAAACTTCAATCGGATTTGATGCAGATCTTAAAGATAAATACGAAGACGACCCCAACATTTTATCCAATGTGGTTGTTGAGGATCTTAAGAAATTCGGAATGATACCGGAGTTCATCGGTAGACTTCCCATCATATGTACACTGCAGGCTCTCGACAAAGAGATGTACGTCAAGATCCTCAAAGAGCCCAAGAACGCTATACTCAAGCAGTATCAGAAGCTCCTTGCCCTTGATGAAGTGGATCTTCAGTTTGACGACAGTGCACTTGAAGCCATAGCTGAGAAAGCCATGGAAAAAGAAACAGGAGCCAGAGCGCTTCGTGCCATCATAGAGGAATTCATGCTGGATATCATGTATGAGATTCCCAAGGATGACAACATCGGAAGAGTTACTATCACAAGAGAGTACATAGAAGGCAAGGCATCTCCCCTTATTGAGGTAAGGGGTGACCAAGTCCAGAAAAAGATACCTATGTTAAACACAGAACAGGCTAAGAATTGATAGCCTGTTCTTTTTTTCTTGCTAGGACGAGGACTGTAGCGTATAATCTAATTGTTACTATAATTTTTACAAATGGGAAAGAGTATGAAAAGGGGAAAGAACAAATCCGGCGCGCTAAAGGGCGCTCTTTATGCAATCGCAATTTTTAATTTTCTAAATCTGTTTATACATATGTTTAGTTTGTACAAACCGATCATCATTTCGCAGATGGATTATGCTCTGTACGGAGTGAAGATCCTTCTGTATTTCCTGGTGTACAGATTCCTTAAAAGAAATGTCAGCAAAAGATTCAGGGGTTATTGCGCACTTTTAAAGGCAACAATGATTCTGGATATTATTGAGCTTTTTATATCTGTTGTGAACAGCACTTCGATCTATGTGCCGTACATCATCATGCTCATAATACTTACAAAGCTTGTACTTAATTATTTATCCTATATAGTGCTTGACTCTATAGCAATTGAAGAGGCTTACTGTTTTAGGCTCGAGACAATTCGGCCCGGGTATGAAGCATCAATCAAGAATTGGAGTACGTTTAACTTTTTTATTGTTCTCTTTGCTTTTTTTGGGTTCTTTATAAAGATGCCTATCTTTATGTATTGGCTTCCGCTGCTGATCAGATTTATATATGAGCTTAAGATTATACGGGCTACAACTCGGATCATGAACTGTTACAACGGACCATGCGAAAAAGTGTATGATAATTCTTTTGGCACTAGATTGCGTCGTGGAGAATTATTTGTTATAGGTAATAAGACCAAATGGGCCATAAGAGCTGTCTTGTCGGTAGCGGTAGTTTCTTTGTTCATAACCGGAATGTATTTATACTATTCATATGATGAGGAAGATTACAGTTGGTATTTGCAAATAAAGAAGAAAATTGAATCCGATGAGTCAGAGAATACAGGGACAGATATTATTTTCGAATATGATATTTGCAATAAGATGCCGGAGTGGACAGGGTTGCAAAGATCTAAATACGGTTTTATAAATGAGGATACTAAAAAGGATTCGGGTCCGTGCTATAAGTGGATTGATTTCGATGAAAACGGTGTTTCGTGGGATGGAATAAAAAGCATTATAGATACAGACCAAAATGTTGTTACACATATGCCTCTTATTGAATGGGCAACTTTATCTCATAGACAGCATATACTAAGGGCTTTAAACGATTATGGTATGCAGGGAGATGATTTTGCGGACTGTATGAATTACAGCGAGGAATTAGCTGAAATATTCAAACATGAGTTTAGGACTCGTGAGACTTGGAATCCGACAATATTTGTAAATGGGGTGACAGTGTTTTATTCCGAACTTACGGGTAGATACGGACTTTTGAAGGATGACGGAAGAGTAGTTGCGCCGCCTAAATACAAACATATAAGAATAATCCATGAGACGGGCCTTGCCTATGTATATAAAGGTGACAGTAAAAGTATGTATATTATAGGCTTGATGAATCCCAAAGGAAAATTGATCCTCAATATGGACGAATTAGGTATTGAAAAAACACATATAACGGACTCCGGAGATATTGAATATGAAGTAAGAGGGGAAAAACACGTTATAGACAATGAAGGAAATATCATAAAATGAAAAAACGAGCAGGAACTTAGATTCCTGCTCGAAGCTTTTATGTTTATCATTCAAATGTAATAAATGTTCCTGCCTTGCCCTTAAGAGCATCCTGAGCTGAAGCAAGGGAAGTGATGAGAACAGAACCGTTGTGGTTGGACTCAAGGAATGAGATAGCGGCCTCAATCTTGGGAAGCATATTGCCTTCTCCGAACTCGCCTGACTCGATGTATTCTTTGGCCTGTGCAATGTTCATCTTCATGATCGGTTCCTGATCCTCTTTGCCAAAGTTCTTGTAAACGGAAGGAACGGAAGTAAACATGATCAGTCTGTCAAAATTGAGATCGGTAGCAAGTTTGCCTGCGATCACATCCTTCTCAATAACGGCTGATGCACCCTTGAGTACGTGACCTTGTTCGATAACGGGAATGCCGCCGCCACCGCATGCTACAACTTCCTGGCCTGCATCTATAAGAGCCTTAATCGCATCAAGCTCGATTATCTTAAGAGGCTGAGGAGCTGCAATAATTCTTCTGAAGCCCTTTCCGGGAACCTCTTTAACGAAATTGCCCTTCTTGACCTCGCTGTCAGCGTCCTCTTTGGACATATAACGGCCGATCTCCTTGGTGGGAGCGTAGAAAGCCTCGTCGTAAGGATCGACGGTAACCTGAGTAAGGATCGTGCTGATAGGCTTGTAGATTCCGCGGCTTAAAAGCTCGGTCTTAACCGAGTTCTGAATATCGTATCCGATATATCCCTGGCTCATTGCGCTGCATACGCACATGGGAGCTGAGGTGTAATCTATAAACATTCTGTGAAGCTCGGTCATGGCCTTGTGGATCATGCTGACCTGAGGGCCGTTACTGTGAGTGATGACCAGCTGATAGCCGGATTCTATAATGTCTGCAAGAACCTTACCGGTTAACTGTATGGCCTCTCTCTGTTCCTGAGTATTGACACCCAGCGCTTCGTGACCGAGAGAAACGACTGCTTTTAAGTTTTCCATTTTGTCCTCATTCCTGCACAGGATAAATATCTGTGCGATAAAAGTAAGATAGAACTATTTTACTCTATTTGCCGCTGTTTTGGAAGACATCATCCTCCAGGAAATACGACATATCGCCGTCTAAATTCGGGTTGATCTTGGTGATCCTTCGATCGTAAGTCATAAGACCGTTCACCTCTTCTTCAACATCGCTAAGCTGCGTGTAAACAGCGCCCGCAAGCCCCTGCTTTATAAGCGGTTTGATACTTCCGTTTATCAGGTTGTAGTAGGCAACGCCCAAAGCGTCAAGCGTGTCATATTTTTTGTATCCGTAAATTCTGTCTACGCTTGAGTGTCCTTCGATATGGCAGGTGTAGCCACCGTATTCCGAGATGACGAAAGCTCTTTTGTTCTTATCTTTTTCAACGGCAAGTGGTCTGAAGTAGTTGTGTACGCTTCTGTAGTTTCCGGTTCCTTCGTCGAACCATCCGCTCGCCTGATCAATAGGGCGTGTGTCGTCACATTCCCTTGCCATTATCGTTGCGCCTGCGGCATTGAACTGTCCCCAGCCTTCATTAAAAAGAACCCACGTCGCAATAGACGGTACATTATAAAGATACTTGATCGTGTTCTTCATCTCTTCTATCCATTCTTTGCGGCCTTCTGCGGAATGCCTTGAGAATGTTTTGTAATACGCGGGACCGTCGGATAATCTTCCGAACACTTTAGGGAAAAGAGTCGGCAAATAAGTAACGACCGGCTTGGCATAAGACGAACCGCCGCATACCATGTCCTGCCACACTATCATTCCGATCTTGTCGCAGTGATAGTACCAGCGTGCGGCCTCTATCTTGATGTGCTTGCGCATCATGTTAAACTTAAGTCTTTTCATTTCTTTGATGTCATAGATAAGCGCATCGTCAGAAGGCGCGGTGTATAAGCCGTCCGGCCAATAGCCCTGATCGAGGACACCCATAAGGAAATAAGGCTTATTATTTAAAAAGAATCTTCTTACTCCCGCGGAGTCTGTATCTATAGAATATGAGCGGATCGCAAAATATGAGCGAACGCGGTCGGATCCCGCAATGATCTGAAGAGGATAAAGATAAGGATCCTCGGGAGACCAAAGATGCGGAGAGTCAAGCTCGAAGCGGAATTTATAACAGTGAGAATCATTATTTTCCGAAAGGTTCAGCGGACATATATCCGATGAGAAATTTTCAAGGGAATCGTTTTGTCTTTCGGGGGCATCGGAAGATGCGGGAGCCTTTACAAGCTCTTGTCCCGGGATCTTAACAGACACAGAGGTGCTCTGTGTTGTGGTGATGGTTATGCTTACTGTTTTGAGATCTTCTTCCGGGGTTATCTTAAGCTCTTTTACATAAATATCGGGAACTTCCTCAAGCCAGACAGTCTGCCAGATTCCACTCTGTGCGGTGTAGTACATTCCGCCTCTTTTCAGAGTCTGCTTACCTCTTGAATGATAAGAAGTATCGCTCGTGTCGCGAACCTTGACGATAAGCGTATTCTCTTTTGCCTCATCAATATAACCTGTTATGTCAAAGGTAAAAGGAAGATATCCGCCGCTGTGGGAGCCTACGAGCTTGCCGTTTACATAGACGTCGGCAAATTGATCGACTGCTCCGAAGTGAAGGAGATATCTTGAATTATCATAAGTTTTAGGGAGTTTTGGAAGTGAGCGTTTGTACCAAAGAATCTCATCGGGCTTTAATTGCTTTTCAACGCCTGAGAGAATGGCTTCCGGAGAAAAGGGGACAAGTATCTTGCCGTCGGAGATTTCGGGTATGTCGTCCGACGAAGACTCTTTTACCATGCTATAGTCCCAATAACCGTTGAGATTAACATAGCTGTCGCGAACAAATTGAGGTCTTGGGTACTCTGTAAGAACATGCTCGGGGTCGAGATTCTCGCCCCATGTAGTGTAGAGACGATTTAACACGTCGTCCTCGTGTGGCTTGTCGATTGCCTTTATTGCATCAATTAAGTCCATAATCCACCTTTCCGGCATTGCCGTACTTTACTATCAGATCTTGATAAAACGCTGTGAGCGTAGCATATCTGTAGACGCTGATCCAAAGAAGCGGAATAAAAAGAGTGATAACTCCGAAGATCATCAAAGGGATAAAGCTTATGTGAAGGTACAGAAGACGGAATCTGTGACCTTTCATCATTTCTTTACTGTAAGCCAAAAGCTCTTTTGCCGATTTGTCAGGATAGTCGTGCAAAAGAAAGAACGCCTGCGAATAGGTCAGTGAAACATAGACGTTTACGATAAGTCCGAGAACGATGAAGATAAAGAGTACGCCGAGTAATCCGGAAGAAGGATTGGTGCGGCTTAAGTAAAAGATCACCGTTCCGGGTATGCTTACAAGGAAATCAACCACAACAAAAAGAGCCTGAATAGTCACGGCTTTGTTGGGATGCTGTTTAAATCCGAAGAAAATGTCACTTGTCGAAACTGCCTGTGAATACAGAAGATTCATGTATAGGTAAGCCTTGCCGGATACGAGTATGCCGACAAGGATACTGATCACGAGTGTGATGAGCTCATTGATACAGAAAAGAAAGATATTTGCGGGGCCGCTGACCGTGACCAATGCCGATACTATGAACTGTATGGCAAAGATCAAAATGTTTGCAAAAATAAGTGTGCCGTATTTGTCCAGTGATTTTTCTTTTGCAATAGCCTTAAGCTCTGATGAACTTTTTAATTCGGTCATGAATAACTCCCCACCTTATCCTGCGATGTCGACATGAGCCCCCACAAGTCCCTGTCTGTCGATGGACTTTCGGGCTTTCTGATAAGGATTCTCCTCATTGGAATATTTAATCTTGGTGGCTGTCTCGCCGCCGCTGACGTAGGTTCTGCCGCACTCGGGGCATACCGCCGTCTTAAGTGATACCGAAGCCTGAAGAACTTTGCCGCCTTTCATGGCTGCGTTCTTGTAGGCATTACTTACGTGTTCAGCCTCGTGACCGCGCACTCTTGCTGCCGCAGCCTGAGGATCAATATGCTGTGCCGATTTAAAAGAGACCATCTCATTGGAACCGTCTTGATACTTACGATTCTTGCAAGTCTCGCACTCCGCGGGTGAAGAAACCTTGCCCGGAGCTCTCTGTGTGGCCTCGTTCGGATTGAGAATGGGTTTGCTTCCTTCCGCAGCCGCAGCTGCACTCGCGCCGCTTGTTGCAGCACCCGAATTAAAAGAATTTTGATAATTGTAAGCGTTATATCCGCTTCCTACAGCACCGATCAAACTCATAGGCACCTCTTTTCACTCTGTTGACACGTCAAATCCGACGTCTTTTAACATGTCATCAAAGCTTTCGCCGTTCATACGCTCCGACATGATGTTCACCTGTTTTCTGGCCTCAGGATCGGTAAGAACCATGTGAAAGCTCTTAACCAGAACAAAATATCCGAGGAAAATGGCGAAAATACCGAATAATATACCTCTTTTTGCCTGCGGAAGCAGCTTAGCTGCGGTTCCCTTGGACAAAAGAGCCAGAACAACCGCCACGCCTCCCATGATAATGCCGGTGTACGCGAATAAACAAAACGGAATCGCGAGCAGTCCGGTAAACATGGCGAAAGTGGCAAGACTCACATGTTTATCAAGCTGGTTGTGGGTCTTGTTGTAGTTGAAGTTGTTTATATAGTAATTGTCTTCCCCGTTATCTCCCATAATACGTCCTTAAAAACAATAGTTTGTTAACATAAATTCTATAATAAAACGCACTTTTTTACAATGTTTCGGAAGGCGCGGAGTCTTGAAAACAGCACGCTACGATTGGTATAATAAGGGAGTGTGTGGCTGTTTATAAAAAATTCAGCGAAAATTTCGGCGCATTTAATCGCGGATTTGGGGAAAGCCACGAGTACTTTATAGTTTTTTGTGAGGTAGGTATGGATATTGTTTTAAAAATTAAGGAAGAGCTTAAAGTAGAAAAATGGCAGGTAGAAGCTGCAATAAAGCTTATTGATGAGGGAAATACGATTCCCTTCATTTCACGATACAGAAAGGAGGTTACGGGCTCCCTTAACGATGAGCAGCTTCGTAATCTTGATGAGAGACTTAAGTATTTAAGAGGACTTGAGGAGAGAAGAGAGCAGGTTCTTGCATCCATCGAGGAGCAGGGCAAGATGACCGACGAGCTCAGAGCCAAGATTGTTGCGGCTGAGACCATGGTTGCGATCGAGGATCTCTATCTTCCTTACAGACCAAAGAGAAAGACAAGAGCAAGCGTTGCAAGAGAGAAGGGACTTGAAGGTCTGTCCGACATCATCCTTGCACAGGAAACGAATAGGACACTTGAAGAAGAGGCTGAAAGCTTCGTTGATGCAGAGAAAGGTGTCGAAACGGTTGGCGACGCCATTCAAGGCGCGATGGACATTATCGCCGAGGATGTTTCTGACAACGCGGACTATCGTACATATATAAGAGAAGCTACTATGGAGCACGGACTCCTTACAAGTAAGGCCAAGGATGAGAAGGCTGAGAGCGTTTACGAGATGTACTACGGCTACGAAGAGCCCATCAGCAAGGTGCTCGGACACAGAATCCTTGCGCTCAACAGAGGCGAGGCGGAGAAGTTCCTTGTTGTTAAGATCGAGGCTCCCGAGGAGCAGATTCTCAGATTCCTTGAGACCAAGCTTATCAAGAACGAGAATCCCGCAACTACAGATGTGTTAAAAGAGATCGCGCAGGATGCGTACGAAAGACTTATTGCGCCTGCGATTGAGCGTGATATCAGAAATGAGCTTACGGAGAAAGCCGAGGACGGCGCCATAACTGTATTTGGAAAGAACTTAACTCAGCTTCTCATGGCACCTCCTATCGTAGGAAAGACCGTACTTGGATGGGACCCTGCGTTCAGAACGGGATGTAAGCTTGCTATCGTTGATGCTACGGGTAAGGTCCTTGATACCAAGGTTATATATCCCACAGCACCTCAGAACAAGGTTGAAGAAGCCAAAGCTGAGCTTAAAAAGCTCATTGATAAATATGATGTTGATCTTATTTCTGTCGGAAACGGAACAGCTTCAAGAGAGTCAGAGCAGGTAATCGTAGAGCTGATAAAAGAGCTCTCTAAGCCCGTTCAGTACGTTATCGTTAATGAGGCCGGTGCATCCGTTTATTCCGCAAGTAAGCTCGCAACCGAGGAATTCCCTCAGTTTGACGTCGGACAAAGAAGTGCGGCTTCTATAGCAAGAAGACTTCAGGATCCTCTTGCTGAGCTTGTTAAGATCGATCCCAAGTCAATCGGTGTCGGTCAGTACCAGCATGACATGAACCAGAAGAAGCTTGGCGAGACCCTTGAAGGTGTCGTTGAGGACTGCGTTAACAAGGTCGGAGTAGACCTTAATACTGCGTCCGCTCCGCTTCTACAGTATATTTCCGGAATTTCCAAAGTGATTGCCAAGAACATCGTCGATTACAGAGAAGAAAACGGTAAGTTTAAGAACAGAGGAGAACTGTTAAACGTTCCCAAGCTCGGACCCAAGGCGTATGAGCAGTGCGCGGGATTCCTTAGAATCGCAGACGGTGACAATCCGCTTGATGCCACCAGCGTTCATCCCGAGTCATATGATGCTACTTTAAAGCTCATGGACAAGCTCGGAATAACATTTGACGATGTGCGCGCAGCGCAGAAGAATGCTGCTAAGACTGTTCTTGAAAAGCCTGCAGCCCGCGCTGAGAAGCCTGCACCCAAGAAAAAGCCCAAGCAGGTAGTTATCAGAAATACCAATACCGCTATGGGAGCGGCTCTCGCAGCTGCTCTTGCAGGAAGTGATCTGGCGGTTGTTGATGATGCATCTTCAAGCAGTGGAAATCATGGTGGCAAGGGATCCAATGGCGGAAATGCCGGCGCTAAGGGAAACGGCGCGGAACTCGGAAGCGCGCAGAGCGCCGGTGGAAGCATAGCCGGAGCCTCGGCGGCATCTCTTTCACACAAGATCACAGAGAATGAGAAAAAGAAATTATCAGAGGAGCTTGGAATCGGTGAGATCACTCTTACAGATATCCTTAGCGAGCTTGAGAAACCTTCAAGAGATCCTCGTGAGAATATGCCCGCACCTATTCTTAGAAGCGATGTCCTTGACATGAAGGACTTAAAACCCGGAATGGTGCTTAAAGGAACCGTACGTAACGTTATTGACTTTGGTTGCTTCGTTGATATCGGAGTTCACCAGGACGGACTTGTTCATATCTCTCATATAACAGACAGATATATCAAGCATCCGCTTGAAGCAGTGAGCGTAGGCGACATTGTAGACGTTCAGGTGCTTGATGTTGAAGTTGATAAAAAGAGAATCTCTCTTACCATGAAGATCGGCGATCCCGCTCGTGTAGCGGCAGAAGCCGAAGCCAAGAGAGCGGCCCGCGGAGCAGCCGAGGCTGCAAGATCTGCAGAGAGAAAGGCAAGAGAGGAAGAAGCCAAGGCTGCCAAGAAAGCAGCAAGAGCCGCTTCTCCCGTAAAAAGGACCGTGACGAAGAGTGCAAGCAGCGCAGCTAAGACGGCGACCGGCGCAGCCAAGACTGCGACCGGCGCGGCCAAGACTGCGGTTTCAAGTCCCGCAAGCGCGACAAAGAGCACAGCCGTAACGACGACAGCAAGCGCATCGAAGCCCGCTTCAAGCACAGCTACCGCGACAGCTGACGGTGCGGCACCTGCAAAGAAGTTCAAGAAGAAGGGCATCGTTATTTTCAAAGGTAACGCGAACGATTGATGCTTAACAATAATTAGTAAGTACACAGCAAGAACTGGCGTGAATGCCAAGGGGTATTTCTGTATAATAGACATATATTTTAAGTCATAATGTCAGCGCCCGGCGGGGGTGCTTGTATATTTAATCTAGGAGGGTACACATGCTTTATATTGGAGTAGATTTGGGAACTTCATCCGTTAAGCTCGTGCTTATGGATGAGACAGGTAAGATTCACGGAACAACATCAAGGGAGTACAAGCTTTACTTCCCTCAGCCCGGTTGGTCAGAGCAGGAGCCTGCTGACTGGTACAACGAGGCAATCGCGGGACTTAAGGATCTCCTTAAGGATGTTGATAAATCACAGGTTAAGGGCATCAGCTTCGGTGGACAGATGCACGGCCTTGTAATTCTTGATGAGAATGACAACGTTATTCGTCCCGCAATTCTTTGGAACGACGGAAGAACACAGAAGCAGGTTGATTATCTCAACAACGAGATCGGAAAAGAGACTCTTTCCAAGTACACTGCAAACATCGCGTTCGCAGGCTTCACAGCACCCAAGATCCTTTGGGTAAAAGAGAACGAGCCCGAGAACTTCAAGAAGATCAAGAAGATAATGCTTCCAAAGGATTATCTTGCATATAAGTTATCAGGAACATTCTGCACAGATTATTCTGATGCATCAGGAATGCTTCTTTTGGACGTACAGAACAGAAAGTGGTCCAAAGAGATGTGCGACATATGCGGAATCACGGAGGATATGCTTCCTCAGCTCTTTGACAGCTTTGAAAAGGTTGGTCAGCTTAAGGCTGAGCTTGCTTCAGAGCTTGGACTTAGCACAGACGTTGTTATCGCAGCAGGCGCCGGCGACAATGCGGCAGCAGCTGTAGGTACCGGAACAGTTGGAAACAACAAGTGCAATATTTCACTTGGAACCAGCGGAACAATCTTCATGTCATCCGACAGCTTTGCGGTAGACAGCAACAACGCTCTTCATTCATTCGATCATGCTGACGGACATTTCCATCTCATGGGATGCATGCTCAGCGCAGCAAGCTGCAACAAGTGGTGGATGGATGAGATCCTCAAGACCAAGGATTACGCAGATGAGCAGAAGGGAATCGAGAAGCTTGGTGAGAACCACGTATTCTTCCTTCCTTACCTCATGGGTGAGAGATCTCCTTGGAACAATCCTAACGCACGTGCGACCTTCACAGGTATCACGATGGATACAACAAGAGAGGATATGACACAGGCGGTTCTTGAAGGTGTTGCATTCGCTACAAGAGATATGTACGAAGTAGCTAAGAGCATCGGCGTAGCTCCCAAGAGAACAATGATCTGCGGCGGCGGTGCAAAGAGCCCTCTTTGGAGAAAGATGATCGCCAACATCCTCAACGTAGAAGTTGATGTTCCTTCATGTGAGGAAGGCCCCGGAATGGGCGGCGCAATGCTTGCTATGGTAGCTTGCGGAGCATACAAGACAGTAGAGGAAGCGGCAGCAGCAATCGTTAAGGTGGACAAGACAGAGAAGCCCGATCCCGAGCTTGTAGCTAAGTACGAGGCAAGATATCAGCAGTTCAAGAATATCTACCCTGCACTTGCAGATACTTTTGATAAGATCATTTGATGAGTGATATAATCAAACCACCACACGTGATGTGTGGTGGTTTTTTATCTGAAAAAGTATAAGTGGGAATAATATGAGAAAACATTTAAAATTCCTCATTTCAATAATATGCATACTATCCCTTGGAGGCTGCAGCTTTCAAGCGTCATCCGCGCCGGAGGCAGAGCAGGCGAATGCAGCCACGGGGAACGACGGAAGCGTTCAGGGGGCATCAGACGCGGGAGTTCAAACATCAGATATATCAGGTAACTCCGTCGTATCCACGCAAGCTGCCTCGGTGGAGGTCGCTTCGGCTGAAGCATCGCTATCATCGCCCGGATCAAAAGATGATTCTTCGACTTTGCAGAAAGAGCAATCTTCTGATGTGACCCTACTCATGGTTGGAGACATTCTTCTTCATGAGCCTGTTCAGCGCGTGGCGAAGGACGCCGAGGGTAATTACAACTATGACTTTATTTTCGAGCACGTTAAGCCTGAGATGCAAGCTGCGGATGTCGCCATTGTAAATCAGGAAGTTATCATTGGCGGTAAGGAGCTTGGTGTGTCCGGATATCCGATGTTTAATGCGCCGTATGAAGCCGGCGATGCGCTCGTTGCGGCGGGAGTTGACGTGGTTTGTCATGCGACGAATCACTCGCTTGATATGGGCAAAAAGGGCATCATCAACTGCTACGAATTCTGGAAGCAGCGCTATCCGCAGATAAAAGTTGTCGGGCTTAACGGCTTTGAGTATGAATATGAAAATATAGATATCATCGAGAAAAACGGCATTAAGATCGCGATCCTTAATTATTCCTACGGAACCAACGGAATAGCTTTTCCCAAGGATATGCCTCATGCTGTAGATATGCTTGAAAAAGCTAAGGTAGAAAAAGACCTTAAGTACGCGGAAGAAAATGCTGATTTCACGCTTGTGATACCGCACTGGGGAACTGAGTACAATCTCGGAACCGATGCTTATCAGGAGTACTGGACAGGCATTTTCAGAGAAGGCGGAGCGGATCTCGTTATAGGCGCGCATCCTCATGTTATTGAACCTGTAGAGATGATTGAGGATGAGAACACTGGGATAACCAATAATCACGGCGGCGGAGACATGCTTGTTTATTACTCGCTCGGAAACTTCGTGAGCTGGACATCGTCGACGGGTAAAGGCGTTTCCAACAGAAGCGTCGGAGGAATGGCCAAGGTTACGATAACAAAGAATGCATCCGGCGAAGCGGTCATCAAAGATCACGAGGTTGAAGCGGTTGTGTGTCATGAGAGCAGCAAGGAACACGGAGTTACCGTTTATCCGCTTTCGGAATATTCCGAGGACCTGGCAAAAGAGAATGAGATAAAGCTTCAAGACAGCTCTTTTACCATGCAATATTGCGTAGATCTCTGCGATAAAGTGTGGGGGCATGACTGGAAATAATACAGGCGCCCGAAGTGATAATTTTTTCTTATTAGGTACTTTAGAAAAAGATTATCAAAAGAACTATTGCTTTTATTAATCTTATAATGTATTATCATAAACGAATCTAATCCAAACGATAGATTCCATAATTATATACGAAGTTCTCTTATTCAGAGTGGTGGAGGTACATAGGACCTATGAAGCCACGGCAACCCCTCGAGATGAGGAAGGTGCCAACCTGAGCGTGCAATTCCGATTACGGACTACGAGCAATAAGAGGATCTGAAAATCAATCAGTTCCGCTTGTTTGTGCACGCAACAAGCGGTTTTTTAATGCGTTAGAGTGCGCGAGAAAGGAAACATAATGGATAAGTTTATTTTTACATCCGAATCAGTAACAGAGGGACATCCCGATAAGATCTGCGATAACATTTCAGACGCGATCCTTGATGCTTGCATGGCAGAGGATCCTATGAGCCGTGTAGCTTGCGAGACAGCAACTTGTACAGGTTTCGTTCTCATCACAGGTGAGATCACAACCAAGGCTCACGTTGATTACGCTAAGATCGCAAGGGAGACAATCAAAGAGATCGGATATGACGATTCAGCTAAGGGCTTCGACGGCAACACATGTGCTGTTCTTGTAGCTCTTGACCAGCAGTCAGCTGATATCGCTATGGGTGTTGATAAGGCGCTCGAGGCAAGAGAGAATCAGATGACAGATGAGCAGCTTGAGGCAATCGGTGCCGGCGACCAGGGTATGATGTTCGGTTATGCTACAAACGAGACAGAAGAGTACATGCCTTACGCTATCAGCCTTGCTCATAAGCTCACAAAGAAGCTTACAGAGGTTAGAAAGAACGGAACTCTTGCTTACCTCAGAGCAGACGGTAAGAGCCAGGTTTCTGTTGAGTACGATGAGAACGGAAAGCCTTTCCGTCTTGAAGCTATCGTAATCTCAACTCAGCATGATGAGAAGGTTACTCAGGAGCAGATCCACGAAGATATCAGAAAGTACGTTATCGACGCTATCGTTGATCCTAAGATGGTTGATGCAAACACCAAGATTTTCATCAATCCTACAGGACGTTTCGTAATCGGCGGACCTCAGGGTGACGCAGGACTTACAGGACGTAAGATCATCGTTGACACATACGGCGGAGCAGCTCGTCACGGCGGCGGAGCATTCTCAGGTAAGGATTGCACCAAGGTTGACCGTTCAGCAGCTTACGCAGCAAGATATGTTGCAAAGAACATCGTTGCAGCAGGACTTGCAGACAAGGCTGAGATCCAGCTTTCATACGCTATCGGCGTAGCACAGCCTACATCAATCCTTGTTGATACATTTGGAACAGGTAAGGTTTCTGATGAGAAGCTTACAGAGGCAGTTCGTAAGGTATTCGACCTTCGTCCCGCAGGTATCATCAAGATGCTCGACCTTCGTCGTCCTATCTACAAGGGAACAGCAGCTTACGGCCACTTCGGACGTAACGACCTCAACCTTCCTTGGGAGCAGACCAACAAGGTAGAAGAGCTCAAGGCAGCTGTACAGTAATGCGGAATGCATCAGCTAAAGCTCATCACTAATTGATTTACGGTAAGTAAAAATAACGGCATTGAGAGAAAGAATAAATCTCTCAATGCCGTTTTTTGAGATCAGACTACTTGCACATTTTCTTTTCCAAAAGCATCTGAAAGCTTGGGCAGCAGGACATCGTCAGCCTTTACGTTGTAGCCTCTTCCAAGCTTTTTGATCTGCTTGGTGTCTTTGAGATATATAGCAATCTCGTCGCGTCCTTCATTGCCCTTGATTAGTTCATTAAGCACTGGCATGCCCTGTTCATAGGCTGCCATGTTATCGAATCTGATCCAAAGCGTTCTTGGAACTTCATCAAAAAGAGTGATCTTAGATGCGATAAGCTTGGCGTCGCGATCATCTTCAACGGAGATGCGGCCTTCGATAAATACCTTGGCATCAGCATTAAGCCTTGCTGCATTGGCTTCGTAGGTTTTGGGGAATACTATAACTTCCACGGTTCCTACAAGGTCTTCCACGGTAAGGAACGCCATAACCTGATCGTTCTTGGTATACTTGATCTTCTTATCGCTGATAATTCCGCCTATTACAGCATTTTCATTGTCACGAACCTTAGGGATTCCTGTCTCATCATCGAGATAGAAATCAGTGGTCTGGTTTGTTGTTTTCTTTTTCCAAAGTCCGATGTATTCCTCAAGAGGATGGCCTGAAATGTAGATTCCAAGCACCTCTTTTTCAAATTCCAAAAGAAGCTCACGAGGGAACTCTCCAACATTGGGAAGAGGAATCTCGTACTGCTTTTTGTCTGATTCACCAACTATATCAAAAAGAGTCATCTGGCCGGCCATGGAAGTTTTTCCGCTTGAATGGATATTGTCCATGATCTGAGAATAGACGGTGATAAGCTGCTTTCTGGTTCCTTCGAAGCAGTCAAAAGCACCGGCCTTGATAAAGTTCTCGATAGCTCTTTTGTTAACTTCGTTGTCCTTGCCCTGCATTCTTGTAAGGAAATCATTGATATTCTTGAAGGGACCGCGAAGTTCTCTTTCATTGACAATAGCTGCAATAACGGGACGTCCGACGCCCTTAATGGCAGTAAGAGCATAGCGGATCGCCTTGCGAGCCCCGGGGACAGCACTTCCGGATGAGTCTGAAGCTGCATTTCCGGACATGCCTAAAGCTGCACTTCCGGACCGTGCTTCAGAGGCTTCGCTCTCTTCATGTATCTCCGCCACGGAAAATCCTTCGTATCCCTCATTAATATCAGGAGGAAGAAGCGGAATATTCATGTTTCTGCAAGATAAGATATAGCCCGAAACCTTGCCGGGATTGTCTATTACGGAAGTCATAAGAGCAGCCATGAATTCCACAGGATAATAGCACTTAAGCCATGCGGTCTGGAGCGCTACAACGGCGTAGCAGGCGGCATGGGATTTATTAAATGCGTACTTTGCAAAGTCCATCATGGAGTCGTAGATTGCATTTGCAACCTCCGCAGAGATACCTTTGGAAGCGCATCCCGGAACATTCTCGTCTGGATTACCTCCTACGAAGTTGGCTCTCTCTACCTCCATGACATGCTGTTTTTTCTTACTCATGGCACGGCGAACAAGGTCGGCACGTCCCAGAGTATATCCGCCAAGCTGCTGAACTATCTGCATAACCTGCTCCTGATAAACGATACAGCCATAGGTAGGCTTCAGGATGGGCTCAAGTTCAGGAGTGAGGTAGGATATGGAACCCGCGTCATTTTTGCCCTTGATATATTTAGGAATGAAGTCCATGGGACCCGGACGGTACAGGGAGATTCCGGCGATGATATCCTCAAGGGATTTGGGTCTAAGCTCTTTCATGAAAGCCTGCATACCGCCTGACTCAAGCTGGAATATACCGTCGCACTTACCGCTTCCTATAAGCGCAAGAGTCTTGGGATCGTTGTAATCAATCTTATCTATGTCGATGTAATTTGCATCACCGGGCCTCGCACCGATGGATTCGTTGGCAAATCTCGTTGCGTCTTTTATAACTGTAAGGGTTCTAAGACCCAGGAAATCCATCTTAAGAAGACCCAGTTCTTCTATGGTAGTCATGGTGAACTGAGTTGTGATATTTCCTTCTGCTGAGCGCGACAAGGGAACAAGGTCCTCTGCGGGAGCGCTGCATATAACCACACCTGCCGCATGGATAGAAGTATGCCTTGGCAGGCCTTCAAGTTTTTTACACATATCAATGAGCTTGTGAACGGTTGGATCGCTTTCGTACTGACCACGAAGCTCGGGATTGAGCTCCAGAGCACGCTCCAGCGTAATGTTAAGCTCATTGGGGATCATCTTGGCAATCTGATCGCCGTAGCTGTAGGGAAGATCCATAACCCTTGCCACATCGCGGATAACACCCTTTGCAGCCAAAGTACCGAAGGTGATGATCTGTACAACCTTGTCGGCACCGTATTTCTCGGTTACATAATCTATGACATCCTGTCTTCTTTCGTACTCAAAATCCACGTCTATATCGGGCATGGATACACGCTCCGGATTAAGGAAACGCTCAAAGAGAAGATCATACTTGATGGGATCGATGTTGGTGATGTGCATACAGTAAGAAACGATACTGCCTGCAGCAGAGCCTCTTCCGGGGCCTACAGCGATGCCGTTCTCCCTACAGTAGTTGATATAGTCCCATACTATAAGGAAGTAATCAACATAACCCATGCGCTTGATAACACCAAGCTCGTAGTCAAGCTTCTCCTTCAAGGTGCCGTCATCATCAGGGTACCTTTCATTAAGACCGTCCTCGCATAGCTTGCACAGATAGGTCCATGAATCATAGCCTTCCGGAACATCGAAGTGAGGGAGTTTGGTGACGCCAAACTCAATCTCAACATTGCATCTGTCCGCAATCTTCTGTGTATTGTCTATAGCTTCCTGAGCATAGGGGAAAAGAGCTCTCATCTCCTCTTCGCTCTTGACGTAGTACTGACCGCCTTCATAGCGCATACGGTCCTCGTCATCCACTTTTTTACCTGTCTGAATACAAAGGAGCAGATCGTGTGCTTCCGCGTCATCTGCGTAGGTGTAGTGGCAGTCATTGGTCGCTACAAGCGGGATATCAAGCTCCTGCGAAAGAGCCATCAAAGAGCTGTTGACGGTTCTCTGAGCAGGGATTCCGTGGTCCTGAAGCTCCAAAAAGAAATTGCCGTGACCGAAGATAGAATCAAGGCGCATAGCAGCCTCTTTGGCCTTTCCTCCGTCGCCCTTTAGGATATTCCTTGGAATCTCGCCTGCAAGACAGGCACTGAGCGCGATGATACCTTCGTGGTACTGCTCCAAAAGCTCCATATCAACACGGGGCTTATAGTAGTATCCTTCAGTAAAACCACGGCTTACGATGTGGGACAGATTGGCGTATCCCACGTTATTTTCTGCCAAAAGAACAAGATGATAATATCTGTCATCCGTGCCCTTGGCCTCTTTATCAAAACGTGAAGTAGGAGCAACATAGACCTCACATCCAAGAATGGGATTGATACCTGCTTCCTTGCATGCTTTGTAGAAGTCAATGACACCGTACATGACGCCGTGGTCAGTGATGGCACCGGCGGTCATGCCAAGATCCTTAAGCCTCTTCACATATTCTTTTATCTTGTTGGAACCGTCCAACAGACTGTATTCAGTGTGGACGTGAAGGTGTGTAAATGACATTTTGTCGCTCCAATAAAAATAATGTGGAACTCTCGAAATCATGAAGTTTGCCGGGAAATCCGGCGTCTGATCATCTGAGAAATTCCTACTTAGAAAATTATATCATTTACGGGAGGTATCATAAAGAAATAAGTTTGTTCATTAAAATATAGGCAAAGAGGGAAAATCATTCATCAAAATCATAATGAAATTTTTTATGAAATCGTTTTCTAATTGATTGCAATTTAATAAAAATTGCTCTAATATATGAAAAGAGTATGTCTATAAATTATCAATTAAGAGGGTTGATGGTTTAAGGTTAAGTTAATTAGAATCGAGGAAACAAGTTATGGCAAAAGAGATCAAGACAATCGGTGTACTTACCAGCGGTGGCGATGCTCCAGGAATGAACGCTGCCATAAGAGCAGTTGTACGTAAGTCACTTGCAAACGGCCTTAAGGTCAAGGGAATCAAGAAGGGCTACATGGGTCTTCTCAATGAGGAGATCGAGGATATGGACAGGAGAAGCGTTGCTGATATCATTCAGCGAGGCGGTACAATCCTTGGAACAGCTCGTTGTATGGAATTCACAACACCAGAAGGTCAGGCTAAGGGCGCAGAGATCTGCCGTAAGCACGGTATTGACGGCGTTATCGTAATCGGTGGTGACGGTTCATACAGAGGAGCTCAGAAGCTTTCTCAGCAGGGTATCAACACAGTAGGTATCCCCGGGACAATCGATCTTGATATTTCTTGTACTGATTATACAATCGGTTTTGATACAGCCATTAACACAGCTATGAGCGCTATAGATAAGATCCGTGATACATCATCATCTCACGAGAGAGTTAGTATCGTAGAGGTTATGGGACGTCACGCAGGATACATCGCACTTTGGTGTTCAATCGCCAACGGTGCTGACGACATCCTTCTTCCTGAGAAATATGATTACAATGAGCAGCGCATTATCGACAACATCATTGATAATCGTAAGAAAGGTAAGACACACCACATCATCGTTAATGCCGAGGGTATCGGACATTCAACATCAATGGCACGTCGTATCGAGGCAGCTACAGGTCTTGAGACAAGAGCTTCTATCCTCGGATACATGCAGCGTGGTGGTAGCCCTACATGTAAGGACCGTGTGTATGCTTCAATGATGGGATGCTACGCAGCAGACATCATCACTGCAGGCAAGACCAACAGAGTAGTTGGTTATCGCAACGGACAGTTCGTTGATTACGATATCGACGAGGCTCTTGCAATGAAGAAGAACATCAACGAGTACATGTACGAGATCGCTCGTATTCTTTGATATAAGTGCCGCGCGCATGCGTGCATGAACAGAATAACAATACAGACTTACAGCCCCTTATCGGATGATTCCGGTGAGGGGTTTATTAAGTAATCACGCGAATATTATTTGTGCTATACTATTAATACTCGCCACGTTTAATCATGGCACTGCGCAGTAATGCGCTGATTTTGTTTTAAAGAGAGATTTCATATGATAACAAGCCTAAACAACGACCGTGTTCGCAAGGTCGTAAGTTATATAGAAAAAAATAAGGCAAGGCGCGAAGACGACGTATTCGTCATCGAAGGCATGAAGATGCTGCGTGAAGCGCCGGTACTTCAGGTGCGCGAAGTTTACGTTACCGAGAAGTTTGCGGATGAAGCTTCCGAGGACGACAAAGAGATCCTTTGGAGATACGGCGCCGAGACAGTCACTGCCGAAGTTATGAAGAAGATGGCTGCAACGCAGACACCGCAAGGCGTTCTCGCGGTTGTAAGTCAGTATCACTACGCGCTTGAGGAAGTTCTTGAGGGTTATAATAAGGACATGGGCAGCGCACAGCCTCTTTTGCTCGTGCTTGAGAACATTCAGGATCCGGGGAACCTCGGTACTATGCTCAGAAGCTCAGAGGGCGCGGGAGTTACGGGCGTCATCTTGAGTAAGGGCTGCGCCGATATGTACAATCCCAAGGTTGTTCGCTCTACGATGGGGTCTATTTTCAGGATGCCTTTTATCTATGTGGAAGATCTTCCGAACATGGTAAAAGAGCTGGCACAGGCCGGAATTACTACCTACGCCGCTCACCTTAAAGGTAAAAAGAACTACGACGAATTTGATTATACTAAGCCTGCCGCATTCCTTATCGGAAATGAAGGAAACGGTCTGACCAAAGAGACTGCCGATGCTGCAAGCGAATACGTACTCATCCCCATGAAGGGCGAAGTTGAGTCGATGAACGCAGCGACATCTTCAGCTATACTTACATTTGAAGCATCAAGACAGAGGAGGAGATGAAGACCATGACAATTGGATTTATCGGACTTGGAAACATGGCGAAAGCCATAATCGGAGGAATACTTGCAAAAGGACTTATGGGTCCCAACGAGATTATCGGAACCGCAGCAACTGAGGAGACATGCCTTAAGGTTGCCAACAAATACGGTATCCAGACACGCAGCTCCAACGAGGCTGTTGCTAAGGAAGCGGACATCATAATTCTTGCCGTTAAACCTCAGTATCTCAAGGTGGTTATCGCGGACATTATGGACAGCGTAGATGACAGCAAAGTTGTTGTCAGCATCGCAGCGGGCAAGACTATCCAGTGGCTTCAGAACGAATTCGAGAAGCCCGTTAAGCTCATCAGAGTTATGCCCAACACACCTGCGCTCGTACTTGAAGGCTGCTCTGCGGTTTGCAGAAACGACCTTGTGGGCGACGATGATTATCATTTTGTAAAAGAGCTTTTGGAGAGCTTTGGTAAGGCTTATACAGTTCCCGAATCACTTATGGATGTTGTTGTCGGTGTCAGCGGATCTTCACCCGCATATGTATTTCTTTTTATCGAAGCAATGGCAGATGCGGCTGTCGAAGGCGGAATGCCCAGAAAGCAGGCTTATGAATTTGCCGCTCAGTCGGTTCTTGGAAGTGCCAAGATGGTGCTTGAAACAGGCAAGCATCCCGGAGAGCTCAAAGACATGGTATGTTCTCCTGCAGGTACAACAATAGAAGCTGTTCATGTTCTTGAAAATGAGGGCTTCAGAGGCGCAGTAATGGACGCTGTTCAGGCTTGTATAGAGAAGAGCAGAAGCTTGTAAAAAAATACAAAATTTGACAAAAAATTGTATGTTTGCTAATATCACTTACGAAAAAGTTTCGCTGTAAGCCTTTACATATTATGAGGGTGTAAAATCGACTTACGGCAATTTTGGTATCTAAATAGGAAGCAAATATATGAAAAAAGTTAGAAAGTTATCCCTAGCGATAGTGAGACTTGCAACTATTTGCTCTCTAGTCCTATTTCTTTTCTTTTCCCGGGGGATAATTGCAGACGCAGCGAAAGCAGGAGTACCGTATTCGGATGTTTCGGCAGGAATATCCAATATCGTTAGTCCCGTTACGCCACTTGGGATAGATAAGAATGCAACAGAGACTAAAGTATGTAGTAACTCGGAGAAGTCATCTTCTTCCGCAAGTAGTGCCTCATCATCTGACAGTAATGAGCACAGTCTTGTTATGGCTAACGTAAGCAAAGTAATGAACATAAGAGAAACTCCCGACGAAGAAAGCAGTAAAGTCGGAGTCCTTTATAAGGACTGTGGAGGAAAGCTCTTGGAGAGAAAGGACGGCTGGTCCAAGATTAAGTCCGGAGACCTCATAGGTTGGGCCAAGGATGAGTATCTTCTTTTTGATGATGAAGCTCAGGTACTTGCACAGGACGTTGGAAAGCAGATCGTCACCAGTCAGAGCAGTGCTCTTAATGTCAGAGCGGAAGCATCGGATGATGCTGAAGTATTAGGAGTTCTCGGAGAAAAGACCTTTGTCGATATGATAGAGGATCTCGGGAACGGATGGATCAGCGTTGATTACAACGATGAGACAGGTTATGTTTTGGCAGATTGTGTAACCACAGATTTTAAGATCGACCATGGTGAAACAATGGCAGCCATCAAGCAAAGAGAGCTTGAGAAGAAGAAAGCCAAGCTTACCGAAAACCGTGGCGCGGTTGCCGCAGATGCGGACGAGCTTAAACTTCTTGCAGCACTTATTCAGTGCGAAGCAGGTAACCAGCCTTATGAAGGAAGAGTTGCCGTTGGAGCGGTTGTTATGAACCGTGTTAAGAGCGGAGCTTATCCCAACACTATTCAAGGCGTTATCTATGCATCGGGACAGTTTACACCGGCGCTTAACGGAACGGTTGACAGAGTATATACAGGTGGAAATATTTACGACACCAATTACCAGGCTGCACAGGCAGCGCTCAACGGAGAGACAACTGTCGGAGGAGCACTTCACTTCAGAAGGAACAACGGCAGAGAAGGACAGGTTATCGGAGCACACGTATTCTGGTAATATACAAGGGATTGCAGAGATGCAGTCCCTTTTACAATTTGCCCGTGTTTACAATTGGCGTTTGCCGTGTGATAATAATGGGTAATTATTAGACGAAAGCAGAGGAGCACATTATGAACTTAAAGGGACGCGATTTTTTAAAACTTCTTGATTACACACCCGAAGAGATCACATATCTTTTGGATGTTGCCGCAGATCTCAAGGAAAAGAAGAGAAACGGCATTCTTCACGACGAGCTTAAGGGCAAGAACGTAGCACTTATTTTTGAGAAGACAAGTACGCGTACCAGATGTGCTTTTGAAGTAGCCGCCAAAGACCTTGGTATGGGATCAACTTTCCTTAATCCCACAGACTCACAGATCGGTAAAAAAGAGAGTATCGCCGATACAGTAAGAGTTCTTTCAAGGTTCTACGACGGAATAGAATACAGAGGCTTCGAGCAGGATATTGTTGAGACAATGGCTAAGTACAGCAGCGTGCCGGTATGGAACGGACTTACCAACGAGTTCCATCCCACACAGATGCTCGCAGACCTTCTTACTATCAGAGAGCATTTCGGACGTATCAAGGGAATCAATTTCGTATACATGGGCGATGCAAGATACAACATGGGTAATTCCTACATCGTTACAGCTGCCAAGATGGGCATGAACATTACGATAGTTACTAACAAGAAATATTTCCCCGAGCAGGGACTTATTGATACATGTAACGAGATCGCTAAGCAGACAGGCGCTACACTTAAGTTTACCGAGGATGTCATGGAAGGAACCAAGGGTGCTGACGTAATCGCAACAGATATCTGGGTATCCATGGGTGAGCCTGAAGAAGTTTGGGAGGAGAGAATCAAAGATCTTTCTCCTTATCAGGTAAATATGGATGTCATGAACAATGCCGGCGAAGGCGCCGTATTCATGCACTGCCTGCCTTCATTCCACGATCTAAACACTACCATCGGAAAAGAGATCAAAGAGAAATTCGGTCTTGATGAGATGGAAGTTACAAATGAAGTATTTGAGTCAGAAAGATCTATCGTTTTTGACGAAGCAGAGAACCGTATGCATACGATCAAGGCAGTAATGTACGCAACGCTCAAAGGATAATTTTTATGCTAAGTGCAGAGAACATAAAAGGGCAGCTACACACTAGGTGGGCTGCCTGTAACCTTGTTTATAAGGAAGAAACAGGCTCGACCAACGATGACGCTGCGCTCCTTGCAAAAGAGGGTGCGCCGCATGGAACACTTGTCGTAGTCGACAGACAGAGCGCCGGAAGGGGCACCAGAGGAAGAGTCTGGGAGACCCAGGAAGGAAGCAACGTTGCGATGAGCCTCATAGTAAGACCCGATGCAACTCCCGATAAGCTTTCGATGATGACGCTTATCATGGGACTTTCCGTTGCGCAGGGAATTGAGGATGTTATCCTGGATAATGAAGACATACTTGATTTTCCCCAGATCAAATGGCCCAATGACGTTATTATAGCGGGCAAAAAAATCTGTGGCATCCTTACAGAGCTTCACATGAATAATGACAACACTGTAAGCGACGTTGTCATCGGAGTCGGTATCAACGTCAACATGACTGTTTTTCCCGATGAGATAAAAGATATAGCCGGTTCGATCTACTCACAGACAGGCTATAAGGTTGACAGGAGCGCGGTAGTTGCGACTGTGATGAAGCGCTTTGAAGAAAACTACGATACATACATGAAGAGCTTTGATCTTTCTCTTTTAAAAGATGAATATGAAGAGAGGCTCATCAACAAAGATAAAACGGTAAAAGTACTTGATCCCGCGGGAGAGTACGAAGCAACAGCCAAGGGCATCACAATTGGCGGAGCGCTTATAATAGAAAAAGAGGACGGAAGCATTTCCGAGATAAATGCCGGCGAAGTGTCTGTGCGAGGCCTTTATGGATACGTTTGATCTAAGAAGGAGTTTCGGACTTCGATTTTTCTTTTGACAATAACGGAGGGAAGTTATGATTCTTGTTATCGATGTAGGTAATACGAATATCACATTTGGAGTTTATTCAAAGGATAAGCTCGTAGGCTCATTTAGAATGACGACACAGATGTCACGTACTTCGGATGAGTTCGGGATCATGCTGTTGCAGCTTCTTGCAAGCAACGGAATTGTAAAAGAAAAGATAGACGGCGTAATGATCGCGAGCGTTGTTCCCAAGATCATGCACGCGCTTATCAATGCGATCACAAAATACATCGGCAAGAAACCTTATATCGTAGGCCCCGGAATCAAGACGGGACTTAAGATAGTGACCGACAATCCAAGAGAGATAGGACCCGACCTAATCGTTGGCGCGGTTGCCGCGTATGAGCTTTACGGCGGACCGATCCTTGTAATAGATTTTGGTACGGCGACAACCTACGTTGCGGTTAATGAAAAAGGAGAATTCTTTACCGGAGTGGTTGCTCCCGGAATCGGAATCTCAGCCAAGGCGCTCTGGGAAGACACTGCAAAGCTTCCCGAAGTTGAGATCGTTAAACCCAAGAGTATCCTTGCAAAAGAGACAATCTCAAGTATGCAGGCGGGACTTGTGTACGGGCAGATCGGTCAGACCAAGTACATCATCAATGAGATGAAAAGAGAGTCCGGACTTACAAATATGAAAGTCGTTGCGACGGGAGGTCTCGGAAGACTTATATCGGCAGAGACCGAGGAGATCGACATCTACGATCCGAACCTTATCCTTGAGGGATTAAATATCCTTTATGCCAAGAACAGTAAGAACAAACCCCAGTTAAAAGAAGATGAAAACGGAGAGTTTGACGTAAAATGAGAGCAGATAAATTCGAAGAAGAATACAATAAAGAATTCGGTGAAGGCGGCAAGAATTTTGACGCCGAGTTCTCCGAAGGAAAAGAAGATCTTAAGATAGACGAGATGCAAAAGACCAACAAGGGTCGTACTTTCGAGAATGTTGCTAATGGAAGAGTGGTACTTTGCGGAGCTAACGCTTACGAGCAGAAGTACTATTTTAACCCCATATTCAAGCAGATTCCCGAGAGTATAAAGAAAGAGCTCAATATTATCAGCGTTCTTTTTACTCAGGAAGCGGGCGGAATCTTTACGATCGTGTTTGAAGAGGACGGAAATATAAGCATTGAGACTGACGCGGATGAAGAGGATATCACATACGATGAGATCACGGCCGGACTTCTTGTCGGAGAAGTAAGAAGAAAGAGACAGGATCTTTTCGAGGCGCTCGGCCTTTATTACAGGATATATGTGCGCGGAGAGAATCCTGCGGACATTCTTGAGGAAGAGTAAAAAACGCAGAGGCATACGCAAATTTTTTTGAAAGAGAATCAGACATATGGCAGGCTACGGAAAGTTACAGATAGGAAACGTAACCCTTGAAAATAACATAATACTGGGACCCATGGCAGGTGTATCAGACCTGCCGTTTCGTTTGCTATGCCGTGAAATGGGCGCCGGGCTTGTGTGCATGGAGATGGTGAGCGCCAAGGCCATCATCTACAAGAACCGCAACACAGGCATGCTCATGGAGATTCATGAAGATGAACACCCTGTTTCACTCCAGCTTTTCGGCTCGGAACCTGCTATCATGCAGG
>JAEEGJ010006420.1_pt1 | contig 35277 bp, 20 predicted proteins | sample 8958761 | NCBI WGS metagenome assembly JAEEGJ01 (sample SAMN16246546, study PRJNA631951) | gut metagenome | biome: gut microbiome; feature: rumen; material: RS-attached | host: Bos | place: Iran: Karaj | collected 2018-10
ACGGGCTGAACAAGGACGGCAAACGCGCTTACAGCAGTTATGTTGAGGCCAATGTCCCATTCAAACTTGCCACAGTCGACTGGACTGCTACGGCCGGTGCCGTCCCGTTCGCCACAGACTTCTACGGTACGACGGGCTTCGCCGTCACCAACGTGGCACTGAAAGCGACGAAGGACATCAAGATTACTGATTCTTTCTCCATACCTATCTTCGGACAGGTGGTCGGCAACCCCTGTTCACAAAAGGCTTACCTGGTTCTTGGGTTTACGCTGCAACCCTAATCTTTCCAGGCACGCGTCCCCTCTTTCTAGCTGCAAGGAAGAGGGGAACTTTTTTTGTAGGTTTTGACGATTTGTAACGGAATGATAGGTTTTGTGTGCAAAATGTTATCAAAATGAAAGCAGAATTACTCACAAACTTTACAAAATGTAAGTTGGTCAGATTTTTAACAATCAAAAAGTAAGCAGAATAATGGCTATTTATGCAGAATGTATTACTTTTGCACCCTGAAACAACACAGAACGTATATATAAAGAAAAAGTGATGAAGACTTTGAAGGTAAAAAGACGTTGGATAATCCTGATGACGGCAATGACACTGATAGCCGTCTCAGGTTTGGCGGTAGGAGAGCCTACCTTTGATTGTGACTGGTCGGTGATCTCAGCGGCCGACGTGGCGTGGCTCATTACAGCCACGATTTTCGTTTTGATGATGACACCCGGTCTGTCGTTCTTTTACGGCGGAATGGTAGGTGCGAAGAATGTGATTTCGACGATGTTGCAGTCGTTTATCGCCATGGGACTGATATCCGTGCTCTGGGTAGTGATTGGTTTCTCGCTGTGCTTTGGCGACGATATAGGCGGTGTGATTGGTAATCCGCTGACATTCCCGATGTTTCATAATGTGGGTGGTGCGGTCTATACAACCCCCGCAGGCAATGTACTGGGTGGTGCGACGATTCCGCTGGCATTGTTCGCCCTGTTCCAGATGAAGTTCGCCATCATCACCCCGTCGTTGATCACGGGTTCGTTTGCTGAGCGCGTGAGGTTCTCGGCCTACATGTTCTTCATGATGTTTTTCTTCTTCGTGATCTACTGTCCGCTGGCACACATGACCTGGCATCCTGAGGGATTGTTCATGAAGTGGGGTGTCATCGACTTCGCAGGCGGTATCGTGGTGCATGCATCGAGCGGTATCGCAGCGTTGGCAGGTGCCATCTTCCTGGGACGTCGCAAGGCTGAGACACGTAAGAGCGAACCCGCCAACATTCCCTTCGTACTGCTGGGCGCAGCGATGTTGTGGTTAGGTTGGTTCGGCTTCAACGCAGGTTCTTCGCTGCACGCTGACGGACAGGCCATCAAAGCATTCCTGAATACAAACACCGCCTCCGCCACAGCGATGATGACATGGATCTTCTTCGACTGTCTGCGCGGCAGAAAGCCGTCGGCAATGGGTGCTGCTGTGGGTTGTGTAGTTGGTCTGGTGGCCATCACACCATCGGCAGGTTATGTCACCGTCGGCCAGAGCATCTTTATTGCATTCGTCATCACGCTCATCTGTAACGTCGCCGTCTATTGGCGTTCGCACTCCCAGATCGACGACGCCCTCGACGTATTCCCCACGCACGGTACAGGCGGTATCTTTGGTACGGTGCTGACGGGTATCTTCATCCAGGAAGGTCTCATCGCAGGCACGTGGGACGGTTTTGTGATTTTCCTTTACCATCTACTCGCCATCGTCATCGTGTTTGTCTATACCTTCGCCATGAGTTGGCTGGGATATAAGCTCATCGACAGTCTCATCCCCATGCGTGTATCGGCATTCAGTGAAAAGGTAGGTCTCGACTTCTCGCAGCACGATGAGCACTACGGACTGGCGCACATCGGAGAACGAGAGCTCGCTGAATACGAAGAGCATATCCGAGAGAAGGAGAAGAAGTGAATAGTGAATAGTGAAAAGTGAATAGTTCAGATAAGCAAACTTCAACAAAAACAACTAAAAAATGAACACAAAGTACATTTTCGTTACGGGCGGTGTGGTTTCCTCGTTAGGCAAGGGAATCATCTCCGCCAGTATCGGTAAACTGTTGCTGGCGCGTGGTTACAAAGTCACCATCCAGAAGTTCGATCCCTACATCAACATCGACCCTGGCACGCTGAACCCCTACGAGCACGGCGAGTGCTACGTGACGGTGGACGGTATGGAGACCGACCTCGACCTGGGGCATTACGAGCGGTTTACTGGTATTCACACCACCCGCAACAACTCGATTACGACGGGCCGCATCTACAAGACCGTCATCGACCGTGAGCGACACGGCGACTATCTGGGTAAGACGATCCAGGTGGTGCCGCATATCACGGACGAGATCAAGCGGCGGATGCTGCGTCAAAGTGAAGAGTTAAGAGTGAAGAGTGAAGAATTTGCTCCCGCCCAAGAAGATCTCGACTTCGTCATCACGGAGGTAGGCGGTACGATTGGTGACATCGAGAGTGCGCCGTTTATGGAGGCCATCCGACAGTTGCGCTGGCAATTAGGGCGAGACGCGGTGTGCGTGCATCTGACGTACGTGCCGTATCTGAAAGCCGCCGACGAATTGAAGACGAAGCCCACGCAGCACTCAGTCAAGGAACTGCAAGGGATGGGTATCCAGCCCGACATCCTTGTCCTCAGAACCGAACGCCACCTCAGCGACTCCATACGCTTGAAGGTGGCATCTTTCTGTAATGTCGATTTGGAGTGCGTGGTGCAGAGCGAGGATATGCCGAGCATCTACGAGGTGCCAGTGAGTATGCAGAAACAGGGACTCGATGCCGCCATTATGCGGAAGATTGGCATTCCTGTAGGCGAGACACCGGCGATGGCTTCTTGGCATGAATTTTTGGAGAAGCAGCGCAATGCTAAGCGCGAGGTGCATATCGGCCTCGTGGGCAAATACGATCTGCAGGATGCTTACAAGAGCATTCGCGAGAGTCTGAATCTGGCAGGTATCTATAACGATGTGAAGGCTAAGATTCATTTTGTGAATAGCGAAGAGATTACGGCTGAGAATGTCGCTTCGAAGTTGGAAGGTATGGCAGGCATCGTGGTCTGTCCAGGCTTCGGCAGTCGAGGGATTGAGGGAAAGATTATCGCAGCGGAATATGGACGCACCAATGATATTCCTACCTTCGGCATCTGCTTAGGTATGCAGATGATGGTGATTGAGTTCGCACGTAATGTATTGGGCTATAAGGATGCCAATAGCGCCGAGATGGACGATAAGACACCGCATAACGTCATCGACATCATGGAGGAGCAGAAGAATATCACACAGATGGGTGGTACGATGCGACTGGGTGCCTATGACTGTGAACTCGTCAAGGGTAGCCGCACATACGAAGCTTACGGCGAGAAGTCGCTCATCAGCGAGCGGCACAGGCATCGTTATGAGTTCAACAATGCCTATAAGGACGAATACGAGTCGAACGGTATGAAGTGCGTAGGTATCAACCCTGCCTCCAACCTTGTGGAGATTGTCGAGATCCCAGAGAAGAAATGGTATATCGGTACGCAGTTCCATCCTGAATATTCATCGACGGTACTGCATCCGCACCCATTGTTTATGTCGTTCGTTAAAGCTTGCGTCAATGGAAGAGCTTAAGCATGAGTGTGGTGTGGCGATGATCCGCCTGTTGAAGCCGCTGAGTTACTACGAGCAGAAATACGATTCGTGGCGCTACGGTTTCAACAAGCTCTACCTGATGATGGAGAAGCAGCACAATCGTGGACAAGAGGGTGCTGGTATCGCTTCCGTCAGTCTGACGAAGGAACCAGGCACGGAGTATATGTTCCGTGAGAAGGCCGAGGGCAAGGACGCCATCACGGAGATTTTCAGTCGTGTGACGGAAGATATGGCAGGAGAACTGCTGATGGGTCATCTGCGCTATTCGACCACAGGCAAGAGCGGACTGCAATATGTGCATCCCTTCCTGCGCCGTAACAACTGGCGGGCGAAGAACCTCTGTCTGTGCGGCAACTTCAATATGACGAATATCGACGAGGTCTTTCAGTTCCTCACCTTACAGGGCCAGTCGCCGCGAATCTATGGTGACTCGTATATCACCCTCGAATTGATGGGACATCGTCTGGATCGTGAAGTGGAGCGCTTGTATGCCCTCGCGAAAGAGCAAGGTTTGAAGGACACCGCCATTACTGATTATATCGACAATCACGTGGAGATGGCAAATGTGCTGAAAACCACGATGAGCCACTATGACGGTGGTTATGTGATGTGCGGACTGACGGGAAGCGGCGAGATGTTCAGCGTGCGCGACCCTTGGGGCATCCGTCCTGCGTTCTACTATCGCGATGACGAGATGATTGCATTGGCCAGTGAACGACCTGTATTGCAGACGACATTTGATTTGCAGGCAGAGGACATCTGTGAACTCCAACCAGGTGAGGCACTCATCGTGCATAAGAATGGTGAGAGCCAATTGGAACAGATTATGCCTGCGCAACCCCTGAGCGCCTGTTCATTTGAAAGGATTTATTTCAGTCGTGGTTCAGATCGTGATATCTATCAGGAGCGCAAACGACTGGGTGAGCAGCTCACACCTGCTATCCTGAAGGCTATCGACGGCGATGTGGATCATTCGGTCTTTTCGTATATCCCCAATACCGCTGAGGTCGCTTTCTATGGTATGACGGACGGTTTCCGCAAGTTGCATGGAGAGGTGCGCACAGAAAAGGTGGTTTGGAAAGATATCAAACTGCGCACCTTTATTGCAGACAACTCTGAGCGCAACGACCTGGCTGCTCACGTCTATGATATCAGTTATGGTTCGTTGAAACCTGAGGAGGATAACCTCGTGATCATCGACGACTCGATTGTGCGAGGTACGACGCTGAAAGAGAGTATCTTCAAGATTCTCGACCGTCTGCATCCCAAGAAGATCGTGATGGTATCGAGTTCGCCGCAGATCCGTTATCCTGACTATTACGGTATCGATATGTCGCGACTGGAAGAACTTTGTGCCTTCCGTGCGGCTATCGCATTGATTAAAGATAGAGGTATGCAGAAACTGATTGCCGATACGTATAAGGCCTGCAAGTATTCGCCCGCGTCACTGAATCACGTGCGCAATATTTATGAGCCTTTCACTGTCGAGGAAATCAACGCAAAGATTATGGAGATGCTGCGTCCTGAGGGTATGCAGTCGCCTGTGGAACTGGTATTCCAGAGTATCGAGGGCTTGCATCACGCCTGTCCGAATCATCCAGGTGACTGGTACTTCACGGGCCATTATCCCACGCCTGGCGGCATTCGCCTTTGTAACAATGCCTTTGTAAATTATGTAGAGCAAACTTTGAAATTACAACTATAATGAAAATAGCAAGATTAATACTCGAAGATGGCAGTCAGTTTGTGGGCTGGTCGTTTGGATATGATGCTCCGACGACTGGCGAGGTGGTGTTCAACACCGCGATGACGGGCTATCCAGAGAGTCTGACAGACCCCAGTTATGCGGGTCAGATATTGGTAACGACCTATCCGTTGATAGGCAACTACGGCGTACCTGATACAGGTTTAGGCAAAAACGGTCTGCCGCTGTTTATGGAGAGCGAGAAGATTCACGCGAAGGCACTGGTGGTAGCGGATTATAGTGAAACCTATTCGCACTGGAATGCTCGCGAGAGTTTGGCCTCTTGGCTGAAAAGAGAGAAGATACCTGCTATCACAGGCATAGATACAAGACGACTGACGAAGGTACTGCGAGAGAGCGGCGTGATGATGGGCAAAATAGAGGTAAGCGGTGAGAGGTCAGAGGTAAGAGATATGACCAAGGCAGAAGATTACGGCTCCGTAAACTGGGTAGAGAAGGTGAGTTGCAAGGAGGTGATAACATATCGGCCCGATATGAAAGCGGCAGCAAATTCTTCACTCTTCACTCTTCACTCTTCACTTCCGCGCGTCGTGCTTGTCGATTGCGGCGTGAAGGCAAATATCATCCGTTGTCTGATTAAGCGCGGCATCGAGGTAGTGCGTGTGCCTTGGGACTATGATTTCAATCAGTTGGATTTTGATGGATTATTCTTGGCAAATGGTCCTGGCGATCCTGAGCAATGCAGTAAGACGGTAGCGAATATCCAGACATTCTTGAATAATGAGAAAGTTAGGCCGTGTATGGGTATCTGTCTTGGTAATCAGTTGTTGGCAAAGGCAGCTGGCGCCAAGACCTATAAACTGAAATACGGTCATCGCTCGCACAACCAACCCGTGCAGAAGGTAGGCACCACCCAGTGTTTTATCACCTCACAGAATCACGGTTATGCGGTTGATGACTCCACCCTACCCTCTGACTGGGAACCGCTGTTCGTGAATATGAATGATGGTTCGAACGAGGGTATCCGCCACAAGACCAATCCCTGGATGTCGGCACAGTTCCATCCAGAGGCTTGTTCAGGACCAGTAGATACAGAGTTTTTGTTTGATGAATTTGTAAAGATGTTAGGATGATGGAGAAGAAAGAGATAAAAAAGGTATTGCTTCTGGGTTCAGGAGCATTGAAAATAGGTCAGGCGGGCGAGTTCGATTATAGCGGTGCCCAAGCTCTGAAGGCGCTGAAAGAAGAAGGCATCCACTCGGTGCTGATCAACCCCAATATTGCTACCGTTCAGACTTCGAAAGGAGTAGCAGACACGGTGTATTTCCAACCTGTTAAGGCTGAGTTTGTGGAGCGCATCATTGAGAAAGAACGTCCTGACGGTATTCTCTTGAGTTTTGGTGGACAGACGGCACTCAATTGTGGTGTAGAACTCTACGAAAAAGGTGTGTTGGAGAAATATGGCGTTGAGGTATTGGGTACTCCTGTACAGGCCATCATCGACACAGAAGACCGCGACCTGTTTGTGAAACGCCTTGATGAGATTGGCGTGAAGACCATCAAGAGCGAGGCATGTTCTACTGTCGAAGAAGTGCAGAAAGCAGCACATGAGTTGGGCTTCCCTGTGATTTTAAGAGCAGCCTACGCCCTTGGTGGATTAGGTTCTGGTTTCTGCGACAACGAAGAAGAACTGTTGGCACAGGCCGAGGAAGCCTTCTCGTTCTCACCACAAGTATTGGTAGAGAAGTCACTGAAAGGCTGGAAGGAGATAGAATACGAAGTGGTGCGCGACAAATATGACAACTGTATTACCGTTTGTAATATGGAGAACTTTGACCCGCTGGGTATTCATACGGGTGAGTCGATTGTGGTGGCTCCGTCGCAGACACTCACCAATAGCGAGTATCACAAACTGCGCGCGCTCGCCATCAAGATTATCCGTCATATCGGCATTGTTGGCGAGTGTAATGTGCAATATGCGCTTGACCCCAACAGCGAAGACTATCGCGTCATCGAAGTGAATGCCCGTCTGAGTCGTTCTTCTGCTCTGGCCTCGAAGGCAACGGGTTATCCGTTGGCTTTCGTTGCTGCTAAACTGGGATTAGGTTATGGTCTCTTCGACTTGAAGAACTCTGTCACCAAGACCACGAGTGCCTTCTTCGAGCCAGCCCTCGACTATGTGGTCGTAAAAATTCCTCGTTGGGATCTGACTAAATTCCAAGGTGTAAAACGCCAACTCGGCTCGTCGATGAAGAGTGTGGGTGAAGTGATGGCGATAGGTCGCACGTTTGAGGAAGCGCTGCAAAAGGGCTTGCGTATGATTGGACAAGGTATGCACGGATTCGTGGAGAACCACGCCATCAAGATACCTGATATCGAGAAGTCCTTGCACGAACCTACGGATATGCGAATTTTCGTGGTGTCGAAGGCCTTGAAGATTGGCTATACCATCGAACAGATACACCAGTTGACGATGATTGACCGTTGGTTCTTGCAGAAATTGAAGCATATCGTAGATATCGATCAGCAACTGAAAGAGTACGCCCATCTGTCTGAGGTATCAGAATTTATGGAACCCAGCGAATTCAAGGAGTATCTGCAATCGCCAGAGGTAGCCCTGCTGTTGCGTGCAGCCAAGGTCTATGGTTTCTCCGATTTTCAGATAGCCCGTGCCATCGGTTTGGAGAACCGCATGAAGATGGAGCAGGCAGGTCTCACCATCCGCAAATGGCGTAAGATGCTGGGCCTCGTACCTACCGTCAATCAGATTGATACCCTCGCAGCGGAATATCCCGCCCAAACCAATTACCTGTATCTCTCATATTTGTAAATAGTGAAATTGTTAAATCGTCAAATAGTCAAATCGAATTATGTGTGGAATCGTAGCAATATTGAATGTAAAGGAGCAGACGCATGAGCTGCGTGAGAAGGCATTAAAGATGAGTCAGAAGATCCGTCATCGCGGACCAGACTGGAGTGGTATTTATTGTGGTGGCTCTGCCATTCTCGCTCACGAGCGACTGAGCATTGTGGATCCTGAATCAGGCGGACAGCCCCTATATAGTCCTGATAAGAAGCAGGTTTTGGCAGTAAATGGTGAGATCTATAACCATCAGGAGATCCGTCGTCGTTTTGCCGGACAGTATGAGTTCCAGACAGGTTCTGACTGCGAAGTGATTCTGGCCCTCTATCGAGAAAAAGGTATCGACTTCCTCGAAGACTTGAGTGGCATCTTCGCCTTTGTGCTCTACGATGAAGAGCGCAACGAGTTTCTCATTGCCCGTGACCCTATCGGTGTGATACCTCTATATATTGGATATGACAGCGACGGCACGGTGTATGTAGCCTCTGAGTTGAAAGCTCTCGAAGGCCAATGTGAGCGCTACGAGCCGTTCCTGCCTGGACACTATTATTGGAGTGTTGACCCAGGTCAGAAATGGTATTATTGTCGCGACTGGATGCAGTATGATGCTGTGAAGGACAACCCTGCTTCTGTTGAGGCTATCCACGATGCACTTGAAGATGCCGTAAAGCGTCAGTTGATGAGTGACGTGCCTTATGGTGTGCTTTTGAGCGGCGGTTTGGATTCATCCGTCATTTCTGCCATCGCTGAGAAATACTCTGAGATGCGTATCGAGGATGACTCGAAGACGAAAGCCTATTGGCCCCGTCTGCACTCATTCGCCGTTGGGCTGAAAGGTGCGCCTGATTTGGCAAAGGCTAAACTCGTGGCTGATCATATCGGTACCGTTCACCACGAAATCAATTACACCATCCAAGAAGGTCTCGACGCCATCCGCGACGTCATCTATTTTATCGAGACCTACGATGTCACCACTGTCCGCGCCTCTACGCCGATGTACTTGTTGGCTCGCGTCATCAAGTCGATGGGTATCAAGATGGTGCTCTCTGGCGAGGGTGCCGACGAGATATTTGGTGGTTATCTCTATTTCCACAAAGCGCCGACAGCAAAGGACTTCCATGATGAGACCGTACGCAAACTTGGCAAACTCTATATGTACGACTGTTTGCGTGCCAACAAGAGTCTGAGTGCCTGGGGTGTTGAAGGTCGTGTGCCTTTCCTCGATAAGGAATTCCTCGATGTCGCCATGCGTACGAACCCTGAGGCCAAAATGTGCCCAGGCTCGACGATGGAAAAGAAGATTGTCCGCGAGGCCTTCGCCGATATGCTTCCCAAAGAAGTTGCCTGGCGACAGAAGGAGCAATTCAGCGATGGCGTAGGCTATTCTTGGATCGATACCCTCAAACAGATCACCTCTGAGGCCGTATCAGACGAACAGATGGCTCATGCTGCTGAACGCTTCCCCATCAACCCGCCCAAGAACAAGGAAGAGTACTACTATCGCAGCATCTTCGCCGAGCATTTCCCATCTGACTCCGCTGCCAAGAGCGTACCCAGCGAAGCCTCTGTGGCATGCTCTACCGCTATCGCCCTCGAATGGGATGCTGCTTTCAAAGGTATGAATGATCCTTCTGGCCGTGCTGTCAAGGGTGTGCATGAACAAGCGTATTGATTCAGTCAACCAGTGGATAAAACCAAAATAGTCAAGCAAAATAGTCTGTATTCTTGTATAAGTGGAGAATATTATGTACCTTTGCAGCAAAATTTAAAAATTTGCATCATGAAAAGACTATTTTTGAGTTTCGTTTTATTGGTTGGATGGCTGTCAGGCGCGCAGGCTGAGGTAGATCCCAACTTCTACATCTATCTGTGTTTTGGACAGTCGAACATGGAAGGCAATGCCCAACCGGAAGCTACAGACAGACAGGATGTGGACGACCGTTTCCGCATGTTAGCCACCTGCAATTTCACCTCACCAAAGCGTAATCTGGGCGAGTGGTATAAGGCCACGCCACCCATCGTCAGTCCTTGGGGCGGATTAGGTATGGCCGACTATTTTGGACGTACGATGGTGGCAGCATTGCCAAGTAATGTGAAGGTTGGTGTTGTGGATGTCGCTATTGGCGGTATCGCCATCGAGGGATTTATGCCCGATAAGATAGCCGGCATCCTGGCCAAGGCAGAATCCTGGCAAGCAGAACGCATCAGAGCCTATGGCAGCGACCCCTATCAGCGACTGGTGGATATGGCCAAGAAGGCGCAGGAGGTGGGTGTAATCAAAGGTATTCTGCTGCATCAGGGCTGCTCGAACAACGGTGACCCCAACTGGCCCAAGATGGTAAAGAGCATCTACGACAATATGCTGAAGGACCTGGGGTTGAGTGGCGACAGCGTTCCCATCTTCGTGGGTGAGACTGAGTATCAGGATCAGGGTGGCAGCTGCTATGCCCACAACGCCGTGGTGGCGAAGATTCCTGAGGTCATCAAAAACGGTCATGTGGTAAAAGCAGACAACATCCCTGGCAACGGTCAGGATGCCTGGCACTTCTCTGCTGCCGGTTATCGTATATTCGGCAGGCGTTATGCCTTTGCCGCCCTCGATGTGTTAGGTCTGCCGCATAGAATGGACGCAGACTACCAGATGAGCGCCAGTCTGAAAAAGTTCTTTACCCCAAAGAGCGTGCCTACCACAATCCAAGGCAAGCCCAATCAGAATAAGAAATTGATTCTGAACTGCACCTATCAGGATGGACACAAAGAAAAGATCAATGATGCCGTCTGTACCAGTAGCGAATACGAGGTGACGAACGGCAATATCATCAAATTAGGTGATCCTGGCACTTCTGGCAAGGTAACCGCCACTATTGTCGATTTCCTTGGAGAGACCCATGAATTTGAGATCACCGTCAAGGCAGAAGGCACTGCTGCCATCAATGTCGTGAACGCCGACAACGACAGTGAGGAAGTGGTCTATGACCTGCAAGGACGCAAAGCCGATGGACAATTGAAGAAAGGTATTTACATTGTCAACGGCAAGAAAGTGGTCAGATAAAGCCACCATAAAGTAGCCCAAAACCATACAAACATCCCCGCAGACACAATAAATGCGGGGATGTTTGCGTTTATATGGTTGTATATATACAAAATAAATAAGGTATGATAGATTATATCAAGGGGGAGTTGACCGAACTGACCCCAGCACTGGCAACTGTAGAGGCTGCCGGAGTAGGCTACGGGCTGAATATCTCACTGAACACTTTCAGTGCTATTCAGGGTAAAAAGGAGGTAAAGCTCTATGTGCATGAGGCGATTCGCGAGGATGCCTACGTGCTTTTCGGCTTTGTCAACAAGAAAGAGCGCGAGATGTTTGAACTGCTCATCACAGTGAACGGCGTAGGTGCTAATACAGCGAGGATGATGCTCTCAGGCATGAGTGTGAGCGAGTTGTGCAACGCCATCTCTACGGGCAACGCACGACTGATTCAGGGCATCAAAGGTATCGGCAAGATGACAGCCCAACGTATCATCGTTGACCTAAGAGACAAGATTGTTGCCCTAGGAATTGCCGATGAGATTCCCGCTGGCGGACAGATGATAGCTCCTGTAAACAATCAGGTGAAGGACGAGGCCGTATCGGCTCTGACCATGCTGGGCTTCGCACCTGCACCAACACAGAAGGTGGTATTGCAGATTCTGCAGGAACAGCCTGATCTACCAGTGGAACAAGTGGTAAAGTTGGCACTTAAACAAATTAAGTGAAACGATTCGTATACATCGGATTAGTCCTGTTGAGTATTGTGGCTATTGCTGCGCCACAGGATAATAAGACTGCGCCAAAAGCACAGCCAAAGGCTCAGCCTGTATCCGCTGTAGACGATGAGAACATACCCGATTCGCTGCTCCATCCCCGTTGGAAGATTCAGAAGACTGCTCCCGTGCTGGTAGAAGACCTTGATTCATCTGCCCTCGATTTGAATATGCCTGACAATATCCGTCAGACGGTGGAATACAATGACTCGCTAAACATATACCTCATCGGATCAAAGATCGGCGACACCTATCTGAACGCACCAGTGGTCATGACTCCTGAAGAATATCAGAAATGGAGCGAGAAACGCGCCTTACATGATTTCTTCCGTCAGAAAGATGCAGAAAACGTAACCACTGAGGGTAAGGACAAATTCTCGTTTGCCGACATGCACTTCGACCTGGGGCCTGCTGAGAAGATCTTCGGACCTGGTGGCGTGCGCATCAAGACCCAGGGAACGGCCGAATTGAAGTTGGGTGCCACGATGAAGAACATCGACAACCCCTCGCTGCCCATCCGTAACCGCAAGACCACCAGCTTTGACTTCGATGAGAAGATCAACCTGAACGTGAATGGTAAGGTGGGCGACAAGGTAAATATGAACCTGAACTACAACACCGATGCCACCTTCGACTTCGACACGCAGAACATGAAGTTGAAATACGACGGTAAGGAAGACGAGATCATCAAACTGGTAGAAGGTGGCAACGTAAGCTTCCCCTCTAACAACTCGCTGGTGAAAGGTGCTTCAAGTCTGTTTGGTCTTCGTACAGATATGCAGTTTGGTAAACTGAAACTGCAGACGGTGGTCTCGCAGAAGAAATCTGCAACGAAGAGTGTCTCAGCGAAAGGTGGTACACAGACGACAGCTTTCGAGTTGAATGCCGCAGACTACGAGGAGAACCGTCACTTCTTCCTTTCTCACTATTTCCGCGATCACTACGATCAGGCCATGTCGACACTGCCCAACCTGACAACAGGTATTGAGATCAACCGCGTGGAAGTATGGATTACGAACAAGACAGGTACAACCTCAAATACCCGTAACATCATTGCCCTGACCGACTTAGGTGAAAATACAAGACTGAGCAATAGCCATTGGGCAGTAACGGGCGAAATCGTACCCTGCAATGCCGCCAATACTGAGTATCAGACGATGGTGAGCCAATATGCAGAGGCTCGTGATATCGACCAGGCAAGCACCGTATTGGCTGGCATTCAGGACTTCGAAGGCGGCGTAGACTATGAGAAGCTTGCAAGTGCACGACTGCTTAACTCATCGGAATATACCGTAAATAAGGCTTTGGGATATATCTCACTGAAAACCAGTCTGCAAACCGACCAGGTGCTGGCTGTGGCTTATGAGTTTACGGCAGGCGGACAGACCTACCAAGTGGGAGAATTCGCCAGCGACAATACACAGACGGCACAAGCCCTGTTTGTAAAGACCCTGAAGAACACATCGAACAATCCCGCACAAGGCAACTGGGATCTGATGATGAAAAACGTATACTACCTGGCCTCAACAGTGGAGCGCACGAAATTCCGTCTCGATATCAAATACCAAAGTGATACAGCAGGTGTGTATCTGACCTATATTCCTGACCAACGCGTAAAAGAACAGACATTGTTGAGGATGTTAGGCTGCGACCGTCTGGACAATAACAATAAAAACCACTCCAATGGTTATTTCGACTTCGTGGAGGGCTATACCGTCAGTAACGGTCGTGTGTTCCTACCTTCAGCAGAGCCCTTCGGACAATATCTTCGCAATCAGTTGACGGCCAAAGGACTATCTGATGCCGAAGCCGACAAATATGTGTTCAGCCAACTCTACGATTCCACAAAGACCGTAGCCAAACAAATTGCTGAGAAGAACAAGTTCGTGATGACAGGTCAGTATAAGGGTCGTAGTGCCAATGTCATCTCGCTCGATGCCGCCTACGTGCCACAAGGATCAGTGGTGGTGACAGCTGGTGGTGTCACACTGCAAGAAGGCTCCGACTACTCAGTGGACTATAATGCTGGTGAGGTGACTATCCTTAACCAAAGTATTATCGACGCAGGTACTAACGTGAACGTGTCGTTGGAGTCGAATACGGAATACGGCATGCAACGAAAAACGATGCTTGGTCTGAACTGGGAGTACGACTTCACAAAGAACTTCCAGATTGGAGGTACAATCATGCACCTATCAGAGCAGGCGTTGATTTCGAAGGTGCAGATGGGCGAGGAACCGCTCAGAAATACCATTTGGGGTTTGAACGTAAACTGGAAACAAGACAGTCAGTGGTTGACAAGCATGCTCAACAAGATACCATTGTTACACGTGAAAGACCCATCACACATCACCTTCACAGGTGAGTTTGCCCATCTGATAGCAGGATCCGCCAGTGGCACACAGGATAATGCCTCATATATCGATGATTTCGAGAATACAAAGAACTATATTCCTGTGGGAGAACCCAAACAATGGACCATCTCGAGCGTACCAACAATGTTCAGGGAATCATCAGACAAAACAGGAGTGACCAGCGGTTATAACCGTGCATTGTTGTCCTGGTATTACATTGACCCCATCTTTACGAGACACTCCTCCACCCTTACTCCCAGTCATATCAAGAGCGACTTGGAGCAACTCTCCAACCACTATGTCCGTGAAGTCTACGTAAAGGAACTCTACCCCAACCGTCAGCAGTCGACTTATAGCGGTGCCACCTCGACACTCTCCGTATTGAATCTGGCCTATTATCCTGAGGAACGTGGTCCCTACAACCTCACCACTGACCTGAACAGCAATGGTACCCTGCGACAGCCAGAAACCAAGTGGGGCGGTATGATGCGTAGACTGGAAACCACAGACTTTGAGCAGGCAAATATCGAGTATATCGAGTTCTGGATGCTCGATCCCTATATTTACCTCCGTGAGCAGGGCAATGCCTCCGATTATAGCGGTGACCTCTATTTCAATCTTGGTGAAGTAAGCGAGGATATTCTCCGCGACGGAAAGAAATTCTATGAGAGTGGTATGCCTGTCGATGGCACCAACTCGTTTACCAATACCCAGTGGGGACGTATCCCCATTCAGGCTACCCAGACCTACGCCTTCGCCACGACCTCAGGTTCACGAGCCTTGCAAGATGTGGGTCTCAATGGTATGAACGACGAGCAGGAGCGCGAATACGGCGTATATAAAGAATGGCTCGATGCCCTTGGAGGCATCGTTACCAACGACAGTATCCTACAAGCTTGGCGCAATGACCCTGCGAACGACAACTACCATTACTATCGTGGCACCGACTTCGACAACGAGCAGAAGAGTATTCTTGATCGCTATAAGCGTATCAACAATCCTCAAGGCAACTCACCTGATACCGATGACCGCACGGAATCGTATGATACCAGTTATAAGACAGGACCCGATGTGGAGGATATCAACCAAGACTTCACACTGAATGAATATGAACGTTACTACCAATATCGTGTCCATATCAGTCCTGAGATCCTCGATGCCTACCGCAATGGAAGTGCCGTACCTGGTTCTTTCATCACAGATATGCGTACCAGCGGTGTGAAACTGCGTAACGGCGACACTACCAGCGTGAATTGGTTCCAATTCCGTATCCCTGTGACAGAATACGAGCGGAAGGAAGGTTCGATTGCTGACTTCTCCAGCATCCGTTTCATGCGTATGTTCCTCACTAACTTCCAGAAGCCCATCGTGCTGCGCTTTGGCAGTCTAGACCTAGTACGTGGCGAGTGGCGTATCTATAAACAGAACCTCACAGGCAGTCTGGAGACTGGTACGGTAAAGGTAAGTGCCGTGAATATCGAGGAAAACAATGATAAGCAGCCCGTAAACTATGTATTGCCACCAGGTATCAGCCGAGTGACAGACCCCTCACAACCACAGTTGGTAGAGAACAACGAACAGGCGCTGAACATCGTGGTGGAAAACTTGAGTCCACAGGAATCGAAGGCCGTTTACAAAAACTCCAACTACGATCTCCGCCAATACAAACGGATGCAGATGTTTGTGCATGCCAATCATCTGTTGCCAGACCAAACCTCACTGAAAGATAATCAGTTGGCCGTATTCATCCGTTTGGGTAACGACTACAAAAGCAACTACTACGAATATGAGATTCCACTGAAGCTGACGCCTGACCGCAATACCTACAGTCGATATTCGACAGCTGACCGTAGAGAGGTATGGCCAGAGGATAATATGCTTGACATCGATCTCAGCGTATTTACCACACTGAAAAAAGAGCGCAACAAACAGAAAGCACAGGGTGCAGCCTCGTATAACCAGTTGTTTACGGCTCACGATGAGAAACGCCCCAACAACAAGGTGAGCATCATGGGTAACCCCACGCTTGGTGAGGTAAAGACAATGGTAATTGGTGTAAGGAATGTGTCAGGTGAAATCAAGTCAGGTGAGGTTTGGGTAAACGAGTTGCGACTGATGGAAACTAACAACGATGGTGGATGGGCTGCCTCAGGTAACCTTCAGGTACAACTTTCCGATTTCGGCTCTGTAAATGTAACAGGCCGCTATATCGGTGATGGTTTCGGAGGACTTGAAGAAAGCGTGATGCAGCGAAGCACGGATACCCAAAAGCAATACTCCGTCACCACCTCGCTTGAACTAGGCAAATTCTTCCCAGAAAAAGCCCAGATATCAGCCCCCCTCTATTACTCCGTCACGAAAGATGAGGTGCGTCCACGCTATAATCCCCTCGACTCCGACATGCGTCTGAAAGATGCCCTCGATGCAGCGGCAGACCAGCACGAACGCGATAGCATCGAATCGTTGGCGGTGACAAAGACCACGAATACGAATTTCTCACTCAGTAATGTTCGCTGGGGACTGAAGACCAAGAAGCATCCGATGCCCTACGACCCAGGCAACTTCTCATTCAGTTATAGTCACGCCCATCAGTATACCTCAGGCGAGACCACGGTCTACGAAAAGCGCGACGAATGGCGAGGAGCACTCAACTATAGCTATTCACCCGTGTATAAGACTTGGGAGCCTTTCGGCAAACTGAAGGGGAAGTCGAAATGGCTCAATTTCCCCAAGGCCTTCGGACTGAATTATCTGCCACAAAGCATCGGCTTCAACTCTACCATTAGTCGTGAATATTATGAACTGCAGGAACGTGACCTCGAGGATCTGAGTGGACAGGCAATGCCTTTGATCTTCAACGAGCAATTCCTCTGGAATCGCGATTTTACACTCAGATGGGACTTTACGAAGAATCTGCACTTCAGTTTCCAATCGGCTACCCATGCACAGATTGAGGAACCCTATACCCCTGTGAACAAAGATCTCTACCCAGATCAATATTACGCGTGGAAGGACTCTGTGTGGCAGAGTATCAAGAACCTGGGCACCCCACTCGACTATCAGCAGCAGACAACCATATCTTATCAAGTGCCGTTGAACAAGATGCCCATCTTTGATTGGTTGAACAGCGATGCTTCATATACCGCCAATTATTCCTGGACACGCGGAACAGAACTCGAAGACGGCACGTCACTGGGAAACGTCATCAACAGCCGCAGAAATCTGAACATCAATGCGACGCTGAATATGGAGACATTATACAACCACTTCCCCTTCCTGAAGAAAGTGAGTGAGCGGTTCAAGAAGGCCATTCCCAAGAAGACTCCAGCCAAGAAGTCTACGACATCCTCGAAATCAGAGAAATCGGATAAATCTGAGAAGTATGAAAACTCAGACAAATCAGATAATTCCGCAAAAACGCAGTCAACCTCCAAGAACAGCTACCAGCGCGAGATTACATTGAAACCCGACACTACCATCACGGTAGCTCACAACAAGAAATCGAAGCGCCTGCGTGTGACTGCCAAGACAAAAGATGGCAAGCCATATGATCTAAAGTATAAGGTCATCGATGATAACAAGATTCTTATCAAGAGTAAGGATACCGTTGATATCAAGCTCTCTGTGATGGTAAAACCACCATTAGAAAACAAATGGTGGTATAAGCCAGCACAAAGTGCAGCCCACCTGCTGATGATGGTACGCAGCATCAACATCTCGTATCGCAACCAATACCAGATGAACCTGCCAGGTTTTATGCCAAACATTGGCGATGCCTTTGGACAACGGACGTCAGGCGGACTCTCACCTGGTCTTGATTTCGCCTTTGGTACCATCGGAGACAGTTATCTGGACAAAGCCCTCGCCAACGAATGGCTGATACACAACGACAATGTGGCCAATCCTGCTACCATCAACAGCAGCGATGATATACAGTTACGAGCCACACTGGAACCCATGCGCGACCTGAAGATTGATCTGAATGCTTCACGCACGGACACGCGCGCGCAACGTATACAATATATGTACGAAGGGAAACCTACAACCCATAGTGGTTCATTCAACATGACTACCATCTCGCTGAAAGGTGCTTTAGAGGGTATGGGCGATGCGAACAATGGCTATCAATCAGCCACCTTCGACAAGTTCCGCAGTTTGCTTCCAGAGTATGCTGCTCGCGTGGCCGGACAATATCCTGAACCAGGAACAGCCTATGGCGGTTCAACCATCACTGATGTGAATCCATACAGCGCTGATGTGATGATACCTGCTTTCCTCAAGGCCTACACCTCCAGCGGTGGGTCTTCGCTCAGTCTTTTCCCCGCACTGACGCGGATGTTACCCAACTGGACCATCCGTTATAGCGGATTGTCGAAACTCACATGGTTCAGCAATCACTTCAAATCGTTTAATATCAACCATAGCTATAAGTCAGTATTCAGCATCGGCTCGTATGCCTCCTATAGTTCCTGGCGCGAATATATGGGTGATCTCGGCTTTACCACGGATCAGGCAACGGGTATGCTGCAACCCTCATCGATGTATAATGTTTCGACTGTAAGCATCAATGAGGCCTTCTCACCACTGATCGGTGTAGATGCCACGCTCCAGAACGACCTGACAGCGAAACTGGAGTATCGTACCACTCGTGTGCTGAATCTCTCGATGACGAGTGTGCAGATCAACGAAGCCCGTTCAAATGACATCGTGCTGGGAGCAGGCTATAAGATACGCGACTTCAACCTCTTTGGTGCTGGTGGAAACCGTAAGATCAGGAAGGCGCAGAATCGAGGTAAGTCAAAGGCCCAATCATCCCAGACAACTCAAACTACCCAAACGACAAGGGGACGCTCTGGCGGAGTAAACCATGACATGAACCTGCGTCTCGACATATCTTTCCGTCAACAGGCTGCCATTACTCGCGACATCGCCAGTGGCACCTCTTCAGCATCGAGTGGCAATTCTGCCTTCAAACTATCGTTCATGGCCGATTATACCCTAAGCCGTCTGCTTACCCTCTCGGCTTATTATGATCAGCAGACGAACACGCCACTACTCTCCAGCAGTAGTTATCCAACCACAACACGTGACTTCGGACTCTCATTGAAGTTCTCATTAACGAGGTAGTCTTTTACATTTTTTTGCGAATATAATGTAAATATTCCTTAAATTCGTGCAAAAAAGTATAATTTCCAAAGTTCATGATACATAATACAAAGCATCTTTGAGAAACAAATCGTATCTTTGCACTCTGAATATATATAATATATAGGAACGCGAGAATAAAATAACAAAAGCATAATTATTATCAATTTAAAATTAAAAGTATGAAACAGAAAAATTGCTTTTTTGCGGTAGCCGCATCATTGCTGATTGCAGCCGCAAGTTTCACTTCTTGTTCTAATCAGGACAACATCATTGCTCCTAATCCTCAGGAGATTGCTGGTCCCGATGAGTTTGATGAGGGTAGCCTGATTACCAACGGTCGTTGTGAAGGCACCGAAACAGCGAACTTCTTTGTACACGAGTGGCGTTCGAATGATGAAATGTTCCGTGGTGCTGCTAACATCAAGTGGGACGAAGTTACTCCAAGAAACCACGCTATTGTTGTTGAAGCTCGTAGCGAAGGTGAGGCTCGTTCCGCAGGTAATGCAACCCTTACCGATGGTAAGTTCCAGGAGCATGACACACAGTTCTTTATCACCATTGGAAAGGATCAGGTTCTGGAGAAGGGTGATCAGATCCGTGTGACCATGAAAGTAAAGGCTGACGAGGCTCAGAATGGTGTAGGTACACAGTCACACGCTGCCCCCGGTGAATATCTCCACTGGTTCGGCATTGGCAATGTGAACTTTACCACAGAGTGGACTGATTTCGATTCTAATTGGATTACCGTAGATGGTGCAACACCTTGGGCTCAGGCAATGCCTGGCATGTACACCATCGCCTTCAATCTGGCTAAGGGTATTCGCAACAGATATTTCTTCGATGATATCCGCGTTGAAGTTAAGCGTCACGACAAGTGGGCTGACGACAACATCATCACCAACGGTAGAATTAGTGGCGAGGATATGACCTGCTTCACTTCTGCTGAGTGGGTTGACGGTGAGAAGGTCGCTGCTAGTCCTGAGGCTCAGGGTAATGCACGCCGCGTTGTTGATGCAACTGATCCTGACAACTTCTGCATCGAGGTTATTTCTCGTGACCAGCCAGAGGGTAGCAGCATTGACAACTGGGATACTCAGTTCTTCGTAACAATGCCTGAGGCAGTAAACGAGGGTGACACCATGTATTTCGAGGCTCGTGTACGCGCTGAGAAGGCTGCTTCTTCTGAGACACAGGCTCACACCGCTCCTACTACTTACAAGCACTGGGCATTCGTAGGTAACATTCCATTCACAACTGAGTGGGCTACTTATACCAATGAACTCGTAGTTGCTAGCAATCAGGCTGGTTGTAATACCATCGCTGTTAACCTGGCTGTATTCAAGGAGGCTAATAAGTACTACTTCGACGACATCAAGATTGTTGTTAAGAAGGCAAAGCCTGTTGAGAACTGGGAGACACTTTGCGAGTACGCTGGTGACGATGCAACTGGTTTCTCTGTGAAGTACTTCAAGAACTACACAGATGCAGCTAAGGTTGTTGACGGTGCTATCGTTGTAGAGAGCCTTGATCCTGAGAAGACCTATACTGAGTATAACAATGGTGATGCTGAGGCTAAGGTTTCTGTTGACTGGGATACTCAGTTCCTGATTCCGCTTCCAAAGAAGTTGGCTGCTGGTACAAAGGCTAAGATCACTATGAAGATCAAGGCTGACAAGGAGATCAAGCAGGTTGACTCACAGGCTCACGGAACTATTCCTGCAGCTGGTGCAATTGAGGGTGTTGACGGCTACGCTGGCACATATCTGCATTACGACCTGTTTGGTAAGGTTGATTTCTTGACAGATTGGGGTACATTCGAGAAGGAGTTCACTGTTCCCGAGCAGGGTAATGACATGCAGTCTATCTGCTTCAACCTCGAGAAGCTCAGAGAGATCAACAAGTATTACTTCAAGGAGATCAAGATTGAGGTTTCTAAGTAATCTCTATTACATACTATAAAAAAGTCGGCGCATCCATTGGGTGCGCCGGTTTTTTATCGCACACGGTAGTAGGTAATCATAGAAAGACACGACCCTTCTGCCCCTCCTGCCCCCTAACACCAGAAGAAGCGTATTTCTTTAGGGGTCAGAAGGGGCAGAAGGGTCACATCAAAAGTGGATATAACATGTTTACGCGTACACGCAAAATACCGATATTCTGTAATAAAGGCAGGTTACGGAATAATAACCCTACCTTATTGTGAAATAAGGGACCCTTATCAGAAAAAAAGCGCCGATTTTAGATAACAAATTGACTTTCAGTAATGATTAGAGTCAATATTTTGAAGAGGTTACGAATTAGTTACATACAGGAGTCTGAAATTCTCCGCGATTTGCGTAAACATCAATAACTCTTTATCGACCTCATTTGCGGGTACAAAGTTACAAATAAACATTGAACAATACAAATTTTAAACATAGATTCTACCAACCATTATAATAAATTAATGATAGGTTCCACCATATAGAGTTTTTTCTCTACCTGTACTGTACATTATTAAAGTCTATAGGAAATACCACAATAGCATAATCGTCATTAGTAGATATTATATCACCTCCTTTTTTTGATAGATGAAGGTATGTTAATGACTGTAAAGCCTAATAAATAATAGATTTTTTGGATTGTTTGACATTCTTTTGTAGGATGTTATTTATAAAATTATTATATTTGCACAAAAAATACTAATCAGTATGCAATTATCCTTTTAATTTAAATTATATGTTATATGATTTATTCATGTCGTAAAATTGATTCCATCAGTCATTCTTTCTCTGACTATAAAGAAATCGTTCTTAACGATTGATTTGAGTTTATCACAAATGTAGAAACAAGATTTTTATAGTTCAAATTTACCCCAATAAATATTTTACGAATTTAATTCAACTAACAGGTAGAGTATTATAAAGCCAGATTACTTTTTAAAAACAGTAAGCGTCTATATTGCTATATGCAAGAAATGCTCCGCTATATCCCACGTAAAGTGTGAAAGAATAGCGGAGCATTTATAACTCATTAAGATGTAGTATAGATATTATCCTGTACTTCTATTGCATCAATCTTATCTCTAATTTCTTCTACAAGATACATCTTGTCTTGTATAGGCTTATACAAAATATCATCGACTTTTAATTTCTTGAGATTGTTTTCTAAACAAGATAGCGCATCTTCAACATAGGTAAATAAAATACTCTTTTCATCAGAAGTAATAAAGTCCATGCTTTTTCTCTTATTATTGAAACGATCCTTAATATCATCACATATAATGTTTATACGGGAATTTAAGAGCAATATAATTTCTGAAATTTTCTCGTTTATTTCTGCACTTGACAAAGTAACATCAATTAATAGTATATGATTATACAAACTTTCAATCTTGTTTAATAAGTTGTTATAGTTTGTGACGCGACTATAAAAGGGTATAACCTGTTGTTGTTTCTTCTGCGTTTCATTAATTACTTCCTCCATTTTCTTCATGTTCATAATGTGTTCCGCTTTTTTCCCACGCAAATTCGTTTCTAATTCATGCAAATTCGTTTCTTTTCCACGCAGATTCGCCTCTAAGTCATGCATATCTGCCATTAACTTCTCCATTGCTATTACCCTATCTGACACAAGAGCAATCAAAAGAGCAACAATTAGAGAAATCAAATATGTAATGCCATTGGCACTAATTAGACCGTCTGTATCTTTTAACGTGTCAATTATCGAGGAAACATCTTCTGTAATTTGTTTCATAGGATCTGGATTATTAATGCTTACAGTTTTACTTATCCCGTTGTGATTTCTTGTGTCAGAAAAAGATGCATTAATTTGAACAGGCTTTGACATAGTGTCTGCTAATGTTCCACGCTTGTTAAGAGAATCTAATGCTGTAGAATCTGCATACGCTTTTTTCTTCGCATTGATTTCTGTAATAGCAATATCATACACCTTTTTGTGAAAAACACAACGATCTCGAACAACAACTATAAGCATTAGAGCAATTAGAACAATAATTATCCCTATAAGACATTTGATAATTTTTTGCCCACAACTCTTTTCATCTTTCTTATTATTCATGACATATAGCTTTTACTAAATCAACCACTTTCTTTTCAAACCCATAATCTTTGAGCACCATTTTTATACCATCAGCTTCATTTCGAATTTCCTTTCGAAGGTCGTTGGCGTAGCGGGAACAAATGATGGTTTTACCTTTCAGTTCCTTGACTTTCTCAGGATTATCTCCTTCCCATTTATAGTTCTCTAATTTCCCTTGCCATAGGTAATTCTTTAAGAACGCATAACCCTCTCGACGTTGATAGTTTACCATTTCGTCATTGGTTAACCCCAAAGCAAGTATGCTCAAATCGACCACAAAGCAATCAAAAGGGCCCTCTTCTTCCACTGCTCCTATAGCTTCGGATACAGATCTAGCTCTTACTAATTCGAAAGAGGAGCCCAAATTGTTTTCTAACATCTTGAAGACACTTATATTGTCCTCAACTATCAGCACTTTTTTCATAATACACTATTTATTAGATAATTATTAACTCAATGGAATGGAAATACGAAATGTGTTCCTGTAGGTAGGTTTATCAATACTATCAGAAAAAACACGAGCATATCTGATAAATTCAGAATCGCACACGACCTCACTTTCTGTTTTATTGGAAATAAGATTGAGAGAGTATTCATATTTTTTTTGTTCCTCAGGAGAAGCCTTGCTTGCTAATTTGGGATTCCATTTGTAGTTCAACAAAGCCGGAATATTACAATCGCTAAGCCGTTCGCTAGTATGTGTGACATCCCCACCATGAGCCTCACATATTTTTTTTACAATATACAAGCCAATACCTGTGCCACCGAACATTCTTGATGCGTCCTCACTTCGCTCAAACAAGTTGTAAATTTTATTATCTTCTTCTATTTTTATCCCATAACTAATAATTTTAATATGCACCATGTTATACTTCCTATCTACATCTAACTTTACACGAATGTAGCTGCCTTCATATCCATATTTGATAGCATTATCAAGCAAATTATAAAGGGCGTGGTTAAAATACTTAACATCAATATTAACATCTATAGTCTTCCAGATTAGCGGAACATAATCGATATTTTTATGGCTATCTTTAGCTCGTTTTTCGAGCATTTTAGTCAATTTGTATATCAAATCAGACACCTGTTTTAGTTCCTTCCTTATAATTAACTTTTCGGAACAGATAAGAGAAGAACCGCAGTTTATTTCCCGCAATTGATTGAGCATATTCAGCACCTCATCCTTATACTTATCATATCTTTTTCTATATACATAGTATTCTGAACTATATTTATTTGGAATCCAATCTTTGTGTGCCTCATTCAAGTTGTTTTCAACCACATCAAGAACTGGTATAATAAAGTGAGCAGACTCATGCGCAGTCTCTTGGATAGTAGTCTCCAAAAGTAGTTCCATCTTTGCACTACGTATATAAGAATAACATTCTAAAGCAACAGAATAAAACTTTCTCAACGCTATTTTGTAATTCTTAAAAACCTTCTTATTCTTAAGCTTCTTTAATTCTTTATCATGCCGTTTCCATACAATATACGCCACTTCTTTACCTGCCAACCAACCTGGCAACAAGACGTCTTCTTCTACATTATATTGATTTTTAATTCTTTCACTTGCAGCTTCCAGTATATTCTCTTTTTGCTGTTCATCTTCAAGTTCATCAACACCTTGCAGTTGCTTTAGGTCAAAATTGAAATATTCCTGTGCATCAAATTCTGCACCTGACCACCCGATTGGAATGAGCTTGTCATGTGCAATATCAATGGGCAAGGCAAACATTCTAAGGAAGCTGTCATTGCCATTATCAAACGTATCTCTGATAGCACTGAAAGCCGTATTCAGAGCTTCTGTAAATTTCGAAACTGCCGTTTGTTCTTTTACATAAATTTCTCTTACTTTCTCTCGAAAGGTGTTTTCTATCTCAGAAAATCTGCTATCAATATATCTATTATTCCGATATTCAATTTTGTCCTCTAATTGTCCTTCAAAAACTGTGATGCTTTCGATGATGGTCTTAGCTTTCTTGCCCCATTCCTCATCATTCAATTTTTTTATGGGGGATAGGTATTCGGAAAATTTAGCATCTTTCTCCTCCATTTCACTTCGATACTTACCAAATGATTTTTCACTATCAAACGCTTCTCTACCCATTTGTCCCAACATCAGGCAGGCAATAACGCGCCCCTGCAAATAGATAGGGAAAATATGCTCCTCGAATAAAGAATAGCGGCAAGTGTAATGCAGGCAAAACCTTTCCTGCCCATCAAACTCAATGGGTTCATATTTTATTTTCTCAATATCATTCTTACGATCCTTATTGAATTCTGCGATTAAATCATCTAACCTTTTGCGATACTTATCATTATCAATAATACGGTCAATTCTATTTAACTCTTTATCTGTAAATATACCTACTATGCTGTCTTGCATGAAACAATACTCTTTATGACGAGGATCGCATTTTCGAAAAATATCACATAGCCGACCATTGTTTACGTATGTACCGCTATCAATACGTATGATTTTCTTCCCCTGCTCATCAAGTATTACTTTTGTCTTTGGATCTATCGGCTCATTTAATATTATGTTTCCTTTCAGAGGACTCGTGGGTATTATATTAGGATTTTTTTTACCTGGGTCATGCGGCAAGAAATCCTTGGGTACAAACTGAAATAGTGACACGGCATTTTGAATGTCTTTGTTCTGTGATAAATCAGCAAGGAATCCACGGATATAAAATGGATTATAAAGACCGTCGGTGTTGTAGTTCGCCGAATCCTCGTTACATCCCTTTTTCAGACTCAGAAACGTGGGAGCAATAGGCCATTCTGGTATTTCTGTTTTAGAGGAAGTGTTAGTAACTGACACAGGGGCTGCCCTATGTTCATAGTCTGTAGCATTGTCTTTTATTTCCATATTTTAGTGGGTTTTAGTTTTCGGCTGCGAAGTTACGAAAAAAAAATTAGACTCTAAGTATTTTTAACAGAAAAATACAAAAAGAACCTGTTGGATGAATTAAATTAATGCATATTTAACTTGTCCTATTGGCTTATGATTGAGAAGATTGAAATACTGCAACATGGTGAATGCCGCAACCTTGGTAGCCATCCGTGCGAAGAGGCCTGCAGGCTGCTTTGCATAATTGCGTATGATCATGAGATGGTCATTCAGTAGAGAGAATACCGTCTCGATTCTCTTTCAGAAGCGTTTATAGGCCCATGTGTGAGAGTCCAATTCTTCTGGTTCAGCCTGTACGGGACATCAAGTGTGATGTTGGCAGTCTCAAACAGGTCCAACTGTACAGGAGCACTCAAATAGCCTTTGTCTCCCAGAATTGTACAGTCGCTGTACTCCCACTGCACATCCTTCAGATATTGCAGGTCATGCACATTGGCTGCGGTCATGTCATAGGAGTGTATGACTCCGCTGATGCCACACAGGGCATGAAGTTTGTAGCCGTAATAGGACATGCTCTGCGAGGCACAGTAGCCAAATCATCGGAGTCTTGCTGTTGCACTGTTCTGGCACATTGTTGCTGATTATCAGAAGGTTAAAGGTTGTTGCAATACGCTATTTGCAACAAAATTTCTGCAACTTCAGATGTCTTGATGATCTGATTTCGAGATAGTTTTTTGTAACTGTTCAAATAACATCTCGTAGGCGATATTACGTAAAGGGCTTTTTACAGGATGTAGTTTCTCTACCCCTTTACGTGCATAAATGATTTGTGCTATATAACCAGGATATTTGCTAAGCAGATATTCACTTCGGAGGAACCATTCAAATTGTATTGGGGTGATGGGACTGAATTTCTGGACCTTATGAACTTGTATCCAATAGCGATTCCCTTGAGAATCAATCTTCCAAAGAATATCTGTAGGTTGGTAAGGGTGCCGCGTTCAAACTTCAAACAATCTTCCTCAAACGCAATAAAACCGCCGATTTTGATAACGTGTTGACTTTCAGTAACGATTCTGGTCAATATTTTGGAGAGGTTACTTAGTTACATACAAGAGTTTGAAATTCGCCCTATTAATGTTTTGTGGTTTTCCATATCTCAGTTTCTGTAAAATCTTTCAAAGATAGAATCCCATGCGAAAGAATTTGGATAATTCTTTTCTGGCTGTCTGTTGGATTAGAGGGAACTCTTAGTCAATTCTTGTCGGGTGTTTATTGCCCAAATAGTCCAGATAAAAATAGACTCAACAATGTCTCTGATTGTGTCGTTAAAATAAAGTCCACTTCACTGTTCTCCATTTTCTTTAATGCCTTCCATTCTGTCCTACAGAGTGCCTCTTGTCTTCCGAGTGTGTCTCGTTTCTGAGAAAGACTAAGAAGGACCCCATCCAGGGATTCTTTTGAGGATTGTAAAATTAGGAAAGACTTGCCCATACGTTGTGAAGAAGGATGCCTATCAGTGAACCTTAAGAATATCGTTGTTTCTATACTATCTACTGGCACAGAAGGTATAACATACACTGTCGCATTTCCCGAATAAACTTGCTTATAAGGTAAGAATTTGGCAATTCCCGCGAGAATACAAAGCACTAATCCAATAATGCTAATTCCATAGCGGAATAGTGATGAGGGTATCTGTCCCACGATACTGCGTACCTTCTCGCTGCGAACTTCAAAACTGCGTTCTTGTTTCTTTTCTTGTTCTTCCATATTAGTTGCCCAATTCCAATTGATTTTTAACTAATGCAAAGTATTTTCCGCGTTTGGCCGTTAGTTCCTCATGTGTCCCCAACTCTACGATTTTCCCTTCGTCCAGAACCACAATCTGATCAGCATTGCGTACGGTGGAAAGGCGATGCGCTACAACGACAACCGTTTTCTCCTTATAGAAATTCAAGAGGTTTTCAGTGATGATTCGCTCGTTATTGGTATCTAGGGCATTAGTAGCTTCATCCAGAAATACGAACATCGGATTCTTATAAACGACCCTTGCAATCAAAATGCGTTGCCGCTGTCCTTGGCTGATGCCCTGTCCGTCCTGCCCAATCATTGTATTGTAAGCCAAAGGCAGGGCTTCGATGTAGTCGGCGATGTTTGCCACACGGGCAGCATGGCGGATACGCTCTATGTCTGGCTCATCATCCGAAATGGCGATGTTTCTCGCAATTGTGTCCGAGAAAAGATAGCCTTCCTGCATCACTGCACCACATTGATTTCGCCACCAGCCAAGATTATATTCATTCAGGTCGGCACTGCCTATTTGAATTTTACCATTCAAAGGATCATAAAACCCTAACAGGAGTTTGATAAGCGTTGTTTTCCCGCTTCCACTCGTTCCTACAATTGCGGTAACTTTGCCGTTGGGTATGAAAAGGGTGACATCCGAGAGGATGTCTCGAGAACTGTAGATGTCATATTTGAAGGAAAGATTGTTGATGTAGATGGAGTGTCCGTCTGCGGTCTCGTCTGTGTAGGTTTTCCGTATTCGTTCCGCATTTTCCTCGTTGGACTCGGAATGGATCTCGTTCATGCGGTCAAGGCTGATACTCACATCCTGCCATGAGTAGACGAATTGTATGAGTTGCTCCACGGGGCTGTTGAGTTGTCCGATGATGTATTGCACCGCTAGCATCATGCCGAGCGTCATGTCTCCGTGTATCACGGCTGTGGCGGCAAGAACGGTTATTAGGATGTTCTTCACTTCATTGATGATGATGCTTCCTGTCTGCTGTACCTGCTGGAGGTTGAGTGATTGCAGATTAACTTTGAACAAATCGGCTTGCACGTCCTCCCATTCCCAGCGCTTGCGCTGTTCACATCCCTGCAACTTTATTTCCTGCATGCCGCCAATGAGCTGGTAGGTGACGTTTCGGTTGCGCCCTGCTTGCTCAAAGTATATGTAATCCAAATTTCTGCGTTTTTTGAGGAAGAGGATAATCCATCCAGTGTAAAGCGATATCCCTAATAGGAATACAAAGAAAATGCCTATGTTATAGACAGCCAGGACAACACCAAACACCAAGAACGTGAAGAATGAAAACAGCAGGCTCAGGCTGCTCGACGTGAGGAACTGCTCCACGCGCTGGTGGTCTTCAATACGTTGCAGCAGGTCACCCATCAATTTCGTGTCGAAAAACTTCATCGGCAGTTTCATCAGTTTGATAAAAAAATCCGAGATGAGCGAGATATTGATACGAGTGGAAATGTGCAGGAGAATCTTAGAACGGATGAAGTCGATGGCAGTGCGGCTTAAAAGGAGCATCATTTGAGCCAACAAAACCAGCCATACAAAACCAATATCCTTTCCGCCGATACCCGTATCCACAATGGCTTGTGTAAGAAAGGGGAATACAAGCTGCAGGAGTGAACCAAGCAACAAACCCAATATCAGTTGGAGAAAGAAGCGTTTGTACTTTTTGAGGTAGCTCCACAAGAACTTTGCCCGATTCTTTGTCGGAACTCTTTCTACATCTGTCAGAGAATTGAATCCCTCTGTTTTTTCAAGAAGAAGGGCAATTCCTTTCTCCTCCCCATTGACTTTGGTACTTACCCAATTTTCAAAAAAATCTTCTTTATTATATGTAATTAAGCCTTTTGCAGGATCTGCGACATAAATCGTATAGTGTCCCTTAGAATGTTTCTTAATCTTATGTACAACAACAAAATGATTTTGATTCCAATGAACGATACAGGGGAGTACAGCATCTGTTACTAAAGTCTCAAATGATAAGCGACCGCCCACGGTCTTGAACCCAAGACTTTCGGCTGCCTTGCTAATGCCTAACAATGAGACGCCATGTTTACCTAATGCACACATCTTTCGTATTGAATCAACATTAGGTTGTAACCCATAGTGTTTGACAATCATAGCCAAACAAGACGGACCACAGTCCATTGCATCTTTTTGTTTAACAAAATCCATACTATATATGATTAACAATATGCAAGCGTATTACAAACGGAAAATTTGGTTGCTACTTTTTATCTTTTGAGCCTTTTGTTTGTCATTAAATCGATAACTAATTATCAATCCAAAAATTTGCCTGTCTTGGTCTTCTCTCTGTCTAAATGATAATCCTTGATAGCAAGTTTCATACCGTGAGATATTTTGTCTAAGTACATCATTCCAATACAAAGAGACAGATAAAGATTCATGTAACCATCTTTTCTGTACAGACAGGTCTAATATATGCCTCTTTTCCGTCAAGAATACCCTAAAATGGCCTTTCCCTGTAAATTCGTAATTAACATTAATATCAAGCCAAGGGAATTGAAAGGTGTTTTGCAATTTAACATACGGAACGGGGCGGTTAAGCGTTGTCATTTGTTTAGGTTCTGTTTCAATATAATTTGAATGTTGAATATAGGCTATGGTAAGCGAAGGCTTATACCACTTAAACGTATTGCTATAATTCATCATAATAGTGATGTTATGTTGCTTTTCCAGATTATACCATGAACTTTTTACGGTTTCGTTATTGGAGTAATTCTCCAATGTTGAAAGAGCCATTATTGGTGATTTTACGTATTGATATTTGGTGGTAAAATAAAAGTTCTTCCAAGACAGAGAATAATTAAGTGATGTATTTCTCTGTGCCCTTAACATAGGATTACCCTCTTGGATCTTATATCGATTTAGATAATAACTATATCCCCCAATAAATCCAAGAGGTGGGCGTTGTAAATCATACTTGAAACTTAATTGGTGAGAGCTCTTTCCTAATAAAAATGTTAAAGAAGCATATGGCAAGATTTGGTTGTTGTTTTGCTCTATTTTTTCAGAACCCTGAAGAAAAGTGTTGCAGTTATTTTCATATCTTATGCCTATTTGCGTCTGGTAGTTCCTGCCGTAGTAAGTCAGGCCTATATAGGCTGCAGAAATAAGCTCTGTAGATTCTGAGTTCCGTTTTTCTATAATACGCTCATAATTTAAATTGCCATTATTTTTAATGGCATCGATTTGTCCACCAAATTGGGTTGACAATTTTTTGTTGATAGGGAATGTAAAATGTGGAATTATGGAGAACAAACGGTTTGTTACTTGATTTTCGACATTCGTAACCTCGTTTGCGTATGAGAATTCTTCTCTTGTTTCTTGTACTCTGTGGCTATGCGTTGTTGCGTAGTCTGTGGTTAAGGAAAAACTTTTTCCTTTCTCATTAGTATAACTATAATTGATAGCGACATGCTTGTAATCCGATTTCTCATTAAGTTCTGAATAGCTATTGAAAATAACTGTATTTCCCGAATCTATTATTTCATTTGTTGAATTCCCCGTATTGCATAGATTTGAAACGTACCCATCCATTTTACAAGAAAGTATATGATGTGACGATAATCGCATATCAATGCCAAAGTCGTAATTAAACTTTCGTATACCACTGGGGTGTGACTTTAAATTATTATGGCTATAAAATGGTTCTGCCAAATTCTCCATAGCAGAATAGGTAATATCTTGAAAACTTTTTTTGTTTTGATTTGCATATTGTAATGTTCCGTAAAACAGAATATCGTTAACGCCATATGCTGCATTCAAATACTCATCATGTGACAAAGTTCTATTTTTTGTTACGGATGCTTGAGTGTTGAGAGTCGGTCCAGCAAGAGGAACTTCCGTCTTGATGAAGATAACTGTTTCAACGTTTCCTCCATATTCTATCCCAGGATTGTTGTTAACTTCGATACTCTTAATGTTTTTAACACTCAAAGCTGCCACCTCAGCATAAGACTGTACCTTGCGTCCATTAACGACGTATAAGGGTGTGGCTCCACTAATTGATTTTATATTACCATCTACTTGGATGATTCCAGGTACAGAAAGCAAAAGCTCTTTAAGGTTATTGCGATTGCTCAAATGCGAACCTGCCACCCTAATTTCAAGATTACCTGATTGATTCATCTTGACAATGCGTGGAGACGCCTTTACAACGACCTCTCCAAGTAGATTCTCTTCATGTTCAAGGAAGAACACAGTGCGAACAGAGTCCAATTTGAAGATGGACGTTTTATATCCTATTGCTGTGATTTTTAAAGAACAATCTAGGCAACCATTAGTTTTCATAATGAAATTCCCATCCTCAGTGGCTAATGTAGCATTCGCATATGTGCTATCCTTGTTGATTAAAGCAATAGTCGCATATCCGACAGGTTCTTTGTTTTCCTTGCTAAGAACCGTGCCAGAATAACTTTGAGCCAATGCGGCAGTGTAAAACAAGTTCAATAAAAACAATAATTCTATAAACTTTTTCATTGTAATTCCTTGTGTAAATGGCAAAAAGAAACAGGATCATAAAAACCACGTCCTTCATACATCGGTCTTAATCTGCAATGTTTTAACATACATTTAGTAGAAAAGTTACATTTTGAACAGACTAACAACTGATTTATTTTGGTTTTTCCTCTAAAGACATCGAACTCGCTACTTCTCCATACTTCAAGAATACTATGATTGGTTAATGAAGCTATTGGGTATTCTCTGAGTCCTCCAATACCAAAAATACAGGGGTATACATTTAAAAGAGAATCAATAGCTATTGAGGAGACTCCTGCGGAACAAAGGATAGCATTACCTTTCTTGTTAATGAGTTCCTTTGCTTTTTCGTCAGAGACGAGCCCATGGTTATTAGTATAATCTAAATGAGTATATTTCGACCTATCTTGGCAACTTTCTTTTTCTTTAACGAAATTCTCAACAATATCCATAAGAGAATCATTTGTGAGTCTTGGGTTTATTGTTGCTCGTCCAGTTTCTTCTATGATATTGTAGTGTAAAGTCTCCGCCCCTAATTCGTTTGCGATATTGAAAATATTTTCTAAATCAAAGATATTGTGTTTGTTGGCTGTAAACGTTATGGAAAATCTCGCTCCAGCATGACTTAAAAGTTTAAGATTTTCCATGGTTTTTTTAAAGCTCCCTTTTCCTCTGATTACATCATGGGTATTTTCACTGGCTCCATCAAGAGAAATGCATGTCAAAACTTTTTTATTGGATAAAAGATTCGTCCAAGATGAATCCAACCTTATTGTAGCATTAGTCAGTAATATAATATGAATTCTCTTTTTAGATGCATACCTAACTATTTCAAATAATTGGGGTACAATAAATGGTTCTCCACCAGTGATTTTGAGTGTTTGAACTCGCAAATACTCCATCTCGTCTAATATCTCTTTGAAACGATTAATGTCAATCTGGTTTAATTGATCAAAGGCAGATGCATCCCTATAGCAATGTGGACATTTCAAATTACACCGATTGGTTATAAATAAATCCACCCGCTCTGGTGTTGGTTCATATATTAGCCCATTTTTATCGAATTGCATAAATTTTTTAGAATACAATTCTTTCACCTTCAATGAGCCATCATCTTTACCAGATTCTATTTTGACTAAAATATCAGACAAATACTTTTTTCCATTGAGAATATTGTTTATCTCTCTCAAGTCGCAATTAATTTTCCTAACAGCAAACAAATCCTGAATTTCAGTCAAATTTGTGGCGTTCTTGGAAAAAATGTCCAAAACAAAGTATAGATATATACTAATTTTAATTGATGTTGAATTATTAATGTTGAATACAGACAAAGTGTCGTAGCCCCTTCTAAGTATTATATTAGGCGCTAATCTATAAATACCTATAAAATAATTTGTACTCATATAATTTATTTTTTTATCGGATAGCATATTTTTAAAAATAGGAAAGCAATGGTTGTATTATTGTACAATACAGCCATTGCCTAATTATAATTACCAACTATTGCAACAGTCGGTAGAACCATATGAAGGCTCCTGCTTTTCTGGCTCACCTGCATGCTCTACATTGACTCCTCCTTGTAAAGAGTTCAATTCTTCTTCGGAAAGATATCCTACTTCCAAGAAATCATTTTTCATTTTGTATATTTTTTTAATTCCCCCATTCTCACTCAGGGATTATTTGTGCCTTTACAGTAAGGTCTGGACTGTTGTGTACTATAGTTGTCAACTATGTTGCGATGATCAGAATCTTGTGATCAGCAATATTTGATCTTTGCATAAAAGAAGGACACGTCCTTCACATTCGAGTTGTACTACACTCTATATCATTGTGCACTTTGATGTCTTCGCAATTCCTCAGTTACAGTTTTACAAGAGAAGTTACCGTTTTCTGATAGAGGGGCCACTAATGTCCAAATAAAATTTTTCTGCAAAGTTATAAGGAATATATTAATAAAGCAAATCTTCTGAGTCGTGTTGTTGCACGATTCCGGCATATTATTGCTGATTATCAGAAGGTTAGAGATTGGCGCAGTCCGCTATTTGCAACAAATTTTATGCAACATCAGATATCTTGATGGCCTGATTTCGTGATGGCTTTTTGTAACTGTTCAAATAACATCTCGTAAGCGATATTACGTAAAGAGCTTTTTACAGGATGTAGTTTCTCTATACCTTTACGTGCATAAATGATTTGTGCTATATAACCAGGATATTTACTAAGCAGATATTCACTTCGGAGGAACCATTCAAATTGTGCTGGGGTGATGGGACTGAATTTCTGGACTTTACGAACTTGTATCCATGAGCGATTCCCTTGAGAATCAATCTTCCAGAGAATATCCGTACGGTTGGTAAGGGTGCCACGTTCAAACTTCAAACCATCTTCCTCAAATGCAATATATTCCCTTACGAACTGGATCATCTGAGTCTCAACTTCCCATGAAGACATTTCTATAAGGCTTGGCTGAATGTATCGGGCAGGAACTA
>JAEEGJ010006424.1_pt1 | contig 35260 bp, 34 predicted proteins | sample 8958761 | NCBI WGS metagenome assembly JAEEGJ01 (sample SAMN16246546, study PRJNA631951) | gut metagenome | biome: gut microbiome; feature: rumen; material: RS-attached | host: Bos | place: Iran: Karaj | collected 2018-10
TCAGTTCCTCGGCCACAGCCTGACGGAAGTAGAGGGCCTGTCCGTCGTAGTTCGACTCCACGCTGTAGTCGAGTTTGATGGGCTTCAGCTTCAGCGAGTCGAAGCCTGCCTGCGTCAGGTGTCCGTGGTCAAGCATGTTCTTCAGCACCACGTTACGGCGGCTGAGGCTGTTCTCGGGATTGATGCGCGGGTTGTAGTAGGTGGTGGCCTTCAGCAATCCCACGAGGATGGCTGCCTGGTCGGCCGTCAGCTCCTTGGGCGTTGTGCCGAAATAGGTCTTGCAGGCTGTCTTGATGCCGAACGAGTTGGAACCGAAATCCACCGTGTTGGCATACATGGTGAGGATGTCCTGCTTGTTGTAGAACAGCTCAATCTTGGTGGCAGTAATCCACTCCTTGCTCTTCATGATGAGCATCTTGACACCTGGAATATAGCCGAGCAGACCTGTAGAGTATTGGGTCCGCACGCGGAACATGTTCTTGACCAACTGCTGCGTGATGGTGGATGCGCCACGGGCGTCGTGGTGTACGATATAGTCCTTGGCAGCTGCTATCACACCGCCGAAGTCAATGCCGTAATGGTGGTAGAAACGCTCGTCCTCCGTTGAGATGAGGGCATCCCAGAACACAGGATTCACGTCCTCATACTTTACTGGTGTGCGGTTCTCACTGAAATACTTGCCGATGAGCTGACCGTCGTCACTGTAAATCTCTGACGCCTCGGCCGTTACAGGATTCATAATGGCACGGAGGCCTGGCGACTTGCCGAACAGCCAGAGGAAATTGATGTCAACGGCTCCCAGGTACAGGATGAAGGCCACAATCATTGACACGATAGCCACAGCGGCTTTTCTGTACCATGCTTTTCCTTTGTACAATCCTTTATACCATGACCAGGCTGCAGAAATGTAATGGCCGGTCTTTGCTACAATCTTCTTGATAGTCATAACGATGAGGAAATATAGTTTTCGATTTGTTGATATTCGTCGGGATGAAACCAGCGTACTTCAGGGTCGCGCTTGAACCATGTCAGTTGTTTGCGGGCATAGCGGCGGGTGTTGCCCTTGATGCGCTCTACGGCTTCTTCCAGCGGCCAGACGCCGTCCATATATTGGAATAGCTCCTTGTAGCCCACGGTGTTCAGGGCGTTTAGCTGTCGTCGGGGGTAGAGCGGGCGGGCTTCATCGAGCAGCCCCTGTGCCATCATCTCATCCACGCGGGCGTTGATGCGGTTGTAGAGCTCTTCACGCGGACGGTTCAGTCCGATTTTCAGGATGCGGAACGGCCTTACCCTTTTCTGCTGCTTGCGCAGCGAGGTGTAGGTGGCACCTGTCTGGTGACAAATTTCCAAGGCATGAACCACTCGGCGCGTGTTTTTCCTGTCAACCACCTCGTAGTGCTCGGGGTCCAGCTGCCGCAGCTCCTCGCAGAGCGCTTCCAGTCCTTCCTCCGCCAACCGGCGTTTCATCAGATCCCGCACGTCGTCGCGGATGGTGGGAATGTCGTCAATGCCGTTACACACGGCATCTATATACATCATGCTGCCGCCGCTCATCAGGGCCAGGTGATGTGTGGTGAAGTGGTGCTCTAGATAGTCCATTACCTCGTTTTCGAACATGGAGGCATTGTAGTACTCGTCGATAGCCTTGATACCCACAAACAAATGCTCCGCCATAGCCATCTGTTCGGCTGTTGGCGAAGCGGTTCCTATTTGCAGTTCACGGTATATCTGCCGAGAGTCGGCATTGATGACAGGAATGCCGTAATGACGGGCTAATTCAATGGTAAGCCGGGTCTTCCCCACAGCCGTAGGCCCCGTGATGACGATAAGCGTCTTAGCGTATGACACCTCTCTTTGACTTTTCAAAAAACGAGCAGATGTACTCCACTTCCTTTGAGTCAGGATAGATGGTGCGCGCCTCGGCTATACCGTCCTTCAGGATGCCCTGAGCATAGATAATGCGATAAGCGTCATGTATCATCTCTATGGTCTCGTTGCTGAAACCCCTGCGGCGCAGGCCTATGAGGTTTACGCCTGCAAAGCGAACGGGCTCCTTGCCGGCAATGACGTAAGGAGGAATGTCCTGACTGGTACGCGTGCCGCCCTGAATCATCACAAAGCCACCGATGTTGTTGAACTGATGAACCAACACCTCAGCCGAGATGATGGCAAAGTCATCAACGACGACCTCGCCGGCAAACTTCGTGGAGTTGCCGATGATGCAGCCGTTACCAATGACACAGTCGTGGGCGATGTGCATGTTTTCCATGAGCAGGTTGCCGTTGCCCACAACGGTCTTTCCCTTCGAAGCGGTGCCACGGCTGATGGTGACGTTCTCACGGATGCTGTTGTTGTCGCCAATCTCACAGGTGGTATCCTCACCCTGGAACTTCAGGTCCTGGGGCTTCGTCGAGATGCTGGCACCAGGGAAGAACTCGTTGTTGTTGCCGATGCGTGCGCCGTAGTGTATGGTCACGCTGTTGAGGAACGTATTATTGTCGCCAATGACAACATTCTTATCAATCACACAGAAGGGACCGATAACATTGCCGTCGCCGAGCTTGGCTTCGGGATCTACAACTGCTAATGGATGTATCTGGTTCATATCTATTTGTTTTTAACAATCTGAGCTGTGAATGAGGCTTCGGTCACTACATGGTCGCCTACGAAGATGTAACCCTTCATCGACGAGATGCCGTGACGTACGGGTGCCAGCAAGTCAACCTTGAAAATCAGCGTGTCGCCGGGTACCACCTTCTGGCGGAACTTCACAGCGTCAATCTTCATGAAGTATGTTGACCAGCGTTCAGGTTCCTCCAAGGTGTTCAGTACCAGCAGACCGCCACACTGTGCCATGGCCTCAATCTGCAGAACGCCGGGCATGACGGGCTCTTCAGGGAAGTGTCCCTGGAAGAACGGCTCGTTGCTTGTGACATTCTTGATGCCCACAATGCTCGTGGCACCTAAGGCAACTACTTTATCAACCAACTGCATGGGGTAGCGGTGGGGCAGTAACTCACGGATGCGGTTCACGTCCATCACCGGTTCCTCGTTGGGGTCGTAGATGGGGGCCTGTATCTCGTGTTTGCGAATTTCCTTGCGCACCAGTCGTGCAAACTTGTTGTTGATGGTATGACCGGGACGGGTGGCAATGATGCGTCCCTTGATGGGCTTGCCGATGAGCGCCATGTCGCCGATGATGTCAAGCAGCTTATGCCGTGTACACTCGTTGTCCCACACCAGCGGCTTGTGCTGGATGTAACCCAGTTCGTTGGCGTCGCGATGCTCCACGTGCAGCATGTCAGCCAGCATGTCCAGACGCTCCTGAGTGGTCTGACGCTCGTAGATGACGATGGCGTTGTCCAAGTCACCGCCCTTGATGAGGTTTGCCTGCAGCAGCGGCTCAATGTCACGTACAAAGACGAAGGTACGCGCAGCAGCAATCTCTGCAGCATAGTCCTTCACGTCGTCGAGTGTTGCAAACTGGCTGCTGATGAACTTCGACTCAAATGAACACATGGCGGTAATGGAGAACTCCTCGTCGGGCAGCAGGGTAATGCATGACCCGCTCTTCTCGTCTTTCACCTCAATCTTCTTGCGGATAACGTAGTAGTCCTTCGGAGCGTTCTGCTCCTCAATGCCTATCTCGTTGATCTTCTCAACATACTGCATGGCACTGCCGTCCAGGATGGGGAATTCTGGACCGTTTACTTGAATCAGACAGTTATCAACACCAAGGGCATAAAGCGCAGAAAGACCATGCTCCACAGTAGAAATACGCATGTCACCTCGGCCTAACACGGTGCCGCGTTGTGTGTCAATAACATTCTCAGCAATGGCCTCAATGATGGGCTCACCTTCCAAGTCAATACGCTGAATCCTGTAGCCGGAGTTCTCAGGGGCAGGATTAAAGGTTACCGTGAGGTTCAGTCCCGTATGCAGTCCCTTGCCGAAGAGCGAAAAACTGCCTTTCAGAGTTTTCTGTTTCATCTTGTATTATTTTCGATTTCTTCACTAATTACTTTTCTTATTGGAGTTCAGGCGAGCAAGCTCGGAATCCTAATTATCGATTTTCGATTTCTTGAGCTCTTCAATTTCTCGGCGCAATGCAGCTATTTCTCGGTACATGTCCGGAAGTTTCTTATAGAGCGCCTTGGCCTTGAAGAAGGTCTTGGTGTCCATGTGCGGAGAACCGATGAGCGTTTCGCCGTCGCCTTTCGTGTCGCCGATGACGCCACACTGGGCACCCACGATGGTACGGTCTGCCACATGGATATGTCCAGAGAATCCGGCCTGGCCGCCTACCATACACCATTTGCCTACCTTTGTGCTGCCTGCCATGCCTACCTGTGCCGACATGACAGTGTTCTCACCAATCTCGCAGTTATGGCCCACCTGAATCAGGTTGTCCAGCTTCACACCCTGACGGATAATGGTCTGACCCATTGTCGAACGGTCAATACACGTATTGGCACCTATCTCCACATTGTCCTCAATGATAACAATGCCTATCTGGGGAATTTTGTCATAACCCTCCTGACCTGGAGCGAAGCCGAAGCCGTCGGCACCGATGACACTACCGGCATGTATGGTGACGTTTTTGCCGATACGGCAACCGTCATAAATGCAGACATGGGGGAAGATCTTTGTGCCGTCGCCAATCTTTACGCCATCGCCAATGTAGGCAAACGGAGCTACATATACATCCTTGCCAATTTCAGCCGTCTTTGAGACAAAGGCCAGTGGGTCAATTCCCGTCTTCTTTGGCAGGGTGGCAGCATACATCTGCATCATTTTGGCAACACATTCGTATGCATTCTTCACACGGATGAGCGTTGCCTTCACGGGCTGCTCTAGCTCCACATCCTCGTTCACCAGGACAATGGTTGACTCGGTATCGTAAATATAGTGCGTGTATTTGGGGTTTGACAGGAAGGAAATGGCACCTGCCTTTCCTTCTTCAATCTTTGCGAAAGTGTTGACGGTGGCGTTTTCGTCGCCTTCGACACGTCCGCCAATGAGCTCTGCAATTTGTTTGGCTTTGAATTCCATTGAATGCGTTTTATTAAATATTGGCTGCAAATATACAAAAAACTTTTAAATTCTTTGATAACAAAGGTAATATTTTCGTATTTTTTTGGAAAGAAGTTGCACATTTAAGATTTCTGAAGCCTCTGAAATGTCTTTTACGCTCCCGTCTTTGTACAAAATGCCGATGCTGTCATCGTCGGGATTATACATGTCCTTGCCGATTTCTGCCACGTAAAGCAGGTAGTCTGCTTCGTCCTCCGTAACGTCATAGGCGGCAGCTATCTGATGCCGAATGTTATCCGTTTCTTCCGTTGTCGGAGGCTCCTCGCGTACCTCGACGTGGAACAGCTTGCGGTCGAGCATGTCGGTGGCCAGCAGCGAGAGGATAGGGTCGCCCGAGTGCTTCCAGGCTTTCAGGGCACTCCAGATGTCGGTATCGTCCAGCTCGGCATACATCTGAAGGGCTTCCTCGTGGCTGGCAAACCACTGGGCATCCACGTCATTCTTCAGGAAATACTGAAGCGAGGGCGATGCAAAAAGCTCCTGTCCCTGCTGTACCAGCAGCTTGGCGCGACGCAGTGTGTTGACCAACACTTTCTCGTAGCCTACCGCCGTACGGTGCAGATAGACCTGCCAGTACATCAGTCGGCGCGTGGTGAGGAAGTTCTCGATGGAGTAGATGCCCTTGGCCTCTACCACCAGACGCTCGTCCTTCACGTTGAGCATCTTGATGATGCGTGCCGAGCCGATGTTGCCTTCCGTCACACCCGTGTAGAACGAGTCACGCCGCAGATAGTCCAGGCGGTCCATGTCTAACTGGCTGCTGATGAGCTGGTGGAATATCTTGTTGGGATACAGGTCCTTGAAGATGCTGATGGCCAGGTTCAGCTGTCCGTTCAGATCGCGGTTGATCTGTTCCATCATCAGCAGCGAGATGTCTTCATGCGAGATGCCACTGATGAGCGTGTTCTCCAGCACGTGGGAGAACGGCCCGTGACCAATGTCGTGCATCAGGATGGCGGCTTCAACGGCCTCTGCCTCTGAGTCGAAGATATAGACTCCCTTCTCTGTCAGCGACTTGACGGCTTCCGACATCAGGAAGAAGGCACCTAACGAATGCTGGAACCGAGTATGCCTAGCACTGGGATAGACCACCGAGGCCAACCCTAACTGGTTGATGCGGTTCAGACGTTGGAACAACGGGTGCTGCACGATGTCGTACAACAGTCCACGAGGTATCTTAATAAACCCGAAAACAGGGTCGCTGATAATCTTATGCTGGTTCATTCTGTTAAATTTACATGCAAAATTACAAAAAACTATCCACTCTCCATACTCATCTCTCAACTTTTTCGTATTTTTGCACATAAATTCATACAAATCAATGGAAGAAAGCGTCATTACCAGTCTGCAAAACGCCAAGGTGAAGCGACTTGTGGCCTTACAGCAGAAATCGTCGGAGCGCCGTAAGTCGGGGCTGTTCGTTGTCGAGGGGCAGCGTGAACTCCAACATTGCATCGAGTCCGGCTACCAGGTGGAGGAGGTGTTTTGTTGTACAAATCGGGAGAACCGATTTGAACTATCAGCCATCAGCACTTCACTTGGCGCGTGTCACATGTCACTTGTTACCCCGCAGGTCTATGAGAAGATAGCCTACCGTGGCTCTACCGAGGGCGTCATCGCCACCGTACGCGAACGCCATTTGACGCTCGCTGATTTGCATCTGCCTGCCAGTCCGCTTATTATGGTGCTGGAAAGTGTGGAGAAACCCGGCAACCTCGGGGCCGTCCTTAGAAGCGCTGACGCCTCCGGAGCCGACGCCGTTATCATCTGCGACCCCCTGACCGACCTCTACAATCCCAACCTCATCCGGGCCAGCATCGGCGCCATATTCTCAAGGCAGGTTGCGACAGCTTCTTCCGAGGAGACCATATCATGGCTTAAAGCCAATAACATTCAGATACTTACAGCCCAGCTTCAGGACTCGTCCCTGTATTACGACACCCCCATGACTGGCCCCACCGCCATCGTGATGGGCACTGAATCGACTGGTCTGACCGACATCTGGCGCAAGGCCGCCGACAAACACATCCGTATCCCCATGCTCGGCGCCCTGGACTCCCTCAACGTGTCAGTCTCCGCCGCCATCCTACTCTACGAAGTTGTCCGACAACGTAACGGGCGTTTTACGGAAGTGTCTGATTTATAGCCGATTAGAGTTCCATGCATGGAATATTAATCCATGCATGATTCAATAAACAATTCATAATAAACAAGTTAGGAAAAACACCATGAAATAAAACCACAAAGGAGCAATTATTCTATAAAAGTGTTTTACATTTATGTAAAGTTTACTAACTTTGTAAAAACTAAACTGAATTATGAAAAAGAAAACAACACTGGAGTTAGTAGAACAATCTGATAAGGTCAGTTTCTACTCAATTAGCTTTGCGGCAGACAGAACTACGGAATTTGAACGCTTTCTAAGCAAATTTGAAGAAGAGGCATCTTTGAATGAAGATTACCAGAGAATACTTTTAGCACTTGAGTTTATTCTCGACAAAGGAGTTTTAGAAAGGTTCTTTAGACCAGAAGGGAAGGTTAAAGACAACTTATGCGCTCTACCCTTAGAGTCGGGACAAATCAGATTGTTTTGTCTACGCATCTCAGATGAGATACTAATTCTTGGGAATGGGGGTAAAAAGACTTCTAGACAATATGAGGATGATGCCAAGCTATATGGCTATGCCCTTGATTTACAGAAGTTTGACAAATTATTAAGGAGGGACATCGACCAGGGATATGTTACGATTGAAGAAAAAGAACTCACAGGAATTGAAGACAGAGAATTCTTTATATGACACGTAGTATTTTATTTCACAAACAGTTAGAAAAAGTATCTCCTGCCGTTAGGCAGGAGATGGAGTGGTCTTGTGCGATTATGGATAGGATAGATTCCATACTGAAGGAAAAAGGAATGACACAACGTGACTTGGCGGGAATAATCGGGTGTAATGAAACTCAGATAACAAGATGGACCAGAGGTTTCCCTAATTACACATTACACTCACTCGCCAAGCTTTCTGATGCGTTGGGAGAGCCACTTATAACCATATAATTGATTAAAATGAGGAAATACGGTCTGATCGGGGACCCGATAGCGACATCAAGGAGTCCGCTTCTGTTCGAGGCGGCGTATAAGGGACAGGAGCAGCCAGACGGGTCAGCCTACAAATACGACCTGATCGAAGGTGCTGATTTCGAGGCCTCTTTCAAGAAGTTCGAGGAGGATTATTCCGCCATCAACGTGACCGCCCCATTCAAGGAACTTGCCTATGCCAGAGTCGAGGAACTGGCCGAACTGGGGAAAGGCGTGATCTCCGGACCTGTCGCCAGGATCGGCGCCACAAACCTCCTTGTGAAGACCTCGGAAGGCATCGCCGCCCACAACTCCGACTTCACAGGCATAGTCGCAGCCATCGCCGAGGCGTATTATCCTGGAATAGTCGAAGAGTTCATCAAGGAATATGGCGACCGCTTCTTCATCAAGCTCCACCAATTCTTCCTGATGAGCCTCGGAAGGCGTTTCTACCAACAGCCTCAAGCTCTTATCGTTGGTTGTGGAGGCGCCGGAAGAGCGGCAGCTGTCGCAGCCGGGGAGCTAGGCTTTGGAACGGTGCTGATGAACCGTACATTTGAGAAGGCCCAAGCGATAGCCGAAGCCATGCCCGAATATGGCTTCATTCCGGATCCTATTAAGGACTTCAAGGAGGCCGTAAAGGAATGTGATCTAATCATTTACACTCTCCCCATGGCTCTTCCTGAAATAGAGGAGTTCAGTGCTGACGACTTCGCTGGAGAAGGCGCCTGCGAGGGTAAGGTTATCCTCGAGGCAAACTACAAGAATCCGTCTTTCGACGAGATCGCAAGGGCGAAACTCGCCTCCGCCGACGGGACATATATTCCCGGAGACAGATGGCTTCTGTACCAGGCACTCACCGGGTATCCGTTCATGACTGGCATCACCCCGGACCTCGCCGCCATGGAATCCGCCCTTAAGGGCATTTAGCGCTTTAAAGCTTTAACACTTTAACGCTGCCCCCAAGACTCCTGGAGGTTGCGTCTTCTTCCAGGTGTTTATTTCATAAACGACAAACCGTCGTCCTCCCCCAAAGTGGCCATATAGACCAAACTATTGGCCATCTGGCAAACATTTTCCCAAAACCACCCGGTCTTAAAAATTTTAGTAACATGTAACTTTGCATGTTATATAAATATGTGTATTACACCAGTAATTATTGTTTTAAACAATGGACAAAACCTATAAAGAAGTATACAGCAGTCCAGAAGTCTTTATCGTGAAGATAAAGTTAGAGTCAAGTGTTTTGACGGCCAGTTTTGATGGCAATAATGAGGATCCGGTTATCGGAGGTGGGATAGGCGAGGATGAGTAATACCTTAAAGAGCTATGAAAGTAATCACTGAATCAATCAAATGGGGCGCAGTGACCGTTATTGCGATCTGCACATTATATTCTTGCTCAAGCTTCGAGGAGGAGACTCTCCAGGTTCCAGCTACCCAAATCATTAAAGCCCATCAGGATGCGGAAAACGGCACCAGGGCAATTTATGATGGCACCCATATCCAGTGGAGTCAAGGTGACGCTATCTCTATATTCCCTTCCGGATCTTCTTCAAATTTAAGATTCGTGAAAGTTGAAGGAGAGAGTAATAGTTTCATCGGTGACGGTTCTGTCAATCTGGTTTCCTCTTTTGCTTTGTATCCATACAACACGGGAGCGACGATGGCCAGCGGTAGTATCACCACCTGCATCTTGACTACTCAAACCGCAACCGCAGGGTCTTTCGCTCCAGATGCTAATGTGGCTGTTGGCTACTCCGCAGATGGAAAGGATATATTCTTCAAGAATGCCGTTTCATACATTAAGGTAAACTACAAGACCACGGTTGCTAACCCGGATATCAAGAAAATCACTTTCAAGAGTCTCGACAGCTCAGTGAAAATCACTGGCCCCGTGACTCTTACTCCCACCGTTTCCGAAGGAAGCATCTCGGATATAACCACCGAGGTGGGTGAACAGGGAGTTGATTATGCTGAACTTACAGGCACAATCGAGCCTGGTACAGATTACTATATCGCCATTGCGCCAGTGGAACTTATTGGAGGCTACGAGATTATATTCACAGATGGGAATGGCAATGAGTTCTCAAAGAAATACACGGCAGACAATAATAAAGCCCAACTCTTAAGGAATAATATCTCCAGCGTCGGGAAAAAGAATCTTGACAAGTACGAGATCGACGTGGAAGCATATTGGAGGGTGAAATCCGCTGACGAGTTCACAGGCAACAACGATAAGTACCTCCTTGTGAAGAATACTACCGCCTCTTCGACCGGCTACAGGGTCTTCGACGAAAGCAAGACGGATGTCTTTATCAGTTCAGGGCAACCACTAGTAAATAAGTTTGCTGGTGGTTCAGTTGCGGGTTTACCTTCAAAATTATCATCTTGGAAAGCTAACGGAGCCGCTCCGACCCTCATGAGCCATTTCGTTCTGTATTGTTTTCGCAACGCATACTCAGATAGCGGATTGACTTTTGGCCCTGAGTTTATCATCAATCCCCAAGATGCTTTTTCTTTTACTGCGAACACAAATGCGAATGGTTCATTGGGAGAAGATATTTCATTCAAGCTATACTACAATTCCTCTGGCCATAAATCAAAAGATGTTACTCTCACAAACTGTTATCTTGAAGCTACAACTAATGATTCCTTTAAGTTGCATGGCAAGATTACTCAAGCTTCAATTGATGGCCTAGTTGACATGTTTATGCTGGGGAAGGGTGGTCTTTTCACTATGGTTTGCGATGCTGATGACGTTCACCAAGGAGCAGATAAAGCTGTTAACTATGATACCACTATCGGATTCTGTGAGGATGCCCAAACAACGGCAGACGGAGAAACCATCATGAATAATTGCTTCATGATTAAGAATTACAAGCTTTGCAATACTCCCGATCCGAAATCTATATGGATTTATAAGAAAGGAGTTAAGCCTATGCCTTTTATTGAGTTTATTAATTTATAATATTATTGTTTAGCTTATTAACTTTTCAATTATGAAAGAAGAGTATCAAAAACCCGAAGTTGAGGAATTCGAGATTGATTCCCAAGCTATTATGTACACCTCTGGAGGAGACCCTGAGATTCCAATTGACGACGACTAATTCACCACAAATTATTTTATCATGCGTACCATATTAAAATTGGCATCCATTTTCGCCCTAGCTATTCTATATTCTTGTACAAAGGGAGAAGAATTCAACGAGGTGATTCCATCTGAATCTGGTGTTTATGGATTCCCTGCGTCGATAGTCATTGAAGATGACCCTGCAACAAGAGCCACATTTAGTACCAATCCTTTTAAATATGTATTTGAGATAGGTGATAGAATTAACATTTGGTCAGAATCAGGGACTCTGCTTATCTATAAAGTTCAGAGTGTTAAAGATAATGGCCGCGCTGAGTTTACGGGAGGTGGGTATACCCTTTCGGAAGGTGAGACTTACTTTTCTTCCCACCCATTAATAAAAACTCTAGATGATGATCATACATCTCTAACTACATCATACGAAGGACAGGCACAGGCCGCTGATAATGATGCAGATCACATTGCTGATTATGCATACACATATTCTTCTGGAACCTGTAGCAACGGAAACACTTCATTTAATTACCAGTACGTTTGTTCTTTCTTCCTTTTTAACGTCACTTTACCAGATGCCCTGACGCTCACTGAGCTCTCAATTACTTCAACTACTGAGGACTTCTTCTCCTTGAGCGGAAAAACAAACATGGAAACAGGCGAATACATTCCTGGCGACAAGAAATCTAGCACAATGACGCTTAAGCTCGGAGGAGATTCTGGTATTCAAGTTTCCGACAAAGTCTTAAATGCGTTTTTATCTTTGGCACCGTGTGGGGCTAGTGATTATGTAGTACGTGTTAAAGATTCTGATGGAAAAGTGTATTCCAGTCCTGTGATTCACAAATCAGCCACTACAGCAGGGAATGCAAAACAATTTAATGTTGAAGTCTACGAAGGTGAAGAGGCTCCTGTATTTGTTGCCCAGATCGGTGATACTAAGTATGAAACTTTCGAGGAGGCATGGAATGCGGTTGAGGATGGTCAGACAATCACCCTCCTCGCCGACTGCGCCGGCAACGGCATCATCGCCCCGCAGGGCAAGTTCACAGAGGGTGTTACTGTCGACTTCGGTGGCTTCACCTACACTATGGACGGTAACATGGTCGGCTCAACTGGAACTCAAACACAGGCTTGCCAACTCTTGAAAGACAATAAGATCACCTTCAAGAACGGAACAGTCTACTCAGAGAAGGCACTCTTCCTCGTTCAGAACTACAGTGACCTGACTTTGGACAACATGACGCTGACGTTGAACAATGCCGGGTACACTTCCGCATATACCCTGTCCAACAATAACGGCAACGTCGTCATCAACAATACCACGATCAACGCCAATACGGCTGGTGGCTTCGCATTTGATGTATGCCGCTACAGCAGCTATCCCTCAGTTAACGTGACGGTGAAGGGCGAGAGTGTCATTAACGGAGACATTGAGGTATCGGCTTCCTCTAGCGATCCGAAAGATGGCTTTGGCCTGAACGTTGAGAGCGGAACCGTCAACGGGAATCTCGTCATTGATGCGACAGCCAAGACTGCGATGGAATCAGCGCCTGAAAAGACTGAGATTAAGAAAGCCACCTCTAACCCTCTGGAGGCTCCCGAAGGATTCGTGTGGGTCGATAACGGAGACGGAACAAGCACCTTGAAGATAGTTGTTACGACACTATGGCAGAGAGTGACCAGTCCTGAAACCTTGGATAGCGGCAAGTACATTCTGGTATATCCGGATGGAACGACTTACAAACTATTCAGTTTTGAGAAAACCATGGAGAATGCTCAGGAAGCTTTCGCCATGATGAAAGATAAGCATAGTTTTGAAGAAGTCCTTCCGATGCGCACTGAGCTATTCCAGACAACCATAAGCAAAAACTATCAAACTGTGACAGCCGAAGAAGGAGCCGATCAACTTCTTCTTCCTGAAGATATTGCTAACGAGGTGTCAATGGAGGCCACCACAAATCCCGGTGAGACATGTGTAGGAAGTGTTTTGCTAAAGTCCTCTGTCCATAATCTTAATGTCACAACTGCACTTGTTGAATTAGCAGATGATAACTCTGTTATCATTAAGTCACAGATTAATGCAACCGACTTTGACAATATCCTCACCACTCTACGCGGACATCAAATAAGCGTAACCTTCGCAAACCTCGTTGATTTTGCTGGAAAGAAGGTTGGGATGAGTCAAGCCAGTATAGCTAATACAAAAACCGCATTTGACAATTTATGTTCGGCGGCAAAAGATATTCTGAACAATCATGGCTATTCGCTCATGGACATCACTCGAGACACAAGAGTTTTGGACGTTTTTGTACAATACTATGACAATTTAGCTTCTGCCTCTCTTCAATGGAACGATGATGTCGCCTTCGGCTGGGTGAATCCTATCGGTTTTTATTCTGCGAATGATGGATTCTCCGCTCATATTCCCATGCCTTCATCCATTTGGTTTACCCGTCTGAACGAATCTCTCCATTATGGAGAGGGTGGCAAGAATGGATTCGTTGCCTATTGGAAGAGATTTGACCAGAACTATCCCAAATATGCAGAGTTTGCGAAGGGGTACACTAATAGTGATGAATTGTTTGGCCGTCTCGCAGAGAAGTTTGTTGAGGGTGATAATATCTCTGACGCTCTCTTCGCTGAAATCGCCAACATCAATTGGGCCGAGCTGGGCAAATCCTATCAGAGGTATGCTGACAGCTTGAATGGAGATCCTCTTGAGAAAGTCTATCTCTACAAATATGTAGGTGAATAGTTCAAAACACTCTATCATAGCAAATCACCGGCACGGAAGATTATCTCCGTGCCGGTGTTGTTTTATGGCGACAGCAACCATACTCGGGAAAGTGGCCTCGTCCAAAACACGCACTTCTATCCTTTGCGGTGCTCAGAATGACAACTACCGCAGTGCTCAGGGTGACAGCTTCTCAGATACGGGGCGTACTCGGTGGGCAAAGAATGGGGCGTTAAACTGCCCACAGAGTAAATAATTTACTCCCAGGGAACGGAAGTGCCTGTTTCCGTGTCCTGGGAGTAATAATCTACCTCTCTATCGTCGCTTCTCTGTCGGGGCCGAGGGAGATGATGCTGATGGGGACGCCAATGTAGTCCTCGATGAACTTTATATAATCCTTGAACTCCTTCGGAAGCTCAGCCTCGGAACGCATGCCGGTAAGGTCCTTCTTCCAGCCGGGGAACTCGGTGTAGACAGGCTCAATCGGAGTCGAAATGTCAAACGGAACCTCCTTAGTCTCAACGCCATTCACCTTATATGAAGTGCAAACCTTGATCGTGTCGAACTCGTCCAGGCAGTCTGACTTCATCATGATGAGGTCCGTCACACCGTCAATCATGGAGGTATACTTCAAGGCCACGAGGTCCAGCCAGCCGCAACGACGGGGACGCCCGGTAACAGCACCGAACTCATGGCCGATCTGGCGAAGCCTCTCCCCTGTCTCATCGAACAACTCCGTGGGGAACGGCCCGCTACCGACGCGGGTGCAATAAGCCTTGAATATTCCGTAAACCTTACCCACCCTTGACGGCGCTAAACCCAGACCGGTGCAGACTCCGCCGACGGTGGTGGAAGAAGATGTGACGAAAGGATATGATCCGAAGTCCACGTCGAGCATGGAGCCCTGGGCTCCCTCAGCGAGGATAGGCTTGTCTCCCTTCAGAAGACCATCCACGAAATACTCGCAATCCACGAGCTTGAAGCCCTTCAGGAACTCGATAGCCTCCATCCATTCGGTCTCACTTTGTCAAGGGTCATACTCGAAATGGAGATCATCCAAGAGCCTATGATGGCGCTCCTTCAACTTGGTGAAACGCTCCTTGAAATCAGGGGCGAGAATATCCCCCACACGGAGGCCGTGACGCCCTACTTTGTCGGTATAGGTCGGCCCGATACCCTTGAGCGTGGAGCCTATCTTGCCCTTGCCTGCGGCTGCCTCATAAGCGGCATCCAGAAGCCTGTGGGTCGGAAGGATGAGGTGTGCTTTCTTGGATATGACTATCTTCTCTTTCGGATTGACCCCCATGGCGGAAACGCTACCGCACTCCTCCTGGAAGGTCACGGGATCCAAAACGACACCGCTTCCGATAATGTTAATTGAACCATCGCGGAATATTCCGGAAGGGATGCTCCTCACCACGAAGCTTTTACCGTCGAAATGGAGGGAATGCCCGGCGTTAGGGCCTCCCTGGAAACGCGCCACAGCCGGATAGCGCCCGGCCAGAACGTCCACGATCTTGCCTTTCCCCTCGTCTCCCCACTGGAGGCCAAGGACAACGTCAAGTTTTGAGCTCATGTTTTGCGAATATTGGTTATAAAAGATTTCTGGATACTAGAACGGAAGGTCGTCTGAAGGGTTGTCATCAATGCCGATGTCAATCGGCTGCTGCGGAGGGTTCTGCGGCTGCTGATAGGCAGGCTGCTGGGGCCTGGGTTGCTGGTAGGCCGGCTGTGGTTGAGACTGCTGCGGCTGGTACGAAGGAGCGCCCTGGCCACCAGGGTTGTCATTTCTCTTCCCCAGAAGCTGGAGACTGTCAACCGCAACCTCAGTGGTGAACCTCTTGTTCCCGGTCTGGTCCGTCCATGAACGAGTGCGAAGCTTGCCCTCAATGTAGACCTGTGTTCCCTTGCGGATGAATTTCTCGGCCACATCAGCCGAATTCCTCCAGGCGACGATGTTGTGCCATTCCGTGTTCTCTCGAAGTTCTCCATTGCGGTCACGATATCGTTCCGTAGTCGCGAGGGTGAACTGGGCCACCTTCGTCGCCCCCTGGCCGGGGTTGTTCCCATCAAGGTAACGTATCTCAGGGTCTTTTCCAACGTTACCGATCAGCATTACTTTGTTCAGTGACATAATGTGTTGGTTATTTAGATATTAATAAAAAAAACATAGGCTTGACGAACGAGCGCCAAAACCTATGCAATTTAATGATTATTCGCGAAAACCGAAAGAATCCCACCTGTTAATTTAGTAACGACACGGCAATACCGACGGACCAGGTGCTGAACTCGGACCAGTATTTCTTATCCATCACATTCATCGGGGAGTATCTGCCATAGACACTGACATCCCGTAGGTTCAGTTGGATCATGGCATCAACGGTGACCAGATTACAGTGAACATACTTGTATTTATCCTTCCGCTTGTCCCCGTCAATGGTGTACTTGTTGATGATTGAGCTTGACGCGTTGAGATTCACGACAGGTCCGAGAGTGATCCCGTATCCCTTTCCAAAGCCAAGGCTGTAGAGCAACGGCATGTTAACGTTGAATATAGTCAACCTGGAGATCCTCGGAATGGCACCGTCCTTGAACCGTCCGATTGATATGCCTCCGTCTTCTGTCATTATCATCGCCTTATTGCCGGTAATGCCGAAATTCTTAAAACCGATTCCGGGTCCATAGGTGAGAGTGTGGCGTCCCTTAGTGTGGGATATTGGCAAGAAGCCCCAGAATTCCAACGAGTTCTGCGGGCTGAAGCCCAAGGCGTCACTAGACTCGGAGACCAACACTCCAGCGCCGATGCTCCCGACGTCTGCCGCCCTCGGTCGCCTCACTTTCCTGTAAAAAGGGATGTCAAAATCGAGATGGACCTCCCCTTTCTGTCTCTCCCGCATCTTGCTGATGACTTCCCTGAGTGAGTCTGCTTGCGCCACAGCCCTGTCTCTTTCCGCCTTAAAACTCTCTATCGTCTCCTGGGCCGAAAGGGTGATTCCCCCAACGACAAACGCCAGAACCGCTATAATTGTTTTTCTCATCTCGTTTCCTCCCTGTTATCTGTGTTTGAATATTACCTTAAGATCCCTGGTTGTAGCCTTTCCTGTCATGTAAACAACTGTGACATACTTACTTCCACCAGAGGATTCCTTGACTTGATAGCCCAAATACTTGTTTTTGCCATCGTTCGAGGCAAAACGCATCAAGGCATAGACCAGCTCGCCATTCTCCGAATCCATATCCTTCTCAACGGCCATCAGGGCGTCTCCTTCAAGCCAGGAGACTATCCTTCGGATTTCCCCGTCTGAGGCCTGAAGCCTGACGCTACGGAAATAGTCAAGATTGTAAGGCTTGAGTTCCTTTCCGGTGACAAGGGATTCCGTGATCCTTGACTCAGGAACGAAACCACCGTTGAAAAGACTGTCAATTTGTAATCCCTCCTGGGCCCTGGCGTTGAACGAGAGGGCCAGGAAGGCGCTTAAGGTTATGAGTAAAATCTTTTTCATGAGATCATCTGTCAAAAAATTCATTCAGTAGTTCTTCCATGTCCGTCCGATCAGACAGAAGGTCAGCAAGGATGTTATCGACGTCGTTCATTACAACTTCCTTGTCGGTGACTTTCTGTCCACCTACGTAAGAGACACAAGTGTTTTCCTTGTTATATATACTCACCCCGAGGGTGATGATTATCGCCAAACTCGCCGCAACCGCGGCGATGCGGCGCCAGATGGCAGAGGCATGCTTTCTGTCATTCTGAGAGAGCGACCGCGACCGAAGAATCTCGACAGAGCGTCCGGCGACGAAGTAGCCCATGACGGCCCGAACCTCGTCATATTCAGGGCCTTTGCCCTCCTCTGATGCCAAGAATACCTTCAGGGCGGTCTCCTCGTCCTGCGAGAGAGTCCCCTCGAAATAGCCTTCTATCAATTCATTAACCTTATTCATAATCTTCCCTGAATTTATCCCTTAACAGTTTCCTGGCCCTTGATGCCTGCATCCGGACCGCCGCCGGAGCCATGCCTAGCTCATCCGCTATATTCTCGAATGTCATCCCCTCATATTCGTGCATCCTGATTATTTCTTTCTGAGTCGTTGACAATTCCTTATCCACAGACACCTCGACCTTCATGAACAACTCCTCCCTATCCCTTCTGGAATATTCCTCCGCCTCCAAAACCAGCCCCTCAATCCCTACTGTTCTTCTTCCCTTTGACTTCCTGTACTCATCTATCTCGATGTTCCGGCCAGTCCTGGATAGCAAGCCCTTCGCCTCTTGGAGAGTCCTGACCTTGTACTTCTTCCCCCACAGCCTACAGAACGCCTCTTGGAGGGCGTCCTCCGCCTTCCACCTGTCTTTCAACGACAAAAACGCCTCTGTCAGGAAATCCTTCGCCATCAATTCCGGTTCTCTACTTTAATAAACGAAAAACCTGCGGGAATGTAACAGCGTGATATACAAAATGCTCATATTCATTCACTTAAGCAAAGGCCATCCCCTTCAAATTAGGGGATGGCCTTCATATAAACACTTATGTGCCAATTATTTACAAATCACGGCGGACATCAAAGCCCTGCGAAATAGCCAGGGAAGAGCACCGTGGTCATCAAGTAACCAACGACTGTGGCGACGATCACGCTAATCAAGCCCGGCATCATGAAACTGTGGTTCAATAGGTATTTTCCGATAACTGTGGTACCTGTCCGGTCGAAGTTGACCGTGGCGATATCCGAAGGATAGTTCGGAATGAAGAAGTACCCGTAAACGCTCGGAAGGACACCCAGCAGAACCGGCCCGGGAATGCCAAGGGAATAAGCCAGAGGTAGCATAGCGACCACGACGGCACCCTGGGAGTTGATCAGCACGGAGACAAGGAAGAACACCAGGGCGATTGACCAAGGATACTGAGTGACAATTCCTGTCAGCATCTCCTTAATCTGATCCATATAGTTGCCGAAATAAGTGTCAGCCATCCAAGCAATACCATATATAGCTACCACGGCAACCATACCGGATCTCCACACGGCACCTGCGGCCGCCTTCTTGAGATCAACCTTGCAGAGCATGATCATAAAGGCCGTGGCGCATAGCATTATAATCTGGATGGCGATATTCATCTTCGGTAGCTTGGCGAGAGCCTCCTTGCTCAAAACCATCTGACAGAACGCCAGTCCGACAATGACCAATATGGCGAACAAGAAGATGTAGACCGCAAGTTTGGCTTTCTTATCAATCACCTTGTCAAGAGTGGTGGCGTCACTCCCATAGACATAATTCTTGACAGCCGGATCAGAGATCCTCTTCTGGAAATCGGGATCCTTGTCAAGATCCTTACCCCTGCGGTATGAGGCAAGAGCGGCGAACAGGAGGCCGATAATGCATGCGGGAATGGTGACCATCAACACCTGAGGGATTGAGACCCCATAACCGTTGTTGTTAGAGATCGTGACGAAAGCCACGACCGCAGCGGCGATCGGAGAGCAAGTGATACCCACCTGGGAAGCGACAGAGGCCACTCCGCAAGGACGTTCGGGACGAATGTCTTTCTTTATGGCAATATCCACGATGATAGGCATCAGTGTATAAACCACATGACCGGTACCAACGAGAACAGTAAGGAAGAAAGTGGTGAGAGGGGCGAGGATCGTGATACGGTCCGGATGCTTCCTCAATAGCTTCTCCGCGATCTGAATCAGCCAGTCCATACCACCGGAAGCCTGTAGGACTCCGGCGCAGGTGACTGCCGCGATAATGATGTAGATGACGTCTGTCGGAGGCGTCCCGGGCTTCATCCCGAAACCGAAGACCAAGATCGCCAGACCGATTCCGGAAATCGCGCCGAGGGCGAGGCTGCCGTACCTGGAGCCCACATACAGGGCCGCGAGGACGATCAGCAACTGGATTATCATTAATGCCATATCGTGTTATTTTGTGGTTATATTATTGGAAATCTGTTATTTCAGCTTAGCAGCTATGATTGAGCGGAGTTCTTTCTCAGAAGAGAGTGTCTCAGGAGACAGAGTCCCGTTTTCTATCAGGTAAGCGACTGGAAGTCCCCTCGAGATATTATACAATCCAACCGCGGGACAAGCGGCGCCTAATCCGTCGCAGACATTGACCCAAGGCAGGGCCTGGCTCTTGACCGCACTTGCCCAGACACCTTTGTCGGTGTCAAGGGAAATTGAATAAATCTCCAGACCTTTCGGGTTATATGCCTTGTAAAGGGGCAGCAGGACATCCTGATTGAACATTTTCTGGGCGGCATCGGCGGCCTGCCAGAAGTAAACGAGAATCAATTTTGAATCCAAGTCGCTGATTTTTACCTTTTTCCCATCGATTGAAGGCAACTCCGCATCCGGGAAACCGGCCTCATTGGCGGCACTCAACCTCTGCTGAAGAGACAGGAGATTGAACCTCTTCTCCACCTCGTTCCCAAGTGCGGAGACATATTTGGAATCCGGATAAACCTTTGCCAAGGAGTCATGAACGCTCCTGAAATGGACAGCGTCAGTAGCCTGGCCGAACACCGGGAAATCATCGTTGATCTTCTGATAAAGCACAGGGATTGAAGTCAAGGACTTGCAGTTGTCCATGATGTACTTGACCCTAGAGCGGTAATACTCCACGTATTTCCTTGATGCGGCGGGACCATCCTCGGCCTCCACCGAGGAAGTGAAGTCCTTCATGAAAGCGGCGAAATCATCCTCGACTTTCTTGAGTTTGGCACTCTCCTCCGAACCCTCCACGGTGTAGTTCCCGTTAGCCTCAGAGACAACCTTGACTTTATCGCCACTCTGCAAAAGGAGAGATGCCACCTTGGTGTCACCATCGTAGATATACACGAACTCCGGCTGTCCCTCAGCAACTTCCATCTTGTATGAATATGACCCGTCAGAACCTGTTTTCACAGTGTCCAGCACAGTCATGGATCCGCCCGCGAGTTTTTTGAAAACAACTTTCGAATCCGGCGAACTGGCGAGTGTACCCTCAACCCGGGCCTTCTCCGTACATGATACAGCGGCCGCCAAAATGGCCGCCGCCGCTATAATCATTCTATAATTTCTCATATTCCTGGAATATTCTTTCAGCTATCGCCTTATTCTCCTCCGGGGTGAGGTGGAGCTTCTCCTTCCTGAAATCCATGTCAGCCTCGCTCTGGAGCGGCACGAGATGGATGTGAGTGTGAGGAACTTCCATCCCAAGCACCGCGACTCCGACCCTCTTACAGGGGACTGCCGCTTTGATCGCTAGAGCGACCTTCCGGGCGAAAGCCCATAGGCCCTCGTACGTCTTTGGATCGAGGTTGAAGATATAGTCGTCCTCAACGTTCCTCGGGATCACGAGAGTGTGCCCCGGAGCCATCGGGTTGATGTCAAGGAAAGCGTAGTAATCCTCGCTCTCCGCCACCTTGAAGGACGGGATCTCCCCCGCCGCTATCTTGGAAAATATAGTGGCCATGTCTATTAGATTGAAATATCGAGTATCTTGAACTTGATTACACCAGAAGGCACCTTAGCCTCGACCACATCTCCCTTGGAGTGGCCTAGGAGAGCCTTGGCGATAGGGGTTGTGGCAGCCAGTTTGCCATGGGCGAAATCGGCCTCAGTCTCTCCCACAATCGTGAACTCCATGACTTGTTTCATGGACATGTTCTCGACCTTGACCTTGTTCAACATCTGCACTTTCTCTGTGCTCACCTGCGACTCGTCAATGACTTTGGCGTTAGCGACAAGGTCCTTCAGTTTCGCGATCTTTACCTCAAGAAGCCCCTGGGCATCACGGGCGGCGTCATACTCGGCGTTTTCCGAAAGGTCACCCTTCTCCCTCGCCTCAGCTATCGCGGCGGAAATGACGGGACGCTGGGCAAGCGCCTCGGCCAGATCTTTCTTCAATTTGTCCAACCCTTCTTGGGTCATGTAATGGATATCTGCCATAATTCTTTGTATATTCAATTCGTATAAACTGAACGGAGTCCCGCCAACTTGGCGAAACCCTGTCCATCAGTCGCAAATATAACAAAAAAAATCAGAACTCCACAAAAACGCAAACTCACTTCTGCCCGTAGATAGAGAACAGTGTGTTGTGGAGGAGCATTTCCTTACCACTTGTAGAAGCCGGATCTCCCGAGAAAACCGGATGTCCGTCACGGTCCAGCAGGAAACAATGATGATCCCTATTGGAAGGAATTGTAGGATTGGCTGCAGCGAAAGAGCCATCCTTATCCAGGAAAACGTCGAATGGGAAGGCCCGGTGAGCGATTTCGGCAGCCATTGTAGGAGCGCTTTCGGCGTTAGGCCACATTATCGCGACCACCTGGAAATCAGGATATAACTCTTCAAAGGAGGCATACTGTGAGTACTTGGGCATCCTGTTGAGGTGGCAGGATGAGCACTGGATGGAATCCACATACACCACGAAACGTATGGCGGAAGCATTAGGGTCGAAGTGCCTTCCGGAACTTCCCTCGATTCTCTCCAAACTGGGGGGGAACACAATCTCGCTGGAATAGAATTGTTTCAGTCCTTTCCCGCCCGGCGATTCGGAGCAACCAAACAAAACCGGCAGCAACGCTATTATTAGAAGAACGGCTTTTCTCATCGAGCCTTAATTCTGTTTTATTTGTAAAGATAGTAATAATCTCCGGACAGTAGGAAAAAACATCCCGATAAGTTAAATTCGCGATATGAGACACTCTTTTAAAGAATGGGTGGCCGTGACCCGCTATTGGTCATTCCCGGTGTCGGTTATGCCGGTGGTCGCCACCTTCGCTTGGCTTCTTAGCCGCGACATGCTGCCCTCAGGGCCGCTCCCCTACATCAATCTTGTCTTATCCATTCTCGGGGTCATCCTGCTTCACTCCGCAGGAAATGTCATAAGTGACTGGTACGACCATCACACAGGCGTGGACAACGAACGCGCTTTCGCGGTACCGAACCTTGTGTTCCACAAGTTCGAACCTAAAGAGTACAAGGTTTTCAGCATTATCCTGTTCGCGGCCGGAATCCTCGTGGGAATAATCATCACCATTCTCAGCGGACCATATCTGCTGATAGCGGGAGGAATCGGGGTCCTGCTGACATACTTTTATTCCTTCCTGAAATACCGCGCCCTTGGTGATCTTGACATATTCATAATCTTCGGAGTGCTGACCGTGCTTGGGACAACTTATGCTCTCACAGGCAGTTACCAACCTGAGGCGCTGATCCTGTCCTTGCCGATCGGAGTGATCACTGTCTCCGTGCTTCACGCCAACAACACATATGACAGCGTAACTGACAAGGAGGCCGGCATCAAGACCTTCGCAATGCTCCTTGGCTTGACTAAATCGGCGACTCTATACCGCTGTTACATGTTCATACCGTTCATCTGCGTCTTGGTCTATATCATTCTCGGCCTAATGCATCCTCTAGCGGCACTGAGCTTCCTGGCTGCCATTCCCGCATGGAAGAACCAAAAGCAGGCGGCAACATATCCTCAGAACGGCCTTGAGGCGATGAAAGGACTGGACCAAGCATCGGCCCAAATGCAGCTCATATTCTCCGGCCTTCTCTCGATCGGATTGATAGTCGCCGGTCTCTTATGAGAAAGGACCTTTCCCGACTCATTCTGGCAATAACCACAGCTGCCATGCTGTGGTTCTATATGTTCAGTCCCTGGACTGGCGGCAGGCCGAATTTCTGGATAGTAATGACCTTCTCGGCCGTGATTCTGACGACCCTCGGACTGACCTTTACTCCTGACCGAAAGGATCTTCTGAAGATTGAGAAGCCTTTGATGCAGGTTCTGGCCGGGATAGCCATAGCCTTCGCCCTTTGGGGAGTATTCTGGATCGGCGACAAGGTTTCGGCCTGGATGTTCACTTTCGCCAGGCCAGAAGTTGATTCCGTCTATGCGATGAAGGAAGGACTTCCAACTTGGCTGATCGCTGTCCTGCTGCTATGCCTTATCGGTCCAGCGGAGGAACTATTCTGGCGAGGATACGTCCAAAGGACAATGTGTCGCATATTTGGAGGCAAACGCCCTGAAGACAAAGCATTTGTCTTGACAGCTGTCATCTATGCGCTTGTCCACATCTGGTCTTTCAATTTCATGCTTGTGATGGCAGCTCTTGTAGCAGGACTTGTTTGGGGTCTTATCTACAGACTCCGCCCGCAAGCCCTCCCCGCCCTAATCGTCAGCCACGCCCTCTGGGATGCACTCGTTTTCATCCTCCTACCGATCTGATAGAAAGAGAATAAATTAACTATAAGAAATAGTTGGATAATTCGTCGGTGATAGTTATATTTGCCGATGGACGTTTATATTCAACTGTTTATGAGAAAGCTTACACGCAAAGAGGAAGAGATAATGAAACTGTTCTGGGAGAACGGTGGTATGTACGTCAAAGACATTCAGGAGACTTTCCCGGAGCCCAAACCCCACATCAACACGGTCTCCACCCAAGTCAGGATTCTCGAGAAGGACGGCTTCCTGGGCCGCAAGCAGTACGGAGGCAGTTTCCAGTACTACCCGATAATCTCTGAGGAGCAATACCGCAGGCAGTCGCTCAGTGGATTGATCAAGAACTGGTTCGGGAACTCATACATGAGTGCGGTTTCCACCCTCTTGAAAGACGAGAAGATCACCGTTGAGGAGCTTAAGGAATTGATTTCCGAGGTTGAGAAAGCCAAGGATAACCGGTGACAAGATGGAAGCCCTTTTCACATATTCATTGAAAGTCGCGGCGGTGACCGCGGTCCTCTACCTCCTTTGGCGGATCCTGCTGAGGAAGGAGACCCTTCACCGGCTCAACAGGGTGATCCTGGTCCTGACGCCAGTCCTGTCAATGATCCTTCCCCTCTGCGTGATCACTGTGCACAAGACAGTCTCATCGCCGGCGCCAGATGCAGGAGTCACCGCCGGAGCGTTGGAGGAAGTCTCGCAGTCAGGGATTAATACAGGGGCAATCCTCGGGGTAATCTACCTGGCCGGATTAGCCATTGTCCTTTTGAGGATGGCATGGTCCGCTATAAGATTATACTCCCTTATAAAAGAAGGAGAGAAGCATATCCTCGAGGACGAAAGCACCTTGATAATCACAGAGAAAGACCTTCCTCCTTTCAGTTGGATGGGATACATCATCTTGTCAAGGAAGGATCACGAGGCCGGGCATCCGGAGATAATTCATCATGAGCAGGCCCACATCCGTCTACTTCACTCCTTGGACATCCTGTTGACCGACTTTCTCACAGCATTCCAATGGTATAACCCGGCAATCTGGGCCTTAGGTTCCGACCTGCGGGGAGTCCACGAGTATGAGGCCGATGAATGCGTGATTAAAGAAGGGACAAATCCAATTGAATATCAACTGTTTCTGATAAAACGAGCAGCCCTGGCGAGCGGCCTGTCACTCGTCAGCGGTCTTCAGTCCGGAACGATTAAAGGAAGAATCAAAATGATGCTTAAAGGGCACGCCAGCTGGAAAGCTGGCCTCAAGGCCCTGTACATAATCCCGGTCATAGTCCTGACCCTCATAGCCTGCTCCAAGACGGTCTCGGAATACGCTCCCGGTGAAGACTCTGAACCCGAAGAGGTGGCCTTCCAACTTGTCGATGAGGCGGATCTACTTCCCTTCTCCCTTGTCGAAGAGAAGCCTTCTTTCCACGGCGGCGACGCCAACGAGTTCAGCAAATGGGTCAACTCCAACCTGGTTTATCCAAAGGAAGCGAAAGACCACTCAATCCAAGGAAGAGTAACCCTGACATTCACCGTCACCAAGACAGGTAAAGTGAAGGATGTCAAGGTCTTGCGAGGTGTGGATCCGCTTCTGGACAACGAAGCTTTAAGGGTCGTTTCCGCCTCTCCCGATTGGACTCCGGGACAGCAGAAAGGCAGGGCTGTGGACGTGACCTATTTATTCCCGGTAATATTCCAATTAAGATGAGAACCATAGCGACATCGCTGATAACTATCGCGCTTTTGTCTCTTACCGTGGCGTTAAACGCTCAGGAGGCCTCCCCTCTCGCCGCGGCTAAAGAGGCAATATCCCGTTACGAGTATTCAAAAGCGATTGAGCTGCTGGACAAGGCGTTGGAAAGCGCTCAGGACGGGAATGAAATCAGGGATCTGTCGCTTCAGAAGGCTCGCTGCCAGAAGAAGATGCTGCGCTATGATGCTGCGGCCGAGACATTGGCATCCGTCATGAAACCTGGAGCATTGGATGTCGAGGTGGCCGGAGAACTCGCTGACTGCCACGTGAGTTCCGGGAAGTTGAATGACGCTCTCGGACTATACAGTCTACTCTCACTGCAGCATCCTGACAACCTGTACTTCTCAATTCAGAAGGCTTCCCTCCTATTCAAAATCAACGACTTCCAAGGTTGTGCCGAAGAAGGAAAGGCGATCTGCCAGAAGGATTCGATCCCATCGATTCTCTCGCTCGTGGGAGCCAGTCTGCTGAAAACAGGACAGGTGGACTCTTCACTGGCATATTACCGGAAATCATTGAGACTCAATCCTTCCAACCCGAACACAGTGGTTAGCATCTCGAACATACTTCTCGGGAAAAAAGACTACGACGGGACGATCTCTCTGGCCCAAGATTTCTTAGAGCAGGTACCGGACAATATGGGAGTCGCCCAGATCCTGGGAGTCGCATATTACCTCGAAGAAGACCAGGACAACGCCTACGAGGTCTTCAAACAACTCCGCAAAGACGGGGATGACTCCTATGGGACTATGTACTACTCAGGCCTCAACGCCTTGGCGCTCAACCGTTTCGAGGTGGCTCAGGATTGTTTCGAGGAGGCCTGGCAGATAGATTCGTCAGACGTGAGACTTGCCGTCAACTTCGCGATCTCATTGGCCAGGGACAGGCAGTTTCGCAATAAGAACGGCGTCTTGATCAACAACACCGACAAAGCGATCACCTATTTCTCCAAGGCTGACGCCATGGCTGAGCCTGACCATGAGATCATGTATAAGATCCACAATGGACTCGGTCAACTCTATTCCATGAAGCAAGACATAAAGTCAGCTCTCCCACACTACGAGGCCGCATATGAATACAACCCCAAGGACATAGCCTTGCTGGTCTCTATCGGCTATTGCCACAGGCTCAACAAGAACTACAATACCGCTCTCCGGTACTACGAGAAATACTTGAAACTAGGCAAGGAAGGAACCAAGAACTACAATTTCGCCAAGGAGGAAGTCACATACGTCAAGTCCGAGCTCCACATGTTGCAATAGCTGGATTCTAGCCTTCCAAACAGGCCTGGCGATCCTTAATGAGCTGGCACTTAAGGGCATCAAGCGAGTCAAAGCGGCGTTCATCACGAATCTTCCGCAGGAAGGTGACCTTGAGGTCAAGACCGTATATATCCTCGTCGAAATCAAAGATGTTCGTCTCAACGGTCCGGTCGCTGCCGACATTGACAGTGGGCCGTGTCCCTATGTTGCACATGCCTTTAAAAACTCGCCCAAGAGACTCAACCTCAACAGAATAAACTCCATTGCCCGGCAACAGTTTCAGAGGCTCGTACAGCCTCATGTTCGCTGTCGGGAAGCCGATAGTCCTGCCAAGGCGATTCCCTGCCACAACGACTCCTGTCAAAGAATAATTGTAGCCGAGCATCCCAGCCGCTGACTCCACATCACCCGCTGCGATCGCCTCCCGGATCTTTGTAGAGCTGACAACCTTCCCCCCGGGAGTCCCGAGACATCCGGTCCTGACCACATCAAGCCCAACCTCAACGGCCACCTTTTCTATCTCGTCAGGACCTAGCAAATCGCTTCCGATCCTATTGTCATAGCCCAGAAGGATAGCCTTACCGCCGAAACGGCCTTTGACATATTCCTCGAGATATTCCCTAGTCGTGAGCCGGCTGAAAGCCCGTGTGAAAGGGAGTACCTCCACACGGTCTATGCCTAGCCCTTTCAATAGATCCTTCTTTTCTGACAGTGATGTGAGCAGGCGCAGGTTCCGGGCGTCATCCTGGAGCACGTTCCGGGGATGAGGCCAGAATGTGACTACCATACTCTCGTCGCCCCGCTCCCGGGCGATAGACAAGAGTTTCTCAAGCACAAGACGGTGCCCGAGATGGACACCGTCGAAAAAACCTGTGGCTACAACCATTTCACTAGCTCGAAATCCTGACGGTGAGGCAGGATCGGGTTCTTGGCGTACATCCTGGTAGCGACCTGGTACATACCTGTCTTGTCAGGAACGATCGCGGTCTGGTACTTGGCGGTGCCGTCATTGAAATCAACGACAGTCAGCTCATGCTTTTCCTGGATATGCAGGCGACGCTTGCTGTCCATCGTGGCGAACAACACCTCCACGCCAATATCATCCGGATTCAGATCACCAATATTCAGGACCACCTCCACATTCATGCTCTTGCGCATGGATAAAGTGTAGGAAGTATCTGGTTGAGTGAGAGATACAACCTCGATATTCTTCCACTCGCGGCGGATCCTCTTCTTCCAGGCGGAGATCTTGCGGGCAAGACGGTAGTCATCGCTTATCACCTCAGCGGCGCGCTTGGCCTGAGGAATATAATACTGGTTGCAGTAGTCAGTCAGCATCCTGTTGGTGGTGAAATTGCTCGCAACCTGAGCGATGGTGTTCTTGATAAAGCCAACCCACTTGGGTGACAGGCCCTTATCCTTGTCAACATCGTAATATGCGGGAGCGATCTCGTTCTCGATGATAGTGTAGATCGTGGCGGCGTCCAACTCATTCTGGTAGCCCTGATCGTCGTATGCCCTTTCCTGAGGCAGAGCCCAACCGGCGCCCTCCTTATAGCCTTCGACCCACCAACCGTCAAGCACCGAGAAATGCATGACACCATTCATGGATGCCTTCTCTCCAGAAGTACCTGAGGCCTCCTGAGGACGTGTGGGGTTATTCATCCACACATCCACACCCTGGACAAGACGCTTGGCCAGACGGATGTCATAGCCCGGAACAAAGACGATCTTACCAAGGAAACGATCCTGCTTCGAAATCTCAACTATCCTCTTGATGAGGTCCTGGCCAGCCTTGTCGGCAGGATGGGCCTTTCCTGCAAACAGGAACTGGACAGGATGCTCAGGATCATTGACAATGGCGTCAAGCCTGTCAAGATCCGTGAACAGGAGGGTTCCCCTCTTGTAGGTCGCGAAACGACGGGCGAAACCGATAGTCAAAACATCATCCCTGAGATTCTCTTTGATAGCCACAATCTGGCTGGGAGAATAGTGGTTGCAGAGAGTAGAATCAGAGATAATCTCTTTCACAAGACTTATCAGCCTGGTTTTCAACACCTTCCTTGTGCTCCAAACCTCATCGTCGCTGACGTTATATATCCCGTCGAAACAAGACTTGTCGTAATGGTGGGTAAGGAACTCTGGTCCGAATACCTTGGCGTGGATCTTCTGCCACTCAGCGGCGGTCCATGTAGGATAGTGAACACCGTTGGTCACATAGCTGATGAAGAGCTCCTCAGGAAGGTAGCCTGGATACATTCTGTTGAATATGTCCTTGCTGACCTCTCCATGGAGCCAGGAGACTCCGTTCACATTCTGTGAGAGGCTGGAGGCGAGGAAACTCATGGAGAACTTCTCTTCCTGGTTGTTGCCGTCCGGCTTACCGAGGGCCATCATAGTCTCCCAGTCAATCTTGAGTCGCTGCGGGTAGTGTCCGATATACTTCCTCAGAAGTCCCTCATCGAAAGAGTCATGTCCTGCAGGTACCGGGGTGTGGGTCGTGAACAGGGATGATGCCCTGACGACCTCAACAGCCTCACCGAAATCAAGGTTATCCTCCTGAATATACTCGCGGAGCCTCTCAAGACCGGTGAAAGCGGCATGTCCCTCATTGCAATGATAGACCTCAGGGTTGATTCCAAGGTTTCTCAGAGCCCTGATACCGCCGACACCGAGAAGGAGTTCCTGCTTCAAACGGTTCTCCCAATCGCCTCCGTAAAGGTGATAAGTGACCTGACGGTCCTCAGGGATATTGGCCTCATAGTCAGTGTCAAGAAGATAAAGATCAGTACGACCCACGGCCACCTTCCAGATTCTCGCGGTGATGTTCCTTCCAGGGAAGGCGACACTCGTGGTCATCCAGTTGCCCGTGGAGTCAAGAACCGGCTCGGCCGGGATCTTAGTGAAGTCCTGGGCGTCGTACTGGGCAACTTGCTCTCCCTGGCCTGTGAGGACCTGGGTGAAATAGCCGTACCTGTAAAGGAAGCCCACAGCCACAAGGTTGACATTCATGTCGCTGGTCTCCTTGAGATAGTCACCGGCAAGAATGCCGAGACCTCCGGAATAGATCTTCAGAGAGGTGTCGAGACCATATTCCATGCAGAAATAACCTATCTGGGGACTGGTCCTCTCGGCTTTCAGGGCCATATAAGCGTTGAACTCACTCATCACCGCATCGTATGCGGCGAGGAAGGCCTCATCCTTAGCGAGAGCCTTGAACCTCTTGAGACTCACGATGTCCAGCAAAGCCATAGGGTTGTGCCTGGTGTTATGCCAGACCTCCGAGTCTATAGATTTGAACAGAGCCTTGGCGGACTCGTTCCAGCACCACCAGAGGTTTTTCGAGAGTGTCTCAAGACCTGTAAGGGCTTCGGGGAGGTGACGGGTCACCATTACGCTTTTCCAAGAAGGAGCGTTAACTTCTATCTTATTATATGCCATTGATTTATCTTTGCCAAGTTCGTCAGGGAAGGCTCTTTCGGCGGTCACAATCTTGCTGAGGGCGACCGAATAGGCCTCGTTATAATACTTAATCTGGTTTTCCCAGAGGGCGATCGTGGAGACGTCCCTGGCGTTCTCCATATATACCCTTCTGCCATCGGAGTCAAGATCAGCGATCTCCTTGACCCTCTCGACCACACCGTCGACCACCTCAAAATAGTTGGTGTCGTTCCTGTCCAGGACTGTGATGCCGGGATGATCTTTACCGTAATGGGTCCTCACCCACATGCCGAAACCGGAGAGACTGGTTGTGAGGGAAGGAATCCTGAAGGCGAGACTCTCCAGCGGAGTGTAGCCCCAAGGCTCATAATATGAGGGGAAGAGCGTCAGGTCAAGTCCCGCCAGAAGATCGTAATAAGTCTTGTTGAATATACCGTCGGACCCGTTAAGGTAAGAGGGAATGAAATACACTTTAACCCTGCTCCCCTTATCATTGTTGAAGCCTAGTTCCCTGAAACGGCGGGTGATAACATCCGACCAAGGATCCATAAGGTAATGAGATACTTGGGTGGTGTAATCAGAACCATTTCCGGCGAGTTTGGCAGCCAGTTCCTTGTCAGCGCCGTTGTGGCCGGAAGGAATCATGATGAAAGCCTGGATGTCACGGCCGACAGGATGCGTGTCCGAGAGCGTCTTCAGGGCGTCGATGAACACGTCGATACCCTTGTTGCGATATTCGTAACGGCCTCCTATTCCAATTAATATAGCATCCTTTGATACCTCCTCCCCGGACATGGCGGCCGCGACCTCGATCAAGGTCTCCCTGGCGGCCTTACGCTTCTCGATGAACAACTCATCAGTGGCGGGAGTGAAACTATTCTCAAACCCGTTGGGGGTCACCACATCGACCTCCCTGCCCAGGAACTGGGCGCACTCCTTAGCTGTGATCTCGCTGACCGTGGTGAAAGCGTCAGCATTCTGGGCGGAAATCTTCTCGATGGAATGACGGGCGACAACGCCGAACTGCCTCGCTTTCTGGTCGGCGTCATATATGTCCATCGAATCGTAAAGAGGCAGGTTGTTTCCAGCGAGGCAGCGTCCCATCACGGTGGCGTGCGTTGTGAAGACAGTAGCCACCGGAATCTTCGTATCCTTAAGATAAAGGAGGCCGGAACCAGTCTGCCACTCATGGAATTGAGCCACGACTTTATCAGCCGTCGTCAGATTGAAATTGTAGAAACTCTCAATCACATGGCCGGCTGCGTAACCGAAAAGCACATTCTCCTTGTAGTCCCAGTTTCCGGAGATGGAATCCACTCCGAACCTCTTCCAGTACTCAGTGAGAATGTCGTTCTGCCTAGTGAGATATTGTTTGAAATCCACCAATATGGCTATCGGACGGCCGGGAACATTCCACCTTCCGACACGGACACGTAATCCCTCGGAGGCGGCTTGAGCTTTCCATAGCGTGTAAAGGTGGTTGTCTTCGATGAAATCAGGATTGCTTTCCGTATCCATCCACACATCCGGACCAACCAGTATATGATGTTTGTGGAGTTGTTTCTTCAGGTAAAGCGACTTGGTCGCGATAACCGTGTAGATTCCACCTACCTTGTTGCAGACTTCCCAGCTGACTTCGAACAGGTAGTCCGGATTTATCAGTTCTTTTGCCATTTACTTCTTTTTCTTTGTTGGTTTCTTCTCTTTCGGAGCAGGTTCCTGTCCGAAAGTGGCGACCGCGTCATCAATCCTGATGATGAAATCGCTCAAGGCGTTCATGTAATTGATGAATGCCTCATAAGGTGTGTTGTAAGGATTGAAATAGCTGTGCACCTCACCGTCTGAGAAAAATTTGGTGCTCATGTAATAAAGGTGGTCACTCTCCTGCAGATGGCCGAAATCCTCCCAAAGAACGGCATTGTTCAAAAGAGCGAGTTTCTCAGACTGCTCGTAAAGCTTGTTGAAAGCGTCTTGCTGAAGCTCGTTTCCAAGCCAAGCGGTCACATCTCTCTCCTCGTCCGCCCATGAGATGGGATCCGGGACCTCGATCTCAGCCACCGACTTGTGCTTGCGGGTAGCGAGGGTCGGGGTTGTGAACTCGAAGCCACCGTCACCAAGGACAGCCTCAGGTAGGTATCTCATGAAGTCAAATATTCCCGAAGCCTCCTTCTGATGCTCTCCGAAGGTCTCATAATCCATGAAAAGATTGATGATCTCGCCATCGGCGGAATTCAGCCATGAGAGGAACTTATCCGTCGTGAGCGGCCAGTCCTTCCATCCCTTGTCTGAGAAACGGAATGCGATGTCGTCACTCAACTGATAGTCACGGAGAAGAAGCTTCAATCCGGACTTCAGGGGGTTGGAGTAGACAAAATGAGGACTCTTCCATCCGAGAATATGCCTGGCGCCCTCGGTCAGCATAGTCTTGAAGCCAAGATCATAAACCTGCCTGCCGATAGTGTCCGAATAGACCAACTCTGTGTTCCTGAAAGCCTTAGGAGTCACACCGAAATGGTCCTCGATAGCCTTGACATGTTTCTCAACCTGATGCCTGAACTCACCCTCATTGGCAAGGGAGGCGAGAGAGTGATAATATGTCTCGGCCAGGAACTCGACACAACCTGTGTCGGCGAGCTCCTTGAAACTCCTGACCACATCCGGCTCATACCTATCGAACTGCTCAAGGGCGGAACCTGTGATTGAGAAGGTGACCTTAAAGTCCTTCCCATACTTCTTGATAAGATCCAGAAGCAATTGGTTCATCGGTAGATAGCACCTCTGAGCGATCCTGTGAAGGATGGTCCTGTCGGTGTAGTCGTCGTAATAATGCGAGTCCTTGCCGATATCAAAAAAACGATACAGTCTCAACCTCGTGGGCTGATGGACTTGGAAATATAGACAGACACTCTTTTTCATGGCTGGTTATTTAATGACAGATTCATATACTTTCTTCATCTTCGCCGCGGCATGGTTCCACTTCAAGCGGTTCACCTCTTCGTATCCCTCCTTGGCGGCGAAATTGGCGAGGGCGGGATAGCTCAGCAACGCATAGATGTCGTCCGCCATGGCGTCAACATCCCAAAAGTCAACTTTGAAGGCGTATTTGAGCACCTCGGCCGCACCTGACTGATTGGAGATAATGGAAGGGACATTGCTTCTCATAGCCTCGAGCGGGGAAATACCGAATGGCTCGGAGACGGAAGGCATGATGTAGACATCCGATAGGGCGAACATCTTCTGGACATCGGTCCCGCGAAGGAACCCGGTGAAATGGAAGCGGTCAGATATTCCCAGACGGGCGGCATGGCGGATGCATCGATTCATCATGTCTCCGCTACCGGCCATCACGAAACGCACCCCCGTGGTCCTTTTCAAGACCTTGGCGGCCGCCTCGATAAAGTACTCGGGGCCTTTCTGGAAAGTGATTCTACCGAGGAAGGTGACCACTTTGTCCTTGACTCCCCTCTCTATCTGGAGATTCTCCCTGCCGCTGAAATCCACAGCGTTATGGACAGTTACCACCTTGTCTGGGGATATGCCGTATTTGTTAATGACAATATTCCTGGTGAGGTCGCTCACGGCCATGACCTTGTCGGCAGCCTCCATGCCCCGTTTCTCAATACTATAGACGCGGGAATCGATCATGTCCTCAGTTCCACGGTCGAATGACGTGGCATGGACATGGACGACCAAAGGCTTGCCAGTCAATTCTTTCGCGGCTATTCCAGCGAGATAGGTGAGCCAATCGTGGGCGTGGATGACATCGAACTCATCCTTGTGCTCCACCGCTATCGTGCCTCCTACCATAGCGTAGCGGGCGACTTCCTCAAGCAGGTTGGAGCCATATTTCCCGGAAAAACGGTACTTTGACCCGTAAATCTTGTCCTCGGAGACATCGCGATGACGCTTCTCAGCCTCCACCAACTCATAGAACTCGTCCGGATTGGTGTAGGGAATCATGTTGGATCCCACCCTCACAAACCGGACCTTATCAAGGAACTCGTCGACAGAGGAAGCCACGCTCATCACTGGGACATCGCTCGCGTTGATGATGGTAGCCACACTTCCGTCCTCATCTCCAGAGGCGGAAGGCATGACGAAAAGCGTCTCTACACCATTCTCAACGAGGCCTTTAACTATACCGTAACACGCCGTGCCCAGACCTCCGGCGATATGGGGAGGGAACTCCCAACCGAACATCAGAACTCTCATGGCTTATTCCTCCTTCCTGAATTTTGAGATAGCGTAATCGGCCATCAGCAGAGCCGCGGTACTTAGAGCGGATGATATCGCTCCATGTGGCTCATGGGGCGGATCTCCGTCGTATAGCTCTGAGAAGGCTCCTACGCCATGTTTATTAAGATCCTCGTAGAATCCCTCAACCAACCACTCGGCCTTCTTGACAAAAGACTGACCTTTGAACCTGAAACCAGACCAGATGTAAGGGGCGAGCAGATAAACCCTGGTGCTTCCTCCATGGTAAGCCAGATCCCTATCATGCTGTGATCCTTCGTAAACGCCCTTGTAGTCCACGCTCCTGGGGGAGAGCGTGCGGATACCACGCCTTGTCACCAGTTCATTGTCAATCACATGGAGAATC